>JACCDI010600768.1_pt1 | contig 10051 bp, 9 predicted proteins | sample 7442791 | NCBI WGS metagenome assembly JACCDI01 (sample SAMN15323434, study PRJNA562643) | freshwater metagenome | isolation source: river surface water | place: USA:Blue River Watershed | collected 2017-08-15
ATCATTTTTTTGCACAAAATGTACAATTTTCTACCTGGTATGAATTCTTGATGTCTGATTGATGCCAAAGGTGATGATTTTCTGCATCATATCATCAACTAATGTTAAACAGGTTGTTGTAGTCTAGTCAAATAAAAAACAAAACTATTGCAACTTGCAACACATGCAACAACACCAATTAATTCCTCATAAACCTGAAAATTATGTTTTATCTTGATTGATGATTGATCTGTATTAATAAGTAATTAGTTACCACTAAATATTGATCAGATGCCACTTGTAATTTCAACACTGTTGAATTTGGTGTCAATCACTAATAACATAGCACCCCTCAATAATATATTACCAAACAATAATGATTGTTTGTAACTGAGCACTTCTTGTATCACTGAACATACTAAAATTGATCTTCGCCTTGATCAATGATCAATTGAATTGAATTTTGACTACCTCCATACCATTATTACTATTACTTCCTATCAAAATTAAATTACAAGAATGGATTTTTAATTTTATTTTCTGTAGCTGTTCTGTTTTATTCCAACTCAGGGAACTATTGAGTTTGGTGGGAATGATATACTTTTGACACCAAATGTGTTGGAAGTCAGAAGTCTAAGTTCTAAGTTTTCTAATGTGAAGACATTTTTTTCACTGTCAATGAATCATTTAAAATATTCATGGAATGTACTAATGTAGACATCATTCTATTTAGTTAGTAGTATTAATGAATGTACTTTTACAAATAATATCAATTGAACTTAATGATGTTAGCATTCTGTGTGTCAATAAACGAAATGCAAAAGTTTGGTTTTTCTCTAAGCTCTCATTTGGGTGAATTATTGAAAAGCTTGTACACCTTTCCATCATTTGCTTCTGCATAGTTTTGCCACCATATATTTGACATGGTGAAACAAGATGTACCTTTGGCACAATTGTATAGCATTCAGAAATGCACCTGTCTCTTGGTTTGTCAATGAAAATGGATGGAAAATTCTGTTTCTTTGATGTACCAAGCAAAAATTCTGATATATATCTCTCAAACAACATCTATTTATCATTGTCCTTTCCCTGGCCAATTCAATTAAGTAATTATGCCCATCTTCCCTCTTGATAAACCAAAACAATATGCTCAAATGGATCATCTGTTGTTCCTGATCCACATGTTCTTGCTTTTACCCTGACAAAAACCTCTTGGGGTCAATTTCAAGATGTAAGACGTTCTTCATTATCAATATTTAAAATTAAATACTTCATTTTGTTTCCAGCCAAATTTCTACATCGTTGATTAGGGCTCTCATCCTATTCCTCTTCAGGAATTAATGCTTCACTATTGACTATGTACCTCAGGGTCCATCTACTCATGTCACCAAAACACCCCTTTTGTTTTATGAACCACATTTTGATATTCAAGAAAAATTTCCATTTGTTCCATTGAAACTACTGCACCCCACTTTCAATCAATTGGAAATGTATGAATAACAAAGATTGTAGCAATAGGGGCCTAAAGAGAATTATTAACCATATCTGTCCTCAACAATCACACCATTGTTGAACAAATGTTGATTAATTTGAGACACTTTCACTTTTTTGACTCATCTAGTTAATTTTGTGGTGACTCAGTCCTTCTGATTTTCCTCATGTTAGTGTTTAATTTTTTATTACTATTGCCATTGCTATCATGATTAAAAATATTTCTGTACAGTACTTTATTGATAGTTACTGTGGTATTACCAAATTTTACCAGGTACTACTGTAATTCACCCAAAATTCTATGATAACATCAAATAGCCTGACCCAGTAAGGATTTTTCATATGATTTTTGCTACCTCATTAAGTTTCGCACCTTCCAACTTTTGAATTATTGAATTTTTGTTCACTGATTATGTGGATTCATATCTAACCTTGAAACTAAGTATTTTTATGGCACTAGGTAATTTTTGTGCAACAACAAAAAATAAAATACTTGGGGTGCAACAAATCACCTCATCTTTGAGACCCACATATGGTTAATTCCCACCTCTTGGACCACTTCTCCTGCCCTAACAGTACCCCCCAAAACATCTACATTGCCTCCTTATTACCTTACCACCCCAAAATTGACAAGCCCCTTGATACCTGGGAAGTTGTCACCACCTATGATAACACAAAGACTCCATTTGTGCCCACACCATCACCACCCCTCCCTTCTAAGGTAAAAACAAATACCACCACTATAAAATCCTTCCAAATCCATGAGGCCATCTCCTGCACCACCAAGGCCCTGGTGGCCAAGAAGACTACAACAGCCTCTTTGCTGTGGGCAGGAAGCTCCACCAGCTTGAACAGAGGATGACCATCTCCAAGTTTGTCATTGTCAAGGGTCAGATACAGACAATGAGGGAGATGGTAAAGAAGCATCAGCAATGATGCCAATGCAGAGACATTGATGGGTTAGAGGGATGGGGATAGAAACACAAAGGCAATGAGCTTCTTGGTGGAGACAAACCTGCTGGACCTGCTTGTGCCCAACAATGCATATGTCATCCCATGCAATCTTGCAGTCAACAGATCCACCACAGGAACAGGGGGTATATTGTGGAAGTGAGTGCAGCCAAGATGTCAGAGAGGAGGAGGAGGAGGATAGGTAATAGATTGAATTCAATGAGAATATTTCTATCATGCTGCAGTTTGTGGAGTTGGGGTCAAGGGAAAAGGCCAATTTGGAGGTTTTTGATCACATCAGTTTGGATCTGTAGAGCAGATTATAGATGATATAATATTGCACTGTTTACTTTTGTCATTGGTAGTTGTTGATGTTCTAGTGGATAGTAACATAATAGTAAAATTATTCAATATCATTTTCATGGTTAACATGACTTGTAAATTGTAGTATTAATATGTCACAACATTTGTTTCAGGGAATGGTAACTTACACTAAAAATAATGGCAGATTGCACTAAATTTATGTCATACAGGGTATTCCTGTGGCATTACTGCTAGTAACGGTAATTTACCCATCAAATTATGGTAACAAAAACAGTAACTAGCAAAATAGGTACCGTAATGTTGTGGTCACTCTTGTGCCAATGGTCAAAAAGAATTAGGTCTCCTTGTTTGGTAAAAGGTCTATTTTACAAAGTATTTTCCATTTGTGACTAAATTGTGATTAAATTATCCACCTCAATATTGTATATTAGTTAAATTTATTCTCAGACAATTGTATAAATTTATGATATTTATATTAACATTTACTGTGAAACTATCCAAACAAATCTCAAAGATCAGAAGTAATCACTGATATCACCATCATAGTGTAGGTCTTCCTTCTATTTGCTCACTAGAAAGTTCAATATATCCCACGTAATTACAGGTATCATTTATAACCATCATCATGTCATTAACATTAGTACTGTACATATATCATTCTTTTTATCATTTTTACAGTAAAACACATAGTATATATACTCTCTAATGTTCAAAACTCTTCAAGGTGAGATTCACCTCCCAGCATCAGGAAGACATCATTGTCTTGATGCTTCGCAAATCAAATATTTCATCATTCTGACACTTAATTGTAAAATACAGCATGAAAAATTAATTCATTATAACACTATGTAAAATTATTCCTTGGTTGGCAACTTCATCATCATAAGAATGTATCCTCATGTGATCATATTTGTTTATGGTGATTATTTGTTGATTGCATTTTTATGCCCCTATAGGAGGCAGAAAGTTTACTTGAGAATCATGCTAGGATTTTTCTTATATCTAGTGCAATTAATGATTCTTGCAAGTATTGTAATATATAATTGTTACCAACTACAGTCTCTTCCATCAAAAAGGAATTGATTAACAAATTGGGAATGGAACTGGTTCCAGGAAACATTTATATGCTGATAATGATGCCAAGACTGGAATAGCTATAAACTGTACAGAATGGCCACAGTACCTCAATTAACAAAGAATTCAGGTAAGTAAAAATTTTTTGTTTGTTATTATTTCATATTCTACATTTTCTTATAAAATTTGAGGAATTAACATTCCATGACTTAAACAGGGACATGTTTAAGTGCTCCCCATTGATACTGTCTACATTTGGAAATCTCATTAATGGACTGGCAATAGATTTCATATCTACCATGTAATGATGATTAATTGAAGTATAAATTTCATATTCAATTTGACATGTTTTTGATACTCCATTGCACAATTTGCCACAACATAAGTTGATTATTAATAGGGTTTTCCGTTTTAATCTTTTCAACTGTCTCACAATCGTCAATTTAATTTTTGGTTGGTATTCCAGTTGCTATATATTTGAAAAATCCATGTATTCTTGAAAATTTGTTTGATCATCAAAAATTCTCAATACAAAAGTTGTACTATTTTGCATGCATGATGATTCACATCTCTATTGTTATGGTTAACTTACATTTTGAGTAACTGTTAATGAAAAAGGCAATACTGTATCCGTTTAATGTCAGATGTTTCAAAACCACTTCCAAAAAGTTAGCATTAATAATGCATAGTTCATGATTCTTCCAATCATGCCATTTCATCATTTGATCCCTATCTTTTTGTTTGTTAAGATTGATTGGCTGACAAAAAATTTGCTATGCATGACACTGATGTTATAATATCTTCATCAGTATTTCCAGAACCTCCATAAATTTCACCTTTAGTTAATTATGTCATCAGCTATATTTATCATTATTGCTTCATAATTTCAAGTGGCAACCTGTAATGTTAACAGCTTTTCTTTGTGTATTTGTTGCAGAGAGATTGTAATTGGTTGTTGATCCATAGAGCTTCATATATTTTGAGAACTTTGACAAGACATGAGACTTTGGTGTATTCTAGTTCATTTAATTTTCGCATGATCTATCTCTGAGATAATTGGAGAGAATTTTTTTGTTCATATTTTATGGCCTGATCCAATTCTTGACTTCCAACAAACGATTGTTGTTGTGACACCAATTCTTGTAACAAAATTATGTATAGCCATCTTTATCATTTCCAACAAAAATAAATCAATCTTTTGCAATTTTGCTTCAAAATTTCTTGTCCTGCTAAAGTAGAAATTGCAATAAAAATAAAACGTAAATGGCAATTCCACCTCAAACCACTGGAATTGGTATATTTCTGATGATAAATTTCATCTTGATCATTTTTCATTTTTGTTTGTTTTGTTTTTGTGGTTTATCACTTAAACTAACGATCTTCAATATCAGTGATTCATAAATCCTATTCCCAAAAGTATGTAGTCCTTCTGGTGGTACCATACTATGGATTCCTTGAATATTGTCAGTTATTGATATATCTTTGATGTTAAACGCATTATCCACTACATAATTCAATTTTCTTTCACTTTAGTATCATTGTATGACGTTATCTCTGATCCTTAATTTATTACAATGTCACATATTGACATTCAGGTAAAGGTGAACTTAAATCTTCAAACAAAAACTTACAATCCTGATAAAGATGTTAGACTTTTCAATGATTTATTTTGATATCCACAAAGATTATTGTTACCAACATCCTCTACTAAGACAAGATGAATCCATTGCCTGATAACTACATTTTTTCCTAATAATTTTGTTTTTGTCCCATTCGACTTATGAAGGATGGAGAAACCATTGAGAACAGCCCTCAGGGAACTGTGTTGACTTGAAATTTATGTCCAGATGTAATTACAGAAGACTTCTCTTCTTGGTGTGAAAAATATGGAACCAAGACACATCCAAAACTCAGATTTATTTTGTTTACTCCAACAGAAAGTGCCAAGAGTGAATATTACAGGGGTGTTCTCCAAAGAGCCATAAAAATCCAAAAAAAGATTTCTCATAAAAGATAATCCAAGGCAAAGGGGAGTCGTTTGTATGACAATAGAACCTATTCATGGCATACTTGTGAAAATTTCCAGTATGGATGTCTCTACAAAGATTTTATCTCCTTGTTATTGGTTCAGCACTGAATATATTAAAAACCTTTATGAAATATTTTTAATATTATTTCTTTATCATGAATTATAGTAGTTACAACAATAACAAAGTTGTAAGCTGGTACAGTGGCTTTTAAACCTGTTGACATAGTTGTGTTCAGCCCATTGGTGCAATTCCTAAACATTATTAGATATTGCAACTTTCGTCTTACATGACTTTTTTAGAATGCCAAATGGGTCGATTCCAGTTTATTATTTTGTTACAACAATTATAACCTAACCAGTTCGACACTTCATGATGAAGTTTCATATGACACAGATACATTTGAAATATTTTTTGGCAGTGAATCTGAGCTTTCATCAAAGGAGGTAGATTCAAACTATCAAGTTTATAAGTAGTAGTTTCAATGTACAAAATATTTAAAAGCTGAGATAAATCACTGGCACATCCTTCTTCATTGTTGTTTCCAAAGGAAACATCTACCATCAATGTGGAAGATAACTCTTGAAACTGTTCATGTAAACCCTTTGAAACCTTTGAACTGGATAGTGTTCAGTCAAAAAAAGAATCATTTAGTGGTAGAGATTTTAAGTCTTGATTGAAATTTCCTTGTCCAATTCATTTCTTCATTTTAATAAGAAAAAACAGATTTTTATTGGAATTCTTTAAAATGCACTGGATTTTGAATATGATTCAATGGGATCTATAGCTTAAAAGAGATTTGTGAGATGAACACTTCTTCTTACAATAATGACAATGATACATTAATATGAAATGATAATTTTGTTATTGCCCATGATTACATGATAAACTAATGTAATCCTACACATTTTGTGTATTGTTGTTATCTTTTACCTATGATATCATTGTTGTATCAAAACTTGGAACTCTTGTGACAGAATCAAAAGCATTGTAATGTGATGGAACAAATCTTAGATATTGTTTTTTCATTGACAGAGCATCAATTGTTAAAGGAAACTGTAAATTTGTTGAAAAAGGAGAAAGTATGAATAAATGAATAACACCTGGAACATTCCAATTAGAAATTAATGATGTCTAAAGAGAATATTGAAAAACAAATAAAACTACAACTCTTGGTTTATTTTACATGAATTCACGAGTATTAAAATTACTTCACAACTGCATTGTGCTTCTTACAAACCAGATTGTATTGTACTAGTAAATATACACTATTAAAACACAAATTATATTATTGACATGCCAGTAATTCTCATAATACCAAAACGGAATACTTACAATATCATTGCAAATCATTTCACTACAAAATTAATGATGGCAAAAAGAAATATTACTATACCATCTATGATGACATCTACAGATTTCTCACTTAATGACACAGAAAGCAGTGCCAATGACAGTTTCCATGCATAAATGATAGGCAAAATTACTAGATTGTCTGTGGGAATCAAAACATATGGAACTAGAATTGTCAGCTGCACAATAATATAATCAAGTTGACAATTTTACTAGAAGGTACAAAGAGGGAACACAAAAAAGAATTTTTGGGTTGTACTAGAAGGGTGTAAGCAATTGAAAAAGTAAGTCTATTAATGGTTTTGATGAAGACCAAACTAACCGGTTTATGTGAACAAATCTATACTCCAGTTATTCAGACACATTAAAATCATGTCAAAAGAATTTCATTACGGAACAATGTCAAGGGATCAATGTGTCACAGGATCTCAAATTGTGGCATCAGTTGGCAAAATGCAGTTAAAAAGATAACACACTGAAATAAAAGTTTAGTGACCATGAATAAAGTGAAATATTGTAGTCTTGTCAATAGTTCAACCCACAAATTTCAAAAACAGTTCATCAGTATGATACAACATTGTTATGTTATCATATTAGTATGTTAAAGTACTCATATGGAGATTACTATTGTAATAAAGTGATACTTCCAGACATTGCTGACATTAGGATAGTATCAAACTATACATACCTGTATGTTTGTGAGTACATAAAATTTCTTACAGAGAAGTCTATGAAATTAATGAGAACATAAATGCCAATGTAGTTTCTGTAAACAACAAAATTCCAATATTGTAATTTATGAGAACAAATGGAGAAATGGAACAATCAATCAAGGCAAAGACGAAAATATCATGACACAGATTTATTGGACTCTTTGTTGTCAAATTTGTCTTAAAACAATGAAAAAACATCAACATTACAAAGACAAGCCACCTCTTAAACAAGCAAGATACACCTATGTGTCAAAAGGAAGGAAAAATATCTCAAATTCTGATGTCTGATGATTGGAGTCAAGAGGGGAAAGAGAGATGTTTTAAAACTTGAAAAATCTAAACACTATGACAAATCTTAGCATGGGAATACTTCAATTCACAAACAAATATCTACCTTACTAACTTCTCCAATACATTGCCTCCTGTCAATCTGCTACATTCATCCTCTGCTTTTCACCCCCCTCCCATCAAATTCCTCCACAAACCCTCTCCCTAACTTAAGCCCAACATAGGAAAACTCATTTGATCAAGATTGCCTCCTTTGGCTACCACTCTGTACCCTCTCAGGCAACTGTCAACATCTCACCAACTATATGTTTTTTTGGAATCATGCCTGCCTCCTTCCCCCTACTCCTCATCTCCCCTCTCCTCAATTATGCACAGCTCCATTAAAACAGACACTTTTCCCAATTTGTACTCTTCTTTGTTCACCCCCACTATCTCTGTCTACAACAGCTCCCTCAGCCTCCCACTGTCAATGGTATTGCCATAGCCGCCCCTCCCCCCTCCTTCATCCTTGACAATTTTCTTGTCAGCAAACTTTCCAACCATGACAGAAAACCTGCCATGATGTGAGACATGGTCCCATTGTCTTCTTGTTGATATCTGCACTTTCTTCATCTCCACCCTCCTCTCACAATTACATGCCCGACTTGGTTTGGGACTGGGGAGGTGAATTGCTGAGGGTACCAACTGATCTGATCTTTCAGCAAAGTGCACAATGAGGGGAAGGGAACTGGTACTGCAACAGGTGGTAGTTAGGCTTGGGGGTGATGATCAGGACTATGATTAGAGGGGTGGAAGTAAAGAAGTTTGTGGTGTGTAGCAACAGGACAAAAATCTCTGCTCTAGTTGCATTGCAGGAAAAGGAACTTCTAAATGTAATGCTGTCTGCTGAGGAGAATTAGAGTTTGTTACAGGGCATTGAGACCAAAAAAGGGGGTGCACTTTGAATAACTTGGGACTAACAAATGAGGAATCCCAAAACATAAAAGGGATGATGCATTCTTGGATGGGTTTGTGAGTGCTGTCATCAACAATTCCAGCAACAGCATGATCAGCATTGTTTCCCAAAATGCAAGCAGCCATGGGGAGACAAGGGATGAGGCATTTCTACCAAAGAAGATGCCACTGAAATACTTCTATGTTAAGTTTTTGTGGAAAAATGTGACAAAGCTATGAACATGTCATAACCCAGACCAAGTGGAATTTTTGAAAATTTTGACATTTTTGACTGACAACAAGACCAAGCTAATTCTGGTATTGATTTGGAAAGAAAGCAATGACTCCCATGACGGCAGTGGCATGTTGACAACATAATTATAACAGGCTAAAATGTTGTAACATTCCAAAACAACTTGTCTGTCATCGACTTGGAGTTTCTTTCACCTTCAAGTCACATGTCAAAGGCCTGTCATGGTCACTAATCATGAATGAGAAATCGACCCCCTTGAGATGAAAAAGCTATTATTCCATATTTGTGATGTAGTGGTGGGCACGAGAGGGTTACTTACACAACAAGGGAAATTTTTTTATAAATACAAAATAAAAATGCAAATTAAAGTCATTTGTGTATGAATTAGAGTTGGAAGTGGTACATTCAAAAGTTTTCTTTTTATATTGCAGCCTGCAGTGAGGAATGAGTGCATTGCCGCGCCCAAAAATTCTGACACCAAAAGATATGCAATGCAAATGCAAAAAATGCATTGTATTGTGTCAGTTCACCTCTTCCCCCCCTTTTCCCCTCTGATTGTGAAAGAAATTATTTTTTTCATTTTTTGATCAAATTGACCTCATAAAACGAAATTGGGGTAACCCACATCAGCCCCTCCCCACAAATATGTGAATAATTTTTTTCAA
>JACCDI010865576.1_pt1 | contig 10050 bp, 2 predicted proteins | sample 7442791 | NCBI WGS metagenome assembly JACCDI01 (sample SAMN15323434, study PRJNA562643) | freshwater metagenome | isolation source: river surface water | place: USA:Blue River Watershed | collected 2017-08-15
ACGGAGCATCCGGGGATCCGAGCCATCGAGCGGTAAGCTGCCTAAAATCCGTCCATCCCAGGACCAGGTCACAATACTTCGCTGATCACTCATCGCCACGTGGAACTGCTGCCCAGTCGCTTGGTACACATCATGATGCCCCGCATGTGGTCCCCAGTGCGGAACACCGCCGGCATTGCCACCGTACATTTTTGAGAATGAGCCAGCAGCTGTATATTCGAGGAAGAAGTCACGGCCATAGCCATCCAGAATGACGAAGCGGCCATCCGGATGATGCACCGTCCAGCTCGGGTGGTACTCACTCACATTTCCATAGCCATCGGCTTTGAGTGCGGTCTTTGGAAATGGATACTCGGCAAGAAGATCCCCGAATAACGTCATCTTGATCGCCCGGTGGCTGTCGAGACATGTGGCGAACAACACATCCCGGCCAGCTTCACGGATCAACGAGAGCCCATGTGCTTTCGCGAGACCAAGCTGCTTTGCGAGCTGCACTTTTCCAGACTGGGGGTCGATGAGAATCAGCTGCGCATCCGGGCCATCGTTTAGGAAGGCAAGGTAGCCAGAGGATGTCATCGCGACGCCATGGCCATTTCCGATACGCAGACCGGCAGGTTTGAACCAGTTCGGAACGACTCTGAAGCGGTGCTTGCCCGCTCCATGGATGGTGTTTTGTAACATCGGTGACTACCTACCCGCGATGACAGCAAGGCTGCGGGCACCATTTTTACCAACGCAGCGGAGTCCGAATACGTAGTCATCCTTAGAGAACGGGACCTTTGCTTCGGTCGCGGATTGTTTGTTGATGGGAATGGTCTTCTCCCATTCCGCCTTTGTGGAGCGTCGTACAAGGATTTCGTAGCCGATGGCATCCGGGTTTGCCCGCCATTTGATAGTAGTCATCGGCGCAAGGTCTGTCACCAATGTGACGCCCGTAGGCGCAAGCGGTGCGTGGCTTATATCCGTGACCCACGCGGCGGCGAGGCAGGCGACATTTGTGAGATAGGCAACGTCAACGTATTCGGGCTTGTCACCGTAGTCGATGCCAGCATCCATGCGGAGATCCTGATGCTGATGCGTCCAGTCCTCATTTGGTTCGGTGAAGCGAACCGCGGCAAAACCGGCTGCGTGAAATGGCGAATGGTCCCCACCCCGTCCAAAGCGATCCTGGCGGTAGACGACTTCGGTTCGGAAGCCCTTTATGTAGCGTTTTGCGACATCGGCAACGGAGCGAGCCAGCGTTCTGCTTGGCGAATCGGCATCGAGGCCTGTTGTCCGCCGGCGCGTTGCAGCTACGCTTGTCTCTCCGGGGGTGTCTCCGCCTGAGAAGATACGGATGTAGTCTGTGCGCTTCTTGCCATCGGCGCCGGTAGAGTTGCCAACGATGTCATAGGTTGCCATCGCGACGACGGTTTCCCCCTTGGCTACTAGTGAATCCGCTAGGTGTTTGGCACCAAGGAGGCCTTGTTCTTCACCCGTAAGCGCAGCGAAGATGATACCAACGTCGGGCTTGCTCGTTGCGAGGATTCTGGCGACTTCGATGGTGACTGCGACGCCGGATGCATCATCGTTAGCACCGGGTGCATTACTGGTGGAATCCATGACATCGGTCACACGGGAGTCATAATGCCCACTGATGACAACCCAGTGGTTTGGGTACTTGGAGCCTGGGATTTTGGCGTAGACATTTGAAATAGTGGATGGCTTATCAACGCGCTGCCCCTTTGGTTCCAGCCACGTATCTTTTTCGACACGCAGGTTACCGCCGTAGCTTTGCAGGCGACGCACCAGCCAGTCCGCTGCGGCATCCACTCCGCGCGCGCCCGACAGCGTATGCCGTGTAGGGAAGGCGCAGAGTCCCATAATCGTCTGACGAAGCTGTTCTGTGGAAACACTCCGGGTGGCTTTTACGACCGCGCCGAACTTTGGAAATCCAGTCATGCGGCTATCTTACCCGCCGCAATAGCGGAGCATCTTTTGGATGTCTCGTAAGCAAAAGCCCGCTCTCCCATCAACCAGGAGAGCGGGCCCAGTAGGTGATTTGCCCCTTACGGTGCTGTGGTAACCGTGATTGGTGCACTCCACGCACCTGTACCACTTCCATTCTTCGCACGGACCTGGACGGTGTAGGTTCTACCCCGTGTGAGTCCGGTACGCGTTGCCGTTGTTCCCGTTGCTGTGCTGGCGAGGACCGTTGCTCCATTTGTGAACTGGATGTCATAGCCGGTTGCACCGGTTACAGCCGTCCAGCGGATTGGTGCCGATGTCGTTGTTACGGTTCCGTTGAGAGCAAGTCCTGCTACCTGACCGGGGAGCTGTCCAACAGATGTAATCTTCACCGTATTCGACCAAGCCGAGTTTCCTAGCGCGCTGACCATTGCCACACGATAGAAGTATGCCGTTTTGGCTCCGATACCCGTGTCGGTAAACGTCCGCAAAGCTGCACCGCTTACGCTTGACTGCACCATGTTGGTGGTGAACTGCGTGTTACGTGCCCGTTGGATCACAAAACCGGTGACCCCAGCAGGTGGCGTCGCTGTCCAGTTGACAACAATGCTTGGCGCATTCGTGCTGATTGGAACATTGACTGCAGATGCAACTGGAGCTCCAGCCACCGCGACCGGTGTAGTGATATTAGCAGCGGTGGACCATGGGCCCGTACCTGCAATGTTCACTGTAGCGAGGCGGTAGTAGTAGCGGGTTGAGCCGCTCACTGTGGTGTCAACATAGCTGGTTGCCGTGGCAGATGCCGCAGCAAACGATGTGACATTTGCAGTGAATGCTGCATCGGTTGCACGCTGAATCGTGATGCCTGTCGGGTTGATACCAGCAGCTTGCGCTGGGTTTGTCCACCTGACAGAAACACTCATCGGATTGCTTCCAGCAGGTGCAGCCGTCAAAGCAACGCCTGTTGGTGCAAGGCCGACACGCTGTGGCGTAGTCGCAGGTCCTGCAACATTCGACCACGCCGACTGTGCTCCACCAGCGGCCAATGCACGAACTCGGTAGTAGTAAGCTGCATTCAGTGGCAGTGTGGTGTTATTGAATGTGACAGCATTTGCAGCAGCGCTCAGTGTGGTCAGTCCAGTGGTGAACTGGCTGTTTGTTGCACGCTGAATTTCAAAGCTGGTCTCATTCGATGCATTATCAACCCAAGTCAAACTGATACTCGATGTTGTTCCCGTACCAGGCCCTGCCGGAGCGGCAACCAAGCTGCCAGGGGCTCCTGGAACCTGAACACCTGTTGTTGCACTCGCCGTTGACGAATAGTCTGCCATTCCAAACTGGTTGCTTGCTGCCAGGCGATAGTAATACTTCGTCTGTATCGCCAGCGGAGTATCTGTGTAAGATGTCGCATTCGTTGCAAGGCTGATGGTGTTCAGATTTGCAGAGAAGTTGGCATCCGTTGCACGCTGCAACATCAAGCCAGTCAATGGGTATGCGTTCGAACCGAGGCTCCACGAGAGGTCAATACTTGGAGCGGCTGTAGTCGATGCAGCAGGTGTTGCCGACACACCGGAAATCACCACTGGCAGCTGACCTCCAGTCGTTGCCACAACAGGTCCCACCCAGGTATTTGAGTCTGCCGACTTGATCCTGTAGTAGTACGTTGTCCGTGCAGCAACCGTCGAATCAACCAGGTCACTGCTGAGGCCGTTTGCCGTTACATCCACAACATTTGCTGTAAACGTCCGGTTGGTTGCCCGCTCTACGATAATTCCGGTTGCACCAGGGATATTGTTTGTCCAGTAGAGCTGCACTGAAGGAGCATTGCTCGAAAGTGGACTTGCATAGGCCGTAAGGTTTGCCAAACGGACACTGCTCGAAACACTGGTTGAACAGCTTGCTTTCGCAGACTCGCCACCACCATTAATGGCGGAGATGCGGTATTGGATGGTTCCGCCAATCGTCGGATCCTTGTCAATCCACGATGTCGTCCCCTTTGGAACCGTCGCTACGACTGACCAAAGGAGTCCAGCACCGGCTGCACGTGCTCCAGCATTTCGCTCAACACGGTAGTTCCAGTTCACGCTCGCTGAATCTGTCCACGAGACCTTGACTCCCTCTCCGACAACGGTAGCCGATGCCCCCGTTGGCGCAACAGGTGCTGTCTTGGAAACGGAAACGCTTACCGGACGCATCATGTCGTTCTCTTCGTGACCGAGGAGGTGACAATGCCAAGCATAGTCCCACATGAAGTTGGTGTTCGCATTGGTGATGGTTATAGGGCCAGCACCAGAGAGATCCTGAACTTCGATCTGCGCACCAACGGCCTTTGTTGGGTCGAGAGGACGTACATTGTCAGGAAGCGCAAACGGCAGATACATGTGCTTTGGACGCATTGCAACAATACAGTCCTGCAGCGGGTGCATCTTGATGGACTCTTTCCAGCCCAGCTCGTTTGCTTCTGGCCAGGTCACAGCTCCATCCCAGCCAACCCGGTTGACAATCTGGACATCGAAGAGGTGGAAGTGCATCACGTGAGAGTCCACGCCGTTGTGCGTTACTTTCCAGATTTGGACCTTGTCATCCGACATGTTTTCTGTCGTTGGGTCAAAGTAGCCCAGAGGAACCGTCACCTGTGTGGCATACGTCGTAAATGGCATTTCCACACCAAGCGTCGCATTCATTCGGCCATACTGGAGCTCAAACAGCTCCTGAATCGCCTTTGGTTCCATCTTGGTCGTGATGGCTGGTCCCGTTGGTGCACCCGTCTTCTCATCAAGTGGGGTAAATGTCAGCGATGTCGCATTGATCGAACTAAATGTGTCCGGGTAGTTCTGTCCACGGGCATCGTTGTACGACGACTGTGGCACGATTGGCGCTGGCTGGCTGGCTGTGTGGGCTGCCTGAATCAGTGGTGTCAACTCACCAACATTGATTGGCGCCGCAGCCGGAGCGTTTCCGACATCGAAGCGCATGATTGTACGTGTGTTAGGTGCAAAGCCTTCCACGGTACTTGGAGCACCACCCGTATCCTGCTGATCCGGGTTTCCGGTGTAGTAATCCAAACGGGCATCAAAACCTGGCAGAGGCGCAGCGGCATCGTTGTACATGATGATCTTGCTTCCCGCAGGAACCTGGGAGAAGTCAACGATGACATCGGCGCGCTCAGCTGGTCCGACCCACAACGAGTGCGTAGAGTTGTTCAGAACAACAATGGTTCGGCGCATGTACTCGTAGCCAAATGGCGTAGTCGGGATGACGACAGGCTTTGGCAGGAAGCCAGCCTCGTTACCTATCTGAATCCATGCCGGACCAGCCGCCGTAGGATCCGGAACACCACCATCACGGCCATCCGTTGGCCAGGTATCCGGCCATGTTCCCGCAGGAAGTCCGGTTCCATTATCACTTATAGTGCCATCGTGATTTAGAGTCGTGTTCGTGAAACCGACACCAAGTCCTGTCATTCCTGGTGTTGATAATGGCAACGTATCATTAGGACCATGTGGATCCGCCGGGAGCATTTTGATTTCAGTGGGATGTGCGGGATCGATGTAGTACAGCTGTAGGTTGACATAGCGCTCTGTGGATGCATTCAAAATGCGGAAGCGATATGCCTTACGCTCGACAGGCATCGTTGGGAATGCTGTTCCGTTGACTGTCATGACATCCATGAATGCCTCAGGAACCGCACTTGGATGCGGCACACCAGGCATCATCGGAGGCTCACCGGGGATTCCATAATACGGGTTTGGAACGGCTCCAAACTTGCTAGGAAAGGATGGCCAAAACCACTGACCCCAGTCGTAGCGCCCCATGCCGTTTGCACCGGATATGTCATATGGGTTTTGGTTTGGCATGTAGACGTGTGGATACCAGAGGTTTCCCATTGGTCCCCAATTCCAAGTCGGGTCAGTTGCAGCCAGCTGTGCTGCATCCGGAACGAATGTCTTGTCAGCGATCACCAACGGGATACCGTAGCGGTGGTCATCATTCGATGTCGGAAGGACCTGCTTCAGTCCTGGGTTTATGCCGGAGAGATTGGTTCCATCGATAAGGTCCTTCTCGTACTGATCCGTGATCATGTAGCCGGATGCTTCACCAGCATAGAAGTTGAGTCGGGTCATACCGGATGTGTGGTCATGGTAAAACATCTGCCGCGCATTCTGCTGGTTGGTGAAGTAGTAGGTCATCGCACCATCACCTGGATCGTCCATGTCTGGAACATTGCGGGCACTCACACCACGTTTGTATGGCGTTGGGTCACCCTGTGGAACGATCCACTGGTGCGGAGTTCCATCGGAGATCCAAGGCGTCTTGCCGCCATGGAGGTGAATGAGCGCGCGGTTTTCTGTGTACTGTTCGTAGACAGGGTTACCCTGTGCATCCACACCCTTCTGCAGCGGGCCATCTCCAGCTCCCATCAGCGTCTTGTCAACAGGGAGGAAGAGGTTTCCTGCGCTTCCAAGACCGAGGTTGTTGACAAACTTCAAACGCACAGGTTTATCTGACTCTGCGAAAATGAATGGGCCAAGGTAGTGTGCCTGACCATCAGAGAGTGGGTTCAGATCACGGTAGCCACGGACTTGGGATGTCGGCGGCAGGTCGGTGCTCCATTGATGCTGGAAGTCCTCGACGCCGATCTCGTAGTAGTCATCGTTTGGATACGCAGAATTCGGGATTGGCAGTGCAACAGAAATATACTTTCCGAGGTTGTTGGCGTGGGATGGGCCAAGGCCTGGAAGGGTGTCGATGAACTTGCGGATACCAGTGCCAGCGATATGGTTGCCTTGTGCATCGAATTGCGGCAGTGGACTGTTAGCGTAGTTTGGTGTTGTACCGAAATAGTCTGGTTGCCCTCCTGGTCCTGGCGCACCAATTTGTGCCGGTCCACGTCGCTCGGCTCGTGCGGTACGCATCGCAGCAGCTGCTGCCTTGCGCTGTTCTGCCGAAACGCGTCCAAGAACTTTGCGTTCCTGCCCTTCGGGCTTACGGGATGCAGGATTAATGTCCACCTTGATGGAGAGTTGCCCTGACTTGCCAGTCACCTTGGATGATGTCCGTGCGGATTTGCTGACGGAGCGTGTTGCGGTTTTCGTTGGTTTGCTTGGCGTGACTTTTGTTTCCTTTACAGGACCACCAGCAGCCAGGGACAGCATGATGAGGGAAGGATTGACAATAGCCAGCACACCGAACTTGAATAACCAGTTCTTACGCTTGGTAACCATATGTGGAGATCTCTTTCGTACCGGGAATACGTGATGCGTTTTCGCATCTGCCTTTGCCTGCCGCATCCCTTTGGGGTTGGTACGCAGCAGATAGTTAACATTTGTGCAATATTCATGCCGCTAAACAAGTAACCAGTTGAGATGTGCGTCCAATCTCTCCACAGCGTTCGAATCGAACTAAGGAAACAACAGAAGCAACCTAAAATGGACAAAACCGCCCCTTCAGCTTTCGCCAAAGGAACGGTTTTGTGCCCCAAAGTTCACAGCACCTAGACAGGTTCGACATCACCAACCATATGATTATTTCGTGCATCAACCACGAGCTGGAAAACCTCACTCTTCCACTTCCACACTTCATAGACCGCCGGATAAACCAGCAGCTCTAGGAGAAAGCTCGTGAAGATCCCACCGACCATTGGTGCCGCAATCCGCTGCATCACATCCGAGCCAGCCCCAGTCGACCAGAGCACGGGAACGAGCCCCATGAACATCGTCATCACTGTCATAAACTTCGGACGAATACGCCGCGCAGCACCTGCGACAACGGCATCACGCAGGGCATCTCGGCTGGTAAGGCGCCCCTCTTTCTTCGCCTTGTTATACGCAAGATCCAGATAGAGCAGCATAAACACACCCGTCTCGGCATCCACGCCCATCAGGGCAATCAGACCGACCCAGACGGCAATACTCATATTGAAGCCAAGGGCATACACAAGCCAAATCGCACCAATCGCAGAAAATGGAACCGCGAGCAACACAATCATGGTCTTCTGAATGGACTTGAGGTTGACATAGAGAAGGATACAGATGAGCGCCAGGGTGATTGGAACAACCAGCGTCAATCTCTGCGCAACGCGCTGCATATTTTCATACTGACCGGACCAGAGCACCGTCGCGCCGACCGGGAGCTTTAGCTCAGCCGCAAGGACACGCTTGCCTTCATCCACAAACGACTGTGGATCACGGCCATCCAAGTCGACATAGACGTAGCCGGTCAACATCCCGTCCTCGTCACGAATCATCGCCGGGCCGCTCAGGATCCGAACAGCAGCGACATCAGCGACAGAAACGGCACGCTTGCCATCCATGTCGGTGACGATTAGCTGCGAAATCGCCTCGATGTCACTCCGGTACGCCGACTTTACACGGACATTTACGGGATAGCGATTACGGCCATCCACAACCGTACTGACCTCTTCACCACCAATCGCATTTGCGACGACCATTTGGGCATCATCGATGGTCAGGCCATAGCGGGCGAGCCTTGCGCGATCCCATGCGATGTCAAGGTAATAGCCTGCAGCTGTCCGCTCTGCGAAGACGCTCCGAGCGCCCCGGATTCCAGAGAGGTGGTCTTCAACCTGAGCGGCAATTGCATCGACTTCGTCCGTGGTCTTGCCAGTAACCTTGAGGCCAACCGGTGTCCGAATACCCGTCGTGAGCATGTCGATACGCGCCTTGATCGGCATCGTCCAGCCATTGGCAAGCCCAGGAACACGTACCGCGGCGTTCATTTCACGCTCTAGTTCTTTGATGGAAATCGTATCCGGCGTGATTCTGCGAAGCAGAGGCTTTGTGAACTCCGGAGCCCACTTCGAATACCACGTCGGGACCTTGCGCCATTCATCGCGCGGCTTCAGGACGATAACCGTTTCGAGCATCGACAGCGGAGCCGGGTCTGTGCTGGAATCTGAGCGCCCAGCCTTTCCGAGCACTGCTGCAACTTCCGGGAATGCCTTGATCTTTTTATCTGTCACATTGAGTAAGCGCTGCGCCTCGGTGACAGAGATACCCGGCATCGTGCTTGGCATGTAGAACAGTGCACCTTCATCCAGAGGTGGCATGAACTCACGCCCCAGACGGTTGAACACTGGCACAGTCATCCCAACCAATAGCATCGCTGCAGCAATCACCATCCAGCCACGCTTCAGCGACCAGACAACAATCGGCTCGTAGATACGAATCAGTCCACGGCTAATCGGGTGCTCTTCTTCGCTCTGGAGCTTACCCACCAGGATGCTATGAAGAATACGATCGATGAGCGCATTGCCGGTCTTCTTTTCGCCCAGCTTCACGATAAGAATTCGGAGCGCAGGATCAAGGGTCAGGACCATGATGGCCGCAACCAGCATCGAGAGGTTCTTTGTATAAGCCAGTGGCTTGAACAAACGGCCTTCCTGTGCTTCGAGGGTCATGATCGGAAGGAACGAGACGGCAATGACAAGCAGTGCGAAGAAGCTTGGCCCCGCGACATCTTTGACGCCCTGTACAACCACGCTGGACACCGAGCCGACACGCCCACTCTTTTCCCATTCTTCAAGGCGTTTGTGTGTCTGTTCGACGACGACAATGGCCGCATCCACCATCGCACCAACCGCAATCGCAATCCCGCCGAGCGACATGATGTTGACGCTCAGTCCAAGCATTCTGAACGGAATGAATGCAATCAGAATCGAGACAGGGATTGTAATCACCGGGATGATCGAGCTTGGGAAGTGCCAGAGGAAGATAAAGATAACCAGCGCGACCACGACCATCGCTTCGATTAGCGTGGTGTTCAGCGTATTGATTGAACGCTTGATGAGGTCAGAGCGGTCATATACTGGAACGAGCTCGAGGCCGGCGGGCATTGCGCCTTTGACATCCTCAATACGGGCTTTAACCCGTTCGATGACATCGCTGACGTGCACACCCTGCTGGGCGATCACAATCCCGCTGACCGTCTCGCCATCTCCATTGAAGTCTGCGACGCCGCGGCGCATGTCAGGACCAAATTCGACATCTGCGACGTCCCCGATACGCACCGGGCGGTCATTATCCATCCCCTGAATAACCGTCTCCGAGAACTCAGTCAGCGACTTGGCGTAGCCACGTCCAC
>JACCDI010474395.1_pt1 | contig 10049 bp, 8 predicted proteins | sample 7442791 | NCBI WGS metagenome assembly JACCDI01 (sample SAMN15323434, study PRJNA562643) | freshwater metagenome | isolation source: river surface water | place: USA:Blue River Watershed | collected 2017-08-15
CACATTCCCCTTGCGCGGGGTCGGGGTGTCGGTGTTTTTGGTCTTCACCACGCTGGTCGGCTGGCTGGCGCGCGGCCTGATCGGGCGGTCGCTGATGCGGCAGGCAGAGTTGCTGGTGGACCGCGTGCCGGTGGTGCGCTCGGTCTATGGCGGATTGAAGCAGATCACCGAGACCGTCTTCGGCCAGAAGGAGCGCAGTTTTGACCGCACCTGTCTGGTGGAATTCCCGCGCGCGGGGACATGGGCCGTCGGTCTGGTGGCCAGCAAGGCCAAGGGCGAAATCGCCACGAAGCTGCCCCATCCCGAAGAGATGATCGCGGTCTTCGTGGGCCTCACCCCGCTCACCTCCGGCATGCTGATCTATGTGCCTGCCAAGGACGTGATCTTCCTTGAGATGCGCCCCGATGAGGCGGCCAAGCTGATCGTCTCGGGTGGGCTCGTCTATCCGCAAAGCCGCGACGGCGACTGAACCCGCGCCCTGCCGACCAAGGCCGGGGGCCAGCCCCCGGACCCCCGGGATATTTGAGCAGAGAAGACGGGCAAGAACGGAAGCGGGGCTTGCCCGTCTTCTCTGCCCAAATATCCGCAGGGGGTGAGCCCGGCACGGGCGAGGGGGGCGGCAGCCCCCCTATCGACAGCCAAGGCTCGGGCTTGCCTTTGGCCGGACAAACCCCGACAGTCTCCCAAACCTTTTTGCCGAGTATGTGCCCGATGCCAAATCCCCGCCGTTGTCTGATCGTCCAGTTGGAACCGAGGCACGAGGAAACCCTGCCCTCGATGGTGGATGCGGCGAACCGGGCCGGATACCGGCCGGTGGTGATGCTCTCCAACCGCTCCAAACGGCGGCGCGGCGACATCTTCTCCGAGGTGCCGGGGCTGGACGCCGATGTGCGCTATGAAGGATTCAACGACGACAGCGGGTTTGATCGGCTGACCGCGCTGGCGGGTGAATGCGACTTCGTGCTTATGAATTCCTTCAACCGGCGCAAGTCCATCGACTGGGCGATGGGCCTCAAGGTGCCCGTCATCATCCTCGTGCACAGCATCGAGCATTTCCTTGAGGAACCGGCGACACAGGCGGCGCTGGACAATCCGCGTGTCCAGTTCCTGACCCTGTCATCGCATGTGATGTCGGAACTGGTGGCCCGGATCGGCAAGGCGCGGATGGACCGGGTGGATGTGGTCGAACCCTGCCTGTGGTCGGTCGATGATCCCAAACCCGCCAGCGGCACCCCGCGCCGGGTGGCGATTCCGGGGGCGATTTCCCTGCGCACCCGCGATTACCCCGGCCTGATCCGCGCTGTTGCCGAGAACCGCAAGGCGTTCGAGGGATACCGCTTCGTGCTGGGATCGGGCGGCGAGGACCGCGAGGCGATCGAGGCCGAGACCCGCGCCAAGGGGCTGGAGCCGTGGTTTGAATATCTGCCCTTGTCGGGGGATCAGGTGGCGCAGGATGTCTATATGGACAGCCTGCGCCGGTCGCAGGTGATGCTGTCGCTGATTCCGGATGATTTCGAGAAGTACCAGACGCTGAAGATCACCTCTGCCGTGCCCACCTCTGTCGGGTTTGCGGTGCCCTTGATCATGGACCGCTGGTCGGTGGCCTGCTACCGCGCGCCCCTGATCGGCGCGGATCACGGGCTGCGCGCCAGTCTGGACCGTCTGCTGTCGCTGACCGAGGAGGAATTGCAGGCCCACCGCGCCGCGCTGATCGCCTATCGGCGGGAGCGTTTGGCGCTGAACGGGCAGGCCCTGGCGCGGCTCGCCGCGCGGGTGCGGTAAGCGGCGCGACGGTGCCGGGGGCCTGCGGCCCGCTCATCCCCAGTCGAGCACGACCTTGCCCGACCGGCCGGAACGCATCACCTCGAACCCGTCGCGGAACTCATCCACTGTGTAGCGGTGGGTGATGACGCGGCGCACGTCCAGACCGTTTTCCAGCATCGCGATCATCTTGTACCAGGTCTCAAAGATCTCGCGGCCATAGACGCCCTTGATGGTGATGGCCTTGAAGACGATCCGGCTCCAGTCCACCGGGCTTTTGCCGGGGGGGATGCCCAGCATGGCGATGCGGCCGCCCATCACCATCGCTTCGACCATCTGGTCCAGCGCCTGCTGGTTGCCGCTCATCTCCATCCCCACGTCAAAACCCTGGGTCATCTTCAGGCGCGATTCGACGGCCTTGAGGTCTTCGGTCGCGACATTGACCGGGATCACATCCGCCACCTCTGCCGCAAGGGCCAGACGGTCGGGGTTCACATCGGTGATCACCACATGCCGCGCGCCCACATGCCGTGCCACAGCGGCGGCCATGATGCCGATGGGGCCCGCGCCGGTGATCAGCACATCCTCGCCCACCAGATCAAAGCTCAGCGCAGTGTGCACGGCATTGCCCAAGGGATCGAGGATCGCGCCGATCTCGTCGTCAATCTCATCGGGCAGGGGGACGACGTTGAAGGCGGGCAGGCGCAGGTATTGCGCGAAGGCCCCCTGTTCGTTCACGCCAATCCCCCGAGTCGCCGGGTCGAGATGGAACTTGCCCGCCCGCGATTGGCGCGAGGTCTTGCCGATCAGATGGCCTTCGCCGGAGCATCTTTGCCCGATGGACAGTCCTTCGACATTGCGGCCGATCTCGACGATCTCGCCCGCGAATTCATGGCCCGTGACCAGCCTCAAAGGCACGGTGCGCGCGGCCCAGTCGTCCCAGTTCCAGATGTGGATGTCGGTGCCGCAGATGCCGGTTTTCCGGATGCGGATCAGCACGTCATCCGGGCCGATTTCGGGCACGGGGCGCGGGTCCATCCAAAGGCCGGGCTCGGGGCGCAGTTTCGCCAAGGTCTTCATTTGGTTGGTCATTGAATCACCCCTGTTGCCTTGCCTGCGGCGGTAAATGCCTCAAGCGCGAAATCCAGATCCTCCGTGGTCAGGGCCGCGTTCATCTGGGTGCGGATGCGGGCCCGTCCCTTGGGCACCACGGGAAAGAAGAAGCCCGCGACATGGACGCCGCGCGTGGCAAGGTCCGCCGCCATGGCCTGGGCGCGGTTGGCGTCCCCCAGCATCACCGGGATGATGGGATGTTCGCCGGGCAAGAGGTCAAAGCCCGCGCGGCTCAGGCCGTCGCGCCAGTGGCGGGCATTTGCGAACAGGCGTTCGCGCAGGTCATCCGCCGCTTCGATGATGTCCAAAGCGGCCAGCGCCGCCCCCACCACGGCGGGCGGCAGCGCGTTGGAGAAGAGATAGGTCCGCGCCCGTTGGCGCAAGAGGTCGATCACCGGCTGCGGCCCTGCGATATAGCCGCCGAGCGCGCCGCCCAGCGCCTTACCCAAGGTGCCGGTCAGGATGTCCACCGAAACGCCAAAATGCGCGGGCGTGCCGCGCCCCTCAGGCCCCATGAAGCCGGTCGCGTGGCAATCATCCACCATGACCATCGCGCCATAACGGTCGGCCAAGGCGCGGATTTCTGGCAGCTTGGCCAGATAACCATCCATCGAGAACACGCCATCCGTGGCGATCAGGATGAAGCGCGCGCTATCGGCGCGGGCCTGTTGCAACTGCGCCTCAAGGTCGGCCATGTCGGAATTGGCGTAGCGGTAGCGCTTCGCCTTGCAAAGACGGATGCCGTCGATGATCGAGGCATGGTTCAGCGCATCGGAAATCACCGCATCCTCTGGGCCGAGCAGCGGTTCGAACAGCCCGCCATTCGCATCGAAACAGGCGGCGAACAGGATCGTGTCGTCATGGCCAAGGAACCGCGCAAGCCGGGTTTCCAGCTGGCGGTGGATGTCCTGTGTGCCGCAGATGAAGCGGACCGAGGCCATGCCATAGCCATGATCCGCCATGGCAGATGTCGCCGCCGCGATCAGGCGCGGGTCATCAGCGAGGCCGAGGTAATTGTTGGCGCAGAGGTTCAGCATCCGCCGCCCCTCCATCCCCACATGCGCGCCCTGCGCGCCGGTGATCTGGCGTTCGCGCTTGTAAAGCCCGTCGTCGCGGATCTGGGTCAGCGTCGCGGTGAGATGCGACAGGAAGGCGGCCTTTTCCGACATGGTGGATATTCCTCCGGTTTGGCGGAATGTGACTCAGAGGCGCGGTGATGTCAATATAGCGGAAACCCATCCGCCATGATAGCGGATGGTGTGCGGGTGGACCGGACAGGAGCGGGGGGGGCACACCCCGTCGTCCATCGGTTCTTGAACCGATGCCGAATCCGATGGACGACCCCTGTGGGATATTTGAGCAACGGGGAAGCGGGAAGAAAGCAGCGACTTAGCTGTTCTGCACGATCAGGATGGCGCGCGCCGGGCCGTCACCCGCGCGGATGCTGTGGCGGCGGTCGGCGGGGTAGCGGGCGGTGTCGCCGGGGCCGAGCGTCGTTGTATCGTCGCCGCTGGTCACGGTCAGGGGGCCGTCGATCACCGTCAGATGTTCGCGGCAGCCGGCGGAATGGGGGTCGCTGTCCAGCACGGCGGCGGCGGCGAAGGTGAGGTCATAGACCTCATGCTCGCCCACAGCCTCGGCAGGCGAGAGGATGCGGATGCGCACGCCGGGGGCGCGGGCGATCACCGGGGCGGCGGCGGCGCGGGTGACGTCGATTCCCGCCTGTGGCTTGCCGTCCAGAAGCCCCGCGAAATCCACCTGCAACGCCTGCGTCAGGTTCCAGAGTGTGGCGACCGTCGGAGAGGATTCGCCGCGCTCGATCTGGCTGACCATGGAACGCGACACGCCCGAAAGCTTTGCCACCGCATCCAGCGACAGCCCCTGCGCGCGGCGGGCTTCGCGCAGGCTGGCGGCAAGACGGTCGGTGATGTCAGAGCGCGATGTCATGGCGCGGACCCTGCCGTGCCGATGCGGCGCGGTCAAGCGTCGCGCAACAGGGCCGCCGCCACTTGCCGGCCGGACAGGACCGCGCCGTGGGTGGTGCCGAAGTGGTCTTCAGACGCGGCCTCACCGGCGAACCAGAGCGCGCCGTCCCAGTCGGCACCGGACAGGGCGCGGCGGTCCTTGGGGCTGCTGCCCACAGGGGTGAAGCTGTAGCTGCCAAGGCTAAAGCGGTCCTGTCCCCAGCGCGTGATCTGGGCGGCGACTGGGGCGGGAAAGCCGCTGCCGAAAATCGACCGCAGCGCATCGGTCGCGGCGGACAGGGTGGCGCGGTCGTCCAGCGCCTCTATCTCTGTCGCGGCATCGGCGGCGTTGAAACCCAACAGGACTGGCGCGCCCAGCGTCGGCGCCAGAGAGACCCATTCGGCCCAGACACCCGGATTTGGCCCGATCCAGCCCAGCCAATCCACCCCGTCCGGCCAGGCGACCCGGTCAAAGCGCAGCCAGCACTTGTTCAGCAGGCCCATCTGCAAGCGGGCGATGGCCTTTTGCCGCCGGGGCGACAGCGGTTCGGCAAAGCCGATCCGTCCGGCGCGCAGCACGCCAAGGGGCAGGGTGCACAGCACCTTGTCCGCCCGCAGCACCTGCCCATCCGCAAGCCGGACGTGACCGGGGGCGATCTCGACCACCTCGGCGTTCAGGCGGATGGTCAGCCCCTGCGCCAGATGGCGGGGAATCTGGTCGAAGCCGTCGGGAAACAGCATGTCGGCGCCGTCGAATTCCGCGCCCTCCTGCCCGTACCATGCGGATATCAGCCGGGCCGGGCCGCCGTATTCCTGCTCCATCGTGCTGTTGACCAGATAATGCACCTGCCGTCGCAGCGCGGCATCCGCCGTTTTCCAACGCGGTGAGGCTTCAATCGCCTGCCAGACAGAGACATCCGCCTCGGTCTTGTCCGCGCGGGACAGGGCGGCGTCGATCAGCGCTTCGGCCGGGGCGAGATCGGGGTCGATCTCTGCCCCTTCCGGACCATAGAGCACCGCCGAGTCATAGGACGTGGCCACCAGACGCGCCCCGGCCGCGCGGGCGAGTGTGGTGACAGGATTGCCGTCGGTGCCGTGAATCCAGCTTGCGCCAAGGTCCATCGGCAGGTCCGGCCAAAGGCGCGAAGTGTGGATTCGCCCGCCGATGCGATCCCGCGCCTCAAGCACCGTGACATCCTGACCGGCCTCTGCCAGCACGCGCGCGGCGGAGAGGCCGGCCAGCCCCGCGCCGATCACCACCACCTGCGACGCGGGCCGCGCGAGCGCCGGTCCAGCCAGCGCCACCGCGGCCATCTGCGTCAACACTGCCCGTCGGCCCATCTTCTGCACCCAAATCCCCCCTGACATGACAAAGGACCGGCCATGGCCGGTCCTTGCCGAGACTATACCCGATGCCCTCGTCAGGCGAAGTCGGTTTCGCCGCCGATGATGATGTCCATGTTCTCTTCTTCGAGGAAGGCCGCATTGCCCGGCGGTTTTTCCACGGGCGGCGTCTCGACCGGGGGGGTGACGACCGGGGGTGTGACGACGGGCGGCGTGACCACCGGGGGTGTCGCTACGGGTGGGGTGACCACAGGCGGAACGACCACCGGGGTTTGCGGGCCGACGGTGTTGACATAGCCCGCGCTGATGCCGGAGTTGATGCCCGCGCTGCTGAAACCGCCGCCAAGGCCGAAATCCAGTCCGAAGAAAAGGTCATCGCCGACATAGGACGCGCCCAGTGTCGGCCGGAAGGTCTTGGAGCGGAGCAGGAAATCCAGACCGACGGTTCCCGCCAGACGGTTCTGCCGGTTGTCAGAGAACAGGCGCAGCGCAAGCCCGGGATCTGCCTCTTCTTTCCCAAACTTGAAGGTGAGACCGAAGCCCACTGCCGGTTCGGCAATCGAAGCGCAGGGCAGCATCGCCAGAAGTGCGGCGGTCGTCAGAAGCTTGTGCAATGTTTATCACCTTTCACCAAGCAAATTTCCAATCAGTATGACACTAGGTTTACCGCCTTTTGACACAAGTCAACGCGTCATTAAGCTAACGATATCCTTCGGGAGGGGCGTGTCGCCGAGGTCACAGTCATTGGCTGGGTCGGGTATGACGGTTGCGCGGGATGTCTTGCCGCGGCAGGCGGTTGGGGCAGTGGCAGGCGGTCCTTTCCTGGGACGGTGGCAGACGGGGGCCGTTTCTTTGCGCCAGCGCGCGCGGGGATGGGCGCAAGGTCCGGATGGTCCGAGTGCCAAGCCCTGTTGCAGCGCAGCAATCGGATGCTAGACTTGCGCCGTCGGCTTGGGTAAAAGCGCTTTCAGTTAGCGCTAACATGGCGGGCGCAAGACAGCACCCGCCGCAGGACACCACCGACGAAAAGCGAGGTAAGCCAATGGTTTCGCGTGTCATTCCGGTCGATCCCTTCGACCTTGTGATCTTTGGCGGAACGGGCGACCTTGCCCGGCGCAAGATCCTGCCGGGACTCTACCGGCGGTTCCTTGCGGGGCAGATGACCCATGACAGCCGCATCATCGGTGCGGCGCGGGCCGATCTGACCGACGAGTCCTTCCGCAAGACGGTGGGTGAGGCGCTGGAGGAATTCGTTCCCGCCAAGCTGCGCGCGGCGGCGGATGTGGCGGCGTTTCTGGACCGCGTGGGCTATGTCTCGATCGACGCCAAGGGGACGGGCGGTTGGGCCGACCTCAAGGCGCGGATGCGCGACAATGTGGTGCGGGCGTTTTACTTCTCGGTCGCGCCTTCGCTGTTCGGCGATCTGGCGGAGCGGCTGCATGACCATGGCATCGCCGATGCCTGGAGCCGGATCGTGGTGGAAAAGCCCTTCGGGCGCGACCTTGCCACCGCGCGGGCGCTGAATGAGACGCTGGCCAAGCATTTCACCGAACAGCAGATTTACCGGATCGACCATTATCTGGGCAAGGAAACCGTCCAGAACCTGATGGCGGTGCGTTTCGCCAATATCCTGTTCGAACCGATCTGGAAGGCGCAATACATCGACCACGTGCAGATCACCGTGGCCGAAACGGTGGATGTCGATGGGCGCGGCGCCTATTACGACAAGTCAGGCGCAATGCGGGACATGGTGCAGAACCACCTGATGCAGCTTCTGTGCCTGATCGCGATGGAGCCGCCCTATCACTTTGACCCCGATGCCGTGCGGGATGAAAAGCTGAAGGTGATCCGCGCGCTGGACCCGGTGCGCCCCGAGGATATCGTGCGCGGGCAATACCTGCCGGGCAAGGGGCCGGATGGGAACAGAACCGGGGGATATGTGGAACATTCGGAAAACCCGAATTCCACCACCGAAAGCTATATCGCGCTGAAGGTGAACATCTCGAACTGGCGCTGGAAGGGCACGCCCTTTTACTTGCGCACCGGCAAGCGTCTGCGGGCGCGCACCTCCGAGATTGCGATCACCTTCAAGGAACCGCCGCATTCGATCTTTGACGATGCCAAGGGCTGGCGGGAAAATGTGCTTGTCATCCGGCTTCAACCGAATGAGGGCATGAACCTGATGGTGATGATCAAGGAACCCGGACCGGGCGGCATGCGCCTGATGCAGGTGCCCTTGGACATGACCTTTGCCGATGCGCTTGGCGCGGGGGCGGAAGAGGTGCCGGACGCCTATGAACGTCTGATCATGGATGTGATCCGGGGCAACCAGACGCTCTTCATGCGCGGGGATGAGGTGGAGGCCGCTTGGGCCTGGGCCGATCCCGTCATCCAGGGCTGGGAAGCGCGCGGCGACCGTCCGCAGGGCTATGACGCGGGATCATCCGGGCCGGAAGATGCGTTGATGCTGATGCACCGCGACGGGCGGCGCTGGCGGGAGATCAAGGAATGAAGTTCGAAACCTATCCCGACCGCGAATTCCTGATGCTGGGGCTGGCGAATGTGATCGCCGGTCAACTGGCCGATTTCCTGCGGCGGGAGGGGCGGGCCTCGCTCTCCGTCCCCGGCGGCACGACGCCGGGGCCGATCTTTGACACGCTGTCCGGCGTGGATATCGACTGGGCCAATGTGGCGGTGTTCCTGAACGATGAACGCTGGGTGGATGAAACCTCGCCCCGGTCGAACACCGCGCTGCTGAAATCGCGGCTTCTGCGCGGCAAGGCGGCGGCGGCGCGACTGGTGCCGCTTTATGCCGATGCTCCGGTGCCGGAAGGGGCGCTTGAGGCTTTGGCCGATGGTATCCGCCCGCATCTGCCGATCTCTGTCCTGCTCTTGGGCATGGGCGCGGACATGCACACCGCCAGCCTGTTTCCCGGGGCGGACCGTCTGGCCGATGCTTTGGCGTCGGATGCGCCGTTCCTGCTGCCCATGCGGGCCGAAGCGGCGGGGGAGCCGCGCATCACCCTGACCGCGCCCGTGCTGCGTGGCGCGATGAACATCCATATCCTGATCACCGGGGCCGAAAAGCGCGCCGCATTGGAGCGCGCCCTGACCCTGACCCCGGCGGAGGCACCGGTCCGGTGCGTCCTCGACAACGCAACCGTGCATTGGGCGGAGTAAGCGATGATTAACGAATGGCAGCAACTGACCGCGCATCATCAGGCGGTCAAGGATCGCGCGATCCTTGATCTGTTCAGCACCGGCGACCGCGCGGCGGAGTTTTCGGCCCGCTGTGGCGAGATGCTGTTTGACTGGTCCAAGACCAATATCGACGCCGAGGGCAAGCGCCTGCTGCTGGCCTTGGCCGAGGCGTCCGGTGTCGCGGCCAAGCGCCACGCGATGTTCACCGGCGACAAGATCAACGACACCGAAGGCCGCGCCGTGCTGCATACAGCCCTGCGCAATCCGGATGGCACGGTGATCGTGGACGGCAAGAACGTCCTTCCCGGCGTGCAGGCGGTGCTGGCGGCGATGGCGGCTTTCGCGAATGATGTGCGGGCCGGGCGTTACACGGGGCAGGGCGGCAAGATTACCGATGTGGTCAATATCGGCATCGGCGGATCGGACCTTGGTCCTGCGATGGCGACGCTGGCACTGGCCCCCTACCACGACGGTCCGCGTGTGCATTACGTCTCGAACGTCGATGGCGCGCATATTGCGGATACTTTGAAGGGGCTGGACCCCACGACGACGTTGGTGATCGTGGCCTCCAAGACCTTCACAACCATCGAAACCATGACCAACGCCGAAACCGCGCGGGCGTGGATGGCGGGCAAGGTGGCGAACCCCGCCGCGCAATTCGCTGCC
>JACCDI011123314.1_pt1 | contig 10049 bp, 6 predicted proteins | sample 7442791 | NCBI WGS metagenome assembly JACCDI01 (sample SAMN15323434, study PRJNA562643) | freshwater metagenome | isolation source: river surface water | place: USA:Blue River Watershed | collected 2017-08-15
AACGACAATCACCACGCCCCCCGCGATGGCAAGAAGACCGAGAATCGGATGGAAGACGAAGATCGCCGCGATGAAGACGGGCGTCCATGGCATGTCGATCAGCGCCCCCGCCAGTTGCGAGGACCAGAAGCGCTGCATCGCCTCAAGATCGCGTTGCGCGGCCAGCGCGAGAGGGTCGTCGGGCACCAGCATCTGCCGCTTCAGGCTGGCGCCGAACACCCGCCGCTCCAACGCCGCCTGAACCCGCGCCCCGATCCGGGTCAGCACCCGCCCGCGTGCGTGGTCCAACAGACCCATCGCCAGAAAAAGAAAGGCCACCAGCGCGGTCAGCGCGACCAAGGTCGCCTCCGACCGGCTGCCCAGCACCCGGTCATACACCTGCAACATATAAAGCGGGCCCGTCAGCATCAGCAGGTTCAGGAACACCGAAAACACCACCGCCGCCGCCAGCAGACCGCGACACCCCGCGCGTGCGGCACGCAGTTCGGACATCCCGCGCGCAATCTCCGTCCGTCCCATGAGTCCCAGCCTCCATGCGCCGCCCTTAGGAGCTAGGCTCATAGTCTTGCTTTGGGAAGTTGACTTTCCGTCAACGGGCCATTTCCCGCCGCCCCCAAGCGCCGATGGCCGGGGGGGCGATCAAACCCCGGTTGCGCGACGGCAGGTCCGGGGGCCGGGGATCGGCCAAATCGGATCAGCCCACCCGCCGCGCGCCTTCGGACAGGGAGGCGAGCTTGGCCCAGGCGATCTCGGGGTCGACCGCGCCAAAGCCCGCGAAGGTGCCAAAGCCGCAATCCGACCCGGCCATCACGCGATCCGCCCCGAGGATGCTGGTGAACCGCTCCAGCCGTTGTGCCACAAGGTCGGGGTGTTCGACGAAATTCGTGGTCGTATCCACCACGCCCGGAACCAGCACCTTGTCATCGGGGATGTCGGCGGCGCGGTCGCGGAAGACGGACCATTCATGGCCATGCCGGGGGTTCGCGGTTTCAAACAGCAGATAGGTCGCGGGCACCTTCATCAGCAGCGGAAAGACCTTGGCCAGGTCGATGTCGCAGACATGCGGGCCTTCGTAATTGCCCCAGCAGATGTGCAGGCGGATTCGGTCACGCGGCAGGCCGACCAGCGCGTGCTCCAGTGCTTCGACATGGGTGGCGGCGACGCGCAGGAAGTCCTCGTCACTGAGCTGGGAGAAAAGCATGTGCCGCGACAGGGCGAGGTCGGGGCAATCCAGTTGCAGGTCCAGCCCGGCATCAAGGATGGCACGGTATTCGTCGCGCATCGCATCGGCCAGCGCCTCTAGATAGGCCTGCCGGTCGGGGTAATGCGCGTTTTGCAGGAACAGGCTGATCACACCGGGGGAGGCTGCGTTCATGAATCCGCGCGCCACCCCATGCGCGGCCATCGCGGATTTGAGGTTGGCGATGTCCTTTTGCAACTCTCCCTGCCCCTTGCTGGCGACCGGGCCGGTGCATTGCGGGCGGGCGTATTTCGGCCCGCTGCCCTGCTTGATGATGCGGTCAAGAAAGCCGGGAAAGAGTTTCAGGTCGGCGGGTGTGGTGCGGGGGCTGTCTCCGGAAAAGCCGGTGTAGCGGTCTTTGACATAGGTGGCATAGCTGATCTTGGAACATTCGCCATCGCTGACGATGTCGATGCCCGCCGCTTTCTGCCGACGGACGTTTTCCATCACCGCATCGGCCATGGCGGTATCAAAGGCCGTTTGGTCAAAGTCTTCGCCCCGTTCCCGCGCGAACAGGAAATCCACCACCGCCTGCGAACGGGGAAGGGAGCCGACATGGGTGGACAGGACAGGCATGGAGCGACTCCGGCTTGGGATTGCGGGCAGGACGGACGGCTGCGGCCCAAGACGTCGGGCATCGGGGCGATCCAGACTGTTGCGCCTTTGCGCCGATCTTACAACACCCCGCCGCCCGCTCGCGGTGGATGGCCGCGTCATGCCCGAAGGCGTGAACGGGGTTGCAATCGCCTTGGGCTGCGCTTCACTGCGCCGAACCCACCGCCCGACCAAACGGAGAGCAGAATGACCGCCCAGACCGCCGCCTATCCCGCCGACAAGCTGCGCTGGGTCAAGACCCCGACCCGCAACGCGGAAAATGACAACCAGCCCGTCGCCGATACGGTGGCCAAGGTGCTGGCGGATGTGAAGGCGCGCGGCGATGCGGCGGTGCGCGACTATGCCCGCGATTTCGACAAGGCAGAGCTTGAGCAGTTCGAGGTCACGCCCGACCAGCGCGCCGCCGCCGTGGCCAACCTTGATCCGCAGACCCGCGCCGACACCGAATTCGCCATCGCCAACGTCCGCCGCTTTGCCCAAGCGCAATTGGCGACGATCCTGCCGCTGGATCAGGAATTCCTGCCCGGTGTGTTCATGGGCCATCGCGTGATCCCGATCGAACGGGTGGGCTGTTACGTGCCGGGCGGGCGCTTCCCGCTGCTCTCCGCGCCGATCATGACCATCGTTCCGGCCAAGGTGGCGGGCGTGGACGAGGTGATCGCCTGCCTGCCGCCCAACGCGCATGAGGCGATGGTGGCGGGTTGCCACCTGTCCGGCGCGGACCGCATCTTCCGCATCGGGGGCGCGCAGGCGATTGCGGCGATGGCGTATGGCACGGAAACCGTCCCGGCGGTCCACAAGATCATGGGGCCGGGCAATGCCTTCGTGAACGAGGCCAAGCGTCAGGTCTTCGGCCCCGTCGGCATCGACCAATTGGCGGGACCGTCGGAAATCTACATCCTTGCCGATGAAACCGGCGATGCCGAGATGATCGCGACCGATCTCTTGGCACAGGCCGAACATGACGTCCGCACCCGCGTGGGGCTAATCACCACCCATCGCCCCTTGGCCGAGGCGGTGATGGCCGAGGTGGACAAGCAGCTGGCCACCCTGTCCACTGCCCATGTCGCCGCCCCCGCCTGGCGTGACTATGGCGAGATCGCGGTCTGCGCCGATGAGGCGGCGATGATCGCCTATTCCGATTTCATCGCGGCGGAACACTTGCAGGTCCACACCCGCGACGCGCAGGGTTTTGCCAAGAAGCTGCGCAATTATGGCTCGTTGTTCATCGGCGAACTGGCCAGCGTGGTCTATTCCGACAAATGCTCCGGCACCAACCACACGCTGCCCACCATGGCGGCGGGGCGCTATACCGGCGGGCTGTGGGTCGGGGCCTATGTCAAGATCGCCACGCATCAATGGTTGTCGCCCGAGGGGGTGAGGGCGGTCGCCCCGCCCGCCGCGCGTCAGGCGGCGAGTGAGGGGCTGGAGGGGCATCGCCGCGCGGCACAGTTGCGGCTGGACCGGATGCAGGCGCGATAGGTTGAACTGACGGACCGCCGGGGGGACCGGCAACCACCGGTCCGCGGCTTGCTTGCCGACGATCTGAGCGGCGGGCACAGCGGGAACTCTGACCGCGCGCCAAGGCGACAGGCCCGTCACCGCTGCCGCGACACCCCCTGCGCCAGCCGCCCCGGGATCGCCCCGGCATGCCGCCATATCCGATGCGCCATGGTTTGACGCTGCGCCAGATAGCGCGGATGCAGCACCCCGCCGAAGCCGGTGAAGAACACCCGGTTGCCGCGCGTCCGCAGACCGTCGAAATCGAAAATCAGCCCGCGCGCCGCCGCGTGCTGCATCGCGGTCCAGACCAGAAGGCTGGTCGCGCCATTCTCGGCCCCCTTGTCACGCATCGACAGCAGGTAATAGCAGCAGGTCCCGTCCCAGACGCAAAAGACCGCGGCGGCGATGGCCCCCTCGGCGGTCCGCGCGGCCAGCAATCGGCCACGGTCCCGCGCCAGCGCCGCCGTGGTGATCCGGTCCAGGGCCTCGGCCGCGTAATAGCTGGGCGCACCGGTTGCGCGGGCATTGGTGACGTAGAATTGCGCGAAGGCGGCGGGCGTCAGGTCGTCCGACACGCTGTGGCGCTCTTCGGCGCGGCGGATGATGTTGCGGGTCTTGTCGCGCATGTCGGCCCAGAGGCGGTCCGTCCGCTCCGGCGCGACCTCGAAGGTGAATTGCACCGGCGTGTGAAAGCCTGCCTCGGCAAAGACCAGCACATCGGGCACGTCGCGGTGCATGCGCTGGTCAAAGCGCCCATGCGGCGGCAGGCTGTCGATCAACTCGCGCGTGATCTGGTGACGGCGCAGCGCGCGGTTGCAGGCCGCCCCCTTGCCCGCATCGACCGCCGGGCCAAGAAAGTGGCACAGGTCGGGCATGGTGCAGGTGGCCCCGGCGATCCGGCCACGTTTCATCACATAAGGCAGACGTCCGATGACACGATCCCCGGCGGTCACCGTCACCTCGGCCCAGCCCTGAGGCGCGGCGGCGTCCAGCCACCAGCCTTCGTGAAAGATCGTCGGATAAAGCGGGTCACTGGCAAGGCGGGGCGGAGCGTGGTCTGGCGGCTTTGGCAAAAGCGGCATGCGGTTGGGTTCCTTTGTGCTGTCCCGCCGGGTCATGCCAAGAGAACCCTGCCGCACAACGCCTGTTCCTGCGCCTCTTCCTGCCGTTTGCCGCGATCCGGACGGCCAGCGCCCCCGGGGATCGCGGCGGGATGCGCCCACACCCCGGCGCCGTTGAATGCACGCCACCCGGCCACGGCGGCGGCCAAGATCGGAGAGCTTGCCCGGATCGGTCCGCCATGCCGCGAAAATCCGGGGCTACGCCCCTCATCTCCGCCGCGAAATCGCGCTCTCGTTCATCGCCAGCCAGTTGCGATACTCCCGCCGTCGCGATCTTGCGATGGGAAAGCGGCGGCCATCGGGAAGCTGGATGAAATGCTTGCGCCCCTCGCTGACAAAGTTGAGCGCGAGGTTGCGCGAGACCCAGAGCGAGCGGTGGATCTGAAAGCCAAGGTCCACCGGCAATTCCGACACCACCAGACCGAACGGACGCGGGATGAAGGCGGATTGCCCCTGACCTGTGGCCCGGACGCCATTCTCCTGCGCGGAAATCACCTCGACCAGATGCACCGGGATCGTGCTGCCGCGCAGGAAAATCTCTCGTGGCGGTCGGTCGGGCGGTGTCGGACCGGCCACCGCATAGACTTCGGGAAAAATGGTCCGGTCGGCATAGGCAAGGTAACAGAAGCCGCCAAGTTCGAAGAGCATCACGTTGAAGGCCACGAATTGCGCCAGATCCCAGCCGTCCTGCGTGGGAATCCCCACGAGGCGGGCGAAACCGTACATCACCGCCGCCAGCAGAAGATTGGTCAACTCCAAGGGCACATTCATGAACAGCGTGGATCGTCCCAGCATCAAGACGAAGCGGACACAGGCCAGTTGGATGATCGGGTAGGCGAAGATGTAGATCAGGTATCCGACGGTCCAGAATGCGACCTGTAAGGCCAGCGGGGCAGAGGACAGTTGGTCCGACGGATGGAACACGGCGGCGATGATGGCGAAGATGAGGAAATAGAGGCGCACTTGCGGTGTCCAGCTTTGGTGCCAGATGCGCGCATCGTTCATCGGGATGCTGGGGCCGAAGATGAATTTGTAGCGTATCATCCTGCGATCCCATGCCTCGCGGCCGCGTCTGCCATGGCGTCCAGCACGGCCTTGCGGCGGTCACGCGCGACCGGAACGAGAGGGCCCGACCGGGTCTGCATCTGGAAACTGCGCCCTTGCCGCGTCACCTCGCCCAATTCGGCAAAGCTGACCCAATGGCAGCGATGGACCTGCACGCCATGGGCCGCCAATCGGCCTTGCACCTCGGCCAAGCGGGCCAGCACCCGCGCCTGTCCTTCGCGGCGGTGAAGGATCAGGAAATGGTCGTCCGTCTCGATCCGCAAAAGGTCGGACGGATCGAACAGGGCAGTGCCGATGCGAATCGAGTCGGGCCGGGACCCGGCCTGCACGGCGGAGATCGCTTCGGGTCGGTCCTCCTCTCTCAGGGAGGGGCCCATGAACATCAGCATCATGGTGATGTGCAACTCCCAGAACACCGCCCCGAAGCCCAGTTTCAACGCCAGATCCCAGCGCGTCAGGTCGGATGATCCGACGACGAAGACGGCCAGCGCCTCGACCGCGAGCGTCGTGATGATGGCTGTCGGCAGCGTTATGGCGGGTTCATAGACCCGTCGAACCCGGCGGCGATGCGCCCAGGTTTCCGCCTCTTGCAGCAGGGCGGGAAACAGGATGGCGAACAGGCCGACCGAGAACAGGTTCAAGGCCAGCCGTGCCCAAAGCGGCACGGCCTCCGAATAGGCCCCGCCTCCGGGCAGCGCCAGAAGGACGGCAAAAAGACAGGTGAGGGCGAGCACCTTGCGATGCCGGATCGTCGCGACCAATTCGCGAATTGCGAAAGGCACCGATGACCCATCCGCGAATACCAGGCGCAATTCACCACCGGATTCTTTCGCGATTTCAGCACGCATGGTGGTTCTCGATCCGGGTCTGGTGAGCATTCGCCAAGCCTGCGTCACGAGTGGTTTTGGTTTCGATAACGAGTTCGGCGGCGGTTCCTTGCCGCGTGGTTTTGTCTGGGCGCCGGAGGCTCATTCCGGCGTCCAGCGCACGCAAAGGATCGCCTGCCACGAAAGACAGGTTTGAACGATGTTGATGATGCCGACCCCTCTGTCGGATGCAGCCAAGCGCGGTGCCGTAAACCAGCACGGCGATGTCGAAGACGAGGCGACCCCGTCCGAGCGTATTCTGGTTGCGGTCGAGACCATCGGCGCGCAGGGGCCCTTGACCTACAAGGCGTTGGAAAGCGCCCTGAACCTGTCGAAGGCCACGACATGGCGGCTGGTTGCCACATTGCGCGATGCCGGATGGGTGCGGTTCCGCCACGGCGGTCGCCTGATCGAACTGGACCCGCGTCTGGATGAGTTGTTCGCCACGGCGCATTTCGCCGATGCCGAATTCACCGAAGTGTCCGATGTGATGTCGGTCCTTGCGGGGCGGTTGCAAGTGCATATCGATCTTTTCGCGCCCAATCGGAAAGGCGAACTTGTGTTGCACGAGACCTCCCGGCGGCTGACCATTTCCGCGCCGGTCCCGGACGCGACGGATGAGAACATGCTTGTGGCGGTCCACGCCGCGATGACCCCGCCGCAACTGGAGCGCCATCTGGCGCATATGGCCGCTGACGTTGACGTCGAAAACGCGCGCCATCTTACAGGCGCGGCGGCGCGGCGCAGAATTCAGCAGTTCCAAGGCTATTTCTGGGGGGCCGGAGGCCGGTTCCTGGCCGTGTCGGTGCGCGGGAAGATGGGCACCGCCGCCGTCTTGCGTCTCTCGGCCAAGGCGAACGCCCTGAAGCCGGACCTGCTGGCCCGCGCTTACGCCGGTCTCGTTGTCATGCTTGACGGCAAGGTGGAGAAGATCGGCGCAGGGCGGACGGTAGTCGATCTGCCCTGAGGCCACGCCTTGGCTCATCATCGTTTGGTCCTGCAGGCCCATGGAAGGGTGGGGTAGCACAGCCTCTGTCTGCATAGGCACTTACGGCCAATATACAGGATTTTCAACTTCGTCGTATCAGCAATTGAAACGACGAAGTTTTTTATATTTGGATCAGTCCGAAAATTTAATCACATCGCCCACCGGATTCGGTGTGCCACCGGGGTTGCCTTCGCAGCTCTCGAGCCCCACCGCCAATTCTCTTCGACTCTGTCTCGAATGCAAATTTCAGAAAATATTGTTTCCATGGCGGAAACACGGGCTGCCCGTTTCCGTTGCGCGGTAGTGACTTAAGTCATTGATATAAAATATTAAAAAACCTTTAATTGTTGCCACCCTGACGGGAAATGTGGATTTCATGAAGGCGCGGTCGGTTTTTTGAAATTTGCTCGTTTCAATTTCTGTCGGGAGCAATTCGACAGCCGAAAGAATGCAATCCATCTTGGCGGATGTTCGTCTGCGCCATTCGGAAGTTTCGGGGCGCGACGAACCGTCAGCCGGCCTGAAAGCCCCGGATCGTCCGGAATGCAGGCCGCGCTTCGCCCGTTGTTTCGGTTGGGGGACCGAGGCTGCGATTAAAATCAAACGGCCCTTGGGCCTAATGCTGTCTGTGCTGCTTATGTGTGCTTCAAGTGTTCGTCCTGCCAGATGGTCCCCGGTGGCCATCGCATCAGGGACCGCCGCCATCCCCCGCCGCCTTGAGCCCCGACCCAGGTCGGGCGCGCCCGGTGCCATCGGAAGGATGGGCCCGTCGCAGCCACCCTCCGCCGCGCCTCCTCCGCCGCGTCGGCGCGGCCCTGACGGCCGAACCACCGCATTGACCCAACACGTCCAGATTTCCGCGCCGTGCCGCGCAACCCGGGAGAATTGATATGGCCACTTTCAACATGATCTACATCGGTCCCTACCGGGATCTGGATGTGAACGAGTTCGACGGCACGATCTCGGAATTGCAGCAACAGCTCAACGGACAATTCTTCAACGCATTGGCCCTGACGGCGCTGGACGTCAATCCCGTCAATGGGGTTCTGATCTTTGACGATGGCGAACAGCCCTTCAGCCAGCCGATCACCTATGATGTCGGCAACGGCCCCGTGACGACCACGCTGGACGGCACGATGACGGCCTTTGTCAACGTCACGCTGGCCGACGGGTCGGTCACCCGGCGTCTCGTCGCATTCAACCAGATGTCCAATGGCGACCTGTTCATCTCGAACCGGGTGAGCGCCAGCGATCTGGATGGCCTGACCGTCCGCTCTTTCGCGGTGACCAGCGTCTTGAACAGCTCTTGGGACAGCATGCTGATCACCCAGGGCCTCAACAGCACTTCGGTGGTTGGGGCCCCGCCGCCGCCTCCGGCCAATGTGGCCCCGGTCTTTGACAATATCTTCGACGGGCAGAGGATCGCGGTCCCGGAAAACACCACCTTCGTCGTCGATGCCAACGCGACCGACGCGAACGGCGATCCGCTGACCTATTCCATCGTCGGGGGCGAGGATGCGGGCCGTTTCACGATCGATCCGGTGTCGGGTGTCCTCACCTTCCTTTCGGCCCCGGATTTCGAGGGACAGAACAGCGTCAGCGGCGATGACATCTACAACGTGGTCATCCGCGTTTCTGACGGCCGGGGTGGTGTTCAGGACGTCGCGCTGAATGTTGACGTGACCGATGTCAACGAGGTCGCACCGGATGGCACCGTCAACGGCACAGGCGGCAATGACTTCATGCCTGTCGGCTTCGTCGATTCCCAAGGCGACATCATCGACGGCGTGGACGGGGTCAACGACCGCATCGATGCGGGTGCGGGAAGCGACACGGTCGATGCAGGTCTGGGCAATGACACGGTTTTTGCCGGATCGGGCAGCGATCAGGTCTTCGGCAGCTTTGGCGACGACAGCCTGATCGGGGGGGATGGCAACGACCTGCTCGTCGGTGGTGACGCACGCGATACCCTGAACGGCGAGGCCGGGAACGACACGCTCGACGGTGGCGCTGGCGATGACCTTCTCACCATCGGGGCGGGCGACTCGGCGGCGGCGGGCGGCGGGGCAGATACGGTCATCATCGATCGTGGGCAACTGGACGCCAACAACCAGACATTCGCGAACATGACGGTGGACGGCGGTATCGATCCCACCGACGCGGACGTTCTTGACCTGCGCGGCGCGGGGAACTGGCGGATCATCAACCAGGTGCCGGACAGCAACGGCAATGGCACCAATGGCACGGTGCAGTTCCTGGACGCGGGTGGCAATGCCACCGGTCAGGTGCTCAACTTCACCGAGATCGAGACGATCCTCGGCACGCCCTTCGTCCCCGCCAACCAGCCGCCGGTCTTCGTCAACGTCTCGAACGGGCAAACGATCAGCATACCGGAGAACACGACCTTTGTCGTGGATGCCAATGCGGTGGACCCGAACGGCGATGCGCTGACCTACAGCATCGTCGGCGGGGCGGATGCGGGCAGCTTCACCATCGATCCGGCGACGGGGGTCCTCTCCTTCCGCAACCCGGTGGACTTCGAGGGCGCACGCAGCGCCACCGGCAATGACCAGCTCTACGACGTCACCATCCGCGTCTCGGACGGCCGCGGCGGCGTGCAGGATGCCGCGCTCTTGGTCAACGTCACGGAT
>JACCDI011432944.1_pt1 | contig 10049 bp, 7 predicted proteins | sample 7442791 | NCBI WGS metagenome assembly JACCDI01 (sample SAMN15323434, study PRJNA562643) | freshwater metagenome | isolation source: river surface water | place: USA:Blue River Watershed | collected 2017-08-15
CACTCAACATTGTGAAGATATAAGCTTGTAAAAAAGCCACCAACAATTCAATCATTCCAATGAAAACAGCAAATGGCACTGCAATGGCAGAAGCATACACTGTCTTGAAAATAAATATGATACAAATCAAACTCAATACTAAGATGTGCCCTGCAGTAATGTTCGCAAACAAACGAATCATTAAAGAAATAGGCTTAGTGAACACCCCAATTAATTCAATGGGTGCTAAGAACAATTTCATGCTCCAATGCATACCAGGCATCCAGAAAATGTGTTCCCAATAATTTTTATTCGCACTTAAATTTACCACAATGAAAACGCAAACTGCTAAAGTCATTGTAAAGGCAATATTACCACTCACATTGGCACCACCTGGGAAGAAAGGAATCAACCCTAAAAAGTTGTTCACTAAAATCAAGAAAAATACAGTCAATAAAAAAGGCATGAACTTGGCATACTTCTTTTTACCAATATTCGGGATAGCCAATTCATCTCTTACAAACAACACGATCGGCTCCATGAAAGATTGAACTCCTTTAGGTGCAGAAGTAACGCCTGTCTTTTTGTAAGCTGATGCTGCAGATAATATCACCACCAAAATAATGAACACAGACACCAACAATGAGGCTACGTTCTTCGTGATAGAAAAATCCCATACTATTTTAGTAGCTGCTTCGTCTATCGCGCCTGCTGCATCTACAATCTTCACTTTGCCTTCAATTATTTTATAATCAAAATTCCCTTTGTACATGATTGGTTCATGGTGCTCGTCCATGAATTTTGCGGAAGAAAATACTTCCAATCCTTTTGGTGTGTATAAAATCACAGGCAAAGCAACAGAAGTATGTCCCCATAAATGCCAGCTATGATCATCTTTGATGTGCTCTAAAATGGTCTCAGTAACATTAAATTCTTTTGCTTCATGCCCAGCTGGACTTGTCTCATGCGCCGCAACTGAATTTGTATCTGCAGCTTGGTGCGTTGTATCATGTGCAGTTGCATTGGTGTCCGCATGCACTACTTTTTCGTTTGCAAATGCATTGCCAGAATAAGCCAATGTAAATAAGCTCAAACACAATACCAGTAAAGATTTAATACGTCTAGATGCCATAGGGATCTCAAAATTTGCGGCAAAGATAGGAATAAACCTGCTGAAATATTAGAATATTTAGCAGAAATATGGGTCAATAGAAATTCTGTCACATTCTCTTAATTTATTGATTTACAATAACTTAGAAAATTAGCTGCTCTTTTTGGGGTCAAATTGCATTTCGTTCAAGGCCTTATAAAATCCGCCTTGCTCCATTAAAGACTGGTGGGATCCTTTTTCAATGATTTTTCCGCGCTCTAAAACCAGGATCTGATCGGCCTTTCGAATGGTTGACAATCGATGTGCAATGACAATAGAAGTTCTTCCTTGGATCAAAGTTGCGATGGCTTTTTCAATCAACTGCTCGCTCTCCGTATCAATAGAAGAAGTAGCTTCATCCAATATTAAAATGCTTGGATTGTACAATAAAGCACGAATAAAACTCAATAATTGTCTTTGGCCCAAACTTAAAGTGGCTCCTCTTTCCATCACTTGATATTGGTACCCCCCTGGTAATTGCATAATGAACTCATGCATGCCAATCATTTTTGCAGCTTCCTCTACTTGTGCCGGAAGGATAGCTGGATTGCGTAGTGTGATATTGTCATAAATAGATCCGGAAAATAAAAATACATCTTGCAATACCACGCCAATAGAAGCCCTTAACCGGTCGAGTGCGTAATTTTCAATTGCCACCCCGTCTAACAATATCTGACCAGATTGATAAGGATATAGGCGATTCAAAATACTAATGATCGATGTCTTTCCACTTCCTGTTGGCCCTACCAATGCCACTGTTTCACCTGCAGCAACAGAAAAGTTGAGTTCATTTAAAATCCAATTGGGTTCCTGATACGCAAATTGTACATTTTGAAATTCAATCGCTCCTTGAATTTTAGTGGGCGCATATTGACCTTGATCCTCCGTGATATCTTCGTTGTCTAAAATCTTAAACACACGCTCAGCAGCCACCATCCCCATTTGCAATACATTGAATTTATCTGCAATCATGCGCAATGGCCTAAAGATCTGGTTCAGGAATAATATAAATGCAACGAGTAATCCTGCATCCAATGTTTGACCTGCTACCCACCAAACAATCAAACCAATACTGAGTGCTAAAACCACTTCGACCACTGGGAAAAATACGGAATAAGCAAATATGGCATTGATATTTGCTTTCTTATGCTTTGTATTGATGGTGTCAAATTTTTTCAATTCTTTTTCCTCTGCTGCAAAAGCCTGCACCACTTGCATACCCGAGATATGCTCTTGCACAAATGCATTCAAAGCAGCGACTGCATTGCGCACTTGAACAAAACTTTTCTTGACACTTTCTTTAAAAAAATAGGTCGCAATGAGCATGATTGGAAAAGGAATTAAACAAATCAAGGTCAACTGCCAATTGATAAAAAACATCGTCGTTAAAGTCACCACTATGGTTAAAAAATCTGCGATGATGGGAATCAATCCATCTGAAAAAATATCATTGATGCTTTCAATATCATTGATGGTTCTGGTAGTCAATGTGCCAATGGGTGTTTTGTCGAATTGACGCATTTCCCAATACATGATTTTCTGGTAGACTTTATTTCTCAAGTCTCTTATCACCTGCTGCCCCAACCAAGACATGCCAAAAGTGAAAAAGAAACGAAATAAGGTTTCAATGATAATAAACGCAACTTGAAATAAAGAGATGGCCAAGATGAGCTGCAATACTGAACTAAATGCTTCAGAAGGCAAAACCCAATGCACCCAATTTGGAAGCTGCACCGATTTCCCAATTGCCAAATTCACCGTTGCTTGAATCAAATAAGGTCTTACAGGAGTAGAGAATGCCAAAAAAATGCCTAACAACACATTGATCCAGAAAATGAATCGATAGGGTCCTACAAAAGAAAATACCCTTCTTAAAATAGAGGATTTGAAAATAGGTTTAGGCTGGGTAGTTGACATAGCGGGTCAAAGTTACACCGCTTTTACGTATTTTCGTGAAAGCATGGAAAGTACCGATCATGAATTATTTAATGCAGTTGTTACCCCCTACAACTTGAACGACGAACAAGAGAAAAAAGAAATTGTTCGACATTACCGTGCCCTGCTCAGAACTTTAAGGACAAAACTAAAAAAAGGCGATAGGGAATTATTAAGAACCGCATTTGAAATGGCGACCGATGCACATAAGACCATGCGTCGTAAAAGTGGCGAGCCTTATATCTTACATCCAATTGCTGTAGCAATGATTGCAGCAGACGAGATTGGCTTAGGTGTTCGAAGTACCATTTGTGCCCTATTACATGATACAGTAGAAGATACGGACATCACTTTAGAAGATATTAAAAGAGAATTTGGAAATGAGATTGCTAAGATTGTGGATGGATTGACAAAAATCGCTTCGGTGATGGATACCAATAGCAGTCAGCAAGCAGAGAATTTTAAAAAAATCTTACTCACTTTAACAGACGACCCAAGGGTGATCCTGATCAAGCTTGCAGACAGGTTGCACAATATGCGTACCATGGATTCGATGAAACAAGAGAAGCAATTAAAAATTGCCTCTGAAACCATCTGGGTCTATGCCCCATTGGCGCATCGTATGGGCTTGTACAATATCAAGACCGAATTAGAAGATCTCTCCATGAAATATTTGGAGCCAGATAAGTACCGAGAGATCGCAAGAAAATTAACTGAGACAAAAAGAGAGCGAACAAAATATATTAATGAGTTCATAAAACCATTAAAGGAAAAGCTAAGCAATACTGGATTACAATTTGATATTTTTGGTAGACCAAAAAGCATACACTCTATTTGGAATAAAATAAAAAAGAAGGGGGTAAGCTTTGAGGAAGTGTATGATCTTTTTGCTATCCGTATTATTTTGGACGTGCCGCATGCAAAAGAAAAAGAAGAATGCTGGAAAGTCTATTCTATGGTCACGGACGAATACCTTCCCTCTCCAGAAAGATTAAGAGATTGGTTAAGCAACCCAAAGAGCAATGGATACGAAGCCTTGCATACCACGGTGATGGGGCCTCAAGGTAAATGGGTAGAAGTACAAATTCGAAGCAAAAGAATGAATGAAATTGCAGAGAAAGGTTTAGCGGCGCATTTTAAATACAAAGAAGGCACACAGAGTGAAGACCGATTTGACAAATGGTTTATACAAATAAGAGAAGCGTTGGGCAATCAAGAAGAAGAGAGTATTGATTTTCTACAAGATTTTAAGACCTCTTTTTTAGCAGAGGAAATTTATGTGTATACACCTAAAGGGGAGGTGAAAATGTTGCCAGTGAATAGTTCCGCACTAGACTTTGCATTTTATATACACACAGCAATTGGCTCTAAATGTATTGGCGCCAAAGTCAACCATAAATTGGTTCCAATTAGCCACAAATTAAGAAGTGGAGATCAGATAGAAATCATCACAAGTAACAAACAAAAGCCTACAGAGGACTGGTTGAACAATGTGGTGACTGCCAAGGCAAAAAATAGCATCAAAGATGCTTTAAGAGAAGAAAAGAAAATCATTTCAGAGGAAGGAAAATACACCGCTCAAAGAAAGTTAGAGGGCATTGGCGCAGCTTACAATCCTTATAACCTAGATCAATTAGTGAACTTTTATAAGTTGCATAGTCAATTGGACTTATTGTATAAAATTGCCACCAAATCGATTGACTTAAAAGAGCTCAAAACATTCCAAGTCATTGGGGATAAAATAGAAGCACCCAAGCCTGTGGTGGCAGCACCAGATCCCAATGCAGAAATCAATACCTACAAACCTTTACCCAAAAAAGGCGATTCAGAATTGATCATTTTTGGTGAATCCAGTGATAAGATCAAATACAATCTTGCAAAATGTTGCAACCCTATTCCAGGAGACGATGTATTTGGATTTGTGAGTACTGGCAAAGGGTTGATTATACACAGAACCAACTGCCCCAATGCCACGCAATTGTTAGCCAATTACGGACACCGTGTTGTCAAAACCAAGTGGGCTAAGAATAAAGAAATTTCTTTCCTAACAGGCCTTAGTATTATTGGTTTAGATGACGTAGGCGTGGTCAATAAAATTACCACTATTATTAGTGGAGATCTTAAGATCAATATTGCAGCCTTGACCATTGAATCAAAAGATGGCATGTTTGAAGGCACTATCAAGGTTTTTGTACATGACAAAGATGAATTGGAGGAATTAGTTGCGCGTATTCAGTCGCTCAATGGCATCCAGAAAGTGACTCGTTTTGATACAGAGACGGTCTAATACCAAGTAATCAACAGGTTGGGAAAAATATGTGTGAAAACAATTCCTATTATTTTAAGCTTAAATAGGTAATCAGCTTTTCTAGACTTATTTTTGCTACTCAAATTCAAACTTATGGTAGACGTAATTTTAGGACTTCAATGGGGCGATGAAGGTAAAGGTAAAATCGTGGATTATTTTGCACCCAACTACGATGTAATTGCTCGTTTCCAAGGTGGCCCAAATGCAGGTCATACTTTGTATGTGAATGGCACTAAAATGGTCTTACACCAAATTCCATCAGGTATCTTCCATCAAGATAAAATCAATATCATTGGAAATGGTGTTGTGTTGGATCCAGTGACCTTGAAAAAAGAATGTGACGCAGTGGCTAGCATGGGCATTGACGTAAAAAAGAATTTATTTATTTCTGAGCGTACAAATATTATTATCCCAAGTCATAGAGCTTTAGACAAAGCATCTGAGTTGTCTAAAGGCGAATCTAAGATTGGATCTACTTTAAAAGGAATCGGCCCTGCATACATGGACAAGACAGGCAGAAACGCTTTAAGAGTGGGTGATTTATTGGACAAGAAGTTCATCAGCAAGTACATTGCTTTAAGAATGAAGCACCAAAAGATTTTGGATAGCTATAATTTCAATGAAGACATTTCTGAAATGGAAACTGAATTCTTTGAAGCGATTGAGTTTTTAAAGACCATGAATATCATTAATTGCGAGTACTTTATCAACGATCAAATTAGCAAGGGCAAAAAAGTATTAGCAGAAGGTGCACAAGGCTCCATGTTGGATATTGACTTTGGTACTTTCCCTTTTGTTACTTCAAGCAATACGATCTCTGCTGGAGTATGTACAGGTCTAGGTGTTTCTCCTAAACAAATTGGAGAAGTATTTGGTATTTCTAAAGCCTATTGTACGCGTGTAGGTAGCGGTCCTTTCCCAACTGAATTGCATGATGCTAAAGGAGAAGAATTAAGAAAAATTGGTAGTGAATTTGGCGCGACAACAGGTCGTCCTCGCAGATGCGGTTGGATTGACTTAGTTGCTTTAAAATACACTTGTATGATCAATGGCGTAACGCAGATTATCATGACCAAGGCAGATATTCTAGATGCTTTCAAAGAACTAGAATTGGGAATTGCTTACGAGATGGAAGGCAAACAGATTGACTATGTGCCTTTTCAATTAGTAGGCACTCCTGTTACACCTATCTGGAAGAAAATGGCTGGATGGGAAGTCGATACGACTCAAATGAAAAAAGATGCAGAATTACCTGCAACCATGAAAACATATATTGAATTTATTAATGAATATCTAGGGGTACCTGTGAAGTATGTATCCAATGGTCCGGGTAGAGATCAAATTGTACATTTATAAACAAAAAAAAGCAATAAAAAAAGTCGCATTATTTTTGCTAAATAAAATTTTCATTTGAAATTTACATAAATATTTCAGACCGAGTTATGGCAGTAAAATCTACAAAAGAGAAAAAGACAGCGACCCCAAAAAATGGCGTAGTAAAAGCTGAAAAATCTAAATCATCTAAGAAAAAAGTGGATGAGGATGAGGAGGATGAAGACTTAGATGTTGAAGAAGAGGATGCGAACGCATCCGATGACGTAGATGATTGGGGTAAAGCAGAAGACGAAGACGACAGCTGGGATCCTGATTTTGCTGAATTCGATTTACCTAAACCAACCAAAAAAGCTGGTAAAGCAAAGAAAGGCGAGGAAGAAGAAGATTTAGATTTAGATTTAAACTTAGATGACGACGACTTGTTTGACGACAAGGACGAGTTCGATGATGATTTCTAAAATTCATTAATCGATATCAAGATATAAAGATTGTATTGAGGCCTGTAAAATTTGATTTTTATAGGCCTCAAATATTTTAGCCTCTTTTGTGGGTAACACGAGTGTATAAGACTTCCCAGTTGACAATTGCTCATCCAAATTCGGATTCAATTCCTTTAAATAGGGCAGCGGCATCTTCAACCAGCTTGCCATTGTTTTTGCATTAAACCTTCCTGAAATGAGTATCAGCTCCATTCCTGGAGCTAGAGTCGTGTTTTGCGCCACAGGGATGGCTTTGTTTCCATCTGGCATCAACACACCCTCGAATATCGCATGTGTAGCAATGAATTTTTTAACATGGTTTCTTGTTTCTAAGGGAAGCTCATATTGCAAAGCCCAAAAATCTTTTGTTTTCTTTTTTTCAATGACTTTACTCAATCTTCCTGCACCACCATTATAGGCGGCTACTACCAATAACCAATCGCCAAATTGTTGGTACAATTCTCTTAGTATGGTCGCTGCAGCTTGTGTGCTTTTTTGGTAATCCATGCGCTCGTCATTGGGTAGTAATTTCAAACCCAATCTTGTAGCTTCTGCAGGCATAATTTGCCAAGGACCAGCCGCCCCTGCCCAAGACACTACCTGTGCACTTAAATGACTCTCAATCACGCTTAGGTATTTTAATTCCACAGGGATCCCATTCGCAATTAAAATTTGATCGTATAAATTAAAATAAGGCTTCGCCCAGGTTTTCATCTTACGCAATCCAGCCGCTTCTTTTTCTATATAAGATTGTACAAAACTGATTGCTTTAGGATGCATTTCAATAACAAATGATTTGTCTTTATCTGCAACTTGCTGCACCGTAAATAAACTGTTGAATCCAATTCTATTCAACGTAAGGCTGTCCTGTGCTGTAAGTCTGCCAAAACAAAATAAGGAACAATAAATAAATAGTATTGGTCTCATAGGAAAGGGCTATGCTTCCATCAAGGAATTTGAGAAACTAAGTAAGGCCGACTCCTCCATTGTAGCACTCATCACTTGAAGTCCAAATGGCATTCCATTTGAATGCGTATACAATGGCAAAGAAATGCCAGGTATTCCAACCAGGTTGGCATATACCGTATAGATATCTGCCAAGAAAATCTCAGTTGCCGATTGATGCTTGGTACCTAATTTAAAGGCAGTAGTTGGAACGGTTGGAGAAATGATAAAATCGTACTGCTCAAATACCTGCTTGGTAAAATCGACTAGCTTTTGACGTACTTGTTGCGCCTTGGTAAAATAAGCATCAAAATATCCTGCACTTAAAACAAATGTACCTAACAGAATTCTTCGTTGCACTTCTGCACCAAAACCTTCTGTTCTAGATAATTTATACATATCTGCAAGGTCCTCAACTGCTTCTTTTGTCCTATGCCCAAATCTTATACCATCAAAGCGAGATAAATTACTGGATGCTTCCGCAGTCGTGATGACATAATAAGTAGGTACTATAAAATTCAATAAATCAAAATCCACTGCTTCCACAGTATGTCCTGCAGCACGCAATGCGGTAATTTGATTTTCGATTTGAGTTTTTATTTCCGGATCCAAACCAGGATGCGTTAAGGTTTCTTTGAAATAAGCAATTTTCCTGGCGGGCTGTGCTTCTTGAATTGCATGACTATATGAAGGCACAGGCAATGCCGAAACAGTACTATCAAAATCATCTGCTCCTGCAATGACTTCTAACACTAAAGCAGCATCCGCTACATTCTTACTAAAAATACCTATCTGATCAAAGGAAGAAGCGTAGGCAATTAAACCATATCTTGAAATCCGACCATAACTTGGCTTCAATCCAACCACACCACAGAAATCTGCAGGTTGACGAACTGATCCTCCTGTATCTGAGCCCAAACTTACCATACATAAACCAGCTTGCACTGCCACTGCAGATCCACCGGATGAACCACCAGGCACTCGGTCTTTATCTGCTGCGTTCTTTACCGCACCAAATGCAGAATTTTCATTGCTACTTCCCATCGCAAATTCGTCACAGTTTTGACGACCAATAATGATCGCATCTGCTGCAAGTAATTGTTCGATTGCAGTAGCAGAATAAACTGCTTTATAATTTTCAAGTATTTTAGAAGCAGCAGAAACTGCGTGCCCCTTATAGGAGATGACATCTTTGATCCCAACGACAACCCCATGCAAAGGCCCCATTGGTTTACCTGCAAGTCTTTCTGCATCCAAGGCATTCGCTCTTGCCAATGCTTCGTCAGCAAAAATTTCTAAATACGCATTTAGATCTTGTTGATTTTTTATTTGCTCCAAATAAAACTGAACAGCCTGCGCACAAGTAGTTGCTCCGGTCTTTAATTGACCATGATAAGTTTGAATGTCGGTGTAACAGAACATCGGAAATTAAGAAGCTTTCTCGTCCTTCTCTTTAATGCCTTCTTCGATTTCTTTTTTCACGTTATTTTTAGCATCGTTGAATTCACGAATTCCTTTACCTAATCCACGCATGAATTCAGGTATTTTTCTTCCGCCAAACATCACTAAAATAACTACACCAATAATCAATAATTCTTGAAATCCTAAGTTGCCCATAATGTATCGTTTAGAATGATAAAGGTAATGCAAAAAGCACAAAAAAAGGTCCTCGAATGGAGGACCTTTATATAATCTAGGCGATTAAGCTTAGAATCTTTTTTCTTTAATACGTGCGCTCTTACCGCTTCTATCACGTAAGTAGTACAATTTAGCACGACGTACTTTACCTGATTTGTTTAAAACGATACCATCAATGTTTGGAGATAAGAAAGGAAACAAACGCTCCACACCTACACCATCAGAGATTTTACGAACGGTAAAAGTAGCTGTTGCTCCAGAACCTTGGGTTTTGATTACA
>JACCDI010448514.1_pt1 | contig 10047 bp, 12 predicted proteins | sample 7442791 | NCBI WGS metagenome assembly JACCDI01 (sample SAMN15323434, study PRJNA562643) | freshwater metagenome | isolation source: river surface water | place: USA:Blue River Watershed | collected 2017-08-15
ACAACAACAGATAGATCTCGGCTTAGCGCGTTAACGACTGAAACGCCAACACCATGGAGGCCACCAGAAACGGAGTAACCGCCATCGCCAAATTTTCCACCGGCATGTAAAACAGTGAGGACAACTTCAAGAGCGGGCTTTTTTCAACTGGGTGTAAATCCACAGGGATCCCTCGACCGTTATCAATTACTCGCACTCCACCCTCGGCAAGGAGGGTCACACTTATCTCGGTGCAGTAACCAGCTAGGGCTTCATCAACAGCGTTATCGACAATCTCATAGACAAGGTGGTGTAGGCCTCGCTCGCCCGTCGAACCGATATACATACCAGGGCGTTTACGGACCGCTTCTAACCCCTCTAAGACTGTGATGGCGCTAGCGTCGTACGCTCTAGCTACCTTTTCGCTAGAGACCTTCTTATCCACCACTTAAACCCCTTTAAAACCTATTAGCGCCGCGATATGGGCTTGGGTACCTGGAAATCCTAGTGGTAGAGCGACCTATAGGGGTACCGAAAAAGGGTTTGGTTGTGGATTAGCGGGGTTTTTAGCGCTCAGTTGATGGTGAAATCACCCATAGGTATCTCTTGGCCCTTTAGCGCCACGGATTGAGCGCAAACCTCGCTTCCAAGATGGCGCGCTTGGACCAATCACAGCCAACTCTTCCACCAAGACCCCTTCTGAGTGGGTTTGAAGAGTCTTCAAAATTTCATCTTGGATCAAACGAAGTTGGGTGGCCCACGCTGTTGTCTCGGCCCGAATTGTTAGCCGCCCCTCAAGAAGAGTTATTGGTTCGCAATGATTAGCAACTTCATCTCCGACAATCTTGCGCCAATTAGAGAAGAGAGTTCCTTCCGCAATCCCTTTCTTCCAATCTCTAGTGGTAATTAATTCATCCAAAACTTCACTCAATTTTCCAGGTTCGTCTCGCCTTTTCCGCTCTTCATCTACCCCCTCACTTTTTCTGGTTTTACTCCGGTAGGAGCGGAATAGTTCGCGCGCAATATCTCTTTTCATAAAGCGCGGACCTCACCGTTTGAAACTAGGTAGCGCTTTCCGATAATTTCATCTGGTAAATCATTTTCGACCGCAACAGTTATAAATATTTGTTCACTACTTGATGTTAATTTTGATAACCGGTCTCGCCTACTTTGGTCGAGTTCCGAAAAGACATCATCAAGAATAAGGATTGGGTTGTCGCCATCTTTTTTGAGCAATTGGTAGCTGGCAAGTTTTAGCGAAAGCGCGATAGACCAAGATTCTCCGTGGCTGGCAAAACCTTTTACTGGATGTTCCCCGAGGTTAAGAAGTAAGTCATCGCGATGTGGGCCAACAAGAGAGATTCCACGTTCTCGCTCTTGTGATATGCGCTCGGTTATTTTTTCAAGTAAGGCTGATTTATTTTCATCTTTATTTGTGGATGGATGATCTAATGTTGATTTATAACCGAGGGTGGGGGCTTTCTTGGTGGAAATATTCTTATAAGACTCAATGATTTGAGGTGAGAGATCCTCAATGAGTTTTAGACGAGCAGCTATTACCTCACCACCAAAATTGGCTAAGTGTTCATTCCAGGGATGAAGTGAGGCTTCTGGTGCGCGCGATTTAAGTAGCGTATTTCGCTGTTTTAAAGCCTTTTCATAATCACTAATGACCCCTGCGATTCGAGGACTTCTTTGAGTGAGGAGTTGGTCGAGAAACCTTCTCCGCTCACCTGGGTCGCCGCGAACAAGATCTAAATCTTCCGGGGAGAAGCAGATTGCTTTTACAAGGCCTTGGATGGCTCGCTGGCTTCGGACTGGGTTTTGATTTACTTTCGCGCGATTAGCGCGGCCATTATTTATCTCCAACTCGACCAAAGTATCGCGTTCTTGCTCAGATATTTTTGCGCGGATGAAAGCTTGCTCACTCCCGAGTTTAATAAGAGGTGCATCTACTGAGATTCGGTGTGATGAAAGTAGGGCTAGATACATAATCGCTTCAATTATGTTGGTTTTACCTTCACCGTTCTCGCCAATAAATATATATGTGCCGCCACTGAGGGGTAATTCCATCTTTGCGTAAGAGCGAAAGTTTATTAATGAAAGGTGGCTTAACTTCATTTAAGTTTTTAAGAAGCGTAGCGCATTGGCATTAGTAGGTAGCGATAAGTGCTATCTATTTCGCCATCAACTTTATTCTTCCCAGAAAGCATTGCGGGTTTATTAGATCCAGTAAATGCAATATTTACATACGTTGTGCCGATTGCGTTTAAGCCATCAGTTAGAAATGTTGGGTTAAAAGCGATATCAATTGCCTCACCTTCATAAATAATTTCTAACTCTTCTGTTGCTTGGGCGTCATCTCCAGTGCCAGCTTCGAGTTGTAGAGAGTTGTTCTTAAATTTCAAACGAAGGGGCACTGTTTTATCGGTAACTAGGGCAACCCTGCGAACAGAGTCGAGAAGTTTTGCTACTTCGATTACCGCTGTCGCAATACTTTCTGAGGGGAGTAGGTGGCGATATGGAGGGAAGGTCCCATCAAGTTGACGGGAAGTCATTGTTTTTGCCTCACTTGCAAAGCCCACTAGCCGTTCATTACTTGTGGTTGGAGCAATTGCAACAGTCACGGTTTTAGTGTTTGCAATTGTGCGAGCTGCTTCAGCAAGAGTGCGGGCACGAAGCAAGGCTGAGGTTGTTATTTCTGGATCGTTAGGAGTCCAATTAATTTCTCTCACCGCGAGCCGATATCTATCTGTTGCAGCTAAAGTGATTGATTCTTTATTTATATCTACATGAATTCCGGTAAGTGTTGGGAGTGAATCGTCTTTACCGGCAGCTATCGCAACTTGGTTTACGGCGGTTGCAAAAATTTCACTTGGGACAGTCCCGGAGGTTTCTGGAAGATTCGGCAGGTTTGGGTATTCATTTATTGGAAGTGTTGGGAGAGTAAATTTTGCGGAGCCTGCGGTTACTAAAACTCTTGTTCCGTCTAGATTAAATGAGACAGGTTTATTGGGAAGATTTTTAGAGATCTCCGATAGAAGTCTTCCGGGAACTAATACTCGTCCTGTTTCTTTAATGTCGGCATTGAAAGAGGATTTTGCAGAGGTTTCCAAATCTGATGCTGAGAGGGTTACTTCTTTAGAGGCGTCAATAACTATTCCAAGTAGCGCGGTCATAATCGGTCTTGTTGAAAGACTTCGCGAAACCCAATTAACTGAATCAGTTAAAACAGAACTATCTACCGTGAACTTCATATTTTTGAGCCTATCGTTTTTGATTGTGGGTGAGGTACGCTCACAAACCATTCTTTAGTTATAGAGTTATTAGTAATAGGTAGAGAGTGAAACTGTGGGAAAGTATTAAAAACGCAGTTCACGCGCTTGTTTTTATTCACTTCCCTACCCTTTCTTCTGTGTGCAACATGTGGGTTATTTGTGGAGCGTGGGGGTTGGGCTTTATCCTCAAAAACCCATCCACCAGTTATCCACATATATCCACAGGTTATCCCCAACCAGGGACTTATGCCTTGGACTGCTGTTTTATCCGGTTTGTGAGCTCGGTGACCTGGTTAAAGATCGACCGACGCTCAGCCATTAATTGACGGACTTTTCGGTCGGCATGCATCACTGTTGTGTGATCGCGGCCGCCAAAAGTTTGGCCAATTTTTGGAAGTGAGAGTTCGGTTAGTTCTCTACACAAATACATAGCTATCTGTCTTGCATTTACAAGAACTCGCGAGCGAGAAGTTCCACATAAATCATCGATAGTTAGGCTGAAGTAAGCAGCAGTTTGAGCCATTATTGTCGCGGCAGTTATCTCAGGCGCTGTCTCATCAGGAATCAAATCTTTAAGAACAATTTCCGCCAAGTTCATATCAACTGCTTGTCGATTCAAAGAGGCGAAAGCAGTTACGCGGATTAACGCACCCTCAAGCTCCCGAATATTTGTGGAAATTTTGCTTGCTATATATTCAAGAACATCATCCGGCGCACTTAATTTATCTTGCACCGCTTTCTTTCTTAAGATTGCAATACGCGTCTCAAGTTCTGGTGGTTGAATGTCTGTAATTAATCCCCACTCAAAGCGACTTCGTAAACGATCCTCAAGAGTGGTTAGTTGTTTTGGCGGCCTATCACTAGAGATAACTATTTGTTTGTTGGCGTTATAAAGCGTATTGAAAGTGTGGAAGAACTCTTCTTGGGTTCGCTCTTTATTTTCCAAGAATTGAATATCATCAACTAGAAGAATGTCTAAATCGCGATATCTACGTTGAAAAACCGACGATTTATCATCGCGGATAGAGTTAATGAAATCATTTGTGAACTCTTCAGATGAGACATAACGAACTCGAAGTCCTGGGTATAACTCCCTTGCATATGCACCAATCGCATGAAGTAAGTGAGTTTTTCCTAAGCCAGATTCTCCGTAAACAAAGAGTGGGTTGTATGCCTTTGCAGGCGCCTCGGCGACTGCAACAGCTGCAGCGTGTGCAAAACGATTCGAAGCGCCAATAACAAAAGTTTCAAATATGTAGCGAGGGTTGAGTTGGGTCGACTCCTGTGTGCGAGCCGGGACTTCTTGGCGCCCGGTTCCAGCGCGGGGGGAGTCTTGCTCAACTTCATAGTCATCACTGCGCTCAGGTGTGGGGATATCCAAGGATTCATCAATAGTGACTGCGATATTTATCCGCTCGCCAAGTTTTGCCGAAAGGGCGTCATTAAGGGCGGTTTTAAGGCGGCTCTCCAAAACATCTTTTGCAAAAGTATTTGGGGCAGCAAGAAGGAGATTAGATCCACTCTCACTCTTTAGAAGTCCGAGGGGTTTGGTGAGGGTAAGGAAGGCTCGGTTCTGGGGGAGTCTTGGGAGATTGAGTGGACTACCCCGCTCCATAGGTCCTCAAGAAGGTCAACATCTGTCTTAGCCATTAGAACCCCCAATAGTCCCGAAATCCACAGAGTTATCCACAGGCTGTGGTCTAAAGTAAGACTTTAGCCTCTCAAAACCCTCTTTTTGGGCTCTCCCTGTGGATAGAGGCGGAAAGTAAGCCCTTACCCTATGAAAAGCAAGGGGTTATCCACAAATTTTTAGATATGACCAGCAGCCGATACCTTTACCCCCTGCTCTCGGGGTTTTGGCTCTGGGACGTTTTATAAGGAGAAAACCCATGAAGCGCACTTTCCAGCCGAACAACCGTCGGCGCGCAAAGAAGCACGGTTTCCGTGCTCGGATGGCAACCCGTGGTGGCCGCGCAGTTCTATCTGCTCGCCGCGCAAAGGGTCGCGCTCGCGTTTCAGCTTAATAGTTCCCCAAAAACTTAAGAGTTTAGGAAACAGGTTGTGCTTGCGCCTTTAAATCGACTTACCTCTCGAGAAGATTTTCAGCGTGTCACAAAATCAAGAACTAGATCACATACAAAAACTCTCACTGGCTACCTCTTATCTGAACCAGAGTTAACTGAACCAAAAATTGGTTTCATTGTTGCCGGAAATATAGGAAGCTCTGTGAAGCGCCATCGAGTTGCTCGACAACTTCGCCATGCTTCTCGCAAATCAATTCACATTCTCCCCAAAAGTTCACTCGTTGTGGTGCGTGCCAATAAACGCGATCAAAACGCAGATATTGAAATCCCAGAACTCTTCACCTCTTTATCCAAAAAGGTAAGCGCATGAAATTTCTGATGGCGCCATTTTTGTTATTAATTCGCGGCTGGCAAAAATTTATTGCCCCGGGTTTGGCGCCTCGTTGTAAGTACTACCCATCTTGTTCCCACTACACATACGATGCAATCAAACGTTACAACTTCCTTGGGATTTTTATGGGGGCTTGGCGAGTAATTAGGTGTAACCCGTTTAGCCACGGTGGTGTTGATTATGTTCCAGAGCGAATAGAACTAGGACCGATCAAGATAGGAGCTCGATAAATGGGCATTTTAGACCCTTTATATTGGGTTGTTTCCGGGGTTATGGTGGTAATTCATCGTGCCCTATCCCCAGTATTTGGTGAGGAAAGCGGTGTGACTTGGTCGCTATCAATCATGGCCCTTGTCGTACTAATCAGAACCCTACTTATCCCACTTTTTGTTAAACAGATTAAATCTCAACGCGCACTAACTGCGCTATCACCAGAAATGCGAAAGATTCAGCAGAAATATAAAGATGATCGCCAGAAACAATCTGAAGAGTTGATGAAGTTATATAAAACTCATAAGACAAATCCTCTTGCATCATGTTTTCCAATTCTTGCGCAAGCCCCAATCTTTTTTGCACTCTTTACAGTGTTAAATGGAATTGGTAAGAAACCACCTCAAGCTCGTGGAACTTTCACTCCAGAATTAGCCGAACAAGCAGCGGCTGCAAAATTCTTAGGCGCGCCAATCTCAGAAACATTTTTAGGTTCAACAAATACAACAACAAAGATCGTTACTGTTTTTTTAATTGCTCTTATGTCATTAACAACCTTCACAACACAACGCCAATTGATGGTGAAGGGAATGCCGAAATTAGACACCACAAATAACATGATGTTGCAGCAGCAAAAAATTCTTCTTTATTTATTCCCAGTCATATTTGCGGTCACTGGAGTTAACTTTCCAGTCGGAGTTTTAATTTATTGGTCAACTACAAATTTTTGGACTTGGGGCCAGCAGTACTACGTCATTAAGAGAAACCCTGCGCCTGGTTCACCGGCTTGGGAAGAGCTTCAAAAGAAGAAGGCGGCCAAAGGTTTGATTGACGATGTAACCAACAATGGCTCAGTCGCGGTAGATGAGCAGGAGAAGCCAAAAGGGCAACGAAATCAACCGAAAAAGAAGAAGAAAAAGAACAAATAGGGTTAAAAGCCTCATAAGGGGCAAATAGGAGGATAAATGAGCAAAGAAGAGCTAGTTGAAAAAGAGGAAAAGTCCACCGAGTCACGCCTCGAAGAAGAGGGTGATATCGCCGCTGACTACCTTGAGGGGTTACTTGATATCGCCGACCTTGATGGGGATATTGAAATCGGGATCGAGAATGATCGGGCCCACCTCGTCATTGAGGGCGGGGAGCTCTCTCATTTAGTTGGCCAAGAAGGTGAAGTTTTAGATGCCCTCCAAGAGCTAACAAGGCTCGCGGTCCAAACAAGTACCGGTGAGCGCTCAAGGTTGATGCTCGATGTTGATGGTTTCCGCTCAGATAAACGGGCAAGCCTTACCAAGTTGGCCGAGGAGACCGCCGATGAGGTCAAATCAAGTGGCCAGCCAATCAAACTAGCCCCCATGAACGCCTTTGAGCGAAAAATTGTCCATGACACAATCCAGAAAATTGGGCTAAAGAGCGAGTCTGAAGGGGAAGACCCCGACCGCTGTGTTGTGGTGATGCCAGCCTGACCGTTTCACGTGAAACTCGGGCCAATCAGTTCTCTGGAGATCGGGCTCTAAAGGCCCTTCGCTACTCCGAGCTCCTAGCAACGACGGCTATTGAGCGAGGATTGATCGGGCCAAGGGAAGGCGAGCGGATCTGGGAGCGACATATTGAGAACTGCCTGCCAATAACTACGTTGTTTTCAAGAGGTGCGAGTGTTGCTGATATTGGCTCAGGGGCGGGGCTTCCTGGAATCGTTATCGCGTTGGCCAGACCAGATTTAAAAATTACACTTATTGAACCCCTTGCGCGAAGATGCGAGTTTCTCTTTGAGGTAATTGATGAGCTCGCCCTTGAAATTGAAGTTATTCGGGGAAAATCAGAGGCGCTAAAAGGGCGCTATGACTATCTCACCGCTCGGGCAGTTGCGCCACTTGATCGGCTAATCGAGACCAGTTGGCACCTACTTAGCCCTAAAGGCTCCCTTCTTGCGATGAAAGGGGAGTCGGCAAGTGCCGAATTAGCCCAGACAGATCTGAAAAAGGTGAAGAAAAGCCAACTTCACGAGATAAAGATGGCTGATATTCCTGTGTCACGTGTGGTTGAGCTCGTTAAGGCTGGTTAACTTTTCTATGTGAGTGATTCACGTGAAACAAATGCGCCGAGACAGGTAGTCGGCACTCGTCGTTTCCGTGAGCCCATGCCGCGCCCCATCTCTACCCGCATCTTTACGGTGGCAAACCAGAAGGGTGGGGTAGGTAAGACCACATCCGCGGTCAATATTGGGGCAGCCCTGGCTATGGGGGGCCTTCGCACTTTAATCATCGATCTCGACCCCCAAGGAAATGCCAGCACCGCTTTTGGAGTAGCCCGCGATGAAGTTAATGGAATGTATGAAGTAATTATTAAAGATCTTCCAATCAAAGATGCGGCGTTAAAAGTTCCCGGATATCCAGCGTTAGAAGTAATTCCTGCAACACAATCACTTGCAAATGCAGAAGTGGAGTTAGTTCCACTCGTTGCTCGCGAATTGAGATTGAAGAAGGCGCTAACTACTTATCTAAACGAAGCGGCAAATCGAGGCGAGCGATTTGATTATGTAATTATTGATTGCCCACCAAGTCTTGGTTTGTTAACTATTAATGCGCTAGTTGCTGCAGATGAATTACTAATTCCAATTCAATGCGAGTACTACTCGCTAGAAGGTTTGAGTCTTTTGCTTCACACAGTTTCATTAATTCAAGAACACTTAAATCAAAATTTAAAGTTAACAACAATTGTGCTAACAATGTTTGATGGCAGAACAAGACTTGCAAATGATGTAGCAGATGAAATTCGTAAACATTATCCAAAAGAGTTAATTGATATCCCAATCCCTAGAGCAGTTCGCGTTTCAGAAGCGCCTTCATATGGACAAACTGTTATGACATATGACCCTGGTTCAAATGGAGCAGAGGCATATGCAAGAGTTGCTCGCGAGATTGCGCTACGCGGAGCGCCAACTATTTCAAATTCGATAAGTAATGCCGAGGTTGTTTAATGAGTGCTAAACGAGGCGGTTTAGGAAGAAATCTTGATTCACTTATACCTACACCAATAAGAGCAGTCGGTGTTGAAGATCCAGTCGCGGGTCGATTAGAAGTAGATATAAATTCAATCAGACCAAATCCACGGCAACCTAGAACAGTTTTTGAAGATGAGTCACTACAGGAACTCTCGGCATCGATAAAGGAGATCGGGATTCTCCAACCACCTGTGGTGCGAAGAATTGGTGAAAATCAATATGAATTGATTATGGGAGAGCGGCGCCTAAGGGCAGCAAAACTTGCTGGTCTATCCAGCATCCCCGTCATAATCCGAGAGACGAGTGATAACGAACTTCTTCGAGAAGCTTTAATTGAGAATATTCATCGAAGCAATTTAAATGCTTTAGAAGAAGCAGCTGCTTATAGTCAGATGTTGAATGACTTTGGTTTAACCCATGATGAACTTGCAAAACGAATCGGCAAATCGCGCCCAGTAATCACGAATACCTTACGGCTACTTAATTTGCCACCTTCAGTGCAGAAGAAATTAGCAAGTGGCGCAATAAGTGCGGGGCACGCTCGAGCACTTCTAGGGTTAACGGATATGGCGGAGATTGAGCGAATAGCCAACAAGATAGTAAGTGAAGGTTTAAGTGTCCGTGCCACCGAAGAGTTGATCGCTATTAATTCAGGTTCCTCTAAAACAAAAGGAAAGCGAGGCGGGACAAGCTCGCTTGGGAAGTACCAAGAGTTAGAGGAGCGAATTGGTGATGCCCTCGATACTCGCGTGACGATAAAGGGTGGAAAGAACGGCGGAAAGATCCAGATTGAATTTGCTGATAGTCAAGATTTATTACGAATAGCTGGAAAAATTAATTAAGCTTTAAAGAATTGCGTCTCTGGATTTCTTGTTCTACAACACCGGCTAGCGCTTTTACGCCTTCGCGGATTCGCTCCGGGGTTGGGTAGCAATATGAAAGGCGCATTGACCAACTTCCTAGACCATCGGCATAGAAAGCAGTTCCCGGGACATAAGCAACTTTTGCCACGATTGCCTTCGGCACAAGAGCTTTAGTATCGATTTCTGGCGGGAGTGTTACCCAGACATAAAAACCACCCTGGGGCCTTGTCCAAGTAGCGGATTTAGGAAAGTAAGCATCAAGAGTTTCGAGCATGGCATCGCGCCGGACCTTGTAAAGCTC
>JACCDI010891521.1_pt1 | contig 10045 bp, 7 predicted proteins | sample 7442791 | NCBI WGS metagenome assembly JACCDI01 (sample SAMN15323434, study PRJNA562643) | freshwater metagenome | isolation source: river surface water | place: USA:Blue River Watershed | collected 2017-08-15
CAATGGTGTTATATGTTATATTTACAATGACACCATCCACAATGGCATAAACCACACCAACTATATATTTTCACACTCCTCACATGTCTGGCAAAAAATCTGCCAAGGACCAGCAGGTCAAAAAGGCTGCTAGCCTTACAATTTGCTTCCCTGGTCTCAAGGTCCCAGAAGGGAGGAGAGCAGCTGAATTCTCAAATTGCAAGGGCCAAAACACAACCATTCAAATGCAAGTCTGCCGCTTGTATAAACAGGAGTTCAACAAATTCTTGTATCAAAGAAATCATCAACCACTGTCACAAAATACACCTCCAAATCCAAAAATGAAACAAATGAGAAAAACATCCATTCATGAAAAATATTATAAACAAAATGTTCATTTGCACACAAAACAGACACTTTCATCTATGTGAACAAGAAAACTAAACCCAGTGGTATGTCAGCCAAGAAAGTTGGTGATGTCATCTTTGAAGACACTATAATCACTTCTCCATTCAGATAACAACAACATAATCACAACACTCACTAACTAGATTTCAGAGATGATATATTCATCTCTTGTTATGTAAAACATGTTCAAAACTTTAAAAAATCATGATTGCTAGTAATTATGTAATTTTGTCTGATCAAATTTTGGAACTATGATAAGTCAACAAAAACTAATCAACTAACCCTTGTCACATTGATTTCATGTTTTGTCCCTTTTGTACATGCTTGGAGAAACCTCTCTTCCTCTGTAGAAATCTTTTTTCTCTTTGACTAAATTAAACACCTCCCCTGTGTAGATGTCTTTTTCAGTCTTGCAGAATATTACAAAATATTATGGAAAATTTTTCTCGTATTCAAATATTCCACAATATCTGAATTATATGGTTTTGACAAGGGAGATAATGTTGCTTAGTTTGAGCAAAGACTAATGTCTTCCTTCATCCCAGAACTTTGGTTGTCACTTTCAATGGGTGGTGTCACCATGGGCTGGTTTCATGTTTTTAATGCTTTTTGGCTTTTGTGTCTATTAACAGTGCCAGAAATATAAACTAGATATGTAAATACAGACTGTGAATAGCTCAGGATGGATTGTCTGAGATCTTTTCTTCAAATAATTATGATAGCGTCATTGATTTTTAGCTTTTTGAAAAAAGTTCATGCTTGCTTGAGGCTGGATTAAGTTGCTTTTATCTATTTTTGTCACAATTGCATTATGACTTTTAGATTGTAGCTCAAAACTTGCCACTAGTCTTACTTGCATAACTTTGATATCAATGAGGTCATTTAATGATTAAACACTCCATGATGATTTCTTGACAACAAATCTCATACTCAAATGTGATTACATATGACAGGATGCAGTAGTTTCAAACATCTCAAGGTCACTTTTTCTTGTAAAAAATGTAGTCACAATTACAATAATATCTGGTCCTCAAGGTGTTACATTTTTCTCATTATTAGAGTGATAATAGGTTAGACCAATTGCAATATGAACAAATGTATTAAATATAAGGGACACTATAGTGGATAAATTGTATATCAATGAATTATTCACTTCAACCATAAATTCAATGGACAAGGCTACCTCTAACCATCAATTAATATCAGAAAGATATTGAAAAGGACTAAATCAAAGATGGGACAAAGATACCACCACCCAGCATCCCAAATTAATTCTGTGTCATGTAAATCAGAGCAATTGGGTTGTAGTGTAATTTCTGCTTTGGAATTGGAAATTGAAGCATCAGGGGGATGTGGTTGTGACAGCTTCAAATTCATTTTCATCGGCATTGGCATTAACAAAAGAATTTTCAGTGCTTTTGATGATATGTTCAATGATATTTTCATTGGTATTTTCAATGTTTTTTCAATAGTATTTTCAATAATATTTTTAATGGTAATTTTAATGTATTTTCAATGATATTTTCAATGGCATTTTCAATGGTATTTTCGATGGTGTTTTCAATGGTATTTTCAATGGTATTCTCAATGGTTTTTTCAATGGTATTTTCAATGGTATTTTCAATGGTATTTTCAATGCTATTTTCAATGCTATTTTCAATGCTATTTTCAATAGTATTTTTGATCATATTTCAATGGACCTTGCAATGGAATTTTTAATAGAAATTCCAATGTTTTTTCAATGGTTCAATGGCATTTTCGAGGACATTTCAAAGGAGATTTCAATGGAAATGTCAAGGGCATTGACATTGTCCATGTCATTGAAATTTTCATTGGCATTGGTACTAGTTAGTAGTCATTTTGAACATTTTCAAGAAACTTATTTGCCAAAAACAATATTAATGACTGGTATATGATAATTGTGGTGAATGGTGGATATAATCATATAAAAACAGGTGATGTTATCATCATTTGTTTCAATTATTTCTGTGTGACTCAAATAAATCATCAGGTTTCCTCAGTTGTGCATTTCTGGTCTACTTGAGGCCAATAACAAGCCAAACACATGTTGGGTATAAAATTTCTTGTGAGTGATAAATTTGAATGTAGGACAAAAGAGGATTGAAAATTATCAGATGCAAAATTGAAGCAGTTTGTATGAAGCATATTTCCTGTCATGTCAAGTGGTGATATTGATCCTCAATGAGTGAACTGTGTCAAGTATCAATTTGTATCTTAACCAGTTTGTAGCCTGATGATTCCTTGTGCAATTGCCTTGTACAAACCCTCCATGTTATTTCTACAGAACTTCCCATGGTGACACCTTGATACATTCCACAGCAATATCTCCCCATCAGCAAAGGTGAATTAACATTTCTTTCAGGTTATGGTCACGTTCAATATTCTAGTAAAGTTCACAGAAAATTGACAAGATTCAATGTTGTCATTTACATTCATCCATATTGTTTCTGATGTGTATGCTTGTTTCAACATTACTGTGCATTTTTCATGTCATTTTTATTCATGTTCATGTAGTTAAACCCCTGAATCATAGCTACACAATTAGATAATATCATGAAGATAAAATTCTTTTAAAATTGTGAGATTGGAGAGGAAAAATATACAAAAAAGAAACTAATACTAGATGACAATTTTATGATTGCACACACAATGAGACAAACATATTTTAACAAAATAATACCATGCCATTCTCACATCACAATACAAAAATATCACAAGCAAAAGGTACATTGCAGTAATTTCCATGTTGATTATGTCTGTATCAGATATTATGATTTTATAAGGATGTCAGATAATAATATGGTTGTGACACAAAACATTACAAGAAGGATTCACCCAATAGACTAGAAGTAAAATCAATCCAAACTCAATGATAATTTTCATTTGATGTGTATTCAATTTCATTGCTATTTGCATTTTCATTTGTTTGAAAATATGGGATCATCATTGGAAGGTTTGATAGGAATTTTCTATGATTGAGACAAGGACAAGGGAATACCTTGCAGCTAGTAGTTAGCCAGACATTTCAGCAGTGGATGATTTGCCAAAGGCAGCGACAAGAATCAGAAGAAAAATGTGGTGCCAAAAATACAAAAGAATACAGATATCACTGGAACATTTAGCATTGGCAATTCACGTTTCAATGCCAGCCATGAAAACCAATTTATTGTATGCAAAATCATATTTAATTCATGAAGTATACCTCAGGAAGGGCAATACTGAATTTTTGATGAAATTCGTTAAAGAACATTTTTGTCTTGAGTACTTTTTTAATCCTGCTAAATTTCTGAATTGATAGATCATTCAAAAGTATTTCATTGTCATATGCTGTAAAAATGGTTGAAAAAGAACCTAGTATCATGACTATATTCTCTTTACAATTTATTAGACTTGTTGTACTCATCATATTTAGTTAAAATTATTCCTAAGGAGAAGTAAGTAGTAATTACTTCTAAGTGCTGATAAAACAGTACAATTATTTGTATGTAAAAAGTTGCTTTGCACCCATTTTCCTAAAGCATGCTCCTGATATTCCTGCAGATCCTGAGTGATCGTTGGAAAACAACTCACCATACTAGAATTATGAACCAAACATTATAATTTTAACAGGAATAACTTTGGGAAATGAAGAAGAAGACTAGACTAAAGAAGAAGTTATGACTGAGATGATAAAGCTATTTAGTGTTTTTGCCTTTTGTTTTTGTTTAATTTGTATCCAGCAAAAACAGTAAAGATTGTCCCTCCATCAATGTCTTAGAATTCTATATTTTCAAAAAACAATCCTCCATTACATACTGCCTCCATAACCACAGCATGAATTTATCTTTACATTGCATTTCTCACTCATTTCCTGTCCAAATTCCTCCTCACCAAATACACTGTCCTATCCTTCTCCTACCTCCTCCACAATATCCATCTCCTTTACATACACTTAGTTTATAATGATGAGCACAAATAGGTTCCTCATTTAATCCATTTTCCCATAAAATTGTTTATTTTGATGTAGTGGTGAACAGATTTTTGTGAGTGATGATGTTTACATTAGAATATACAAACGTTGTTGCCAAGGCCTTTGTTGTCAGCCCCATAATTTCATTGAAGACTCCTCCTGGTTTGAGCAGGGAAGACAAAGAGTAGATCTGCTTGTGCAAACAAGCTTATGACAACAATGCCGTTTCTGCCATTGAATGTTGCAATGATAGTGGGGGGGCAACATTTTGTGCCACACCAGGGCAAATAGGGTCATGAAATTTGATTTATATTAACTTGATGCTTAAAGGGTCAGCATCAGTTACATCAATGCAATAGGTTGACTGTTGTAGTGTAAAGCCAAGGGCATTAGGACATGGAGGGAGAGGGATCTGTTCCTTGATAATTTTCTCTGTTTTCAGCAAGAGAAGCATCTGAAAAATGTGAGAACATGGATTTGTGTAGATCACTTGTATTTGCACTTAATTTTTTATGTCCCATTCACTTTAAATTAATGTTGCATTGATAGATACTTCCATCTCAAATCACTTAGCGAAAATGTTACACTCTCAGAATTTTTTACACTTTTTGCCTACAGTGAAATAATGTATTGAAGAGATCATTTAAGAATTATCATTTTTTCTTTTCCCCAGTTACAAGAGTAAATCAATATTTTGTGTAGGCATTCAGTGTAGAAAAAAGGTAGACAAAAGTAAAGGTAAATTTGCAACATTAAAATGATTGTTATATAGATTAAGTAAGGAGTTTCATACTCAAACGCACAAACTACATTCCAAAGTGAACATTTGATATGACTATTCAAGTATGTTGTCAATCTTCTATAAAAAATGTCACTATAATGTTAATACTATGACTAACAAGACATTATACCATCAACTGCCACACAATAATCTCACTAAAGAGCGGAGGGTTTATTTCACAGCTGCCATTCCAGAGGTCCTTTGAATATCCAGATTTTATGTACCTATTCCAAATGGAATGATCCATCAAATTTCATCTGCAACAATATTTTCAACATTGTTGCTATAGAGTTAAGAGATACTATTTTGTTAGGTAGCTGCACTCTTTGTGGCATGATATATAGCAAACACTGGGATAATTAAAGTTCAACTACACATCATCAAAATAGCTTTTGCACAATGGAATGTGTTTTAAGTAGAAACTGTACCCCTTTCAGCTCCCCTACTACTTTGCTGTGTCTCTACAAACTCCATCCTTGAGCATCTTTGATGTTGAACAATTCTGAACATCATTTTTACTATATTTCCTTAAAATCAACATGAAAAGGCAAATCTTCTTCGTAAGCCCAACAAAACCAGACAAATCAATGAATATAGCCCAATTGATGAAAACACATATTTCCTTGGTGACTACCTCATTCTTATGCCTATATTGAAATAAACATTGAAAGAAGTTTTGTTGTTTTGGCAAAAATGTTGTTGATTGATATGAATATACTCCCAGTTGCTATAAGTCATTATCAATTTCAGTAGAGGGAGTAAATCCATACTCCCATGACATCAATTTATTTACCTTCATCAGTGTATTGTCCATCAATCATGTTCATGAGTGTCTTAATGTACAAAAATAAGGACACCCAACATTCCTTTCATACAATTCCTTCTCAATTTCACCATCAATTTGCTGAAATCCTTACTATATATACATTTGGAGCAACAATTCAAGCGAATTGATTTACTGCAACATCTCTAATATTGCTGTGCAGGCAAATCTTGAACCCCTCTCTTTCACTTCCTCTTCCACTTCCACTTCCACTTCCACTTCCACTTCCACTTCCAATTCCACTTCCTCTTCCTCTCCCTCTTCCACTTCCACTTCCACTTCCACCTCCTTTTCCACTGCCTTTTCCACTGCTCTTTGACTTCCTCTTCCACCTTCCTCTTCACAGCCTTGTTCACTACATCTTCCATTGCCTCTTCCTCATAATATGCTGAGAAAATATCAACTAGATGATGAAGTATGATAGGACAATTATCTTTGTGGGGGTCCAAGGTCTCTTGTGGTGGTCATCCACTACATATCAGACAGTCTTTCCATGCATTATAAATATCAAATCTCCAACAAAATCAAGTAACAAATCATAAGCAACAATCACCATATGCAACATTGCTGAGGACAAATCAAATTTCCCTCTTGTCTGAAATTATTCCCTTCATTTCAATACAAAAGCTACATCTACATCTCTGCATCCATATTTCATCTTGCCATCATCTCTATTACTGATTCCTTCATCTTAAACTCCATCGAATTCATCCTCTTCTTCCTCCCATAACCACTACCACAAAACCTACCTCTCTTACATGCCTCCTTCCCAATCCTTTTCCCTATCCCCTTCTTTCACCCTTATCCTGTCCTACAAACATTGATGAACCACTGCCCTTGGCTAAATGAAAAACATTACTGTTCAACCACCAACAGCTTTGGAGATAAAAATGGCAACTGCAGAAGCCAGACATTGACAGTGTTGCTATTGGCTGCTGGAGTTAATGCTACATCAGGATGGTGCATGAGTCACCTGTGATGGGAATGTTTGCAGTGTTCATATTCGCTGCTCCAGTTGCTACTATATTGGTTTGGTGGGTGTTGATATTAACATATTCAGTGGCAATCTTGGTAACATTGAAGGTGTACAAATGTGGTGGCTTGATGGTATTAACAGCAGTCAAGAACCAACTAGAAAAAAGGAGGAGCTAGGAACAGGGGATGAACCATCATTTCAGCAATGCAAAATCCACAATTTTGAGGTGCTGCAGTTTTGGGGATGTCAATCTTTTGCCCAACATCTGCGTGGATGGCGTTGACAAGGATAGTGGATGTGATCACACTATTACAAGAAAAATGGCAACCAGGAGGTTGTAGAAGGTCAAATGAGTACTTTGATGATGGGATAATGCTTACAATTCAAAGAATGATGTGGGTGACAGGCAATGGCAACACAGTAAGGTTTAGAGTTTGGTTCACTTTTTTGTTACCAAAACTGATAACAGAAAATTTGGGACCAATATTTACACTAAAATATATGAAATAAGAATGATTCAGTAGTACCATTTTTAAATTACAAAAGTATCATATTTCCTAATTCTATATCAACTTTATATTTTATTTTTGCATTTGTTGAACGTTAATTTTGATGTATTTTTCAGAAAAATTCACATCGATTGCAATTGCAAGATATGATAAGACATTTTTTAGTTAAATTTGATCCATAGAGGAATATGATACATTTTCAACCAACTCTAAGCCTACTTCAAGCTTCTGGCATAAAAGCCGGCAAAAATGTGTATTGTTAAGAGGGGATTCAAGGGTAGATGGAAAATTGTGTTGGGAGGCTTCAAGCAAATTTCAGACCAGGATAGATAGCATCAATGACCAACATATTATACACTCATGACTTAGGAAAACATCTTAATTTTACTGTAAGAACAAATGCTCAGGTGAAGTGGAAAAAAGGATGGGACTGATGAATCATTATTCACAAATTATCGGACTTATCAAACAAAAGAAGGATTTGCTCCATCTAATTTGATTTTTGAATTGCCCACCTGCAACCCCAGGAGCCACAAGCTCTGGGGATGGTCACATGTATTCTTCCTCAAGTACTTTGTTGCCATATTACTACTAGCCACATTACAACAATGAGTCTTTGTGACAACGCACGCACTATGCCAGACACTAGACCTTTGGATAGATCAAGATACAATGTCAGTTATCAACAGCACAAGAAAAAAGCTGAGATATAAATTTTTTTCACAATTAATATGTAGAAAGATCTACTTCAATTACACAATGCTGTTGACTTTAAAATGATAAAAATACTTTGGCAATTTGTCCAATCAAAAATCATCAACAAAAACAAGTGTACATGTGTTTTTAACTGGATCTACAAATATCTTTGAACTAAAATCTCTATTCATGTTTTCTGTTGCAAAATTCATCATAACTCATTCTTTGTCACAATGTATAATCCTTTCTGAATATTCAACCTCATTTACATCAGAAATTCCATCCCACCAAAATGAAGAGAAGTCTTCAATATAAATCTTTTTGCCATGGTTATGATTGACCCTACACAAAAACATTTTTAAAATATCTTTTGCAATGCCTGACTGAAAACACAAATGATAACAACTATTCCCTCACCATATTTTCATTATTTTCAAAGCTATTTATTGGCAAATGTGTCAAAACTTTGGTTAGAAAGACAATGAATGGGCATTAATTTTTAACAAGTATAAACATCTTATAATTTTCTTAAATAACATGAACTAGCTCTTGTAGTTTAGAGCTGTTATGGTTAAAAATCACACAGTAGAAGCATGATAACTTGTTATGTATATGCATATGAGTGGGTAGAAGTATAATGCTTACATGAAGTTGATTTAATATAACACATAATGATGTTCCAAATTTAATTCTCCTTCTAAAATGTGATAACTAAAAATAAAATCATTAAACATCTAAGTGCAACAGTTTACATGACATTTCAATCATAATTAAGATAGTCAGAAACAAAAAAATCTTCAGTTCCAGGTAATCAAAACAGTCTTTACGCTGATATTTTTATTTCATTATAATGTTGTGATGTTCTTTTCTCTTGAATGTAAATAGAGTGATGAACATCCAAAACCTTAAAAAACACTACCACATGCATGGAATGTTGGTAAAACATATTTTGTAAGTATTCTTGAAAGATAGATTCCCTATGGATGGTAGTAAAATCAGATGATGGAATAGTAAACACCAGATGCAAGCTATGTACAGGGCGAAGGACTCTACTTCAGAAAGTTTCCGTTAAAATTTTTTCACTCCACCAAAACATTCTGGTGTCAATCAGACGAAAAGAAATCCTTACACAGCTTGCATATTTGAGCATCTTCTTTCCTCAATGAGATTCCCTCCCCCAAGGCATGACTTCATAGCACTCTGATGTACAAAGTTTTGAGTAAAAATAATTCAAAATTACAGAAAAGTTGTCACAAAAATAGATGATGAAACATAGAATGACAAGACAGAAGAAGTAAGGACATAGGAAGGATAGGGGCATATGCCTGGAAAATATCCTTACATTGCCAAACAACATGCAGATAGGAGGCATGGGAATCCCAAAGCAGTATTCCCAAGAATTCAGATGTAGCCCAACTAGGCATACAACTTTCCTTCACTGTAATCATTTTGAGTGTACATGGCATTGTAAATTGGATTATAGTTGTGTGATACTCAAAATGATAAGGTGTGTCAAATATTGATTCAATCTCAGTCAACTTACTGTCATCATTATATTGAAATTGACTCCTTTTTCTCTTGAACTTGCCTTTGATAGTGGTCATGTATAAGGACTTTTTGACCCTTATCATAGTCATATTTTTGGCACATAACAAGACATCATTGACAAGTTAGTCTCTCCTGGCAAGGATTGTCTGCTAATTTGCAAGAAGATGAACATTAGACCTTGAAAGAATTTAGAATCCAGTTGAGGCATATCTGGGTCTAACATCTAACACACAGTATTTATGTCAGTATACCAACAAAGATATCTACTATTTCTTCAAAAGGGAGCATGTAAAGCTTTCTGCACCACTCCCTTAGTTTAGCCTGATTGAACATTAGCATCAACCCTTTTGTATGC
>JACCDI011072742.1_pt1 | contig 10045 bp, 4 predicted proteins | sample 7442791 | NCBI WGS metagenome assembly JACCDI01 (sample SAMN15323434, study PRJNA562643) | freshwater metagenome | isolation source: river surface water | place: USA:Blue River Watershed | collected 2017-08-15
TGTATGAACTCAAAAGGAAAACTGACATCATTTCCTTCTAATGCTAACGCCGTCAACGTGGGAATGGTCTCAAATATCTCGCGTGTTGGAAACGCATTTACAAGCCCATTCTGATATACGTCGAGAATTATACAGAGAACAAGAACGCAAACCAGATCAACAAAAAAAGAATGTGTGAAGTCGGCAAAAACAGCGTGTTGATGAACTCACCGAGCGTAATGATATCTCGACAATACTGCCATCCCCAGAGCATTGGATTCCTTCCCACTGACAAACAGGAACGCTGTCACTCATCCAATTCGTGTTGGATATCCAATTTTGTCCGCCACATGATGAATAAATGAGCTCAATGGCGTCTTTTGGAGTGAGCTCTTTCGGCGCTTCACAAGATGTGCTACCGAAAAATGGAGCCCCTCCATTGATATTGCATTGATCGCAAGGGTTGTCGTATGATCGGGATCTACCGAGAGAGTTGTAAGTGCCAGGGCTGCAAAGAATCGCATCGCACCCAAAAAACTCCAAATTTGAACCTTTCAACGCAGATTCGCATATTTGGTCCACGCTTGTGATTTTGTTGCTTTGTAGGTATACCTTGCTAAAAATGGACTCTGGGTTAAGGAGACGAAATGCAAAACGAAGATGGTAACTGGTCGATATAATAATTCTTTTATGTTGCATGTTTGTGAGCAAAACGGGACTTCTAATCATGTTGCTTTCGAAACATTTTCACTCTCGATGTTGTACTTACTCAGCCCAACAGGGATTGACGAGACAAGGGAGTTATCCGCGAGATCGGCGTACTCAAACTGGATGAAAATCACAGGATAGAACAGATGAAATATGTTGTCAGTGGGACACGATAAAAAAGGAATTACTCGATTAACGTCACACGATTCAGACTCGCCATGTCCGGGTCGACTCCAGCTAGAAAAAAACCAGGGATAGGGCCTGAGAGGGAATTGTGACTAAGGTCCAATCGCTTCAAATTCGGCATTTGAGAGAATTCCAACAACGAGCCTTCTAAGCCAGGGTTTTCGTCACTTTTTTGCTTTGACAGATCAAGCACCGACAAGCTCACAAATAAATTCAACGAAGTGGGCAGCGTTCCGGTAAGAGAGTTGTTTCTCAGCCTGAGCGTGGACAGTGTGCTTAAATACCCACCCTGTAACAATGATCCGCTGAGATTATTGTCATTCGCCGAAAACACTTGAAGGTTTTTGAGGAAATTAAAGACTCCGTTGATCTTTCCTGTTATATTACTGGAGTCCAATGTAAGAATACGTAACCTATTGAGGGAATAAAGCTCGTTCGGAATCGTTGACCCTACAAAATCGTTCAAATCGAGGTGAATTTCATTCAATGTCACCCCACCTTGAATTCCAGATACTCCAGAGAGCCCCGTTGAACTCAAATCAAGAGCCTCCAATAAATTTGCCGCTCCTATGTCCTTGAAAAAGTCGGATTCCGAGTTAGGATACTTAAACAATGTGTTTTCCTTCAGAGTCAGATATTTCAATGAAGGCAGGTAAAACAACGATGTTGGTAACGACTTTCCGTCAGCAATGACTAAATTGTTTCCGCCGAGATCAATGGATTCTACAGTCTCGTCTTCTGCGCACGCAATCCCATACCATTCGCAAATAGGGGTTGATTCGGATGCCCATCCATCTTTGTTGAACCAATCCACTCCTCCCGTGGTGTCATAGAGCTCCATTAGAACATCTCTTTCGATAACAGGGTCTTCGTTATAGACTGGAGTATCCACAGGGGTGTCCAAAGGAGTCGTTGATGGAGCGCTTCCAGCCTCAGTTGCTGGGTCATTTCCACACGAGATAGACCCCCAGTACTGACTTTGAGAATCGATATCACACGGAAGGCAAGGTTCATCAGCCTCTTCCTGCCGCCCAATCCGTGCATACGTCCCAGGTGAACAGAGCACAGCATCACAACCAAACGCTGCAATGGCTCCACTTCGACTCGAATCGCAAAGTAGATCTTCCTCCAAGCTTGTGATTCGATTGTCCCGGAGATCAACTGCATCAGCATCGAATCTGACGAGAGGCTTGCCTGGCAACTTTCCATCTATGAGATTTGAAGATAACGAAGCACTTTCAAAGATCAATGGATCGACACTTTGTAAAAAGTTTTCAGAGACCTGCCCTTCCAATTGATTGTGGCTCAAGTCCAACCTTCTCAAATCTTCGCATTGCGAAAAGGAGGGTAAAGCACCAGTGAGACCAGTTGTTCCAGTTGATGAAATTCCTCTCTGTCGGCTAAGGTCGAGCTTTTCTAGTAATGTTGCACCACTAGTACCGTCCTCGCATCGTAACCCCACAGGGATTGTTCCAAAAAATGAATTACCCCTCAAATTTAAATTACGAATTTTCACAAGGTCACCAAAGGCGTTGAGGTCTCCTTCCAAATCATTCCCACTTGCCGTAAATACTCTCAAGTTTGTCATGGTAGTTCCGAAATCGGATGAAATGGTGCCCTTGAGTCCATTATCATCAAGAGAACATCGTTCCAAAGTCGATCCAAAAGTTGCAAGTTGAGCCGCATTGGGAAAATCTCCGTGAAGTCGACATCCCGAGAGGTAAAGATCCGTCAAACGGGGAAAGTAGATGAATTGTGAGGAAAAAGCCGATGAAATTTCCATCAAATTGGAGAATGTTCCTCCCAGAGCATCGGTTTCACTTAAGTCGATGTATTGTAGATTGGAAGTTACTGTGCCCCCTCCTCCAGATGCAGCTGCAGTGTCTCCCTCTATGGACTCCATGTATATCTCATTGAATATCCTCCCTTCCCACACTGCCGGGTTAATCGAAAACGCTTCAGCCGTAGTGGCATTCGAAGAATCATCACTTGATAGCTGAGAACTGGATTGAAACATCAAAGCGTTCCCATCGAGTTTCAACACCTTCAAATGAGGCATCCGGATCAAACCGTGAAGAGGAACAGATCCACGTAGATTGTTATCGCTCAATTCCACCTTTTCTACAAATCCCTCACTGGAACATGTTATTCCATACCAAGAGCAAACTGAATTAGTGCCATTTCCGGTAGTGCTGACTGCAGAAGGTACAACCATCCAGTTATCGTCATTGGTCCAGTCATTTCCCCCGGCTGATGTATATAACGCTTCAAGCACCTGCTGTTCCAAATTTCGAATTTTTTCATATTTATCTTGGTCTTGGAGTTCACGATGCCTCCATGTTGACGGTGCAGAAAATGACGACGTGGACGAAAAGTCGATTATTGACAAAATTGTGAGTATCAAAACTCCAATGTGTGAAAAATTAGATCTTGGACGGCCTGTAGCTGGGTAGACTGCTAGTTTCTTCACATTGGACACACTCCCACTTGAGAATGCCTTTATATTCAACATTGTGCAACTTTTATTGATGAATGCAATCGAACAAAAAACAGAAAGATTCAATTTGAAAATTTTAGATGCCATGGAAATGAGCTAAAACACCACCGCCATGAAAATCACGTAAGGAAGTAGATGTTTCCAATTTGCACTTACCTCAAGTAAACTAGACTGTCTATTTGATTCTCTCGCCTCTTGCGATCTTCAGATCTAAGAACTGCTGAAATAAAAACGGAGAATTGTGTTTAAATAGTGAAAAATGAGCGGCATTCAAATAACGACCCCAGGATTACGATAACATCGGATCTTATCAATGTGACTCAATTCCTCACAACGAGACAAAATAGCTTGGTACGGCTTAAAGAGATGCTTTGATCGCAGTCCGCAAACTTTCTAGGGACGCAGATGGGCCAAAAGAAAAAGTCAACACAAAGTTGACGAAAGCGCATGCATCGAAGAGGGGTCATAATTTTTTGTTAATGCAAATGTTGACATATTATAAAATTCTTCCTCGCGAAACCGATGACCAGACATTGCGGAGCGATGACCTCTTTGACGAAACGAGCACCACAGTCACCTAACAGACTCACTTGAACTTCTCAAATAATAACTCTCTCTGAATCAATGTCTCTACAGAGATGTCACAGTAATTTATGTGATCATATTCAGCCTACATAAATTGATGCTGTTGTTATCTTTTTGTTTTCAGCGCTGGAAATGGCGGCTGAAGGGAGTCGGTGCTAAAAAAAATAGTACTTCTTGGAAAAAAAAAATTTATTAGCAGAAGCTCATTTTTTCCTCTCAACATTAGGTAATACCATACCATACAATTTTTTTCCAAGAGAGAGAGTGTCATCGCGAATAAGAAGTGTTTGTGCGCAAAAGAAGTGCTCTTTACAAGATCGAAAACAAGATGTGGAAGGTAATCGTATTGATTTTTTATGAAATACCTTTTCACGTGACCAATTTTCAATCGTTGATGCCATCTGCTGGCAAAACCGTTCCTTGCTCCAACCACTTCAACTCCCCCAAAACCACCTAGGCAATTCCGCACTTGAAGCATTCAAGCAAAATTCTGCCTCTACATTTTGGAAGAATTTGGGAATGCAATCCCCAACACCTCCCCAACTACCTCCATTGCAAGACACTGTTGACTACAGGTACAAAATGATACTGTTTGTGTTGACTCTGTGTTAGATGCTGTCAAAGATGTTGTTGTCATGGACATTCCTGTCTGGGATGTCATCATGGTAATTATGTTGGAGATGTTGAAGATTTGATGATGATAGATTTTATTGTAAATTTGCAAAAGGCCAGGTTGAAATGAGGGCTGCGATTTAATGAAGCAGACTTATGCAGACCAGATTATAACTAAATGATTTAGTTGAATGATGTTGCTGACACCTTCCTTATCTTGGAGGATTGATATATAAATTGGATGAATAGTTTGAAGAAGCAAAAGTTTGAGAGGTTGCTTTTCTATGAGATTGGGTTCATGCACACTTTTATAATCTCAAAGTATGGTGCACTATCTTATATCTGTTGATTTTGTTTTGGAGTTTTGACTGTTCATTGGAGGATTAAAGAGATATGTAAGTTTAGATTACTTTTGTACTGATATTTGACTAATAATTCTCTGTATCTTTTCAAATGAATTGATTTTTATACATGTGTAAAAGGACAAAGTGAAATGCAGTGATACCCTCAGTCATGGGGAAGAAGGCAATGACATTTGAGACATACAAGCTTATTTACAATATTTGACTCAGGAAAAAAGATGTTTATATTTTTATGCACCTCAACTTGACCCTGGAATGGAATCTTATGTTGTGCTTGGAGAATGTGAATGATGACCATGCCAATTGTATTATATGGCTAAAGGATACATTGGGGTTTGACATCCGAAGTCCAAGACTGATCAACTTTGTAGTGGAGTTATGTAGAGTGACATGTCCATGTCAACCCCAGAAATCCCACTGTTTGCCATATTTGCAAAGTTGCTTGCTATTGACTCTCTTTCACAGTCACACTTTTCCCAAAGTCTACATTTTTGGCCTTTGACAGAGCCAGTGTGGTTGAGAACAATATCTCTGCTGATTGAAATTTATGTTCTTCTCTGGATATTATCATCATGAAAGTTTCATTACTAGCTCCACAAAGTTATTGTGACTGATCAGATGAATTCAAGAAAGTTAGGGTTGATTCCACTAAGTTTGGAAGGGTGTTACCTAATAAGCATCAGTAAAACTGTTTGTCCTTTTATTGTATCAATTTTTTGCAATGCATGTGAAGTAAGTGTTGAGTGAAAGAGCATTATTTGAGCTTTGAAAAGGCTGGTGATTAATATCTTGGACAAATGGTTACTGGGGCAGATTTCAATAAAGATTCTTTTGTCAATTCACCATCTTTTTAATTTTTCATTATGAGAAGATCTGACAAAAAAATGCTTGATCAGGTTGTGATTGCTTTCATGGAAGTTGGTGATTGGTTAACCCCACATGTTTTCCACATAGTGAAAGTGTGTTGTGTCTTGATATGCTACTGTGCAGAATTGTCAAAAAGACTCTCAAAAAGGATACTTATTTGCAAAGCTTGCCCTTTTTTGCTCAACATCTATAGCACTACATCAGCACATGACACTTGTCTGCCATGGAATTCAACAATTGATACTCCAACATTATAGGTATGTGTATTTGCATAATTTTTCCACAATAAAATTGAAATTGTCCACCTTTTCTTTTGCCCCTTGATATAGATATCACTCTCTATATTTCTTTGTTGGTCTAGTTTGTAGTTGTAGTTGTCAAGAGTGATGCAGGTAAAACCAAGAGTGCACTTGTTGATGAATTCAAGATAGAATTGGACAAGATGTAAGAGACAATTACTATTTTAATATCAAGGTAATTGTTGAGAAGCAGGAATGATTTGGAAAGGAACTGCTCAAGAAGTTGGAGGAGAAGTCACAACCCTTGCTGATGAATGGGACTTTTGTTAATACCTCTGAAGATCCACTTGTGATTCCTGTTGATTCAGGTGGACCAGTTGTTACTTCTGACCTCCCCCCATTATACAAAGAAAGTGATGATGCAGTTTTCAATGTGTGTTTCAACTTGAAAAAGGTGGAATCTACAGTCTCCCAAACAATTTCTAATTTCCTATTAAGAGCCTGAATGTCCTGATTGTTCAATTGCATTGTGGTGATAAGACCAATGAAATTGATCCACTTGAATACATTTGGATGCCATAAAGCAAAGTATTGTTGAACAGTACTCCAAGATGAGGTTTTTGATGAATGTTGTGATACTAGAACCTATGATGCAAAGTTGCTGGCAGGGGCAAGAATTTTATAGGGGATGTTGGGAATGGAAACCATTTTCTTGAAGAAATTAAAGCTTATTTTATGTATCCAATTCAAAAAGAAAGAGAATGAAGGCTAGATTATTGCAGAAGACATAGCAAAAAAATTTCAACAAGTACTTGAACTACAGCAAGGAATTGTCTGTTGATATTTTGTAGATTTGCAGCCTCCCCTCAGGATAAGGCAAGCTGGTGGTCAATAGAATTGTAAGTAAAATCCTTTACCACAAGGATTGTTTGAAGTGTGGTTTGGAGGTGAACCTCAAAGTAGAAAATAGCCCATTTTTCTCATTTTCTGGTTGATAGAAAATTCTGTGTGATTTTCTTTATGTCCATAAGCGATAAGCACCTCTTCCCTTTCAAAAATATTATCATGGAACAGTTTTAAAAAATATCTTGATCAAAAAACAAGGTGTTAGTGAGCAAGCCAGCAATAAAAACAAATCGAACATATCAGTACTTTTTTACTTACATATTCCTAAATTTCTTATGTGTTGCCACAAACAAAGAATACATGAAAATCCCAAGTCATGTAGAAAATTAGACACCATAAGTATACATACTTATTTGAATGTATGTGAGTATAATTACAATGTACATATAATATATTATAACACTTTCTCTCTATATGTATAAATGTATCTACCAAGATGTCAAACTGATTAATGTAATCTATTTAGATTAAATTGATGCTGTTATAATTGTGTCATTTTCAGCATCGGAAATGGCATCTGCAGGGTCTGGCAGAAGCTCATCCTTTGCGCATTTTACTTATAACATAACAATTTTTCTTCCAAGGGAGTGTGTGTAAGAAAAAGAGTGATATTGCTGTATCAATCACTAGGAAATATATGTGCACTGAAGGCATTCTTCACAAGATGAAAAAGCAATCATAATATTATTCATTAGATGTCTTTTGTTGTGACTATTTTTCAGTCATTGATGCTCATGAGGAGCAGTGTATTAGAGAGTATGATGCCAGTGTAATGTTAGTGTTGTTGCGATGGTTCTGCCTCACAAAAGTATAAATGTTAATATATATGTAATATATATATTTGTAATATATATATATATATTAAAAAATTATTGCATGAAGCAAGGGACCACCAATAATATAATATTTTGTGCAGGCTGGCAAGCCCTTTGTCACTGCTTGGAAGTGAGTTTTGACTCTATGAACTTCAAGGTAATTCAAAATTTTAAACTCATATTGATTTTTCAAAATTGCTGAACAGATCTTGCTGTTGGTTTCTTTACAATATCTTGTATGTCAATTGGGCTGATTTCATCAAGAAATGCAACTCCAAATAAAACCATTACTGATGCTTTCCTGGAAAGAATTAGTGCATCTTTCATGCTTGTTCTGATGGAGCACCACATCCTCCATTGTTTTGCCTGAAACAATAGAGGGCAGATGTGAATATGAATCTTTGTTGTCTGTTTTATCTGAAAAGGGGGAAATGTCAGGTATGACATTTGCTTGTATAAAAAGTTATCAAATACTTCTCATAGGATTTTGTTTGTGGATGTTGATTTTTATTGGAATGGCTTCTCATCAAATGTAACACATTTCTATTTCAAGTGCTTATCCAAAATGTTCAAGTACCAATCAAAATATCAAAAGCCAATTCAATTTTCATTATTGAGCAGTACTTGCAATGTTAGCTTCCCCGTTGTATTTCATTGCTAGCAAACACAAAAATAAAATATCATCACAATCAAAATAGTTAATGCATTGCAGTTGTTTTGAAGCATTATTACTACAAGGTGAGCGTTTTCATGAGATGCAACATAGTCAGCATACAAATTTATTATTGCTAAATTGATACTTGTGTTGACAACAACACAGTTTTTTTAATGAAACTCCTCCCTCATTTTTGAAAGTCAACACGATGGGGGATAGAATTGAAAAATGTCAATCAGTGGTGAAAGCTTTCACTTTTGGTTGATCTAATCACATTAATCAGCACAGACATGATAGTGTGTTTCTTGTAGTCTAGTATTCACTGGATTTGTTGTGTGATATAATTTACACTGCACTGGGGTACAATAGAAATTGTGTTTTAACTGATGCTGGTTGTTCAACTGGTATCATTCCTAATACTGTTACCTTTTCACATCATACAATCAGTTATAGTACAAAATACTCCCTTGGCAATTTGATAATGCAGCAATGATAGCTTTTGATTTTATGCAAAAAATCCTGAAGTGGCAATTGCTAAACTTTTTAAGGCAGTGTTGGTAATTCCAAAATAATGGGACCTCTACTTGATTGTAACAATGTTAGGATTGATATGATGATTATGACTGTTGTATGCAAAACACACAGGTTCAATTTGAGATGGTTTTGGAACTGTATTGTTGAAGGGGTGTATGGGTCGTGACATTAAGAGGTTGCTAAATTTGTCAATGGAATGAACAGAAAAACAATATGATATTCATGTATGTAATTATTTGTGTCTATTGTGGGAGCAAAACAATTCACACAATTTTTTATGTTGCTTATATATTATTTGATATGATGAACTAATTTGATGTCATTTACAGGAAGGCAGTGGCAACTAACATGGAATACAGTTTAAATGAAAATCTAAATGCAAATGGAGAGCTTCAAATTGGTTGTGGTCCTAATGCAATTTAAAAAGATTGTTTGGAATTTGAATACGCCATACAGACATCCCACTGCTCAATCATCTTAGCAGACGGTCAATTTCCAATGTTGCTAGACAATTACAATCTGTTGAACTCATTTTTAATAGTGGCCCATCCTGTCAGAATGTATAGTGTTTCATTTTCCTCTTGAAGAAAGTTTGGAAAATAATGTTTTAATTGTCAATATTTTGAGAGCAAAAGAAGGAATGGATGTGGATCACTTTTTTAAACCAGCATGTTGTTTGCACTTTTTGATTAAGGATATGAAAGACAGAACCATTGTAATTTGTAATTTTTATGTTGTAAATTCTGACCAACATGGATTTGATTCCAATGTCCCTCTCAATAATGATCCTAATCAATCAAATTATATTCACAACAGCCCAGACTCACAATTCACAGCAAGTGTGCAATGATTTTTTAATGATATCAGAAGGAGCCTTCATGCACAGATATAGATGGGAGAGTCAGCTTCTGTAGCAATTACAAAACAACAATGCATAAAATCAACTCACTATTCAAATGTAACAAATATTTTTCTATTTTAGTCATGAGTTGTGCTTATCAATAAAATCAGAAAAATATTATCCCAATCCAAATACAGATACACAGCAAAAACTGATTACTCCTTTCCATCTATGACTGCAACTGCCAATGGTCTAACAA
>JACCDI011632713.1_pt1 | contig 10045 bp, 8 predicted proteins | sample 7442791 | NCBI WGS metagenome assembly JACCDI01 (sample SAMN15323434, study PRJNA562643) | freshwater metagenome | isolation source: river surface water | place: USA:Blue River Watershed | collected 2017-08-15
CAGGCCCCGAACCCCTATGTCACGCCGGATTTGTGTTTCAACTTCCATTACTTCGCCATCCGCAAGATGCATTTCCTGATGCGGGCGCGGGCGATCTGCATTTTTCCCGGCGGCTTTGGCACGCTGGACGAGATGTTCGAATCCCTGACCCTGATCCAGACCGGGCGGATGAAGCGGGTGCCGTTCATCCTGTTCGGGCAAGAGTTCTGGGACAAGGTGATCGACTGGAAGTCTTTGGCCGATGCGGGGCTGATCTCGCCCGGCGATCTGGACCTGTTCCGTTATGTGGACAAGGCCGAGGATGCGCTGGAGATGATGCTGACCTGGGATGATCCCGGCGCCTGACCGCAAACGACCCGCGGCCAGCCGTTTTCGCGCTGGCGCGGCGGGGTGACATGGGGCGGTGGCAGGTGACCTTGCTTGTGTTGTCGCTCTGTGCGGCAAAGGCCCCCGTTTCCCGCTGCCGCCGCGTCGGGGCGGGCAGCCAAGACACTAGCGACACATCCCTGCCAACCGGAACGGTCCATCTCTTAGGTTCTGGCGGTGGCGCGGTGCAGCGGATAGAAGGGCCTTCGCGCCGCCAAGGAAGGAGCCTGCGATGACCGAAGACAGCGACCTGCCCGACGGCGAAGGCCCTGAAGACGGCCCGGCAAAACCCGCCCGCGTCAAGCGCCCGCAAAAGGTGTTCACGCTGGTGGTCGAAGTGGGCCGCAAGCCCGGCGACGGTCTGCCCGACAAATCCACCGGCGCGGCGCTGATGTGCTATGCCAGCGGCGTGGACGAGGAAGAGGCCGTGCGCGAAACCGTGGCCATCCTGAAACAGGCCGACCTCGCCCCCTTGGATGTGTCTGGCTATGGCACGCTTGAGGACCGGCTGAAGGCCGGGGATGAGATTGACGGCGAAGAACGCGCCCTGATGCAGCGCGCGCTGGACGAAAACAGCGTCATCGTGGCGCAGATGACGCCGTTCTTCGACTGATCCTCAGATGCGCTGCCGGATCGCCATGCGCTGATCCCGCAGCGCCATCAGGGGCACCGCCTCAAACGCATCCAAGGTCCGGCGCGGCATTTGCAGCCCCGGTGCCACATGGCTGCAGGTCATCACACCGTCGCAGTCGATCAGTTCCGGCGTGCCAAGGTCCAGCGCCAGCCCCACCGCCACGCTGCGCCTGTCGTCCCACAAGGCCGCACGCCCATCGACCATGTGGCCGGCGGCGACCAGCACCTCATCCTCGGCGAACAGGTATTCTGCGGCGGGGCCGGAATAGAGCACGGGCTGGTCCGCCGACAGCAGGATATCGCCCCGCGTCTGGAAATAGCCCGCGCGCAGCAGCACCGGCGCGCAAGAGCCTCGGCTGGGTGCAAGGGTGCGATGCACGTGCAGCAGCGTGACGGCCCCGTTGTCCGCCGTCTCGATCCGGTCGCCCGGTTGCAGGCTGCCTGCAGGCCGCAGACCAAGGTCGGTCAGCACCGGGGTGGCCATGCCGATCCATGGGCCGGGGTCGGGCAGCGCCGCGCCGCGCGTGACACCGAACCACAGCACCGATGGATGGCGCCGGGTATCGGGTTTGCACAGCGTTTGCAGGTCCGACAGGCGCGGGGCCATGGGCTTGACCCCCTCGGTCCGCAGGATATCGCCTTGCGGCAGGGTCAGGGCGAGCGTCCAGCGATCCGCCGTCATGTCCCAGGCATAGCTCATGCGTGCGGTGCCAGCCCGGTCGGGCAAGGGGCCGCGCAACAGGTGGCGGACCAGACGCGTGCCCTGTCGCTGCATCACGGCAAGGCCGATCTGGCGGTCAAGGAACACCGAAAACACGCGCGGCAAGCCATCCTCGGATCGCAGGTCCAGCAGGACCGGGCCGGGGGCGGCGGGCAGGGCGATCTCCATCGTGAACTGCGCCTGTGGCAGGGGGAGCGGGTCCGCATCGCTTGCGGCGGGATGATCCGACAGCGCCAACCATCCCGCGGTGGAGGGGATACCAACGGTCATGTGCCACCCCGCGAAGGGGTGTCATTGTGGGAAAACATGCTCTGCCTCATCTTTCGCCGGCTTCTATGGCCAGTCGTTGTTCGAAAAGTGATAGGGCCTGTTCGTGCGCTTGTCACCCTTGGTGCAACGGCGGGTGGAAAATTCCCGGCGCGGCATGGCTTTGCTGCCGCAGGTGGGATGATTGCAGGCGCGCTGTGGCGGCGGTAATGCTGGTCCCCGAACCCGGAGACCGCCATGACCCACACCCCCGTCGATCCCGTCGCCCTGACCGCTGATCTGATCCGCTGCCCCTCTGTCACGCCGGTAGAAGGCGGCGCGCTGGTGTTGCTGGAGCGGTTGTTGTCCGGCGCGGGCTTCACCTGCACGCGGGTGGATCGTGGGCAGACGTCGAACCTTTATGCCCGCTGGGGGGCCAAGGGGGCGAACAAAAGCTTTGGCTTCAATGGTCACACCGATGTCGTCCCGGTGGGCGATGTGGCGGCTTGGACGCAAGACCCCTTTGGCGCGGCGGTGATTGACGGCTGGATGTATGGGCGCGGGGCGACCGACATGAAATCGGGTGTCGCGGCCTTTGCGGCGGCTGCGGTGGATTTCGTCCGCCAGACGCCGCCCGATGGTGCGGTGATCCTTGCCATCACGGGGGATGAAGAGGGCGATGCCACCGATGGCACCGTGGCCCTGCTGGATTGGATGGCCGGAAACGGTGAGCGGATGACGCATTGTCTGGTGGGCGAACCCACCTGCCCGAATGAGATGGGTGAGATGATGAAGATCGGCCGTCGCGGGTCGATGACGGCATGGATCACGGCGACGGGCGTGCAGGGCCATTCGGCCTATCCCCACCGCGCCAAGAACCCGATGAGTGCGCTGGTCAAGCTGCTGACCCGGCTGGAGGCGCAGCCTTTGGATCAGGGGACGGATCATTTCGACGCCTCCACCCTTGCCATCACCACCATCGACTGCGGCAATCCGGCCAACAATGTGATCCCCGCCAAGGGCACGGCGACGGTCAATATCCGCTTCAACGATCTGCATTCGGGCGCGTCCCTGTCCGACTGGCTGCAAGGCCATGCGGCGGCGGTTGAGGCGGAGACGGGGGTGGCCATCGCCCTCAGGATCAGCGTCTCGGGCGAAAGTTTCCTGACGCCGCCGGGCGATCTGTCGGCACTCGTCGCCCGCGCCGTGCAGGCCGAAACCGGGCGCGTGCCGGAGCTTTCCACCTCGGGTGGGACGTCCGATGCGCGGTTCGTCAAGGATCACTGCCCGGTGGTGGAATTCGGGCTGGTGGGCAAGACCATGCACCAAGTCGATGAACGCGTTGAGGTGGCGCAGATTGGCCAGTTGAAGGCCATCTACACTCGCATCTTGCAGGACTACTTCGCATGAGCCTGACGATTGAGGTGACCGACGACATCGCCACCTGCCGCGCCCTGCGCCGTATCGTGTTCATCGAAGAGCAAGGCGTGAGCGAGGCGGATGAGGTCGATGATCTGGACGATCAGGCGATCCACCTGCTGGCCACGCTGGACGGCGTGCCGGTCGGATCTGCGCGGCTTTTGCCGATGGGCAAGATTGGCAAGGTGGGGCGGGTCTGTGTGCTGGCACAGGCGCGCGGCACGGGCCTTGGCGCGGCGCTGATGCGGGCGGCGGTCGACCACTACCGGACGCTGCCCGGGATCGAGACGGTCAAGCTGGGCGCACAGACCCATGCGCTGGGCTTTTACGAACGTCTGGGGTTCGTGGCGGTGGGGCCGGAGTACATGGACGCCGGAATCCCCCACCGCGACATGGTGCTGGCGCTTCAGTAAGTCGGCTCGCCGATATCCTCGGGCGGGAGGCGCAGGTCTTCGGGCAACAGCGTCGGAGGGGCGGCCCCGCCGACCGGATCGGCAAGGATGGACTCGGCCAAGGCGCGGTCCGGTTCCGCCCCGGTGACCAAGGCGCGCAGCAAGGCGCTGTCCTCGGCAAAGCGGTCGGCGCTGATCGCATCGGCAAGGTGCAGCTTTTCCATCTCGGCCAGAACTTCGGCCCCGTATTGCGCCAGACCGGCAAGGTCCAGCGTGCCATGCGTCAGGGATTCCAGCCGGATCGCATGGGCAAAGCCGAACAGCACCAGTTGCATCAGCGCGTCACCCGCCATGGCCCCTTTGGCCATGCGGTCGGCCACCAGCGCCTCACCGGCAAAGGTCATGGGCATGCCGATCACGTCCAGCATCTCGCGCAGGCCGTCGATGATGTCCGGGTCCACGCGGAAGGCGGGGACCAGCGGCACATCCTCGGCCGGAATGCCGCCCAAGTCATCGGTATAGGCGTTGACCGGCAAGGGCTTGCGCCGGGGGGGCGGGCGCGGCGCGGCGGGTTCGACGGGGGCTTCGGCAGGTGCCGGGTCCATCGCCGCCTCGACGGCGGGCGCGCTGTCCGGGTTGGCCACCGGTTCGGCGCTTGCTTCGGGGGCAATCTCTGTGTCCGGGACCGGCGGGGCGGGCAGATCTGCCGGGGCGGCCACCGGCTCGACGGGCGCAGGGGCCATCAGGGCCAGCCCGGAGGCGGTGGGCCGAATCTGCGCGATGGGTTTCGCGCCCAGCAGGCGGGACAGGAAGAACGGCTTCTTCACTACCTCTTCGACAAGGCCGTGACCACGCAACACACTGAGCGCGCGCCCGAACTCCAGTCCCTGACCGCGTGCCTCGACCGACAACACGTCCCGGTTGATCGGCCCACGCGTGGCGTGCAGTCGGACGATCACGGCCAACAGGTCCAGTTCTGCTTTCTGCATCGGTTTCTGCGGTTGCATGGCGGTCTCCAAAGCGTGCCGCGCAATCGCAGATCGCCCGCTTTGCGTCAACACACGTCGCGGCAGTTTGGCCCCGTTGCCTTCGGCCTGTGCCTTCTATGTTTTGCCGCCGCGCCGTTTCCCAGCGTGACCTTGCAGCCGTTGCATGTTAGGGGGCAGGAATGCAGCAGCTTCCCACAAAAGAGCAGATCCTTCAGTGGATCACCGACAATCCCGGCCAAGCGGCCAAGCGCGATATTGCCAAGGCGTTCTCGATCAAGGGGGCCGCCCGGATCGAGTTGAAGCGCCTGCTGGCAGAGCTTGAAGACGACGGCGCGCTGGAAAAGAAAAAGCGTGCCTATCGCGATCCGGGCAAGCTGCCGCCGGTGTCCTTGCTGACGGTGATCGGGCCGGATGACGCTGGCGATCTGTTCCTGCACGCGATGGAGTGGCAGGGCGAAGGCACGCCGCCGCGCATCCTGTTCATCCCGAAAAAGGGCGATCCGGCGATGGGTCCGGGCGACAAGCTGCTGGCGCGGCTGTCAGAGGTGAACCTTGAGGACCGCGAGTATGAGGCGCGGCTGATCCGCAAGCTGGGATCGAACGCGATCAAGGTGCTGGGCATCTATCGCAAAGGCTCTGACGGTGGGCGGATCGTTCCCATCGACAAGGGGGCCGACAAGGAATGGCGCGTCGGTCGCGACGATGACCTGAACGCGCGGGATGGTGAATTGGTCGAGGCCGAACAGGCCGGACCCAAGCGGATGGGCCTGCCGTCTGCCCGCATCATCGCGCGCTTGGGCGATCCGGCGGGGCCAAAGGCGGTTTCCCTCATCGCTATCCACCAGCACGGTATCCCCGACCGTTTCCCCGATCAGGTGATGGCAGAGGCGGATGCCGCGCAGCCCGTGGGTCTGGCGGGGCGCGACGATCTGCGCGATGTGCCGCTTGTGACCATCGACCCCAGCGATGCCCGCGACCATGATGACGCGGTGTTTGCTGAAGCGGATAATGACCCCGCCAACCCCGGCGGGCATATCGTCTGGGTGGCCATCGCCGATGTCGCCCATTACGTCCGCCCCGGATCGGCCTTGGATCGTGAGGCGCGCAAGCGCGGGAATTCCACCTATTTTCCCGACCGGGTGGTGCCGATGCTGCCCGACACGCTGTCAGGCGACCTCTGTTCGCTGCACGAAGGCGTGGACCGGCCCTGCATCGCGGTGCGGATGCGGCTGGACGCGCAGGGCCACAAGATCGGGCACCGCTTTGTGCGCGGGTTGATGCGCTCTGCCGCCAGTTTGCACTACGGTGAGGTGCAAGAGGCGCAGGACGGCAACCCCAATGACCGCTGCGCCCCCCTAATGGACCGCGTGATCCGCCCGATTTACGCCGCCTATGCTGCCGCCTGCATCGCGCGGGCGGAACGCCAGCCGCTGGACCTTGAGCTGCCCGAACGCAAGGTCGTGCTGTCCGAGGAGGGCAAGGTCTTGTCCGTTGCCTTCCGTGACCGCTTTGACGCCCATAGGCTGATCGAGGAGTTCATGATCCTCGCCAACGTCGCGGCGGCGGAAGAGTTGGAGCGGTTGAAGCGCCCGCTGCTCTACCGTGTCCACGAAGAACCCACGCCGGAAAAGCTGGAGTCCTTGCGGGAAGTGGCGGAGGCGTCAGGGTTCACCCTTGGCAAAGGCCAAGTGCTGAAAACCGCGCATCTGAACCGGCTGCTGACGCAGGCGCGGGGGTCGGATCAAAGCGAACTCATCAACATCTCGACCCTGCGGTCGATGACGCAGGCCTATTACCACGCGCAGAATTTCGGGCATTTCGGGCTTGCGCTGCGGTCTTATGCGCATTTCACCAGCCCGATCCGGCGCTATTCCGACCTGATCGTGCATCGCGCCTTGGTGGCCGGGCATCGTTGGGGCGATGACGGCTTGTCGGCTTGGGACGTGGACAATCTGGATGAGACGGCAAAGCTGATCTCTGACGCCGAACGCCGCAGCATGGCGGCGGAACGCGACACGGTGGATCGCTATCTGGCGGCCTATCTGGCGGATCGGGTGGGGATGACCTTCACGGGCCGGATTTCCGGGGTGCAGCGGTTTGGGCTGTTCGTGAAGCTGGACGAAACCGGGGCGGATGGATTGATCCCGATCCGCGATGTGGGGCGTGAGTTCTTCCATTTCGACGCCGACAGCCAGACCCTGATGGGGGCCGATACCGGCGTGATGATCGGCATCGGTCAGCGCGTGACGGTGCGGCTGGCCGAGGCTGTGCCCGTGACCGGCGGTCTGGTCCTTGAACTGCTGGAGCTGGAGGGCGGGAGTTTGCCCAATGGCCGCGCCGGCAAGAAAAAGGCCGGCCGCTTTGCGCCACGCAAACCGTCGCAGCGGGCCGCACGGGATGCCGGCGTGGCGCGCAAGGTTGTGCGGAAGCGGAAGTAGCCATTTGCCCTTGTGGCAACGTCAGCCAAGGGGCGCGCGCGCACCGCGGGGTGGGTGCACGTATACGTGCGCCCGCCCCGTGGGGGCGGTGCGGGCGCGCCCCGATGCTTTGGGCATCGGGGCAATCCCTATCGTTGCGCCGGAAGATGCCAGTTTAGGCTTACCCCCGCCCCCACTCCGCCCCCTGCATCTCTCGCAACCGGCTTGCTGTGCGTTCAAACTCGAACGATCCCGACCCTTCGGAATAGAGCCGCTCGGGGATGTCGGCGGCGGAACAGACCAGCCGCACTTTCGCCTCATACAAAGCGTCGATCAGGGTGACGAAACGTTTCGCCTCGTTGTAATTCGACGATGACAGTTGCGGGATGTCCTCGAGGATCAGCACCCGCACCGCCTGCGCGATGGCCAGATAATCGCCGGGGCCAAGCGGACGCGCGCACAGCTCCCAGAAACTCGCCCGGCCCACGCCATTGGCAAAGCGTGGCAATTCAACCGTGCGCCCGTTCACCGGCAGGCGCAGCGCCGCGCCCGGATCGCCCCCGGTCAGATCGTCCCAGACCTGCTGGATATGCCCGCGCGCCGTGCCTGCCGGGTGGAAATAGACCTGCGCGCCGTTCAGGCGATGCTGGCGATAGTCGTTCGGTCCGACCAGTTCCACCACCTGCATCCGGTCCCGGATCATCCCGATGAAGGGCAGAAACACCTCGCGGTTCAGGCCGTTCTTGTACAGGTCTTCGGGCACCCGGTTCGAGGTGGTGACCACCACCACACCGGCAGCAAACAGTTTTTCGAAGAGCCGCCCCACCACCATCGCATCGGTGATGTCGGTGATCTGCATCTCATCGAATGCCAAAAGCCGCACCTCGCGCGCCAAGGCCTCGGCCACGGGGGCGATGGGATCATCCACCCCCTTTTTTCGCGCCTCATGCATCCCTTTGTGGATGTCCTGCATGAAGGCATGGAAATGCACCCGTCGCTTGGCCTTTATGGCAAGGCTTTCGGTGAACAGGTCCATCAGCATGGATTTGCCCCGTCCCACGCCGCCCCAGAGATACAGCCCCTTGGGGGGGGTGACCGGCTTGGCAAACAGGCCCGCGAACAGGCCGACACGGCGCTCCGCATGCGCCTCCAGCCAATCGCGCAACCCGTCCAGAACCGGCAAAATCCCATGCTGTGCAGGGTCTGCGCGCAGGGTTCCGGCGGCAACGCGGGCGTCGTAAAGCTGGGTGAGGGTATGTCGCATACCGTTGTATACCGCGTTTGCCCGTCCAAGAAAAGCCGCCCACCCGTGTGTCGGGCCCGGCTAAACCTGCCCGTTTTATAGCCGTAGCAGGACTTGACCCAAAATGGAGGGACAAGAATGACCCGACAGGCAATCTGGAGCCTGCAAGCCACCGATCCGCTGGACATGGAGGCGGTGGCCGAATTGGCGCGCCGCATCGCGGGCGGTGGGTCGTGCTGCATCCGACTGAATGACGATGGCTTTGGCCGCCCGGTGACGCGGCTGTTCCCGCACCGTCCCGGCATTCTCGACATCGGGCCGAACCTGCCCGATGGCCATATGCCCTCCTCCGCCCCGCCTGCGGCGCAACTGCCGAAGATGGGGTTCTGGGCCGACTTCCCGATCATCGGCCCGGATGGCGAGGTGGTGGGGCTTGCCGCCGTGTTCGATGATCGTGCCCGCGATCTGCCGCAATATGCGCCCTCCACGCTGCGCCTGCTGGCGCGGGCCTTCTCTGCCGCGGTCCGGGTGGCGATCCATGCCGGTCTGGAACAGGTGATCCCGCCCCCGGTCGAAGAGCTGTCCGTCTGCGCGCGTTTCGAGGCATTCGCCCGCCTGCGGATCGGCGAGGCGGTGCATGACATCGGGCGCTGCGACACGACCGACCGCATGGCCTTCCGCCCGACCGGGACGGATCACGATTGGCTTCCCTTGATGCACAGCTTTGAACAGGGTTGGCCCGAGATCGCGGCCGAGATCATCGCCCGCACCCGCAATGCCATGCGCGATTACATCCGCATGCACATGATCCGCCACCGCGAGGTGGCCATGCCTGAGGGGGAGCGGGAATACGATCTCTATGGCCTGATGTGGCGCGTGCGCGGCACGGGCGAGGCGGCAGAGGTCTGGCTCGATGCCAGCGGTTGGGTGGAGTTCGACACCAGCCCTGTCGCGGAAAGCCATGACCCGCGCGATCTGGCGGCACAGGCCCTGATCGCCGCCATTCCCGATCTGGATGAGCGCATCGGCAGCGACGTTCAGGGCTGGGCGCGGCGGCTGGCGCAGGGGGCGCAGATCAGCCCGATCCTGCAAGCGGCCTGAGAGCGGCCCCCGCCGGGCGGCCGACCGGCAGGGCGCGTCTTCGGACGCGCCCTTGCCTATTCGCTTTCCATCTCGGCGATCGACTCGCGCAGGCGGCCGACGGCGGCTTTCTTGATCTGGCTGACCCGCCCTGTGGTCACGCCAAGGATGTCGGCGATTTCATAGACGTTCAGTTCCTCGACGAAATAGAGTTGCAGCACCAAAGCCTCGCGCTGGGGCAGGCGTTCCAGCGCGCGGCGCAAAAGGCGGCGCATCTCATCGTTCTGCATCTTGTCTTCGACGGTGCGCGCCCCGTCTGAGAACAGCATGGAATGGTCGGTATAGACCTCGTCCAGCGATTTGATCTGGCTGGCGCCGAATTGGGTCTGCCAATCCTCCAGCTCACCCACGGTCAGGCCCATTTCGGCGGCAAGCTCGCCCTTTTCGGGCGCGCGCATCAACTGTTGTTCCAGCTTCAGCGTGGCGGCGCGCATCTTTTGCTGCATCGCGATGGTGGCGCGGCAGAGCAAGCTTGAGGC
>JACCDI011581872.1_pt1 | contig 10043 bp, 9 predicted proteins | sample 7442791 | NCBI WGS metagenome assembly JACCDI01 (sample SAMN15323434, study PRJNA562643) | freshwater metagenome | isolation source: river surface water | place: USA:Blue River Watershed | collected 2017-08-15
AATCCTTGACGCCCGACAACATCACGCTGCCCTTCGGTGCCGAATTCTGGGGCGTGCACGAGGTGCTGTCCGTAGGCTCGGTTCTGGTGATGCTGGGGCTGTCGGTGTTTCTGATGGTCCCCGTCGCCTCGGCCTTTTCCGGGCTGTTCCTTGAGGGGGTCGTCGATGCGGTCGAGGATCGCGCCTACCCCGCCCTGCCGCCCGCGCGACCTCAGTCGCTGGCCGAGGGGATGATCGCCTCTGTCAACTTCCTCGGTCTCATGCTGATCGCCAATCTGGGCGCGCTGCTGATCTGGCCCTTTGCCGGGCCCTTCATCCCGCTCGTATTCTGGGCGGTGAACGGCTGGCTTCTGGGGCAGGAATACTTCACCCTCGTGGCCCAACGCCGGATGAGCCGGATCGAGGCCAAGCGCCTGCGCCGGGTGCATCGCGGCACGATCTGGCTGGCGGGCATCCTGATGGCCGCACCGCTGAGCGTGCCGGTCCTGAACCTGCTGATCCCGGTCTTTGGCGTGGCGACCTTCACCCACCTCTTCCACGCGCTGAACGCGCGGCGCGGGACTTAGGGGGCGGCGGGCGCATCCATTACACCGCGAAAGTCGATGTCGCGGATGGTGATGACGCCCGACAGGACCACGGCGCACATGACCGCCCAGACGCCGAAGGCAATGAGTGTGGTGATTTTGGCCTTCCGTGCCACCACATGGCCCGCTGGCGCGCCTGCAGGCGTGCCCGGCGTCACCTCGCCCGCGTCGCCCTGACTGACAAAGCGCACGGGCAAGACCATGAAGAACACAAGGAACCACGTGGTGGCGAAAAGGACGATCGCGCCGGTGATGCTCATGGCTCAGACCTGTTCCAACTCAACGAGGCAGCCGTTGAAATCCTTGGGATGCAGGAAGAGCACGGGCTTGCCATGCGCGCCGATCTTCGGCTCCCCTGTGCCCAGAACCCGCGCGCCGCTTTCCTTTAGCCGGTCCCGCGCGGCAAGGATATCATCCACCTCATAGCAGATGTGATGGATGCCACCGGCGGGGTTCTTGTCCAGAAACCCCTTGATGGGGGAGTTCTCGCCCAAGGGATACAAGAGTTCGATCTTGGTGTTCGGCAGTTCGATGAAAACCACCGTCACGCCGTGATCGGGTTCGTCCTGCGGTGCGCCGACCTTTGCCCCCAATGTGCCGCGATACTGCGCGGCGGCGGCGGTCAGGTCCGGCACGGCGATTGCAACATGGTTCAGGCGTCCGATCATGCGATGTCCCCTTTTGCGCGCGACGTGCTGGCAGCTTTGCCCCGGTTATGGGGATGCGGGCAGGCACAGGCAAGGGGGGCAAGGCGGGGCGCAGGGTCGCAGGGGCACTTAAGCGGTCCTTTACTCCTGCGGCGCAAAGATGACCGGACCGCTGTCGAGAGTGCCCGTTGAAAGGAGTTGCCGATGCCGTCCGATCCCGCCGCCCCGCATGTCGTTTCCGATCCGATGGCCGCCTGCTGCACGGGCAAGACCGTGCTGGTGGTCGAAGACAGCCGCCACGCCTCGGACGCGCTGCGCCTGATGCTGCGCCACCTTGGCGCGCGGATGCGCCGCGCAGGCACGCTGGCAGAGGCGGGGCGTCACCTCACACTCTATCGCCCCGATGCCGTGGTGGTCGATCTGGGCCTGCCCGATGGTCCGGGTGAGCGGTTGATCGCGTCGCTGGCGCTGAACCCCCGACGCCCGGCGCGAATCGTGGCGCTCTCGGCACTGCCCGAACGCGGCGATCCGGCGCTGGCCTGCGGGGCGGATGTCTTTCTGGAAAAGCCGGTGCCGGGCTTGCGCGCCTTGGCGGCGGCCTTGATGCCGGAGGCCACGCTGCCCAAATCGCTCGACGCGCCCGTTGCAGCACCGGACCGCCGCTCCTTGCGCGATGATCTGGAATCGGTCAGCGCGCTTTTGCAGGGCAACCCGGATTCCAAGGCCTGCCGTTACGCGTCGGAATTCCTGTCGGGTCTGGCCTTGCAGACCGGCGACGGGCCGCTGGCCGCAATGGCCGCGCGGCTGTCTGATGGCGCGGATCCGGGGCTGTTGCTGCGCATGATCGCGGATCGTCGCGCCGCCTTGCCGATGCTTTAGGCGGTCAGATGCCCGGATCGTCGCTGACGCGCACCAGATTGGTCAGGTCGGAAAGACGTTCCCGCTGGCGGCCCTGCGCGTCGAAATTGGCGGGGTTCAGCCATGCGGCATAGGCTTCGCGCAGGGCGGGCCAATCCTGGTCGGTGATGGCGAACCATGCGGAATCGCGGTTGCGGCCCTTGAGGATCATGTGCTGGCGGAAGATGCCCTCATAGGAAAAGCCCAGCCGCTGCGCCGCGCGGCGCGAGGGCAGGTTCAGCGCGTTGCATTTCCATTCATAGCGGCGATAGCCGTTGGAGAAGGCCCAGTCCATCATCAGATACATCGCCTCAGTGGCGGCACGGCTGCGCTGAAGGGCGGGGGAAAAGCAGATGTGTCCCACCTCGATGCTGCCATGCTCGGGCGTGATGCGCAGGTAACTGGCGACCCCGATTGGATGGGCCGCGCCCAGTTCGGAAATCGCCCAGAACACCGGATCGCGGTTGGCGGTCGTCTCCTTGGCCCAGCGGTGATAGGCCGAGGCGGATGTGAACGGCCCGTAAGGCATGTAATCCCACAGCGCATCATGCCCTGCGAATTGCGCGAAAAGATGCGCCGCGTGCTGGTCGGCGTCCAGACGCTCCAGCCGGGCATAGCGGCCTTGCATCGGCGCTGTGTCCGGCCATGGCGCGGGTGCCCAGCCTGTCACCTCTGGCCCGATGTCCCGCCCTGTCCGCATGATCCGCCCCTTCTATCCGATGCGCCCCGTTATGCGGCGGCGCGGCGGGACTGTCCATTCAGAAGCGGAACCCTTCCGGATAGTGATGCAAGCCGTCGAAATCCGCCTTGCCCAAGGCCACGCCCGCACTGCGCAACGCGGCATAGCCCATGGTCAGGTGGAACAGGAAGTTCGGCATGCCATAGAGATGCAGGAACGTCGCGCCATCCTGTTCCAGATCGGCAAAGCCCGCGCGATGGCGGATGACGCGTCGGTCTGCCCCAACGAAATCTGCCGGGTCCAGATCGGCCAACAGTTGGTCCGCAGTGGCCAAGCGGTCGGGCAAGTCGGCGGGCAGGTCGGGCACGGCATGCCCCGCCAAGGGGAAAGCCACCCGCAGCGCGAAGCCCGTCGCCGTGGCGAATTGCTGGCGCGCGGGAAAGGCATCCGCGATGCGCTGGTCCAGCGCCACCGGACCGGCCTTTTCTCCCAGCGCCGCGATGCGGGCCAGATACTGCCGGAACACCGGGACAGAGGCCGCGTAAAGCGGTGGCAGGTCAGACATGGCGCGCTCTCACAGGGTGCGGCGGGGGACCGAAGCCCCCCGCCCGTCGTCATTCCGCCGCTTGGGCGTAGCTTTCCACCGGCGGGCAGATGCAGATCAGGTTGCGGTCGCCGTGGACGTTATCAACCCGGCCCACAGGGGGCCAATACTTGTCCACCCGGAAGGCCCCCGGCGGGAAGCAGCCCTGCTCGCGCGGATACTTCCGCGTCCAGTCGGCGACCAGATCCTCCACCGTGTGCGGCGCGTGGCGCATCGGGCTGTCCTCGGCGCTGATCTCACCGTTCTCCACCGCGCGGATTTCTGCGCGGATCGCCATCAGGGCGGTGATGAAGCGGTCAATCTCGGCCTTGGTTTCGCTTTCCGTCGGCTCCACCATCAGCGTGCCCGCCACGGGCCAACTCATCGTCGGCGCGTGGAAGCCGTTGTCGATCAGGCGCTTGGCGATGTCGTCCACCGTCACGCCCACCTCGGCAAAAGGCCGGGTGTCGAGGATGCATTCATGCGCCACCCGCCCCTTGTTGCCCATGAACAGGATCGGATAGGCCCCCGCCAGCCGCGCCGCGATGTAATTGGCGTTCAGGATCGCCACCCGCGTCGCCTGCGTCAGCCCCGCGCCCCCCATCATCAGGCAATAGGCCCAAGAGATCAGCAGGATCGAGGCTGACCCATAAGGAGCTGCCGACACCGGACCTTCGCCCTTGGCCGACTCCGGATGCCCCGGCAGATAGGGGGCCAGATGCGCCTTGACGCCAATCGGCCCCATCCCCGGCCCGCCACCGCCATGCGGGATGGCAAAGGTCTTATGCAGATTCAAGTGGCTGACATCGCTGCCAATCTCTCCCGGTTTCACCAGACCCACCAGCGCGTTCATATTCGCGCCATCGAGATAGACTTGGCCCCCGTGGTCATGTGTGATCTTGCAAATCTCACGCACGGTTTCCTCGAACACGCCATGGGTGGACGGATAGGTGATCATGCAGGCGGCCAGCTTGTCGCCCGCCTGCGCCGCCTTTTCGCGGAAGTCGTCGAGGTCCACATCCCCATTCGGTGCGGATTTCACCACGACAACTTGCATCCCCGCCATCTGGGCCGACGCCGGGTTGGTGCCATGCGCCGAGACCGGGATCAGGCAGACGGTGCGATGCGCGTCACCCCGTGCGCGGTGATAGGCCTGAATCGTCAAAAGCCCCGCATATTCCCCCTGCGCGCCAGAGTTCGGCTGCATGGAGAACGCCTCATACCCCGTGATCTCACAGAGCTTTTCGGTCAGGTCAGAGATCGCCTCATGATACCCCTGCGCCTGATCGGCGGGCGCAAAGGGGTGAAGGCTGCCAAACTCCGGCCAGGTGATTGGCATCATCTCTGCCGCCGCGTTCAGCTTCATTGTGCAAGACCCCAGCGGGATCATCGCGCGGTCCAACGCCAAGTCACGGTCCGACAGGCGGCGCATGTAGCGCATCATTTCCGACTCGGCCCGGTTCATGTGGAACACCGGATGGGTCAGATAGTCGCTTTCCCGCAGCATCGTTTCAGGAAACCCCAACTGCGCACGGTGCGGCGGCACGCCATCGATGCCAAAGGCGCGCAGCACGCGGACCAGCACCTTTTCATCGGTGGTTTCATCCAACGAAATCCCCACCCGATCCGTCCCGATCTTGCGGAAATTCAGCCCCTCTTGACGCGCGGCGGCAAGGATACCGGCCTGACCCACGCCCACCTCAACCGTGATCGTGTCAAAGAACGCCTTGGGCGAGACCTTTGCCCCCGCCGCCTTGAGCGCCCGCGACAGGCGGTTGGTCAGGAAATGCACCCGTTCGGCAATGGCGCGCAGGCCCTTTGGCCCGTGGAAAACCGCATACATCGACGCCATCACCGCCAGCAGCGCCTGCGCAGTGCAGACGTTTGAGGTGGCTTTCTCGCGCCGGATATGCTGTTCGCGGGTTTGCAGCGACAGGCGGTAGGCTTTGTTCCCGCGCGAGTCGATGGACACGCCCACGATGCGCCCCGGCATCGACCGCTTGTAATCGTCCTTGCAGGACATGAAGGCCGCATGTGGCCCGCCATAGCCCATCGGCACACCGAAGCGCTGGCTCGACCCGATGGCGATATCCGCCCCCATCGCGCCGGGTTCTTTCAAAATCGTTAATGCCAGCAGATCGGTCGCCACCACGGCCACCGCCTTTGCCGCGTGCAGCGCGGCAATCTGGTCGGTGAAGTCGGTCACATGGCCGTAAGTGCCGGGATATTGGAAGATCGCGCCAAAGACCTTGTCGGCCTCCAACTTGGCAGGATCGTCCACGATCACCTCAATCCCCAACGGAATCGCACGGGTCTGGATGACGGCGATGGTCTGTGGATGGCAGCCATGATCGACAAAGAACGCCTTCGCCTTCGATTTCGCCACGCGTTCGGCCATCGTCATCGCCTCGGCCGCCGCCGTCGCCTCGTCCAGCAGCGAGGCATTGGCCACAGGCAGCCCCGTCAGATCGGCCACCATCGTCTGATAGTTCAACAAAGCCTCGAGCCGGCCTTGCGCGATTTCGGGCTGATAGGGCGTATAGGCCGTATACCACGCCGGGTTTTCCAGGATGTTGCGCTGGATGGCCGGGGGCGTGACCGTGCCGTGATAGCCCTGCCCGATCAGGCTGGTCATCACCCGGTTCTTCGCCGCCACCGCCCGCATCCGCGCCAGAAGGTCATGTTCCGACAACGGCGCCCAGGTCAGCGGCTGCGATTGCCGGATCGAGGCAGGCACGGTCTGGTCGATCAAATCGTCCAGCGTCTGCACGCCGACAGCCGCCAGCATCTCGGCCATCTCCGCCGGAGAGGGGCCGATATGGCGGCGGTTGGCAAAGTCATAGGGGTTGTAGTCCACGGGGGTAAAGGTCATCTGCCGCGTCCCTTTGGGATCAGAGTCTACTGTCGGGCGCACCCCATGCGCGCCCGTCAAATCCTGCGAAGGCCAAAACTCGACGAAGGATGTGCAAATTTCTTCAAAGAAATTTGCCCTTCGCCCGACCGTCGGCTCAGCCGATCAGGTCGTTGTATTCATCCTCGTCCATCAGATCGTCGAGCACCGACAGATCATCCAGCTTCATCTTGAAGAACCACGCCGCACCCGTCGGGTCCTCGTTCACCAGACCCGGTTGATCGACCAGCTTCTGGTTCACCGCCACGATCTCACCATCCACGGGGGCGAGGATATCCGACGCCGCCTTGACGCTTTCGATCACCACGACCTCATCGCCCTCGGCCACCACGGTTTCGGGTTCCGGCAATTCGACAAAGACCACATCGCCCAATTGGGTGGCCGCATGTTCGGTGATGCCCACCACGACAAGGTCGCCCTCGACGCGCAGCCATTCATGTTCCTTGGTGTATTTCATCAGAGGTGCCTCAGCGCTTGTAAGTGGTGGTGACGAAAGAAAGGGAGGCCACGGTGGCGGGCAGGCGCTTGCCGCGCACCTCGCCCTCCAGCCGGGTTCCGGGGGTGGAAAGGGCGGTGGGCACATAGCCCATCGCCACGGGGGCTTCGACCGAGGGGCCAAAGCCGCCAGAGGTGACGGTTCCCGCAGCATCCTCGCCCGCGAACAGCGCCGTGCCCTCACGCATCGGGGCGCGACCCTCCGGGCGCAGACCGACGCGCAGGCGTGACGGACCTTCGGCCAAATCGCGCAGGATGCGCGCCGCACCGGGGAAGCCGCCTTCGCGCGCGCCCCCCGTGCGACGGACCTTCTGGATCGCCCAGGTCAGGCCAGCCTCAACCGGAGTGGTGGTGATATCGATATCATGGCCGTAAAGGCACAGGCCCGCCTCCAGCCGCAGCGAATCCCGCGCGCCAAGGCCGATGGGCATCACGCCGTCCTGCGCCAGCAGCGTTTGCGCGAAGGCCAGCGCCTGACCATCCGCGACCGACAGTTCGAACCCGTCCTCGCCCGTGTAGCCAGAGCGCGAGACCCAGACCTCCGCGCCCTGCCACGGCAGGATCGCGACATCCATGAACCGCATCGCAGCGACACCCGGCAGCAGCGCGGCCAAGGCGGCCTCCGCCCCCGGCCCCTGCAGCGCGAACAGCGCGCGGTCGGTCACAGGGATCACCTCGGCCACGCCCGAGAGATGCGCCTGCATATGGGCAATGTCGGCGGCCTTGCAGGCGGCATTGACCACGACGAACAGATGATCGCCGCGATTGGCGAACATCAGGTCATCCAGAATGCCGCCCGCGTCGTTGGTGAACAGCCCATAGCGCTGCCGCCCCTGCGCCAGCCCCGCCACATCCACTGGCATCAGGTTTTCGAACCCTGCACAGAGGCTGGCCATGTCGGATTTCGGACGCAGGATCACCTGCCCCATATGGCTGACATCAAAGAAACCGGCGGCAGAGCGAGTGTGAAGATGCTCCTTCATCACCCCGGCCGGATACTGCACGGGCATCTCATACCCGGCAAAGGGGACCATCTTGCCCCCCAGATGGACATGCAGATCATGCAGTCCCAAACGCAAAAGATCGGACAAGGTCCTCTCCCACTTCCGCGCCGGTATGCGAATATCCGGCATCGAGCAGACAGGCCGATCCCTGTCCCGCGATGCCCCCTCTGTCCTTGCCCCGCCTTGCGGCCTTGGGGCGCCTGAGATCGTTATCCCTTCGGCGGGTGCGAACACCACTCTCCAGAGTCTATCGTCAGAAACGGTCCCTTGCGCCTGAGAGTTTACCGGGGCGGTTGCTCCTTCGGCACCGGATCACGGGTCACCCCATGGGCCGGATTCTCCCGAACCTGACATGGCTTGGGTATCCCGTCGGATACCGTTCTGGCAAGCCCAAAAAGCATATACGACGGGCCGCGGCACAAAACCGACACAATGCGCCACCAAAAGCGGCATCACGCCGCTTTGCGCGCCGCCACCCGATCCATCACCCGCAGCGCCAGCCAGACCGCCAGCAGACCGAACAGGATGCCGCCCACGGCCTGCCCGATCAGCACGCCCGCAGCCCCCCAACCCGCCGCCAGCCACAGCGCAAAGGGCACGGTGCCCAGCGTATGGCGGCCCCAGTTGACCATGGTGGATTGCATCGCCGCGCCCAGATTGTTGCAGGCGGCATTGGCGACAAAGATCATGGCGTTGAAGAAGAACAACAGGCTGAGGGGTCCGCAGAACAGATAGACCAACTCGCGCGTCAGCCCTTCGGCATGGAAGATGTCAGCAATCCAGCCGCGCCCGACGAACAGCAGCGCCGACATGGCCACGATCACCAGCCCGGCAAACAGGATCGAATCCCAGAACGCCCGGCGCACCCGGTCCATCCGGCCCGCACCAAGGTTCTGGCCGATGATCGGCCCCACCGCGCCCGACAGCGCAAAGATGATGCCAAAGGCCACCGGCGTCAGACGCCCGGCAATCGCCATGCCCGCCACCGCCTGTTCGCCATATCCGGCCACCATCCGCGTGATGACCGCCTGCCCCACCGGGGTGGCAAGCTGGGTCAGGATCGCTGGCCCCGAAATCGCGAACAGCGGCGTGGCGGAGGCGATGACACTCTGCTGCGTAAACCCGCCAAAGCCGCCGTAATGCCGCGCCAGCGGCCAGAGCGCCATCACGGCAATCGCCAGACGCGACCCCCACCCGGCAATCCCGGCCCCAGTCAGGCCCCATCCCGCCCACAGGATCAGGACGGGGTCAAGGATCGCCAGCACCACCGCGCCCCAGACCGTCACCATCATCGACCGTTTCGCATCGCCATAAGCCCGCAACGCGCCTGCGCCGATCATGCCGATCATCAGCAGGGGCTGCGACGGAATCATGATCCGCAGGAAATGCAGCGTCTCTTCCGCCGTGCGGTCCTTCGCCCCCAGCAGGTCTACAATCCACGGCAAGGCCGCCCAGACCACGGCGGCAAAAATCGCCCCGAAGACCGCGCCAAGGATCAACCCCTCGGTCGCCCTCGCCCGCGCAGCCTCAAGATCACGCTGCCCCACCGCCCGCGCCGTCAGCGCAGAGGCGCCGGCCGACAGACCGATGCCGAAGGCCGTGGTGAAAAACAGCACCGCCGCCGCATAGCCGACAGCTGCCGTCTTGGCCTCATCCTGCAACCACGAGATATAGAGCAGGTTGATCAGGTCCACGACAAAGATCGCCATCAACCCGACCGAGGATGTCAGCGACATCACCGCCACATGCTTGAACAGGTTGCCCTGCACGAATTTCGCCTGTTGCGGTGCGGCCATCGGACGTCTCCCCGGAAGGCCTTGCCTTCCCCGTTGCTCAAATATCCCACGGGGGTCCGGGGGTGTGAAACCCCCGGCCTATCCGCAAAACCGACGCCGGGTCAGCCCGCGCGCACGATCTTCAACAGGGGCATCACATCCGCCATTTCCGGCCCGTTGGCCCGCCCCGTGAGCGCCTTGCGCAGCGGCATGAACAGCCCCTTGCCCTTGCGCCCCGTCGCGGCCTTCACGGCTTCGGTCCATTCGCCCCAGGTGGCGGTGGTCCAGGGCTTGGGCGGCAACAGTGCCACCGCCTGCGTGATGAATTCGGCGTCTTCCGGGTCCACCAGAGGCTCCGCCCCGTTCTGGAACAGCTCCCACCACTGGCCCAGATCGGACAGCACGGTGATGTTGTCCTTGGCCACGCGCCAGAATGCCTCGGCCTCGGCCTCCGGCACGCCCAGCGCC
>JACCDI010053269.1_pt1 | contig 10042 bp, 6 predicted proteins | sample 7442791 | NCBI WGS metagenome assembly JACCDI01 (sample SAMN15323434, study PRJNA562643) | freshwater metagenome | isolation source: river surface water | place: USA:Blue River Watershed | collected 2017-08-15
AAGCGGGGAATTAGCTCAGCTGGCTAGAGCGCTTGCATGGCATGCAAGAGGTCACCGGTTCGACTCCGGTATTCTCCACAAAAATACCCCTGAACGAAATTCGTCTTAGGGGTATTTTGTTTTAGAATATTTATATAATAAAAATCATATTCTATACATCCCGGCCTTGACTATCCTTTTAATGAATACAATAAATAAATATTCAATAAATTAAACACTAGGCCCAATAAAGACCAGTAATTAGTTTTTACGATTACTGCTTTTGAATTAAATACGTATAACAATAGTAAGGGGAAGAAAGCCGCAGGATAACGCATTTGCATAGCACTCAACTTAAGGGACGCCAAAGCCATTAAGAGGATAATAACGGTAATGGCTAATTGCAGCCAACTAAAGGAATGTAGCAATTCATCTTTCATAATCAACAAGGCAGCTACAGAAGCCATCGCTAATTCAAGATGAAATATAAGATGGAAGAAACTACGTAAATCATGTGCTGCTAAATCCGTACGCCAATTATCTTGCGCAAAGTAAAGACAAACAGTCAGGGTAAAAAACACAACTAGATTCTTCCATTGCACTATAAACCAAGATTTGAAATCTCCCTTTAGAAATACATAGGACAGAAAAAACCAGTTAAGGACAAATTCTGCATTCTGCCAATGGAAGGATCCTAGGCTTACAATACTGGAACTTGCTGGTGCGATACCATGCCACAAACTGAAAATGTATAGAGGAAAAGGTAGCAGAATTAAGTAAAATAAAACTAACTCTACCCAATGCATCCGCTTCGTTACTAACAGATAGAATGGCCATATAATCACAACCACTAACAAATTTTGTTTCCCGATTATTGTCAAGGCGCCCAATAATGCGGATACTAAAATGATTAATCCTCGCTTGCGATAAGTATCCCCTTTTTGCTCCAGAAATTCAATCAACCATAAAAAAGCTGTCATTAATAATACTGGCGGAAAATCTCCCATAGCCCGCGCGCAAAGTACCACAGAACCCGGAATAAAAATTACTATACTCGGATGCAGTAGAAATCCCTTTCGCTTAAGCAGCAGAAAACAAAGCCAAACAGCCACAGAAAACTGAACGACAAATAACAAGCGCATTGTTTCAATATGCGTGCGCACATAGGCAGGAAACAAGGAAAATAACCAAGTGCTTAAAATGCCAGAAGTACCTTTATACTGCTGGATAAATGCAGGAGAAAAGAAATTTCCCTTCCAATCCAAATTCGACAAATAGATCTGCTCATCGCCGATAGTATGATTGGGCGATAGCAAAACGATTGCGCACATTCCTAAAAAAAGCAAGATGCACTCAAGGGCAATTCTATCTTTAAAAAAAAGTTTTAATCTCATTTGCTCGGGACAAAGGTTCGATGAATCCCACTCACCGAAATGCGAGAATGTCTGCCACCACTAATTAAATGAATCGTATCCTCTATTACTCCACTTAATATACCATGACGTGCTTCTGGTAATTCGCCAATCTTTTGCCACTTCCCTACCGCTGGATCATAACAATCTATTTCATCCGAACACGACCACACAAATTCACCTCCGAAAACATATATTTTATTTCTATACACTATCGAAGATAAGCCACCTCTAGCGGTAGGAATAGAATCTGCTAGAGTCCATTGCTGTTTAGAAAGTGAAAAAACTTCCACTGATCGCAAGGTCTTTCTCAAATCATCTTGTCGACCACTGATTACATATAAATTTCGATTCAAAACCTCCATGCGATGGTGATCGCGCGGAGTATGAAACGACTTTAATTCTATCCAATGATTTGTTTTGATACAATAGGCCCACAAATTATTCTTAACATTTAAATCCAAGCCTACCCCTCCCGCGTAATAAATGGTATCATTCAAATACACGGCAGCACCTGCTCCACGTGCCTCTGGTAAAGCACTTAAAGATGTCCATGTTCTCAACCTTGGGTTATAAGCATATACGGCCTTCTGCGGTGTATACTTCGCAACATTGACACCACGATAACGAAAGCCCAAAGGACCAAAGCCTCCAATTACATAAATCAAACTATCGTCACTAAGCACGGCAGCATGATTTAAAGGTGCAGGCAAACTAGCTTCCTTCTTCCACTCATTCGTATGACTATCATATACCCAAAGATCATCGAAGCTGCGCATAAAATAATCGAGTCCACCGAGCACATAAAATTTATTCCCACATACTGTTCCGCTCGCCTCTGTGCGATGAATCGGCAATTCCTGACGCAAGCCGAAATAACCAGCGTTGTTGGTTAATTGTTCTTTCAAGGGCAATGACCAAGAAAGATTCCACCAGCAAAAAAATACGATAAAAGAGAGAACGCCCGCTGAAAAAAATAACAGCAGCCATCTGATTTTTTTTGACATATGCTTTTATAAACGCTCTAATAGCTTGGCTAAATTGAACGCTTGATTTTTTCTAGAATAGGATTTATAATTTGTTGCAGTTGAACTTACTTTGCCTGTTTGTTTGAACTCAAAATAAGCCTGCTCCAAAGATAATGCAATTTCCTTTGCATCACTACAATTATATCCAGCATTTGTCTCATTTACAATCATTTGCAAATCACTTTCGTCATTTACAGATACTAATACTTTTCGCTCTAATGCGAGATACTCATAAATCTTCGCGGGCAACAAGCGATTCGCGGGATTGGTAAGTACCAACAATAGATTACTTTCTGCCAATTGCGTAAATAGCATTCGCTTCGGTAGACGAGGCGTCGTATGAATATATTTATTAATGGCAGAGTTATAATTTTTGATACGTTGAACCTGCTCTGGTTGGTATTCAATTCCTAAAAAATGAATCTCCGTATTAGCTTCAGGATTACGTTGCATAAAAATGGAAAAGCCTTCTAAAAAATCTTCTAATCGGTGATAGGCGTAAATGGTCCCAGCAAAGGCAATTCTAAATTTGTCAGACTTCTGTTGCACTTGCTTCACTTCCTCTATTTCTTCCTCAATATAGCCGTTAAAAACAGTAGCCGTTTGAATAGAAGATACCAAATGCTTCAGCTTCTCTTGCTCGAAAGGATTAGAGGTGATGACCAATTTAGCGTCCCGTAAATATTTCTTTTCGAAGAATCGAAACCAATAATTATTTAGTATACGATTCAACCCACTCGCTTTCAGATTATCATCCTTACTGGTCCAACCATCTCTGTAATCCAATAAATAAGGGACTTTATACTTCTTTGCTAATAAACGTGCATACTTGAATAAAATGAAAGGCTCCCCACTTGCTAAAATCACATCCACTGTATTCGACTTTAGATAGTTGTTAGCAGCTTTATATAATGACCACTTATTATCAAAGAGGGAAACAGGATAGGCTAATACTAAAGCAAGAAATGAGAGTATTTTGCGAACTAATACATATTTTGTATTTCCGTAATTTAAAAGGATTCGATCCCGCAAATTACTTTTATAAGGGACACGAATAATCGTTGCATTCCCCTCTGTTACCACACTAATTTCTTGTGCATTTGAACTTATCACATAATCCAAAGGATTATTTTGAATATTATCCCAATGACGTGTCACAATAATTGGATGTACACCTGCTTCTGGCAAGTATTTGTACCAGCTATACGGACGAAAAGCTCCTACTGAATTATAAGGAGGAAAGTCGTGGGCAAATATCAGAATGCGTTTCATGCTCACTTTAAATTGGCTTCAATTTTAAGATACAAATCCACCAATTTCTTTTTCTCGGCGTTCCAATTTATTTCTTGTTTAGCTGCAATAGCTTTTTCTTTATAATTCGCGTAGTTAGCTAAGATCGACTTGAAGCCGTTTAAATAAGCTCCTTTCTCATCCGGGTTTACACAAATACCATTTTGATATTGATTCAGAATAATCAGATATTCTGGCTGTTGCGTAGCTAGCACAGGAATTTCAGCAATAGTATATTCAAACAATTTATTATCTAAGGCATACCAATAAGACAAATTATGTTTGTTCCAAGTTGGTACCAACCCGACATCCGCACCGGATAAATAGGAACAGATCTCAGCTGGCTTAACGGCAGGATGAAAATAAATATTTGTATAATTTTTCGAAGCGACATAATCCTTCACATCCTGACAGCCTTTATCGAAAGACGTAATGTATAATAGATGCAATCCTTTTTGATTACCTATTTCGTCAATCACTTGTTCATGATTATGTGTGCGCGCATAAATATGCGCTCCGATAAATACTAATAATTTTTCTTCCTTTGGAATATTAAACATCCCCTTCAAATCGACACTATTACGTACAGGCTCTAGTTCAGGCGCATTGCGGATGATTACAGGTTTTTCTTTAGCGCTGAAATACTGAAATAAAATATCCGATAAAGATTGATTTACGGTAAGTAGATAATCTGCTAATCGACCATTCCGTTTCTCCCGGAGCACTTGGTATTTACGTACGATATACGATTTAATCAGAATCGACAAAGGCAAGCCCTTCAAGTTGTTCAATGGCCATGCATGAAACAATTCATGTGAGTCGTACACAAATATCTTTTCAGGATGATGCTTCTTAATCCAAGCACCTGCATCACACATAAACTGATCATGACAATGAAATACTTGATAGTCTTCTTTCGCAATTGCTAAAGCGATAGCACGTACTTCCTTTTCTGCACTAAACTTAGCAATCGTACTCGGAAATACTCTCTTCACTTTAAATCCATCCATCTCTTCTTCTGAAGCCAGAGAAGCATCCTTGACACAATAAATACAAACAGAATGTCCTGCTTGTACTAATTCCTTCGCTTCCCGATGTACACGACGGTCGTTCGTGAATGGGTTATCTAAAAGCATGGCAATTTTCATCCTTAAAATTATCAAAAATCAAGCAAAAAGAAGGATATTCCGTAGCTTTAATCATGAAAATTGAAATTTGGAGCGACATCGCTTGTCCTTTTTGTTATATCGGAAAACGTCGATTAGAACAAGCTTTAGAAGCCAGTAAAGACATTGCCGTTAGCGACATTATTTATAAAAGCTATCAGCTAGCGCCGCAACTGAAAATCACTGAACCAACTTCTTTGAACGAATACCTTGCAAAAGTAAAAGGTATCAGTATTGAACAAGCGCGAGAAATGAACGCTTACGTTAGCAATATGGCTTCAGAAGTAGGTCTTAGTTTCAATATCGAAGCTGCACAACTTGCGAACACCTTTAACGCACACCGTTTCTTACATCTTGCTAAATCCTTGCACTGCCAAGTTGAAGCGAAAGAGCTCTTAATGAAAGCGTATTTTTGTGATGGAATGAATGTAGATCAACTTGATACTTTCCTCACAATTGCACAGAACTTAAACATCGACGCTACGCTTGTAAATAAGTGGTGGTCGGATAATAGTTTTGAAGAAGAAGTTAGAAGAGATATTTACGAAGCACAACAATATCAAATCAGTGGCGTGCCTTTATTTTTGTTCAATGAAAGAATTGCTGTTTCTGGCGCACAACCATTAGAAGTATTTCTAAGGGCTATGAAACGTGCTAGCGAATTATAGTAAAATCTCCCTTCAAGAAACGATCGGTATCATCTAAGCCAAAACGATAGATGATCATGTACATATAAGTACCAATTTCTTGCTCTTTACCATTGAAACGTCCATCCCATGGAGCGTTTGCGTCTGTCGTAAAATATACACGTTGTCCCCAACGATTATATAACTCCATTCTAAACTGCAGTAAATTTGCAGCATTCGAGAAGATAGGACCAAAGGTGTCATCTAATCCGTCTCCGTTAGGACTAAACGCATTGGGCAACATCATCCATCCCTCACATAAATTAATTACCATCATGGCATCATGCGCTTCGCAACCATAATTATTCATTACACTTACGCTATAAGTACCGGTTGCATGCACTTGATAATTTTGACCATTACTTCCATCCTGCCAAATGATTTGCTGAAAAGCGGGAACCGATAATGTAACGGGTGTCTCATCCAAACATAATTCACGATCAGGCCCTAAGGATACACTAATCAATCCAACAATCGGAACATAAATGGAATCACTCGCTGTACAACCAGCTGCATCTTGTATCGTAACATGATACCACTCACTGCCACTCAAAGCAGTACTAGTAGCTGTTCCTACGCCACCTGGTGTCCAGTAATAATTAAATGGCGCAATCCCACTTAAGGTTTGCACTTGCACTTTTCCGCGTGCCTGACCACAAGTATCTGGTCCCATACTCAAGGCCAATTGCGCGTTGACAGAAGATGCAACAGTAAAGGTATCTTTGATCGTACAATTTTTCGTATCAGAAACACTAATAATATAATTCCCTGCAGCTAAATTCGAAATATTTGCACTTGCGCTCACGGCAGGTGTCCAGACATAGGTATAAACAGGCGTTCCACCACTAGTAACTACTTGTATAGCTCCGTTATTTTTAGCACAACTTGTCGCGGTAACATTACTGTTTAACGCCAAAGCATTTGGCTGTGTAATCGTTACGGTTCCTTGTTTCGTACAATTACCAGCATCTGTTACATTGAAAGTATAAATACCTGCTTGCACATTACTTAAGCTCATTGTATTAGAAACAGAAGGGGACCAAGTATACGAATACGGTGTAAAACCACCACTTATACTTGCTGTCACGGATCCGTTACTCGCACCATAGCAAGAAACATTTTGCTGATTGTTGAAGCTAATCGCCAAGGTATTATTGATAGCAGGCACTGTCACTTGCACGCTGTCTTTACAACCAACCGCATCGATCACTATCACCTTATAAATACCAGCTGCAAGGGCGTTTGCAGTGGACAAAGCGCTTACCGAAGGGTTCCAATTGTAAGTATACGGTATCGCTCCGCCCGTAACATTTAAGGTAATTCTTCCAGTATGATTTCCGCAAGTATCTCCTTTTACAGTGAAGCCAATTGAAGGACCAGAGGAACTTAAAATCTTAGCAGTATCGATAAGCGTACAACCTTTGGTATCAGAAAGCGTTAAAATATAATTGCCTGGAGAAAGGTTAGAAGCCGTATTACTAGAGGAAACAGCAGGATTCCAAGTATAAGTATAGGTGGGCGTTCCTCCGTTGGCAGTCCAGCTGATAGTCCCATTATTTTTACCGCAAGTCGTTGTTTGTATAGTAGGATTTAATGACAGCGCTGCAGGCTGCGTTAAGGTATAGGAAGCCGTTGCAGCGCAATTATGCGCATCCGTAACAGTGACACTATAATTACCTGCTCCGAGATTGTTAGGGTTAGCACCACTCAGACTACTCGGTGTCCAGGTATAGGTATAAGGGGTTTGACCACCAGAAGGGCTTAAGCTAATACTTCCATTCGTCGCATTAAAACAACTAGGCTGATTAATGGTGTTGGCAATCGAAATGGTATTAATAATGTTCGGGATAAAGAATGAGAAAGTATCTATACATCCGAAGGTATCAACAACGGAAATATGATACAATCCCGACGCGACATTCGTTACAAAATTACAATTGGTAACATTAGGTTGCCAGTTATAGGTGTAGAATGGCGTTCCACCCGACATGACGAAGCTCGCGGCTCCGTTAGTATTATTACAATAGGCAGGCGTGAGTTGTAAAGTATGACTAAACGCAGCGGGTGCTTTTATTTGCACGGTATCTTTCACCGTACAGGTGCCTGTTTGCGAAACGGTAACAATATAAGTACCTGCACCTAGATTTTTAATGGTATCGGTATTTTGTGTAGGACTGGTATTCCACAGGATACTTGGCGAAAGTGTATTACCAGTAACATGTACCATAGCCCACGCATCATGACCAGCAGGACAAGTTACATTCACCGAATCAATACTAGTGCCGAGGACAGCGATTTGTTTGGAAACGGTATCACTTCCACTACAAGGATTCGTTGCAATTAATTGAACGGTATATACACCCGGAGCACTGAATTGATGGCTAGGATTTTGCGCGCTTGATACGTTGGATGTACCGCTGCCTGGATCGCCAAAATTCCATTGCCAATTGTTCGGACAATTAGTAGAATTATCAGAAAAGGCGAAATTAGCTTTTGGTGAACAGAGCCACGAAAAGTTAGCCGTATACTTCGGAGCATTCATGATATAAATATCATCGATGGCAATTCCATCAAAGGCATTACAAGTAGTACCGGCACCGAAGGTAAATCGGAAGATCACATTGGCTTGCCCTGCTAAATTACTCATGCAATGTTTGGCTACCACCCAAGCGCCAGAGCCGAAGCCGCCGGTGCATGGACTAACAGCCGTCTGCAAGGTACCCGACCAACCATCGCGAACAGTTGCTAAGGTAGTGAGGTAATTGATTGGCGAATAATTATACCAATTCGCGGTATAGCAATCCACTGGATCATTCAATGCGCCGACGTTCGTCCATGTAGTTCCATTATTTAAGGAGTACTGCAGATTTCCACCATCATACTTACGTTCAGACGACCAATAAATTTTGAATTCGATATAGGGATGGGCGAGGTTTGTAAAATCGAAGCAAGGACTTTGTAGCCAAGAGCGTTCTCCGTTCGTATAAGCAGTGCCTGTAAGCCCACCGGTCACCCAGCATTTCAATCCTTGTCCGGCTACATTAATCACTGATTTGTTCGGAGCACCCCAGGCCCAAGAAGTACCCGTACCGCCTGTGGTCCAGGCAGGCAATGTTTCAAATGTTTGGTGATAAGGATAAGCGGTGACACATTGTGCAGATACGGGACTTCTACTCATCCAAAGGGAGAGAAATAAGATTCCACCGAATACCTGCCAAAGGGCCTGCTTTTTCATCCTACGAAAATACGTAACGAAAGCCGAATTTATGTGAATTAATGGTTACTATCGAATAGAAATAGTTAAACAAAAAATCCCTCCGAAGAGGGATTTTTTTAGAACCATTTAATTTTTAATGTTGGATTTCAACAAGTTGATTGCTGAGTATTAAGTCATCCTTCATAAGCACTACACGGTAGGTGCCTGCACTTAGATTACTTACTGGGATATTGAGCAAGTCCATTCCTTGCGTAAAGCTACGTTCCATTACCAACTGATTCAAATTATTGAATACTTCACAATGCATGCCCGCTTGGTTATTTGTGACATAACGAATATTCAAATTATCATTCGCAGGGTTTGGATAAATACTGATAGTACTTTTAAAAATAGTTTTTACTACCATAATTGAAGAAAAAATTGGCAACTCCAACCCAAGATTCGAAACTGCGTGTATTCTATAATAATTCAAACCAGCAAATGGCGTAGTATGAATAAATGCAAACTCTACTTGCCCCTTCTTAATCTGAGCGGCTTCAATTTTACCTACTTTAACAAAATGAATTCCGTCTGCTGAGTGTTCGATTTCAAATTCACGGTTCTCCATATACATACTCATTTTCCAATTTAGTCCTACTCCGTTCTTTTGTAACGAAGCGGTGTTTTGAACAAACTGGATGGGTAATACACCTGCATGAGAGATAATAATAGAAGTGCTAGCGGCCGCACGGCAACCATTCGCATCGGTCATGGTATAAGTAACCGCAAATGTATCGACTACGCTTCCTGAGAGCGTAACTGTACCTGTTAAAGTATCCAAAATCAATCCTGCAGCTGCGCTGAATATTCCACCACTAAATCCACTCACGCTCGCATAGGCAGTACCATTCGCTGGATACGGACTTCCAACATAGCTAAAGGTAGCAGAAGGTAAAGCATTTACTGTAATAGTAGCGGTCTGTACTGCAGACACATCGATACCCGCATGAGCGGTATCTCCATTATCCTTTACGTACACACTTAAGGTCGCTACCCCACTCTGACCATTGGCTAATGCAAAAGACAAATTACCAGAAGCATCTATCGCAGGTTGGGTGCTAAATAAAGAGTTATTATCGTTTGCAACGATGAAGTTTGCAGTTTGAGTGGATTCATTACTAGGACCCACAGAAATTGAATTGGCCCATCCATTAACAATAACAACACCACTATTTTCACAAATTGCCATATCTGAGCCTTTACTAAAGGAAGGTGCATCATTAAC
>JACCDI010156806.1_pt1 | contig 10042 bp, 7 predicted proteins | sample 7442791 | NCBI WGS metagenome assembly JACCDI01 (sample SAMN15323434, study PRJNA562643) | freshwater metagenome | isolation source: river surface water | place: USA:Blue River Watershed | collected 2017-08-15
AGCAAGGTGCCGGGCTTGACAGCATTTCGCTTTGCCAGCGATGAGGAAGTAAAAGCTGCTTGTCATTCACCTGTAGGTTATTTGGGCCCCATTGGTTTGAGCTCTAATGTGCAGATTGTTGCTGATCGCACCGTTGCTAATATGAGCGACTTTGTTTGTGGTGCCAATGAAGCAGACTATCACTTGACCGGCGTAAACTGGGGCCGTGATTTACCAGAACCTATCATTGCTGACATACGGAATGCAGTAGCCGGCGATCCATCCCCTGATGGTAAGGGGGTTGTGGATATTTGTCGTGGAATTGAAGTAGGCCATGTATTTCAGTTGGGAACACGATATTCAGAAGCAATGAAGTGTACTTACCTTGATGAGACTGGTAAGTCGCAGCCGATGGTGATGGGCTGTTATGGCATTGGTGTTACGCGTTTACTGGGTGCTGCGATTGAACAAGGTCATGATGAAAAAGGGATTTTGTGGCCGATTTCGATGGCTCCCTTTGAGCTTGTTATCTGTCCGGTTGGCTATGACAAGTCAGAATTAGTAAGACAAGCTGCAGATGATCTGCATCAGCAATTACAAAACGCGGGCATAGATGTGGTTTTAGATGATCGCGGTGAGCGTCCTGGAGCAATGTTTGCTGATTGGGAATTAATCGGCGCCACTTACCGTGTGGTCATTGGCGAACGCAGTTTGAAAGAAGGTAATGTCGAGTTTCAGGGGCGTCGTGAAAGTACTGCTCAGTTAGTGCCCGTGAATGAAATCACAGAGAAGGTTGTTGCGATCATTCGGTCTGCAAAGGACAATCTTCTCTAGAGTTACTTTTTAAAAAGTCCGCCAAGCCCTTTGGCAGCTCCACGAGCAGCAAGAGAACCCATCATCTTCGCCATCTTGCCGCCCTTCATTTGTTTCATCATGGCTTGCGTTTGTTCAAATTGAGTAAGTAAGCGATTGACTTCTTGAACTTGGACTCCCGCACCTGCAGCGATACGTTGCTTACGCTTTGCCTTTAATAACTCTGGCTTGGCGCGCTCTAAGGGGGTCATACTGTCGATAATGCCTTGCATGCGCTTCATTTGTTTATCGGCCATTCCTAAGTTGGCTTTACTCGCTTGTTGAGCTATTTGACTGGGCAGCTTATCAAGTAAATTCGCCATACCACCCATATTTTGCATTTGCATGATTTGTTCACGGAAATCACCAAGATCAAAACCACCCTTTTGAATTTTGCTGGCAAGCTTTTGGGCTTGCTCCACATTGACGTTTTGTTGGGCCTGTTCAACCAGAGCCAGAATATCGCCCATGCCCAAAATACGGCTGGTCATTCTCTCCGCATCAAAGGCTTCGAGCCCATCCATTTTTTCAGAAACACCAATGAACTTAATCGGTACGCCAGTGATGTGACGCACCGAGAGCGCTGCGCCACCTCGGGAGTCGCCATCTAATTTGGTCAGAATGACCCCTGTGAGTGCCAATGCTTCATGGAAAGCTTTAGCCGTATTCACGGCGTCTTGACCAAGCATTGCATCGACTACAAAGAGAGTTTCAATCGGGTTTAGATTGGTATGCAAGGATTTAATTTCTTGCATCATTTGTGCATCAATACCTAGACGACCGGCAGTATCCACAATCAAGACATCGTGGTAATGGCGCTTTGCCCAGTCAAGCGCCGCATAAGCAATATCAATGGGTTTTTGTTCGACGGTGCTTGGAAAAAAATCAACTCCGACTTGTGCGCTAACCGTCTTAAGCTGTTCAATCGCGGCAGGACGATAGATATCGCAAGAGACCGTTAATACTTTTTTCTTATGTTTCTCATGTAAAAACTTGGCAAGCTTGGCAACAGATGTGGTTTTACCGGCACCCTGAAGGCCTGCCATCAAAATCACAGCTGGGGGTTGGGTGGCTAAATTTAACTTACCACTCTGCCCCTCATCACCCCCCATCATAAGAGACAGCTCACGCTGTACGACCCCAACTAATGCTTGACCCGGGGTGAGGCTTCCAACCACATCCTCACCAAGGGCCTTGAACTTGATTTGCTCCATCAGGCTCTTCACGACAGGGAGAGCAACGTCTGCTTCTAGCAGGGCTAGACGGATCTCGCGTAACATCTCTGCTGTATTACTTTCTGTGAGGCGTGCTTGACCCCGCATGGTTTTAACCACACGACTTAAGCGGTCGGTCAGGTTCTCTAGCATTTATCGATTAGACTTTCGAAATGACTATTTTAGGTTACTCAGGATTTGGCTGGTTGCCATCCATTCTTTATCTCTTATTGATCGTCGTTTTGGGCTATCGCGACCAAAAACGACCCGAGACCCCATTTTTTATCGGTTTAGTGCAAATCTTGATATTGATCGTCTTAATCATTCACGGAACCTTATTGCATGATTCCATCTTTAACGGTGATACCTTTGTATTCGGCTTTGCTCAAGACCTTTCTTTAATGGCCTGGGTAGGACTCAGTTTTTATTGGATTCAAAGCTTCTTTTTGCCCATCTCTAGTCTGCGCTTGATGGCGATTAGTATGGCGATGTTTTGTGCTGTCTTACCTGACTTATTCCCTGGATCGGTAATCTCTCAGCGTGCCGTTGCTGATCCTTGGTTTAAGGCACACTTTATTGTGGCTACCTTTGCGGTCGGTTTCTTTAGTTTGGCTGCAATGCTAGCGGTGCTCATGAATGTCCAAGATCGAGCTTTACGCAAGGGTATGGCAAATGGCATGGCAGGCTCACCTACTTGGGTCGAGAGTTTGCCGCCTTTATTGACCATGGAAAGCTTTTTATTTCGCCTGCTTTATGTGGGCTATGTTTTATTAACATTGACAGTATTTTCGGGACTATTTTTCTCGCAAGAGTTATTTGGTAAGCCCTTAGTGTTTGACCACAAAACAGTATTTGCGCTCCTCTCCTGGGCTTTATTTACAGGGCTTGTAGTCGCTCGTATTCGAGTTGGTCTGCGAGGGCCAAGTGCGGTGCGATGGGTCTTGGGTGGATTTCTTGCCCTACTCCTGACCTATGCGGGAACTCGTTTTGTCGCTGAAGTTATTTTGCAGCGAGTATAGCCTTGCTTAAGTGGGCATTATTGGTTTTAGGGCTGGGGCTTGCTTATTGGTGGCTGATCGCTAAAAAGAAAAGCAAGGCTCAGACAGCTGATAAAAAGATTCGGCAAGGAGAAACCCCCTTAACGAGCTCCCAGCGGATGATCTCGTGTTCATATTGCGATCTCCACCTCCCTGAAAGCGATGCGCTCCCCCAAGACGGACGTTATTACTGCTGCACAGAGCACCGCGATAGCATTAGCCAAAAGGGCTGGTGGGGTAAAGCGCAATGGTGCGCATCGACAAATTTTGACGAACGACCAGAGGATATAGCCATCAATTTGGCGGTGATCCATCACATTAGCTTGCCGCCCGGTGAATTTGGAGGGCGGAATATTGTTGATTTCTTTCAGAATAATTTAGATCCCAAGGCGCATCCCTACTTTGAGCAGATTGCTAACCAAAAGGTATCGAGCCACTTTCTCATAGACCGGAGGGGAAAAACAACACAATTTGTGTCCCTTCATAAACGCGCTTGGCATGCGGGTGTATCGCAATTTTGTGGACGCGAGAAATGCAATGATTTTTCGATTGGCATCGAGTTAGAGGGCGATGGAGATACCCCATTTACAAATGAGCAATACGCGAGCTTGGCCGAGGTGACCGGGGTTTTGCTTAAGAAATATCCAGACCTTCAGTTTGCGGGGCATAGTGATATTGCTCCAGAGCGGAAGACGGACCCCGGACCATCCTTTGATTGGGTGCGCTTAACAAAAATAGCAAAGCTATCAGAAGAGAAATTACCCTTTGGGAGCGCTTCTCGCTAAGCATTAGTTCAATGGGTAAGCGTTTGCTTACTTAGTATCAGCAGAACAGATTTTTTCGAAATTAATAGGGAAATTACCAATAAATAGAGTCAGAAAAGACTTACCAAATTTAAAATATTTGCCTATACTTAGTGCCTAGGGCGATAGAAAACCACTACATCTAGTGTTTTTTCTGTAAATTTAGCCTTTTTTCAATAAAAATATACATATAGCAGGAGTAATATGACCTTCGCCGATCCTCAAGCTGCAGGCCAATCAAGTCCAGTAAACCAAGGCGGTCTCGGCGCAGGGGCTAGTTTGACCCAAACCCCATCCGCGAATTTTGTAGCGGGTGGCGTGGGTCTGGCGCAAGCAACGCAACTCTCGGACTACAAAATTATTCGGCGTAATGGTTCTGTAGTCGCATTTGAGCCATCCAAAATTGCAATTGCTGTTACCAAGGCATTTTTGGCTGTGAACGGAGGCCAGGGAGCAGCTTCAGCTCGGATTCGTGAGCAGGTAGAACAACTAACCCAAAACGTGGTGCGCGCTTTATTGCGCAGCCGTCCCAATGGCGGCACATTTCATATAGAAGATATTCAAGATCAAGTTGAGCTGACCTTAATGCGCAGTGGTGAGCATAATGTTGCACGCGCCTATGTCCTTTATCGCGAGAAGCGTAATCAAGAGCGCGCTGCCCAGCAAAGTGCAAGTCAAGATCAGGCTGCCGATGCCGCATTACCCTCCGTTCAGGTCAACGATAATGGTGTTAGCAAACCCCTCAATGTTGTTGGTCTCAGAACGGTGATTGAGGCTGCATGTGAAGGATTGGGAAATCATATTGATGCTAGCCCGATCATGAGCGAGACTATTAAGAACTTATACGATGGCGTGCCAATGGCGCAGGTCTATGACTCGGCGATTTTGGCTTCGCGGACTTTGATCGAAAAAGATCCTGCTTATAGTCAAGTTACTGCACGTATTTTGATGCACGTGATCCGTAAAGAGATTTTGGGCCGTGAGGTTTTGCAAGGCGATATGCAAGCCGAGTACCCGAATTATTTCCCACAATTTATCCGCCAGGGCATCGAAGCTGAACTGCTTGATCCGCGCTTACTCGAGTTTGATTTAGCTAAGATCTCATCTGCTCTTAGCGCCGACAGAGATTTGCAGTTCAATTACCTTGGCCTGCAAACCCTGTACGACCGTTATTTCTTACACATCGAGGATCATCGTATTGAGATGCCGCAGGCCTTCTTTATGCGGGTGGCGATGGGTCTCGCCTTAAATGAGCCAGAGCGCGAGCGTCGTGCCATTGAGTTCTACGAGATTCTTTCTACCTTTGACTTTATGTCAAGCACCCCAACTTTGTTTAACTCGGCTACCTTACGTTCACAGTTATCTAGTTGCTACCTGACGACCGTTGACGATGACCTTGATGGTATCTACGAAGCATTAAAAGAGAACGCTCTCTTGTCTAAGTTTGCAGGTGGACTAGGTAATGATTGGACCAATGTTCGTGCTCTAGGAAGTCATATCAAGGGTACAAATGGAAAGTCGCAGGGTGTGGTGCCATTCCTTAAGGTGGTCAACGATACAGCCGTTGCAGTTAATCAAGGCGGTAAACGCAAGGGTGCAGTCTGCGCCTACTTAGAAACCTGGCATTTAGACATTGAAGAGTTCTTGGAATTACGTAAGAACACGGGCGATGATCGTCGTCGTACCCATGATATGAATACCTCGAACTGGATTCCGGATTTGTTTATGAAGAGGGTGATGGAAAACGGTGATTGGACTTTATTTTCCCCATCAACCACCCCGGATTTGCATGATAAGTATGGCAAAGCCTTTGAGCAAGCTTATGTTGCTTACGAAAAGCGGGCAGAGGCTGGCGAGATTAAGCCATCGAAGAAGGTGCCAGCAGTTCAGATGTGGCGCAAGATGTTGGCGATGTTGTTTGAGACCGGCCATCCTTGGATTACGTTTAAGGACCCTTGCAATATTCGGAGTCCACAGCAGCACGTTGGCGTGGTGCATTCCTCGAACCTATGTACAGAGATCACCCTGAATACCAACGAGACTGAAATTGCGGTTTGCAACTTAGGTTCGGTGAACTTGACTGCCCATATGACCACCGATGCAAATGGTCAGATGGTCTTGGATCACACCAAGCTCAAGAAAACCATTCAGACGGCGATGCGTATGCTCGATAACGTCATTGATATTAATTACTACGCCGTTGCCAAGGCGCGCAATTCAAATGTGAAGCATCGCCCAGTGGGTTTAGGCATCATGGGCTTCCAGGATTGCTTACATATGCAGCGTATTCCATATGCTAGTGATGCGGCAGTGAAGTTCGCAGACACTTCGATGGAAGCCGTTTGCTATTACGCCTACCAGGCATCTAGCGAGTTGGCCAAAGAGCGAGGCGCTTACAGCAGCTATCACGGATCTTTGTGGGATCGCGGCATTCTTCCCCAAGACACTCTCAAAATGCTTCAGGATGAGCGCGGCGGCTATGTGGAAGTCGATCAGTCCAGCACTATGGATTGGAATGCATTGCGTGCTCAGATTAAGCAACACGGGATGCGCAACTCTAATTGCGTGGCCATTGCTCCAACCGCAACGATTTCTAATATTATTGGGGTATCGGCCTGTATTGAGCCCACTTTCCAAAATTTGTTTGTTAAGTCGAATCTATCTGGTGAGTTTACGGTTGTGAACGACTATCTCGTTCGCGATCTCAAGGACCGCGGGCTTTGGGACGAGGTGATGATTGCTGACCTCAAGTATTTTGATGGCACTTTGTCAAAGATCGATCGGGTTCCACAGGATTTGCGTGATTTATACGCTACGGCCTTTGAGCTTGAGCCAAGTTGGTTGGTCGAGGCGGCCTCCCGTCGCCAGAAGTGGATCGATCAAGCGCAATCCTTAAATATTTATATGGCAGGTGCCTCGGGCAAGAAATTGGACGATACCTACAAACTCGCCTGGTTGCGTGGTTTAAAGACTACCTACTACCTGCGTACTATGGCTGCTACACACGTTGAGAAGTCGACGGTAGCAACAGGTCAGCTGAACTCTGTTTCGAATGGAACAGAAACAGCCCCAGCTCTAGCGGCAGATGGGCCGGTATGCACGATGCGCCCTGGCGACCCTGGATTTGAAGAATGTGAAGCGTGTCAGTAACCCTTGCTGTAATTAAGTCTATAGGAAGAATTAGGAGAAGATTATGTTGAACTGGGACGATGAAGTTGCACCCGCGTTAGCGAAGGCGGGCTTTGCCCCGCCCCCATCGATGCCTGTGCCCCCAGCGCAGCCACAGTTAGCACCTGTTCAAGCGGATAGCGTTGCTATGGCACCGCCAGCGCAACCAGTCAAGCCTGTTGCAGAAGCGATTGAGCGGCGTGTGAACGTGGCCGATAAACGGGTCATTAATGGCACGACGGACGTTAACCAATTGGTACCATTTAAGTACAAGTGGGCTTGGGAGAAGTATCTGGCGGGTTGTGCAAACCATTGGATGCCACAAGAAATCAATATGAACCGCGACATTGCCCTATGGAAAGACCCCAATGGGCTTACAGAGGATGAGCGACGCATCATCATGCGTAACTTAGGATTTTTCGTTACTGCTGACTCTTTGGCGGCTAACAATATTGTTCTTGGTACCTATCGCCAAATTACTGCGCCAGAGTGCCGCCAATATCTGTTGCGTCAGGCTTTTGAAGAGGCTATTCATACTCATGCCTATCAGTACATTGTTGAGTCTTTAGGCCTTGATCAAGCTGAAATCTTCAATGCTTATCACGAAGTTCCCTCGATTCGGGCTAAGGATGAGTTCCTAATCCCCTTTATCGATGTACTCACAGATCCTGCTTTTAAGACTGGAACTTTGGAAAATGATCAAAAATTGTTGCGCTCTTTGATTGTTTTTGCCTGTGTGATGGAAGGATTGTTCTTTTATGTTGGTTTTACGCAAATCCTCGCAATGGGTCGCCAAAACAAGATGACTGGTGCAGCAGAGCAGTATCAATACATCCTGCGCGATGAGTCAATGCACTGTAATTTTGGGATCGATTTGATTAACCAAATCAAGCTGGAGAACCCACAGCTATGGACTTCTGCGTTCAAAGAGGAGATCCGTAGCATCTTTGAAAAGGCGGTTGAGTTGGAGTATCGCTATGCCGAGGATACGATGCCAAGAGGGGTGCTTGGATTGAACGCGCCAATGTTCAAAAGCTACCTTAGATTCATCTGTAATCGCCGATGCATGCAAATAGGACTTGACTCCATGTATCCAAATGAAGAGAATCCATTCCCATGGATGTCAGAAATGATAGATCTAAAAAAAGAGAGAAACTTTTTTGAGACCAGAGTGATTGAGTATCAAACCGGTGGTGCGTTAAATTGGGAGTAGACATAGCCTAAATTAGCGCCCCGTCCGGCAAACATAGGAGATAGGACGGTTGATTAGTACTCGCAGTCGATTAAAACAGGCACAAATGCGAAAACCCAGCGTACAGGGTGACCGGATCTCTTTCCCCATTTTTTTTACCCCATTTAAAAAGCCGCTTCCTGCAAAGGTTGCGGCTTTTTTTCCAAGATTCATTAGCGTGCAGCAGCAAGTTTCAAGCCGCGCGCCGATGAATAGCTCGCTCGTTTCCTATATGGCACCGCAAGGTGCTCTACAGAGTAATGGTCGGGTTTTCTTAAACAGTAGTTTGTTCTAATCCTCACGTGAAGGAGAATCACTATGGCAATCGCCAAAAAGAAGTCTGCTGCAAAGAAACCAGCTGCTAAGAAAAAAGTAGCTGCTAAGAAACCAGCTGCCAAAAAAGCAGCTAAGAAGCGCCCAGCTGCCAAAAAAGCAGCTAAGAAGCGCCCAGCTGCCAAAAAAGCAGCTAAGAAGCCTGCCGCTAAAAAAGCTGCTAAGAAAAAAGTAGCTAAAAAGCGTCCTGCTGCTAAGAAGAAAAAAGCTGCCAAGAAAAAGCCTGCTAAAAAAGCAGCTAAGAAAAGGCCTGCTGCCAAAAAGAAAGGGGCTTCTGTAAAAAAGCCCGCGGCTAAGCCCGCCGTTGCTGAATCATCGCACACTGCGTTGAACCCGGCTGCGGCTTGGCCTTTTCCTACAGGCAGCCGTCCCTAAGCGAAAGCTGAACGGACAGTTGAGCTAGTACTGATGGGGTCCTTTGGGACCCCATTTTTATGGCTTAGAAAGAATAGCCAAAGGCGTCTTTAAAACGCGTCATGATCTCGGAGCGGGGGGGTTGATGATTTTGGGGCCCTTGATGAGCGATTTTGATTGAACCCATTAGGCTGGCAAGTCTTCCCGTGGTCTCCCAATCTAATGTATTTTCTAGACCGTAGAGTAGTCCCCCGCGGAATGCGTCACCGCAACCGGTTGGATCAATCACTTTTTCCGGTCTGACCGCGGTTATGGCAATACTTTTGCCATCGGCATAGATTTGTGCCCCTTGCGCCCCTTTGGTCACAATCAGCGCTTTTACTTCCTTAGCAATTTGCTCTAAAGATAGGCCAGTGCGCTGACAAAGCATTTCGCCTTCATAGTCATTCACGGCAACGTAACTGGCAAGCTTTACAAGTTCGAGAAGCTCTTGACCATTAAACATTGGTAAACCTTGGCCTGGATCAAACATAAAGGGTACGCCTGCCTCTACAAATTGGTGACAATGCTCCCACATACCAAGCCGTCCATCAGGCGCTACGATACCGAAGTGTGGACTCGCGGAACCAAGAGTGCTAAGGCAGTCTGTAACGCGATTGAGGTGAGAGTGATTCATGGCGCCTGGGTGAAAGGCAGTAATTTGGTTATTGGCCATATCGGTTGTGATCATGGCTTGTGCAGTGAAGGCCTCATCCAGTTTCTTGACATGGGATCGGTTCATTCCAAGATCATCAAGGCGCTGAAGGTAGGGGTCGGCATCTGCCCCAACCGTTGCCATTACCAAAGGCTCACCCCCTAGTAGTTTGAGGTTGTAGCCAATGTTCCCTGCGCAACCACCAAATTCTCGGCGCATGCTAGGTACCAAAAAGGCTACATTCAGAATATGAATCTGATCAGGCAAGATCTGATCTTGAAAACGACCTTCAAAGGTCATGATGGTGTCGTAGGCAATAGAGCCACAAATGATGCTAGCCATAAATACTTTCTGTCATGGATTGGTGGGAGATTGAG
>JACCDI010726705.1_pt1 | contig 10040 bp, 8 predicted proteins | sample 7442791 | NCBI WGS metagenome assembly JACCDI01 (sample SAMN15323434, study PRJNA562643) | freshwater metagenome | isolation source: river surface water | place: USA:Blue River Watershed | collected 2017-08-15
CCACAGCTTTAGTAATGTTAGGTTAATATATGCTAGAAGATTTAATATTGAAAAAATTAACAAACGATTTAATATACTAAAATAAAAAAAATCATTACATTTACGATAAATTCCTATATCCAGCTATTACAATGATTAAATTAAAAAACGAAAACTTTTTAATACTATTTTATAAATTGATATTAATTGGTGTTTTGGCATTTAATTTTAGCTGTTCTTCATCCGAAAACACTAATCAAGACGAAATCAACGAATTAGAAAATGATGAAGATATAGATATTAAACCTATAACAGATTCCGAATTAAGTCCGGATATAAACGCCTATAAAACGGTTGTTGATGTAATTAGAGAAACTGGATTGGCTCAAAATTTCATTATTATTCCGGGTGATGTGGAGGATGTTATTGCGTATATCGAAAATAACGAAAGAGTACTTTCCTACAATCCCAACTTCATGAAACAAGTTCAAAACGATAGTAATTGGGTAGGAATTAGCGTTTTAGCTAGGCAAATTGGTCATCACTTAGGAAATCACGAATTAAAAAATGGTAAACCTAGTGCCGAAGAAGAATTGGATGCAGATAGATATGCAGGTTTTGTTTTACAAAAAATGGGCGCAACTATGCAGGATGCTATCCATGCTTTAGAGGAGGGATTAAAAGATAAAACCGATTTTACTGTAAATAAAAATAAACGAATTGCTGCTTTAGTGGAGGGTTTTAACAAAGCCAAATCCTTATCTATGGATACTGTTGTGGTAAACAAAATTAAAATTCCTGAAACAGAAAAAGTAAGTACCACTGAAAAGAAAGTTAACGCAAAAAAACAACCCGAATATGTATATAAAGTTTACTTAGCTATTGATAATAAATTTTACTACATCGATGATCAAGATGCTGTTTTTGAGGAAAAAGAAAACGGTGCTTACATTAAAGTGGGAGAAAAAAGAAGCTCTACTCGCCCCGGTTTTGATTGGTTATTTACCAAAGGTGAAAACTCTTATGGGGTAGATTTAAAAGGTAGATTATGGGTTTTCTCCACCGAAGGAAACTTTAAAGTAATTGGACAGGCTGTAAAAATAAATTAATTACTGGCTATGTTTGGTTTACCTATTTTACGTTTTTGGTGTTATTCATTTGTGTTTTTTTGTTTACCATTTTTGGGTGTTAATCAAATTAGTTCAAGTACTATTCAGCATTTTCAACATTTATGTTCAGATAAATTTGCTGGTAGAGGATATATCAACAATGGTATCTATCACGCTCAAAATTATATCGTACAGTACCTAAAGGATAGTTTGGGTTTACAAGCTGGCTTGCACAACCAATCCTTTACTCAAAATTTTTCGCATCCTGTAAATACTTTTCCTAAAAATATCGAAATCGTATTAAAAGGAAAAAAACAAAAAAAACTAATTGCAGGAAAGGATTTTATCGTTCATCCCGGTTCAAACTCTTATATTGCAAAAGCAAAAGTGTATTATTTAGATACTTTACATCTTAAATCCAAATCAGAATTAACTAAAATTTTATCCAATTTACCAAAAAAATCTGTTCTAATTTGTAAATCTGGTGTAACAAACAACAAAACATTTTATAAGGAAATTACGCAGTATTATCAACAAAATTTAAGCAATCAATGTGTTGTATTTTTACAAACTAAAAAACTTACTTGGGGTGTTTTACCTATGCAATTTAACAACTGCTTTTTAGATGTGTTAGAGGATAAATTTGATGCTACAATACAAAAAATTGAAATTCATGTGGAGGCAAATTTTGTAAACCAATACCCTGTAAACAACATTGTAGCAAGTAATCGAACTATTTTAGGAAACGATAGTTGTGTTGTAGTTTGTGCACACTATGATCATTTAGGTAAAATGGGGCAAAATACTACATTTTATGGGGCAAATGATAATGCTAGTGGTGTAGCGATGTTGTTGGATTTGGCTAAAAAATTTAAAGGTATGGATACCAAATACCCTATTGTTTTTATTGCTTTTGCAGGGGAGGAATTGGGTTTATTGGGAAGTAAATTTTTTGTAGATAATTTAGATCAATCGTTCAAAATCAAATTGGTTATCAATTTAGATATGGTTTCGGCTGGCGAAAAGGGCTTAACTGTTGCCAATGCCAATCATAACACTACTGTTTTTGATGAATTAAATATCATCAATACACAAAACAATTACTTACCTCAAGTTGTTGCTAAAAATGGATCAGCAAATAGCGATCATTATTCCTTTCATGAAGCAGGTTTTCCGGCTATATTTATTTATGCTTTAGGGAATTATACACATTATCATGATATCGAGGATAAATTCTACAATCTTAACTTGCAATTTTATCCTAAAACTTTAAATTTATTAAGTGATTTTATTTTAACAATTAATGGGGGAAATTAATTATAAAAACTGTCCGGTTTGTGAAAGCGATAAAAACAAAATTCACTCCGTAGTTCGCGATTATTCGGTATCTAAAAAAGAGTTTTCGTTGGTACAATGTTCTTCGTGTTCGTTTATTTGGACACAAAATATGCCCGATGAACATTCTATTGGTCCGTTTTACAAAAACACCAATTATGTATCGCATTCCGATACCCAAAAAGGTTTATTTTTTAAAACCTATCATCTGGTGCGCAATTGGATGTTAAAACGTAAACGCAACTTAATTATCCATAAAAGTGGTTTAAAAAAGGGTAAATTATTGGATATTGGAAGTGCTACGGGCTATTTTTTAAACACCATGAAAGAAGCTGGTTGGGAGGTTGAAGGAATTGAGCAAGATAGTGACGCACAACAATTGGCTAAGGAAAAATTTGGTATTCAATCCTTTTTTCCAAACGAAATTTACAATTTAGCTCCTCATAGTTACGATGTAATAACTTTATGGCATGTTTTAGAGCACATACATCAATTAAACGATAATTTACAGCACATACATCAATTGTTAAAACCCAATGGTGTTTTAATCGTTGCAGTTCCTAATCACCAATCTTTCGATGCTGTTTTTTACGAAAAACATTGGGCAGGTTGGGATATTCCTATTCATTTATGGCATTTTTCGGTTAAAAGCATGCAAAAATTAATGGATAAACATCAGTTTAATATCGTTCAAACCAAAACACTCCCTTTCGATCCTTTTTATGTTTCGTTATTAAGCGAAAAATACCAAAAAGGCAATGCTTTTAGGGCATTTTGCATCGGTTTCATATCGATGTTTTGGGGATTTTTTAATATTAAAAAAAGTAGTAGCATTATTTATATATTAAAGAAAAAGTAAAATTTGTTAATAAAAATCAAAATTTTACTTGCTTTACTTAATTGTACAAACTATTTTTGGGAAACATTTTTAATCCAATAGTAAATTCATCTATTATGAAACATAAATTTATACTATTTTTTGTTGCGATATTATTTTTATCTTGTAGAAAAGATAATTACGATAACATCACATCAAACACAACACTTCGTCCTATTGTTGCATTGCCTTTAGTAAATTCAACTGTTGAACTTAAAGATTTAATTTCTGCTTTAGAGTCGGATTATATCCAATCCGACAACAATGGGCAATTGGTTTTGGTTTTTTCGGATACTTTAGTAGATTTAAAATTAGAGGATATTTTAGAAATCCCAGATCAACAACAAAACTATTCGGTCAATTTAGAAGCCATTAGTATTCCTAATCAAAGTATTGCTGGAGGAATTTCATTAGATGATGCCTCTGATGAATTTGAACCAGGAATCAAAACCTTAATTAAAAACAGTAACAACACATCTATTCTAATTCCATTTCCTTCAGGTATTATGGATATCGGAAATTATAGCACTACAGAGGCTTTTGAAGAATTTAATTATGCCGATTTTGAATCGGGTGATATTAGTATTGAGTTAACTAACGGTTGGAATGTAAATTTACAAAATTTAAAAATGGCCTTAGTTAATGTTCCAACTGGTTTAGCTGTGGATACTTTTGATTTTGGTTCCTTAAATTCAGGAGAAACGAAATCGGTTATCAGAAGTTTAGCTGGTAAAAGATTATATAGTGAATTAGAAGTTCGTATTTTTTCTATCGAAGTTTTAAATAGCAACGATCCTGTTTTAATTGATTTATCTCAAGAATTAAGTTATTTTGTTAAAACCGAAAACTTAAAAATTATAGGAGGTTCTATTAGAGTTACGGAAACTCAACAGTTAAAAGAAGAGGAAATTATTATTCCATTTACTTTCCAAAATGGAGAAGAAATTGATAAAATTGTAATTAAAAGCGCTTCTTTCGATTTTAATATCAATTACGGTATCAAAGCTAACGCAAGCATTGAAATTTCGATTCCATCTGTTACAAAAAATAATGTAGCTTTTAACGAAACAATAAATCTAGTTTCGGATTATAATAATGCTACTACATTAACAACTTCATTTAGTTTAGATGGATATGAAGTAGATTTAACCCAAATCAATCCGGGGTCTAACGAACTAAAAATCATCATAAATCCTTCTATTTTAAATTCTAATCAGTTTTTTGATTTTAGTATTAACGATCAAGTAAGTGTGGATGTAGAATTAAAAAATATGCAAATTAGTTTAGTGGAAGGTTATTTTGGTAACTCAACAGTAAATATTACTCCAAGTACAGCTGATTTAGATTTTGGAAACAACGACTTCCTTGAATACTTTAGTTTTAAAGAACCTGTAATTAAATTACTTTTTGATAACAGCTTAGGCTTACCAATGAGTTTAGGTATCGATTTAAATTTAGAAGGCAAAAATGGTAATGAGGATTTGGATTTAAGCTCTAAACTAAACAATTTTGTAATTACTGGTGCTCCTTCATATGGACAATTGGTAACATCAACTTTAATTATAGATAACGAAACAAATATTGTTGAAGCAATGGATGTAAAACCAAACAAAGCTACAATTGGTGGTAATGTTGTACTAAATCCAACTGGGAAAATTAAAAACTTTGCGCAAGATACTAGTAAACTTAGGGTAAGAGTAGATTTAGAAATTCCTTTATATGGTACAGTAAATAATTATGTATTTTTAGATACTTTAGAGCAAGACATGAGTGATATTTTAACTAATGTGGAAGATGTGGTTTTAAAAACTACTATCATCAATGATTTACCAATTAATGGTAGTATTCAATTGTATTTTGCAGATGAAAATTATATCATTATCGATTCTATTTCGGATAATAAACGTTTGTTAATTGGTGCTGCAATTACCAATTCAAATGGGGATTTGGTGAATTCTACTAAACTTGTAAATGATTTCGAATTAGATAAGGAAAAAATCGAACGAATCAAAGCTACAAAACATATTATTATTAGTACACTTGTTTCTTCTCGTGAAGATTTAAATGGTGCTATAGCTGGCAGAATTTATGATTTTTATAAAATGCAAATCAAATTAGCAATTAAAGCGCAAACCAATTTTAACGTAAACAACAATGAAGAATAAATTTATATACATACTTTTAATTTGCTTTACAGTTGCTAAAGCACAAGGTCCTTTAAATACGTACTTTATGGATTATAATCCATATTCGTTTTACTTAAACCCTGGTAAATTACCTAATTTTAAAACATTTGTTGCATTTCCTGCTTTGGGTAATTTTACCACAAGTGCATACTCTGGAGTTGCTATTAACAAAGCTTTTAACGATGGTAATTTAGATGTATACCAACTTTTAAACGAACTGAATCAAAAAAATAATTTTGGTTTTAATCAAAATATAAATGTTTTAGCTTTTGGTTTTTCACCAAGCGAAAAAAGTTATTTTAGCTTTAGTACTGGGGTAAAAGCCGAATTTAATTTTGGATTAAACAAGGATTTTGCTGGACTGTTTTTATTAGGTAATGGACACCCTAATTACTTAGGTAAAACTGCAGATTTTACAGGAACAGGACTAAAATCTAACGCTTATGCGGATATAAATTTGGGATACACTAGGGTTATAAACGATAAATTAACTATTGGTGCTAATTTTAAAATTTTAAATGGCTTAGGTGCAGCTGGATTTGATTTAAAAGGTGTTGGTATTTACACAGATGCAGATACCTGGGAAACAACTTTTACATCTGATTTCGAAATTTATGTTACAGAAGTAGAAACTACTGATGAAGATGAATTTGGTTTACCTGGAAACTTTAATTATTCGGGTTTAAAATTGGGTAAAAACTTAGGTTTAGGATTGGATTTAGGTGCTTCCTATAAACTAACCGATAAAATAGAATTAAGCGCAAGCGTGGTAGATTTAGGTTACATAAACTATAAAAATGCAGTGAGATATTATAACGATGGAAGCTCTTTTACTTTTCAAGGTATTGATTTTAATGACATTAATAACGACGGAGATTCAAATTATGGCGATGCATTACTAGATACTTTAACTACAATTTTTGGATTAAAAAAAGATTCCAATGTTAGTTACTCAACTTACCTTCCTACTCGCTTCATCTTAGGTGGAAAATATCAATTAAATAAATTTTTTACTGTAGATGCCTTGTACTCGGGTAGATTTGTGAATAATACCATGCAAAGTTCATTAATTATTGGATCTGGAGTAAAAGTTGGTAAAGTATTAAGCGCTCGTTTAAGTTATGGTTTAATTAATAATTCATATTTTAACTTAGGATCTGGTATTACCTTAAACCTAGGTGCCTTCCAAGTTTTTGCCGTTGCCGATCATTTTATAGGATTTAGTCAGGTGGATTATACCCGATACCTTAACTTAAGTGCCGGAATGAACTTCGTTTTTGGTAGAGGAAGAACCTACGAATCCAAAAAATCCGATGAAACGCCAACCGAATAATTAAATTTCTTTTTAAACTAAAACGTTGTTCTTTAAATTATAAACCCTACGTGATTTTAAAAAATGAAATAAGGAAAATGAAATTATAATTAGTAATAGCTATAAATTAACATCATTGTACTTCTAGAGATATTTTACTTTTTTTCTCCGGCTTTAACTGTTAAATTGATGAAATTTTCTTTGGGTGGTAAGGGACAGCTAAAATTTGGATTGTAAGCACAGTAAGGGTTATGAGCGTAATTAAAATCTATCAAATACACATTTTCGTTTTCTTTTTTAATAGCGTACAAAAACCTTCCGGCACCGTATGTACTTTTGCCCGATGTTAAATCTTTAAATGGTATAAAAATGCGGTTTTTATTTTCGCCCGGACCAATAAAAGCCGACAATTTGTAGGTGTTACCTAATAAATTAAACTCTACAATACCTATTTTTTCGTAAGTTGTTGGCGCGTTTTCGTTGGCATGTAAAATCATATAGGTTGGAAAATCCAATTCTTTCAAAGTTCCCTCTACTTTAAAATCTGTATGTACCTCGAAATAATTTAATTGCGTAAACTTATCCCGATCTAAAATAGGCGATTGAGGATCGGATTTAAACTGATTATTTTTAAACAAACGAAAATCATTTACCTCCTGAATATAAACTTGTTGATTATTGGAACAAGCCATACAAAACACAAAAATTAAAACCCAAAATCGCATACTATAAAAAAGGTATTTTTTAAATTAAATTGGTGAAATCGTATAATTTAGCGTAAATTTATTCAAAACTTTTGTTAAGCTATAGTTTTAATGCTTTATTAAATTTTTTTTAGCTTATTTTTTTCAGAACTTTACACAAATTTTTGTTTTATGCAACACAACGAGTATGTAAAAGCCTTAGAAGCTTGGAATTTAGAAGATATTGTGGAACATGTTGAAAATACGCATCATGCATATTTAAAAGCAAATTTCCCTTTAATACATCGTTTAATTGATAAATTACGTGTAGCATATCCAGAGAAAACAGAATATCAGGAAATTCATGAATTATTTACCGAATTTACCGATGATTTAGCACGACATTTAATTAAAGAAGAAGAAATATTGTTTCCGTATTTTAAACAATTGGGGAAAAGCGTTAGAGACCATAGCAAAGTGGAACCTGCTATTTTTGGTAAATTGCGTAAACCTATCGAAATCATGGAAAACGAACACGATTCTTCTCATGATATCATTGATAAAATAAAAGAAATAACCAACGATTTTTTGGCTAAACCAGAAGACGATCCTGTTGTACATTCGTTATACTTTAAATTTAAAGAGTTTGATAACGATATGCATGTACATCACGAAATTGAAAATGGTTTATTGTTTGCCAAAGCTCAAGAAATTGAAGAAACATTAGGTTTGTAAATTTAATATGAACCACGAATTTTGGATGCAACGTTGTTTGGAACTGGCTGGAAAAGCAGCCGGACTTACATCGCCTAATCCGATGGTGGGTTGTGTAATTGTGCATGAAGATAAAATTATAGGGGAAGGATACCACTTTAAAGCGGGCTTAGCACATGCCGAAGTAATTGCTATACAACAAGTTAAAAACCAAGCACTTTTACCCTACTCTACTTTATATGTTAGTTTGGAACCTTGTGTTCATTTTGGCAAAACACCACCTTGTACCAATTTAATCATCGAAAAAAAAATTCCTAAAGTTGTAATTGGCGCCATAGATACGCACAGTAAGGTTGCTGGTAAAGGAGTAGAAAAATTACAACAAAATGGTGTGGAGGTAACCATAAATATTTTACAACAAGAATGTTTGGCATTAAACAAACATTTTTACGAGGTACACAACCACCAAAAACCCTATATTTATTTAAAATTTGCACAAAGTAAATTTGGTAAAATTGGAAAATTAGAAGGGAAATCCATTGCTTTATCCAATACTTTTACCAATCAACTCACCCATAATTTACGCGCCCAAGTAGATGCTATTTTGGTAGGAAAAAATACTTTTATAAACGATCATCCACAATTAACTTGCAGATGGATTACAGGCAAAAATCCAAAAAAAATACTATTTACTAAAGGCGAAAATTGGGATTGGATTTTACCAACAACGGAACTAAACGATTGGATAATTGTAAGTTACTCCCCTGCCCCATCGCATTTACAATTGAATAATATCGTAATTTCTTCGCAAAATTGGAAAGCTGAATTATCTCAAAATCTTCTAAATTTAAATATCCAATCGGTTTTAATAGAAGGAGGAAAACTAATACTAGAGCATTTTATAAACCAAGAATTTTACAACGAAATTTGGCGAATTAATACTCCTAACGAACTAAATACAGGAATTGATGCTCCAAAAATACCCTCGCATTTAAAAATCCAACAATCCATCCAATCGCATCAGGATACAATTGAAATTTTAAAAAAAGAGGAACATATTCCATAAAATTTAAGATATCTCACTATTTTTTAATTTAGCTGAAAAATAATATATTTGCAATTTTGTTGCAAGTTTATTAAATGCCTAAAATTATCGCCATACTAGTTTTGTTTTTTGTGTTTTGCGATATGCGTGCACAAGAAAACAAAATACTTATTAAAGGCTTAGTAATACAAGAAGATAGTACAAAAATTGCTTACTCCAACCTTTATTTACACGAGCTACAAGCTATAAGTAACACCAACGAACAAGGCGAATTTGAATTTAAAAATATTTTACCTGGTAGGTATCACATTCATGTAAGCGCGCCCAATTATGAAGCAAAAACTTACTGGATTACCATAAACAACGATAACAACTATTTTTATTTTACACTTAAAAAAACCACTGTTGAATTATCGGAAATCGTAATCGAATCCCATTTTTCCAAATTAGGGAACGAAAACCAAAGTTTAAGTAGTGTACATTTAGATAAAAAATATTTGGAGGAAAACCGAGGGAATAATTTAATACAAACCATCGAAAACATACCCGGTATCAGTTCCATTTCCCTTGGTGTAGGTATTGCAAAACCTATCATTAGAGGAATGAGTTTTAATAGGGTTTTGGTAAATGATAAAGGTATTAAACAGGAAGGACAACAATGGGGTGCGGATCATGGTTTGGAGTTAGACCAATTTGATATTGATAGGATTGAAATTATTAAGGGTGCATCTGCTTTAATGTATGGCTCGGATGCAATGGGTGGGGTAATTAATATTTATCCAAGTATCCCCGAAGGAAAA
>JACCDI010987728.1_pt1 | contig 10039 bp, 10 predicted proteins | sample 7442791 | NCBI WGS metagenome assembly JACCDI01 (sample SAMN15323434, study PRJNA562643) | freshwater metagenome | isolation source: river surface water | place: USA:Blue River Watershed | collected 2017-08-15
ATATTGGAGGATGGTAATAAATAAGATTCCAATTCTTTTAATTTCGAAGTCACTATGGGTAAATTATAAAATTCTTGAGGCAATATTAATTTACCTTCCAATTATTCCATAGATTGAATAAAAGAAATTTCACTTGTATCTACAATAGTATTTAAGGGTGTAGACTTACAACTTGGAAGTAAGTTGAGTATACATAAAACAAATACAGAGACTAACAGCATCTTTTTCATAAATAAAATTTTCTTTGAATAACAACGATTTTATTATTTAAAATGAATTATCTATAATATTTCCATCATTATCAAATATGTCTTTGTATTCTATCAATCGAAATACACTTTTAGTATCTACTATGATATAAGGACTAATATATTTTTCATTTAAAAAACTACGCATTTTATTAATTTGAGTTTCACTTTTGAAAGGTACAATCGTATATAAATTTGATTTGTTTAGACTAGCAATAGCAGTATTAGCAGATATTATATTAAGGTTATAAAATATATAATTGATATGAAACACTTTTTGACTGCTGCCATACTTAGCATAAAGATGTTCATTTAATTTATAGAAACAAGCTAAGCAGTTTTTTTGTGTATAAACAACATAAATTCTCCTTGATGCATTAGAAGCATTCATAGGATAGCATTCCAAGCAATATATTGTATTCAATAAAAATAATACAGAAAAGACTATTCTATTGCTGTAAATTAATTTTGAATTTGAATAAGCCATAACGCAATTTTTTATTTGAATAGTAAGATGCTAAGCTCTTTTTGATTTTAGGAAAAGAAGAATATTTTAAATATTTTTTAGGAATAAAAACATCCATGAAATATACATAGCCTTCATTAAAATAAAGTTTATTTGAACAAGATAAACATGGATTAATATAGAACTCTTCATTATCTGTAGCATGTTCAAACTCATTTCTATATAGCAAATTTGATTGAACACAGAAAATACCACCTAATGAATCTGAAAGCCATAAATCTACATAGCGAAAATCACGGTTTAATTCCTTACTCTTTCTCACAACCATTAATGTTTTATCATTAATAAATCTAATATTTTGGATTCTATTACTCAATGTGTCTAATAAGATTAGATTTTCTATTTGCTGCTTTAGACTTATACTAGCATTGTTCATGATGCTCATATTTATATTTAACAGTGCTGTATCTGGAAAATTACCTATTGGCACATTAATTGATTTATAAATTCCTACCTTATTAAAAAGCAATAGTTTATTTTCAGATGGAAAGCCTAGTACTAAATCTCCATTACTATTGATGTCTAAATAATTGCCAGTCAAATGGGTATAATATATTTCTTTATACTCCCTTTTATATTCCCATTTTTTAATTAAGGTATCTTTAGTTAATTGATACGCTACAAGTGCAATTTCCTTCCTCTCTATTTCTTTATAATTATAATATCTGCACAAAACAAAATAGCCATCCTTACTAGTTAATATATGATCATAATCAGAATCAATTGCTATTGCAATTTGACAGGTTTTATTTTTACAATTGAACACTACTAATTGGCTATGAAATAGCAAAACAATATTTTTATTTGCAACAAAAAACCCTTGCAAACTTCCATGTTTGTTATTGTTTAATTGCAAAGTATCCTTCTTAATTAAATTTACCTCATTTGGTTTGAATCCTTTATAGGTATATAAAATCGCACTATTCATAACTTCGCAATAGTTCAATACAAAACAAAATGAATCATTAAAATAAAGTAGTGGCTCTACACCCGTATACTCAAACTGAGTTGCGGTATTCCCAATTAACTTAAAAACTTTATACTCCTTATTTTGTTGTTGTGAAAAAACTGGTATAGCTAAAATAATAGCCATACCAGTTAATAAATTAAAGATAACTTTACTCAACATCGATTATTGAATAAAATTATAATCAATAACTAATTGGTAATTTTCAGCATCTTTTGCAGTCCATACAGTAAGCACATTGCCAGAAGCATCTAACATTTTACCACTTAACTGACCATTTGTTATTTTTTCTCTTACATAAGATTCAATTGCTAATACATTAAATTCATAATCACGCCCTGTTTTTGGATTACGCACACTAGATGGAGCGACTAACCATTTGCAATCTGAATTTCCAGGATCTATACAAGAAAGTGTATTGTCCTTAAATATTACGCCTGTATGTGATTCTGTAACTTTATCATAACCATTTGGCCCACCATGATTTCTTGTTATGGTAGTACTAGCAAAGCTGCTACTTGCTAAAAACAATAATGCATTGATAAAAATTTTTCTTTTCATAAATACTAATTTTTTTGTGAATGAATACTAACAAAACGCTTTCCATATTTTCATTGGGCTCCTAGGCTGCCTTTTTTGAACTAATTACTAACGCTTTTGATACTACAAACATACTTCACTTTTTTAAATTTAAAAGGAAACTTTGTTTCCTTGTTAGGGAAACAATATATACTTTTTTAAAATGTATAACTAATCGATAAAATCACTAAATACAATTGCTGTAAGCTAATAAAATAAAGCTATTTACAATTATTAATAACAAATATAAAATTCACTTAGCTTGACAATGTACTATTTTACGAAATACTATGGAAACAAAAGGAAACGTTTTAGGAAACTCATCTAAAAAAATTAGCATAAAAAAACTCCCTTACGGGAGTTTTTTATGCATTTGCTATAAAGGCTTCTACTTTTTTAACCATGTTTTTAGAACCGATAAATATGGGTACTCGTTGATGTAAGGCTGTGGGTTCAATCGTTAAAATACGCTGATGACCATCGCTCGCTAAACCGCCAGCCATTTCTACTATAAATCCCATGGGATTGCACTCATATAATAATCGCAATTTACCATTAGGCGATTTACTATCGGCAGGATACATAAAAATACCCCCTTTTATTAATGTTCTATGCAAATCGGCTACCATGGAGCCAATATAGCGTAAGGAATACGGCCTGTTTTCTTCTTTGTTGGTCTCCATGCAATAGTCCATATATGCTTTGATTCCCCCTTCGTATTTGGCACTATTCCCTTGGTTGATAGAGTATATTTTTCCGTCTACAGGGCATTGTAAGTTGGGATGCGACAAGCACCATTCGCCAATAGAAGGCTCTAAGGTAAAGCCATTCACACCTAATTTTGTAGCATATACCATCATGGTACTGCTACCATAAATTACATAACCTGAAGCCATTAGATTCTGGCCCGATTGCATAAAATCAGCTTCTACGCAAGGCTCTCCTAATTTACTCACACGTCTATAAATAGCAAAAATGGTGCCAATTGAAGCATTTACATCGATATTGGAAGAACCGTCTAAAGGATCAAACAATACCACATATTTAGAATTTTTTGAATACGGATCATCAAAAGCAATAAAATCATCATTTTCCTCAGAGGCCACCCCCGCACAATCGGTACTGCTCTTAAGTACATCAACTAAGATATTATCGGCATAGATATCTAATTTCATTTGCTCTTCCCCTTGCACATTAGTAGCGCCATGCTTACCCAAAATATCTACTAAACCAGCTTTATTAACTTGTTTATTAATCATTTTGCAAGCCAAGCCGATATCTCGAAGAATAGATGACAATTCCCCCGTTGCCTGCTTAAATTTTCTTGTTTCTTGGATCGTAAATTCATCCAAGGTCATTAATTTTCTTTGCGGTTTCATGCTTATAAATACTGTTTAATAAATACCGATTAGATTACTTCCGCAATTATACAAAATATTTTGTGGAAGCTACTCATTTATTATATATAGAGCGTACCTTTGCGGCAACAAATAAGTCAACCCCTATTTGAATACATCCAATTAATAACTACTAAAAATTTGGGCTCATGGTACAATACTTCAAAAATATCAATCGTCAGACGCTTGAAATTGACCAACCGGATGCAGCCAATTGGATAAATGTTACCCCTCCCTTTCAACCTGATGAGATAGATAAATTATCGTCTCAATTAAATATTCATAGAGATTTTTTAACGGATACCCTTGATATTGAAGAGCGTGCGCGTTATGAGTCGGACGATGACGTAAAATTAATCATCTTAAAAACACCGGTAGAAAATAAGTCGCTCAACGAAAGTGATGCGTATTATATTACCATTCCTATTTCTATTATCATTACTGATAAAAATCAAATTGTAACGGTAAATTCTTTTGAAAATGTAGCCATTCGCCGTTTTTTAAACTCCTTTGCAAAACGTCATCCGGAGCGCCCTAACATGATGGTACTCAAGATATTCGAAAAAGTGGTATTGGATTTCATGCAGGTATTGAAAGAAATTAACCAGCGTAGAAACAATTTTGAGCAAAAATTATATGACTCAAACAGAAATGAAGAGTTGCTTTATTTAATGCGTATTCAAAAAAGTTTGGTATACGTTATTACTGCGCTTCGCTCCAATGAGTTGTTGTTGATGAAGATGGAACGTACCAATTTTTTAAACTGTGATGAAGATGAGCGTGAGTTTTTAAGTGATTTAATTGTAGAGTTCTCTCAGGCGTTGGAAATGGCGAATACGTATACTAATATTCTAAACTCAACTTTAGATGCCTTTGCTAGTATTATCAATAATAATATGAATATGGTAATGAAACGCTTGACCAGCATTACCATTCTCATATCTATACCTACTTTGATTGCCAGCGTATATGGTATGAATGTAAAGCATTTACCTTATGCCGATAGTCCGTATAGTTTTTATGTACCGATAGCTATATCTATCTTAATATCAGTGATGGTAAGTTTATACTTCAATAAGAAAAAATGGTTCTAATACCATCTAAATAAAAAGCATGAAATTATTAGACGGCGCCTTAGTGGCAGCCCATTACAAAGAACAAATTAAAGAGGAAGTAAAAACCCTTGTATCAAAAGGCTCTAAAAAACCTCATTTGGCCGCTATTTTAGTGGGCAACAATCCAGCTAGTGAAGCCTATGTGGGCGCTAAAGTACGCACTTGCGAAGAAATTGGATTTGCATCTACCTTACTTCGTCTAGACGCAAGTATTGATGAAGCTAGTTTATTAAAAGAAATCGCTGCGCTAAATGAAAATAAAGATGTAGACGGCATTTTAGTACAACTACCTTTACCTAAACACATACGAGAAGCAGCCATCATCAATGCTATTGATCCGGCTAAAGACGTAGATGGTTTCCATCCGGTATCTATAGGCAAATTAGTACTTGGAGAAGATACCTTTTTACCCGCTACTCCTTATGGTATTTTACTCATGCTATCCTATTATGGCATTAACCTATCTGGTAAACATTGCGTAGTAATTGGCAGAAGCAATATTGTGGGCACCCCAATGAGTATATTATTGAGTAGAAATAATGCCTATGGCAATGCAACGGTTACGTTAACGCATTCCAAAACAAAAGATTTAAAAGCACATTGCTTACAAGCAGATGTAATTATAGCGGCTATTGGAATACCTTATTTCTTAAAAGCAGATATGGTAAAAGAAGGAGCTATTGTTATTGATGTGGGCATTAATAGAATAGAAGATGCTAGTAAAAAAAGTGGTAGTCGCTTAGTAGGCGATGTCGATTTTGATGCAGTAGCACCTAAGTGTAGCTACATCACTCCTGTACCAAAAGGCGTGGGTCCTATGACCATTTGTGGCTTAATGCAAAACACGCTTAATGCCGTAAAAAATAAAAACTAATCTTTGAGCACTAGTACTATGCATAATGATTTAGCAGTAAGCTACCCCATCATGGAGCACTTTTATACGCTTCAAGGAGAGGGAGCTTTTGCTGGTTATGCTGCCTATTTCATTCGCTTAGGCGGATGTGATGTAGGTTGTGTATGGTGTGATGTAAAAGAAAGTTGGGACGCTGCTGCACATCCTCAAGTAACGGTAGCAACGCTCCTCAATTATGTATTAGAAAGTAAAACCAACCGCGTGGTGATTACGGGTGGGGAGCCTTGTATATATGACTTACATGCCTTATGCAATACCTTGCATGCACATGGCTTAAAAGTTCATTTAGAAACCTCTGGTGCTCATGAAATAAGAGGCAACTTTGATTGGGTTACCTTATCACCTAAGAAGTTTAAAGCGCCCCTTGCAAGCGCATATGCAAAAGCAGACGAATTAAAAATTATTGTTTTCAATAAACATGATTTCGATTGGGCTAGAGAACATCAAGCTTTAGTGCCTGCTAAAACAGCTTTGTACTTGCAAACAGAATGGGAAAAAAGAGATTCGAATTATAACTTAATTATTGATTTTATTAAGGCAAATCCAGTATGGCATTTGTCTATTCAAACGCATAAATACTTACAAATACCATGACCTGGATACAAGCTATTATCATTGCCATTATAGAAGGACTTACAGAATTTCTTCCTATTTCGTCTACTGCGCACATGAAGTTTGCTCAAGCCATCATGCACATTAGCAAAGAAGATAGTTTTGTGAATATGTTTGATATCGTCATTCAATTTGCTGCCATCTTAGCGGTGCTGGTATTGTACTGGAAGAAATTTGTGAACTTTAAAGATATTCGTTTTTATATCAAGTTAATCGTAGCCGTAATACCTGCTTTAGTATTAGGAGCCTTACTCAAAAAACATATTGAAAGTGTATTGGGTAATATTACTGCTATAGCTTGTGTTACAATTGCAGGAGGCGTTTTATTGCTTTTTATTGAACGCTTTTTTAAGCAAACAATAATCGACGACGAAAATGAAATTAGCTACGCTACGTCATTTAAAATAGGTTTATTTCAAGTTTTAGCTATTGTTTTCCCAGGCTTAAGCAGAAGTGCAGCAACTATTATAGGGGGACTCTCTTCTAAATTAACCCGTAGACTAGCTGCCGAATTTTCTTTTTTCTTAGCTGTGCCAACAATGGCCGCAGCAACAGCAAAAGAAATTTACGATACCTTCAAAGAGCATCCTGCTAGTTTGCAAGCAGACAATGCAAGTATGTTAGCTATAGGTTGTATTGTAGCATTTATAGTATCCATCATATCCATGCGCTTTTTTATCAACTTTGTAAGCAAACATGGCTTTAGAGCTTTTGGTGTTTATCGTATTATTGCTGGAAGTGTAATTTTATATTTAGCACTACACCAAGTTATTTAGTTAAGCAGGATCCCAAGACTCAAATAATAAATTGAGATAGTAATTTTCAGTAGGGGTGATTACCTTATCAGATTTCGTAAGAGCTATAGCAAATTGCAATAAGCGCATACGCTCTTCTTGCGTAGCATCATCATAAAAATCGTCCATTGCTTTTATAAAATGTGCTTGCCATTCTTCTTTTTTTAAATTACTGATAATCGCCATTTCTCTATCGAGATTGACTTGGATGGGGAATTCTTGTTCTAGATAAATACGAATAATTTTATCTTCATGGCGCGTAACTTTAAAATCAACAGCGGATAAGATCATTAGTAAATGATATCCTGCTATTGTTTTATTCATTCTATTATTAGGCATTGCAACAAACTATGTTATGACTGAGAAGCTAAAAGCAAATCAAGGTCTGTATACTTAAAATTAAAACGCTTAGCTATTGGTGCATTGGTAATGCAACCTTTAAATAAATACACCCCACTTCTTATGCCTACTTTAGACTGAATAAGCGCTTCTACTCCACCCCAATCAGCACATTGCATCAAAATAGGCATCATAACATTGCTAATAGCTCTAGAAGCAGTTCTAGCTACACCAGAGGCTATATTGGGAACACAATAATGTATGACATCATGCTTTACAAAAACAGGATGCTCGTGCGATGTGATTTGTGATGTTTCAAAACAACCCCCATGATCTATACTAACATCCACAATCACGGAACCCGGTTTCATTTGACTAACCATTTCTTCAGAAACTACCATTGGGGTAATCCCATTTTTAGGTTTTAACGCTCCGATGACCACATCCGCTTGTTTTAGCTCTTTACTTAAAAGAATAGGTTCTATAACAGAGGTAAAACAACGATGACCGATATTATTTTGAATACGCATTAAGCGGTAAACCGAATTATCAAATATTTTCACAGATGCTCCTAAACCCATGGCTGTTCTTGCTGCAAACTCTGCTACTACACCTGCTCCTAAAATCACAATATTAGCTGGAGGTACACCAGATATGCCGCCTAATAAAATTCCTTTACCATTCGATTCTATATTACTTAAATATCTTGCCGCCGTTAAAATAGAAGAACTACCGGCTATTTCACTCATCGCTCTTACAATGGGATAAGTACCAGAATCATCTTTTATTGATTCAAATGCAATAGCAATAATTCTCTTTTGCATTAACTGCTCTATCAAATTTGCTTGTAAAATAGGTACATGTATGGGAGAAAATACAACTTGATTGGGCTGCATCCACTCTATTTCTTGCTCTAAAATAGGGGCAGATTTTACAATAATATGCGCTTGGTATACTTCCTTTTTTTCGTAAGTAATAATAGCGCCTACCGTACTATAGTCGTGATCATAAAAAAAAGAACCTATGCCTGCATTGTGCTCAATAACTACTTTATGACCGTTATTGACCAATACCGCTACCGACTCAGGCGTGAGTACAATTCTATTTTCGTCAAAATAATCTTCTTTAGGAATACCTATATATAAATTTTCACGCTTAGCTATAACCTCTATAGTTTCTGCCAAAGGCACATAAGATAAAGAAGGTGTTATATAGGTTTTAACACTCATACTCGTGTAATTTTAATGTAATATACAATTTTGAATAATAAGTTCAAATAAAAGCAAAAACAATTAAGTAGAATATAATATTCAAGGTTAATTATAAATAAAATAGTATTTCTTACAAGATGAATTACTAAATTTGTAATTAGTAATTAAACAATATGTTACGCCAAACTCATCAGCAAAGACTTTCACAAAAACTATCTCCCCAGCAAATTCAGTTGATGAAATTGTTGCAAATTCCCACTACACAATTAGAGGAGCGCATAAAAGAAGAATTAGAAGAAAATCCAGCTTTAGAAATAGATACGATTATTAATAAAGAAGATCTTTTTGAAAGCACAAAAGAGGGTCAAGATGACGAATACGATCAAGATAATACTGTAGAACTTGAAGAGGTAGATACTGAAAAAATAGAGATTGATGATTATTTAAAAAATGAACAAGATGGGAGCGGAGATTTAGGTGATGACTATTATCAATCTAAAGATGCTCAAGAGCGAAGCACCATTCCGGTTAGTGTAGAGTCATCTTATCAGGAAGTGCTTATGAATCAATTGGCTATGCTTAATTTAAATGCTCATCAGCAAAGTGTAGCTGAGCAAATTATAGGTAGTATTGATGACGACGGATATTTAAGACGTTCTGTGGAAGCCATTGTTGACGACTTGGCCTTTTCTAGAAATATTATAAGTAATGAAACTGAAGTAAATGAGCTACTTCAAGAAATAAAACAATTTGAACCTATTGGAACAGGGGCAGTAGACTTAAGAGAATGTTTAATATTACAATTAGAACACGTTAAAGATGCATCAAAAGAAACGTTATTAGCATTAAAAATACTTCAAGTATATTTCGACGACTTTATTAAAAAGCATTACGATAAGATTAAGAAAGCACTTTCCATTACCGACCAAGAACTAAAAGCGGTAGTTAATACTATCATTAAACTCAATCCAAAGCCAGGTGCTGCTTACTATATTGTCAATAAAGTACACCATCACATAACACCTGATTTTTTCATTGACAATTCGGAGCAACGTATGGAATTGCGCCTTAACTCTAAGAATGCACCCCCTTTAAGAATTTCTGAGGGTTTTACAGAATTGTTACAAGCATACAACCAAAACGATAAAGCAGATAAAAAACAAAGAGAAGCCGTTCAGTTTATCAAACAAAAATTAGACGCGGCTAAGTGGTTTATAGACGCTATTAGGCAACGTCAACAAACGTTGATAAAATGTATGCAAGCCATCATCGTTTTCCAAAACGATTTTTTCAAAACTGGAGATGAGTCGAAACTAAAGCCGATGATCTTGAAAGACA
>JACCDI011022138.1_pt1 | contig 10037 bp, 9 predicted proteins | sample 7442791 | NCBI WGS metagenome assembly JACCDI01 (sample SAMN15323434, study PRJNA562643) | freshwater metagenome | isolation source: river surface water | place: USA:Blue River Watershed | collected 2017-08-15
ACTAAAAACCAACAAAAACAACAGATGTGCTAGCTGTAAATAAGCATGTACTGTGTCTTCAAAATTTAGTAGTTTTACCTTCTAAATAACTTCTTTAGTATATATTCCATATATCACTCACTAGTTCATATTTTCCAATGGTGTTCATAATCTCCCGTTGGTCGCTATGACTACTTTTTGGAATTCTTTTGGGAAGTGTGCACAGTAATGTAATTAAAATTAAAAAAGACCTACTTGATGAAAATTGGCAACTTTTATCTATATTTTTTATAATAGAAATAAAATATCTTTACCTCCTATAATACTTTGCGTTTTGTGAGTAGCATTAAAGTTTGATTTTTGAATAACGTACACCTCAGTTTGCGCATTTGGTTTTACGAGAATTACAACTAATCTTTACTAAAAAATTGATTATAGATGAATGTTTTTATACATTTGTTGAATCAACTTTATTTTTAATGATTAAATTAAAACAACAGTATTTAACTAATATAATTATAAAATGAGCCATGACTCGTTTGGACACAAATACAAATGAGTATAAGGCGTAACATTGTTCATGAACACAATTAAAAATAAATGCTACGCGAATAATAGCATATAGCAATTAAAAAATAAATTATACACATATGAAACACATTTCTATTTATCTCGACGATAAAGATTTTACTAAACTTAAAGAGTTTTTAAGTTCATTACACTCAGCACATTTTAAATCCTCTAAAGTTGAGAAAATTGAGGATGATATTATTATTCCTCAATGGCAGCAAGATTTAGTTTTAAACCGAATTAAAAATGCTAAACCCGAAAATTATTCCTCTATTGATAATTTAACCAAAGAAATTAAATTACAATAATGAAAAGATATAATTTCGACGTTATTAAACATGATGATTTAAATCATGATTTACAGGAAATTATTGATTACTACAATAGCAAAAAAGCCAAACTAGGAAATAAGTTTTTTGCTAAAGCCCTTAAACAAATGAAACTGCTTAGTAACGATTTTTTACTATATGCGGAAAAATACCATAATGTTAGATGTGTAGCCATACAAGGTTTTCCATACCTTATTCATTACACTGTTAACAAGCAAAATAAAACCGTTTTTATTAATGCAATTATAGGAACTCACCAAAACCCCGATAATCACTGGGGGAAAAGATAGATAATATTAGTTTTTTATTATTTCTTATTTCCTAAAAAAGAGGAAATAGGGAATGAAAAACTTAGGGACTGGTGTTAATATATCTTATTGTTTTAAAACAAACCTATTTCGTTGGTTTATTTTTAATTGTTGCAGTTACTTCATTTTCATTTAAAGTAATGATTTTATTTGTTTTATAATCATAATTAAACCTACATTTATCTTTTGGTATTTCAAAAGGAACATCCTTAAATGTATTTGGATTTCCAACTATTATATTCGTTAAAATAGTACCATAAACCTCATTTTTATATTTTGTATATACTCTAACTTCATAAAATCCTGCAGAATCAGGAACCCAATTGATATATGTCCGATTATTTTTTCCAATCTTTCCTTGATCTAAACATAATTTCCATTTACGAGCCTCAAAATATGTATAATAATTTCTAAGTGTTTTTTTATCTTTTTCTAAAACTGGACCTAGTAATCCAAAGTTGAGCTTTATTGTATCACCAAGTTTACATTTTTTATCCTTTAAATTTGTTTCAATTGTAACTATTCGTTGTTCTTTTTCAATAAGTTTAGGATTTTTATCATTATAAAGCACGTAAGATATTAGCGAATCTTTATCATGATATGTCCACAAATTTATAAAACCATTTTTATCAAAAGAAATTGATTCACCATGGATTATTGAATCTATATTATTTGAAATAAAACTTATTGAACCATTTTCATAAAATTCTTTACGACTTCCATTAATTTTACCATCTTTTGTTTGTAATACTTTTTTTATTTTCCCAGATTCGTAATATTCAATAATACTATCTTTCAATACCCCATGAGAATAATGATAAATTTCTTTGATAGTTTTGGATGGATAATAGAGTATATGTTTTCCATTTCTTTTACCGTGATCATATACTAACTCTGCCAATAATGTTCCGTCCTCACTATATGATCGAAATTTACCATGAGGTATACTATCACTATCAATTTCACATTCATACTTTAATTCACCACTTGGATAATATTCTTTTAAACTTTTCTTACAAGAAATAATACTTAAAGCAAATAATATTAAAAAATACTTTTTCATTATAATTAAATTAGAATTTTGTTCGAACCAAGAAAGTCCTGATTTAAAAAAACTAAATTCTCCTAATATATCTAGGTGATTTGCTGTTTTTTTTTAGGAATCAAAAATAGATACTTTTTTTAATTAAATATCGAAAATGTTTATATTTTTAAAAAAGTACTATACCTGATGAATTTGGATTATCGATGTTTAATTTATTTCCTTTAGAGTTTAGGATTGATTGAACAAGAGCCGTTAACAGCATTAAAATATACTTTAAAAACCTGTTAATTTTTTACAATTACAAGAGTAAACAAGTGTTTTGTTTTACATTTGGTTAAAAAAATTCAACAATGAATATATTTTGGTTTAGAAGAGATTTAAGGTTAAACGATAATCATGGCCTATATTTAGCCGCTACAAAAGGTAATGTACTTCCTCTTTTTATTTTCGATATGGATATTTTGGATAAATTAGAGGATAAATCGGATGCTAGATTAAGTTTTATTTACCAACAAATTTGTACATTACATCAAAAATTTAATGGGAAATTTTTAATTAAAATAGGCAAACCTTTAGAGGTTTTTAAACAATTGTGTGAAGAGTTTAAAATTGAGGAAGTTTTTACCAATAAAGATTACGAACCTTATGCTTTACAAAGAGATTTTGAGGTAAAAAGCTTTTTGTTATCCAAAAATATAACTTTTACAGCTGTTAAGGATCAAGTAATTTTTGAAGAAAATGAAGTTGTTAAAGCCGATGGGAAGCCTTATACAGTTTTTACGCCTTATAAAAATGCATGGTTAAAAAAATTTAGCGATTTAAATACACAGGAATTTACAAGCGAATTTGTGGCTGAACGAACTGTATCTCAACAATTTCCATTAATACAGTTAAGCGATTTAGGTTTTAAAGCTTCGGCAATTATAGTGCCGTCCTTTAATTTATCCAATGATACCATTCAGAATTACCACGAAACCCGAAATATTCCATATTTAAATGCTACTACATTTTTAGGGACTTACTTGCGATTTGGAGTTGTTTCTATTCGCGAAATGGTAAAAAATATTCGGAATAAAAACGAAACACTCTTATCGGAACTCATTTGGCGAGAATTTTTTATGCAAATATTGTTTCATTTTCCGCATGTTGTAGAAAAAAGTTTTAAGGCAAAATACGACCAAATTGTATGGAAAAACAATGAAGCGCATTTTGAAAAATGGTGTACCGGTAATACTGGCTATCCTATTGTGGATGCGGGGATGCGACAATTAAACGAAACTGGCTACATGCACAATCGCGTAAGGATGGTAACAGCAAGTTTTTTAGTGAAACATTTATTAATTGATTGGCGATGGGGAGAAAATTATTTTGCTAAAAAATTATTAGATTTTGAATTATCTGCTAACAATGGAAATTGGCAATGGGCAGCAGGTTGTGGATGTGATGCAGCGCCTTATTTTAGGGTATTTAACCCCTACGAACAACATAAAAAATTTGACTCTCAATCCAAATATATCCAAAAATGGGTACCCGAGTATAACGATTTTTCCTATGCAAAACCAATGGTAGAGCACAGTATTGCCCGAACAGAAGCCATTGCGCATTATAAAAATATCTTGAACAATAATATGTATATTTACAGAAATGAATTGTAGATATGATTAAAAACATGAAAGAATGGTTAACTAAGATTGTACAAATTAAACTTAGTTTACGTGTTTTTTTAATTGTTTTACTATTTTTTAGTTTATCGCCTTTAATTAGCAAAGTTAAATTTGGGTACGAATGGATATATACAGATGTTGAAGCTGTTAATCATACTGGATATTTTACGATACGACATGATTTTAGACGCACAGTTTGGCGAAATGATAAACTAAATATCGAATTTGAAGGAAATTTAGGTTTTGCAGAACCTATAGGGACAAAAGCAAAGGCGATACTATTACCCGATCATCCAGATGAAAGTTTCTTTTTAAATTTCCAATCTCTATACCTTAACAATCGAGGATTTATCGCATTGGTGTTATCCATTTTTTGGTTTATACACTATTACATTAACGCACATTTAAAACTTTAAATCAATATTTTTATTTGTTTAAATTATTAATATTGATGTTAAACTATAAATATTTCCGATATCTATAGTAAAATTTACTTTGTCCGGTTTTTGTCGGTTAAATACTCCTTTTATACTCCAAACAAAATGGTATATTTAGGTATGCAAAAATATGTAGCTATACTATTTATAATTTTGTGCTTCCATATACCTATAGAAGCGCAAAATACTTGTGCCATAGAAACCAATTACACCTCTATATTGTGCGAAAAAGATAGCGCATTCATAAGTATTCAACCCAAAAATGCTAATATATTTTGGTACAACAGCAATAAAGAAAAAATAGATACTGGGGTAATTTTTAAGCCCTACATTACCCAACAATCCACTTTTTATTTATTACACAAGCAGGATGTTGGTAATGAATTAATTGTGAATGGAGATTTTGAGCAAGGTAATAACTTTTTTCAATCGGATTATTACCAAAATTGTAATCCTGGATATTTACCACAAGGCGCATATTGTATAAGCAATACCAGCACACAATTTTATTCCACATGGACAGGTTGTAGAGATTTTAAAAATGCAAATGGTAATTTTTTAGTATCGGATGGTGCCAGTATACCTAACCAAAAAATATGGTGTCAAAGAGTAAATGTTGAGCAAAATCAAGATTATGCCTTTTCGGCTTGGATAGCCACTTTAATCAGCGTAAATCCTCCCATAATGCAATTTTCTATTAACGGCAAACTATTAGGAGAAGTATTTAAAAGTAACAACACACCTTGCAAATGGGAAGAATTTTTTCAGGTTTGGAATTCCGAAAACGAAAATACAGCCGAAATTTGTATCTTAAATCAAAACATACAAGGCGATGGAAATGATTTTGCACTAGATAAAATTTCATTAAAAAAAACCTATATTTATGAGGATTCCATTCGGATTTCCATCGATGAGCCTTTAAAAATCAACTTAGGAAATTCGCCAACAATTTGCGAAGGCGAATTGCATAAATTAGAAAATTTAGAAACCAATCTAATAAACTTACAATACAAATGGAGTACATCCCAAAACACACCCCACATTAACATTCAATCCCCAGGGAAATATTGGTTAGAAATCACCAACGATTATAATTGTACTGCTAGAGATACGATTGAAGTTTTAGCCTACAACAATCCTATTAGTGTATTGGGGAACGATACCAATATTTGTTTTGCAGTTTCGCCAAATGTAGAATTGTATGCTGGGGAAGCAAAATTTTATACATGGACTAAAAATAACCGTTGGCTAAACGATAGTAGTAGCATTAGAATTAATGGAGGAGGTGAATACAAAGTAATTTTAAGTAATGGGAAAAATTGTACTACAGAAGATTACATATACATCGATACCCTTTGTGCTGATGCTATTTTTTTTCCTAATGCATTTACGCCTAATAACGATTTATTAAACGATCAATTTAAAGCCTATAGCATGCAAACATACTTTTACGAGTTATTGATTTTTAATCGTTGGGGGAATTTAGTATATAAAAGTAATGATATACAAGAAGGTTGGGATGGGAATTACGGAAATAATCCGGCACCACAAGATGTATATATTTATCAATGTTCCTACGAAATAGTTGATAGTGACAGAAATAAAATTATTCGAAAAGAAAAAACAGGAATGCTTACGCTATATAGGTGATAAAAATACAGCTTATAATCCCATTAAATCACTCATACCAAAATACCCCGTTTTACCCTCCATAAATTCGGCAGCCAATACCGAACCCATTGCAAAACCTTTACGATTGTGCGCAGTATGTTGAATAAAAATTTCATCAATAGATGAGGAATACGTAATATTATGAGTACCAGGAACCAAACCTTCTCTTTTAGAAATAATAGGCAACTCGTTAGGCAATACAGACGCCTCATTTACCCATTTTTTTTGAGGAAAAGCATCTATAATTCCTTCTGCCAAAGTAATTGCTGTACCACTTGGAGCATCTAATTTTTGCGTATGATGAATTTCCTCCATAACCACCGAATAATCGGGATAATTAGCCATTAATTGAGCCAATTTTTTATTAATTTCGAAAAACACATTTACACCCACACTAAAATTACTTGCGTAAAATAATGCTTTTTGATTATTCTTACATTGCCCAACACAATAATCTAATTGATCTAACCAACCCGTTGTTCCAACAACAACAGGAATATTAGCATCAAAACACAACTGAATATTAGCAAATGCCGTATCAGGAGTACTAAATTCTATAGCAACATCCGCTTTTTGTAAATTTTCAACAGTTAAATCGGCTAAGTTATCTTTACCAATTTTTAAAACAACTTCATGGTTTCTTTGTAAGCAAATCTGTTCAATTTCCTTACCCATTTTACCATAACCTAACAACGCAATTTTTAACATAAACACTATTCTGTATAAATAATTTCGGATACGCCAGGAATTTTACCCACTACCCTAAATTCTGTTCTTCTATTTTTTTGTCGGCCTTCTGGATTATCCGTGCCATCTTCATTTTCATTAGGTGCAATCGGAAAATCTTTACCGTAACCTTTAGCCATTAATCTATTTTTATCTATCCCTTTAGATATTAGATAATTAACAGCACTTTCGGCTCTTTTTTGAGATAATGTTAAGTTATATGCTTTAGCACCTTTACCGTCCGTATGAGAACCAATTTCTATAATGATAGACGGATTTTCTTTCAAGATAACCAACAAAGTAGTATCCATTGTTTTTTTAGATTCGGGCAATAAATCATAACCATCAAATTCATAATAAATATTAGGAATTACAATAGGTTTATTCGTTAAGGTAGTTAAACTAAAATCATGTTTTAAGGTATCGCTATCTTCATATATAAAAGTAGATAATTCTCTTGAAGTAGCATAATGCGTAGAGTCTGATAATTTCAAAATATAATTTCTATCTTTTTTTAAAGGTAAAAAATATTTACCTTCTTTATCTGTAACAATTGTTCTAACTAAAGTAGGTTCAGCAGTATCAGTTTTTAAATATAAAGCAATTTCCACCCCAGAAACAGTAACAGTTGTATCTCTATTGATATCCGCATGTTCATCTGCTTTTAACAACTCGGTAACATCACCCTTAACAGCTAAATATATTTTGCTTCTTTCTCTAAAATAGTAAATATCATCACAACAAGTAGCGTTTTTAAGCGAAACGCCCCCTACACGATTGGATACAAATAAACCTTCTGCATTATCCTCAAAAGTTACATAGTAAAAATCATCCACAGATGAATTAATCGGAAAACCAATGTTTTTTGGTTCAGACCATTTTGCTAAAGAACCTTGAGTTTCGAAAATATCCAAACCGCCTAAACCAGGCCAACCCTCCGAGCTAAAAAATAATGTTAAACTATTACGATCAAAAAATGGCGTAAATTCATCAAAAGGCGTATTGATGTTTTTCCCAGCGTTTTTAGGATCTTTAAACTCCTTTTTTTTGTAATTATACTCAGCAAACCACACATCCATTCCACCCTTCCCACCTTCTCTATCAGAGATAAAATATAAAACTTCTTCTCCCTTAGAATTTGTTCCTACAGTTGGCTGAGTGGTATTAAAACCTTTCACGTTTATAGGTTCAGGCAATTCAAAAGGATCTTTCCATTTTCCATCTTCTTTAAAAGTTTTATAAATCGCACAAGTTTTTTTATTTTCACCTTGTTTTTTCATACATCTAGTAAAATAAAAAACATTGGTATCTAAACCAAAAGTACCGTTACCATTATCCGATAACATATCGTTAAACGGTCCATCTAATTCTCCATTATAACTCCAATTTCTACCATTTTTTCTAGCTTTATAAAACTTTCTAACTACTTTAAATTTCGTTGTATCCTCTGTGTTATAATAAATTAAAGTATCGGAACGTAACGAAGCAAAAATAAAAGCATCTTTTCCGAAAGGCATAGGTGAAAACTCTACATGAGCTTTGTTAATTGAAGTATCTATATGATTTATTACAAAATTTAAAGTATCCTGTAAAATTTTTGGAGCAGTTTTACATGTAGCCAATAAAGCAGTAACTAATTTTTTATAATCGTCTTTATCTTTTTCAAGATAGTCTTTTTTAAACTTGTTTAAATTCGCTTCAGCTTCTTTGTATTTTCCGTTATAAATTTGCATTGTTGCCAAATAATATTTAGCTAAAATGGCATTGCTTTTTTGTAAATTTACCACTTGCTGATAATAGATTTCAGCTTTAGAATAGTTTCGAGAAAATTTATATGCATGAGCCAAATCCATTAATTGTTCCTCTTTAAAAGGCTTTAATTCGTTAAATCTTTCCAAATAAGTAATTGTTGCATAATGGTCTCCCATAGCTTGCGTTTTTTTGGCAGCTTTTTTTAAATGTTTTGGACCCGAATTAAAAATAGAGGAATCTATTTGTGCCTTTGAGCTCAGGACAATCAACAAAAATCCAAAAAGAAAAATCGATATTTTTTTATAATCTATCACAAGGAACACTAATTATGTTAGGAGTTGTACGTTTAGCAATGTAAATAATGGATAATTCGAATGCACCTCGGTAATGCGTAATGGACGAAAGTGGAGAAATATTAAAATCATAACTAATACCTACCTGAAATTCTTTTATTTTACCTCCAAAAATTAATGCAAAAGCATCGTAATTTCTATTAAATCCATCTCTAAAAGATACCGCACCAAAAATCTCGGTTAATTCTACTTTATTAGGATTTAAATAATGTTTAGCCATTGCACCAAATAACATTTCCGAAGCTTTATTTTGGTTCATCCACAATAAAGTTGGCGTAATCGTCCATTTGGGATTGATAAAATAATTTAATTTAACATCATAAATCGATCGAATTTGTAATTTACTATCTGTATCACCTAAAAAAGTTACTTTAGGTTGAGTTAAATGCATCCAAGCACCGCCAATTTCTGGAAAAAATTTATCGCTTAACTTTCTACCCCAAGTTGCACCTAAATTTACATCAGGTAAATAACTATTGTTCCTGTTAAAAATTTGATTGGTAGGCATCGAATTATCAAATCCTCCTGTAACGTTATTGTATTGATCTGGATAAGTTAACCTCCTTAAATTAACCCCTTTATGCAATAAACCAGATTGAATACCTAAGGATACTAAATTGCCTTTCCAATTAAAATTGTGTGCGAAAGAAAGTAATAATTTATTTTGAGTTAAAAAAGCAACACCACTATTATCATGTAAAAAAACAGCACCTAAACTCCATTTACGATTAAAAAACTCAAAATTTTGATCATAACTTACTGCCGAAGTAGTAAATTGATTACTCATGATTGCTCCCCATTGAGAACGATAATTACCTACTATTCTGTAATCTCCATCAAATCTGCCTGTATAAGAAGGATTATAATTTAAAGGCGAAAAATAATATTGTGTTAAATGTATATCTTGAGCGTTTAACATTGAAAACGAGCAAAATAAAAATAATAATAGTGTATAAAATCTTACCATAAATAGTTTCTACCTTTTTTTAATACTTCAACCATTCTGTTGTATTGTTGAACAGAAAAATGGTACTGACAACCAACGGTATATAGCGACATTAAATTACAAACATCAGGAGTGTAATAATCTCCATTTGCATCTCTTGGATTTCCTATTAAATTACAATTAGCATCTACAGAACCGCCAGGATCTGCAGCTGTATCACAAATTCTATCGCCAGCAGTTAAACAATTACTACCATC
>JACCDI011988916.1_pt1 | contig 10036 bp, 7 predicted proteins | sample 7442791 | NCBI WGS metagenome assembly JACCDI01 (sample SAMN15323434, study PRJNA562643) | freshwater metagenome | isolation source: river surface water | place: USA:Blue River Watershed | collected 2017-08-15
ACCAATACCAACAGCGGTTGAGAATCCAATATCGCGGAGCTCATACATCATCTGATAGGTAAGTGTTCCTGACTTAGAGACAAGTCCGATAGGACCCTTCTTTGTGATGTCAGCCGGAATGATTCCGACATTGGAAGATTCTGGACTGATGAGTCCTGGGCAGTTAGGTCCGATCAACTGAGTCTTTCCGCTCTTCAATGAATATGCATAGAAGTATGCAGAGTCATGAACTGGGATTCCTTCAGTGATGACAACAACGAGCGGCATTGATGCATCAATTGATTCGATTACGGCTGCCTTAGCAAACTTAGGTGGAACGAAGACAACGGAGACATTTGAACCAGTTGCTGCCATCGCCTCTGCAACGGTATTAAAGACTGGGAGTGATGTGCCATCAATATCGACAACCTGGCCACCCTTACCTGGTGTAACACCACCAACGACCTTGGTGCCAGATGCCAACATGCGGCGTGTGTGCTTGGTTCCTTCAGAACCTGTCATACCTTGAACAATGACCTTGCTGGAAGAGTTGATAAAGATTGACATTACTTTGCCGCCAATTCTGCAGCGCGTGATGCTGCTCCATCCATAGTCTCTGCCTGCTCAACCAATGGGTGGTTTGCAGCATTCAGAATTGCGCGTCCTTCAAGGACATTGTTGCCATCGAGGCGGACCACGATTGGCTTTGTTGCCTTATCGCCGAGGAGCTCGAGCGCCTGAACGATTCCGTTGGCAACAGCATCACATGCAGTAATGCCACCGAATACGTTGACGAAGACGCTCTTCACATCGGGATCACCAAGAATGATTGAGAGTCCATCGGCCATAACCTGAGCTGATGCTCCGCCTCCGATATCGAGGAAGTTTGCTGGACGCATGCCACCGAACTTTTCGCCAGCATATGCAACAACGTCAAGAGTCGACATCACAAGTCCAGCACCATTTCCGATGATTCCAACCTGACCGTTATCGAGCTTGACGTAGTTAAGACCCTTTGCCTTTGCCGCTTCTTCAAGCGCGTTAGCAGTTGCTGTATCAACGAGGGCTGCATGATCTGGCTGACGGAAATCTGCATTCTCATCGAGAGAGACCTTGCCATCGAGCGCAATGATGCGACCATCTTTTGTCTTCACAAGTGGGTTTACTTCAACGAGAGTTGCATCCTCAGATTGGAATGTCTCCCATAGCTTAACGAGAACATCTGCAACCTGATCTGCAACATCTGCTGGGAACTGTGCCTGAGCAATAATCTTCTTTGCCAGCGCAATATCAATTCCATCGACTGCACTCACTGGAACCTTTGCCAACTTCTCTGGCGTTGTATGTGCAACCTCTTCAATATCCATTCCGCCGGCAACTGATGCCATGACAAGGAATGTGCGGTTTGAGCGATCAAGCAAGATTGAGATGTAGTACTCATCAACGATGGGCGCTGCTTGCGCAATCATCACCTTATGAACTGTGTGGCCCTTGATATCCATTCCGAGAATCGCTGATGCCTTCTCAAATGTATCGGCAGGATCTACCGCGAGCTTTACGCCACCGGCCTTGCCACGTCCACCAACCTTTACCTGCGCCTTCACGACAACTTTGCCACCCATATCAGCGGCTGCATCGCGAGCCTGTTCTGGTGTGGTTGCGACTGCGCCCTTAAGAACTGGAACGGTGTGCTTTTCAAAGAGGTCGCGTGCTTGATATTCGTAGAGATCCACTCATGGCTCCTTAACGCTGGGGTTGGATACGGGGGTAATCCTAAACCCGCAGGCAGGCTCTGATTTACAGCGGCGTGACGGGTGCGTAGCGCAGCAGTAGGCGCTTATCGCCATATGCCCCGAAGTTGATGGTCGCCTCTGATTTATCGCCAACGCCAGAGGTGGCAACAACGGTGCCGAGGCCGAATGTGTCATGAGACACACGCTGTCCAACTTCAAGAACCATCGCCGAAGAGACCTTACCGGTTGCTCGTGGTGGTGGCGCAGTTGCAACGCGAGATTTACGAACCGCGCTCGATGATGTGTAGGAAGGCTTACCGTCGTTCTGCCATTCAATCAAGGTTGATGGAATCTCATCAAGGAAGCGAGATGCTGGATTGTATTTCGGTGTTCCAAAAGTTAATCGGTATTCAGCGCGAGAGATGTAGAGGCGCTTTTCTGCGCGAGTAAGTCCCACATATGCCAGGCGACGTTCTTCCTCAATCTCTTTTGGATCATCAAATGTACGTGCATGAGGGAAGATTCCATCTTCCATACCGGTGAGAAAGACAGTGGGAAATTCAAGTCCCTTCGCTGTGTGGAGAGTCATCAAAGTAACGACTCCCCCGTGATCTTCACCATCAGGAATCTCATCAGCATCAGCAACAAGCGAAACTTTCTCCAAGAAGCCACCGAGTGAGATCACCTCATCTTCACCGAGTTCATCCAATGATCGTTCTTCATATTCGATAGATGCCGAAACAAGTTCTTGTAAGTTCTCTACTCGAACCTCATCTTGTGGATCTGTGCTTGATGAGAGCTCTTTGAGAAGCCCTGATTGTTCGAGCGCGGCCTCGATAATTGTTGATGGCTTGGTATTGACTTCAACTAAGACGGCGAGGGCAGAGATCATGTTGGTGAATTCACCAATGGATTGGGCCGCCTTGTTGGGAACTGTGCCAGCCTCCTTAACTCGCAGGAGCGCCTCCCAGAAGGAGATTCCTTGTGCTCGCGCAAATAGATCGACTTCTTCTAGTGCTCGATCGCCAATGCCACGCTTTGGGAAGTTGATGATGCGTCGTAGTGAAACTTCATCGGTGGGGTTAGCAAGCACGCGTAGATATGCCAATAAATCCTTAACTTCTTTACGTTCGTAGAATCGAAGTCCGCCAACGACTTTATATGGCACTGCCGCTCGCATAAAGACTTCTTCAAAGACACGTGATTGTGCGTTGGTGCGGTAGAAGACAGCGGTATCACCTGGTTGAGAATCATCTCTATCTTGAAGCTTGCGAATCTCATTCTTAATAAACTCTGCCTCGTCGTATTCGGACTCGGCAACATAACCAATAAGGGGTGCACCTGAACCAGAATCTGACCAGAGGTTCTTCTCTTTACGAGATTCATTTTGCGAGATCACAGCATTTGCGGCTGAGAGGATGTTCTGAGTTGAGCGGTAGTTCTGTTCGAGGAGGACAGTCTTTGCATTGGGGTAATCCACCTCAAATTGGAGGATATTGCGAATTGTTGCTCCACGAAACCCGTAGATGGATTGATCTGCGTCGCCGACAACGCAGAGTTCTGCAATCGGAAAGCCATCGGTCTCATCACCCGTGAGCTCTTTAACCAATTGATACTGTGCATGGTTGGTATCTTGATACTCATCGACCAAGATGTGGCGGAAGCGTGAGCGAAAGCGTGCCTTCGCCTCTGGAAACTTCTGTAGTACCTCTACCGTCTTCATGATTAAATCATCGAAATCCATCGCATTGGCTTGCTTGAGGCGCTTCTCATACATTGTGTAAACATCAGCTGCAATGGTGTCGAATTGATTGGTCGCCTTACTTAAGAATTCATATGGCGTCTGCAACTCGTTCTTGGCGTTGGAGATAATGTTTTGAAATTGACGCGCTGGATAACGCTTAGAATCGAGGTTGAGGCTCTCGCACACCTTCTGAATTAACTTCTGCGAATCTGCTGAGTCATAAATTGAAAAGGATGAGTTATAGCCCAGGCGCTCAACCTCTTGGCGTAAAAGGCGAACACATGCGGAGTGAAAGGTTGAGACCCACATTGATTTAGCGATCGGACCAACGAGTTCGGTGACACGCTCTTTCATCTCGCCAGCGGCCTTATTGGTAAAGGTGATTGCAAGAATTTCAAATGGTTTAACGCCACGAGCAGCCATGAGATAGGCGATTCGACGGGTCAATACACGTGTTTTTCCAGAACCTGCGCCAGCGACGACGAGGAGCGGGGTGCCGGCATGAACAACAGCTTCTTGCTGCTGTGGATTGAGCCCCTGTAGTAACTCGTCATTGGCGTGCATGGCGGGGAGTCTAATAGGCTTGTCTGTCATGGAGCCTTTATCAGATTCTGAAATCAAGCGAGTCCTCGTAGTCAACGCCCATCCAGATGATTCCGACTTCGGTGCATCGGGAACTATCTCCCAATGGGTTCAGAAGGGCATCGAGGTCAGTTATGTCCTCTGCACCAATGGCGATCAGGGCGGCGAAGAGTCTGAGTACTCACGAGAAGAGATGCCTGCGGTACGTCAACGTGAGCAACGTGCAGCATGTGCAGCTCTCGGCATTAGCGATGTCACATTTCTCAACTATGTCGATGGACATCTCGAACCAACTATCACGCTTCGCAAAGATATTGTCCGTCAGATTCGCCGCGTTCAACCTGATCGCATTATCTGCCAATCGCCAGAGCGAAATTGGGAACGCATCGGCGCTAGCCATCCAGATCATCTCGCCGCGGGTGAGGCAACAATTCAAGCGGTCTATCCCGATGCGCGTAACCCTTATGCATTTACAGATCTTCTCTCAGAAGAAGGTTTACAGCCGTGGAAGGTGAAAGAGGTATGGATGCAAGGCCATGCCCATCCAGACCACTTTGTAGATATCACCGATACATTCCACTTTAAGATCGCAGCGCTCAAAGAGCATGCATCACAGACAGGACATATTGAGAATTTAGAAGAGATGCTCCGCGAATGGGGTCAACGCAATGCAGGCGTCGGCGGATTACCTGAAGGTCGTATCGCCGAAGCATTTAAAATTGTAAATACGCTTTAACGAACCGAAGCTCGCAGAATCGCAACTTTCTGCTTTGGTGCACCAACTCCTGATGGATCGGTGACGCCCTTAGATTCGATATAGCGCAAGATATCCAGACCCTTGGTGATCTTTCCCCAGACTGTGTAGCTAGGTCCAAGGACTCCTGAATCTTTAAATACCAAGAAGAATTGGCTGCCGTTGGTATTTGGTCCTGAGTTTGCCATGGCGAGCGTGCCGGCTGGGTAACGCGATGTCTCGTTGATAGGAAGATTCTCATCTCCATAAGTAAAACCTGGGCCGCCCGTTCCCGTTGCTGTCGGATCGCCACATTGGAGCATATAGAAATCTTTAATTGCTAAGCGGTGGCAGAGCGATTGATCGAAATACTTTGCTCGCACAAGCGCTGCCATTTGAGTAACAGTAAATGGCGCCTTGGGATCTAGCTTTGCAACAATCGTTCCACAATTGGTGACGAGAGTAAGAGTGGTGGGAAGCTTCTTCGCCACGGTCTGCGGTGGATTGGTTTGAATTGGCTGATGTCCAACTGCCTTAGTCGGAGTGCACTTCACTGCAGCAGTTGCCTGTGTTGGAGCGATAATTGTTAGCGCTGCAAAAGCGGTAGCAGCAACAATTGCGATCTTCTTCATTATCTTTCCTTTTACTCTCTTTATTCCCACTCGATCGTTCCGGGTGGTTTGCTTGTTACATCAAGGACAACTCGGTTAACTTCACGAACCTCATTGGTAATACGTGTTGAAATCTTCTCTAGAACTTCATACGGCACGCGAGACCAATCAGCAGTCATGGCATCTTCTGATGAGACGGGGCGTAGGACGATTGGGTGTCCATAAGTACGACCATCTCCTTGTACTCCAACGCTTCGAACATCTGCGAGAAGTACCACTGGGCATTGCCAGATATCGCGGTCAAGACCTGCGGCAGAGAGTTCTGCTCGAGCAATCACATCAGCTTCTCGCAAGATATCGAGGCGCTCTTTCGTTACTTCACCAATAATGCGAATTCCAAGGCCCGGACCTGGGAAAGGCTGGCGCCAGATGATGCCTTCCGGCAGACCGAGTTCGAGTCCGACATGGCGCACTTCATCTTTAAAGAGTGTGCGTAGTGGTTCAACTAATTTAAATTGAAGATCATCTGGCAGCCCACCAACGTTATGGTGGGATTTGATATTTGCAGTGCCTGTACCGCCACCGGATTCGACCACATCAGGATAGAGGGTGCCCTGTACTAAGAACTCAACCTCTCCCCCAGCTGCGATTTCACGTGCTGCCTTCTCAAAAGATCGAATGAATTCACGCCCAATTATTTTGCGCTTCTCTTCTGGATCTGTCACGCCTTTGAGCGCAGATAAGAACTGATCGACAGCATCGATAACAACGAGATTGACGCCCGTTGATGCAACAAAGTCACGCTGCACCTGCTCAGATTCACCGCTACGTAAAAGACCGTGATCTACAAATACACAAGTTAACTGGCTGCCGACTGCACGCTGAATAATTGCCGCAGCTACAGCTGAATCAACTCCACCAGAAAGACCACAGATTACGCGCTTATCGCCGATAACTTCACGAGCCTTTGTTATCTCATCCTCAGCGATGTTGGCTGTAGTCCATGTTGGTGCGCAACCAGCGATATTGATGAGCCAGTTCTGCAAGATTGCCTGCCCATATTCTGAGTGAAGGACTTCTGGGTGGAACTGAACTCCAGCAATCTTTGCGGAGGCATCTTCGAATGCAGCAATCGGCGTATCAGCAGTTGATGCTGAGATTGTGAAGCCGCATGGAACTTCAGAGACAGCATCGCCATGTGACATCCAGACCGATTGTTGCGCAGGAAGTCCGGCGAAGAGTTTTGAGCCGGGCTTTACCTCAAGCGGCGTGCGACCGAACTCTGATTTACCGGTCTGCGCTACGACACCGGCAAGTGCTGCAGCCATTGTTTGAAATCCATAACAAATTCCAAAAGTTGGAATACCGAGCGCAAAGATCGCTGGATCAACTTTCGGCGCGTGATCTGCATAGACCGATGAAGGTCCGCCGGACAAGATAATTGCCTCAGGGTTTTTTGCTGCAACTTCTGCTGCAGTAATTGTTGATGGCACAATTTCAGAGAAGACCTTTGCTTCGCGAACGCGACGTGCAATCAGCTGTGCATATTGCGCACCAAAATCAACGACGAGAACGCCGTATGGAGCCTTACTTTCCATGGTGAGTTACGACATCAACGCGTTGGAATGACTTCACATCAGAGTAACCGCATGTTGCCATCGCCTTACGGAGCGCTCCGAAGAGATTCATATCGCCGGCAGATGATTGGGAAGGGCCAAGAAGTACTTCTTCAAGTGTTCCGACCGTTCCCACATTGAATCGACGGCCGCGTGGAAGTTCTGGGTGGTATGCCTCTGAACCCCAATGCCATCCGAGACCTGGTGATTCGACCGCTTTAGCAAGAGCTGATCCCATCATCACAGCATCTGCGCCACATGCAATCGCCTTTGCGATATCGCCAGAGCGACCGACTGCGCCATCTGCAATAACGTGAACGTAGCGTCCACCGGATTCATCTAAATATTCGCGGCGAGCAGCAGCAACATCAGCAACTGCAGTTGCCATTGGAACTTCAATACCAGTGACTGTGCGAGTTGTGTGTGCTGCGCCGCCACCAAAGCCGACGAGAACGCCAGCAGCACCTGCACGCATCAAATGGAGCGCACCAGTTGTTGTGGCAACGCCACCCACAATGACAGGAACATCGAGCTCGTAGATAAATTTCTTGAGATTAAGCGCTTCACCTTCAGCACCAACGTGTTCCGCAGAAACTGTTGTGCCACGGATAACGAAGATATCCACGCCAGCTTTGATTACTGCATTGTGGAGTTCGACGGTGCGCTGTGGAGAGAGCGATGCAGCAACAGTGACGCCTGCATCGCGAATCTGAGCAATGCGCTCTTTAATTAATTCTGGGCGAATAGGAGCGGCATAAATTTCCTGCATACGACGGGTCGCATGCTTTTCTGGCATTGATGCGATTTCACCAAGTGGAATACGTGGGTCGTCATAGCGAGTCCAAAGCCCCTCTAGGTTGAGTACGCCGAGTCCGCCGAGCTTGCCAATTGCAATAGCTGTATCGGGTGAAACAACAGAGTCCATAGGAGCGGCTAGCAATGGAAGGTTAAATTTATATGCATCGATCTGCCACGCCAGGCTTACCTCTTCTGGTGTGCGAGTACGCCGGCTGGGAACGATTGCAATGTCATCAAATGAGAAGGCTTGGCGTGCGCGCTTGCCTGGTGCGATTTCGATCTCCACTTACGCCTTCTTTCCGTAATTTGGTGCATCTGCCACATCGAGAACATCATGTGGGTGGCTCTCTTTGAGGCCAGCCGATGTAATTTGAATTAAGCGACCTTCGCGACGAAGAGTTTCGATATCAGGTGCGCCGGCATAACCCATTCCACTTCGCAATCCACCAACGAGCTGGTGAACGACCTGTGCGACTGAACCCTTGTATGCAACTTTTCCTTCGATACCTTCTGGAACCAATTTATCTTCAGAGAGAACGTCATCTTGCATGTAACGATCTTTAGAATATGACTTCTTCTCGCCGCGTGATTGCATCGCACCGAGTGATCCCATTCCGCGATAGCCCTTGTACTTGCGACCATCAATTTCAATGAGCTCACCTGGTGACTCATCACAACCTGCTAACAATGAACCGAGCATGACTGAGTGTGCGCCAGCAACGATTGCCTTGACGATATCTCCCGAATATTGCAATCCGCCATCTGCGATCAATGGAATGCCAGCTTTGTTACATGCCTTAGCTGCCTCCATGATTGCTGTTACTTGTGGAACACCAACGCCTGCAACCACTCGAGTTGTACAGATCGATCCTGGACCAACCCCAACTTTGACAGCATCGGCTCCTGCATTAATCAAAGCCTGTGCGCCAGCACGCGTTGCGATATTGCCGCCGATGATTTCAGTTGTTGGAGAAAACTTTTTGATGCGCTCGATCGCTTCTAAGACCGCGCGATGATGTCCGTGTGCGGTATCAACTACAACCACATCAACACCCGCCGCAATCAAAGCTTGTGCGCGTGCAAATCCATCATCGCCAACACCGACTGCAGCACCTGCAAGGCCGACGTTTTTAACAAGCTTGACGTGTGTTACTTGATCTTCGATAGAAAAATTGCGGTGGATGATTCCGATTCCGCCAGCCTTTGCCATTGCAATTCCCATGGCAGATTCAGTAACAGTATCCATCGCAGAAGATGCCAGCGGTACCGCTAATGAGATATTTCGTGTAAGCCAGGTTGATGTATTTACTTCACTAGGAACAACATCGGAGGCATCTGGGAGCAGGAGAACATCGTCATAGGTCAGGCCAAGCATTGTGACCTTGTCGTGCTCGCTCATGAGCCGAGTCTATCGGTGGCCTTAGGCCCCGACTGCCATCGCTATTTCATCCACTGCAAGGGTTAATGAGCCTACAAAGTGGGCGTTCTGGCACTTATCGGGATTCCATCCCGGGCCGCCAATAATGATGCGGGGCGCTGGGCGGACGGAAGGTAGGTCTGTCACAAATTTCGGATCTCCATTAACTGGCAGCTGCGCCCACAAGAAAACCGCTGGAGGCGCAAAGCGAGTAACCATGGAAGAGATTGCCTCAACAGGAGTGCGAGCGCCTAAGAAGTGAGTCTCTATACCGCGCTCTGCTAAAGCCGCTGAAAGTGCGTGGAGTGCAAGTGAGTGTAATTCTTCACCAACAGATGCAAGTAAGACAGGCCGCGCATTTATCGGTACAACGATCTCTGCTGCGGATTCGCGCAATACTCGCTTGAGAATTTCGGTAAGCATATGTTCAATTTCAATACCTTTGCCCGATGACTCCCAGGCACTTCCAACCTCTGTGAGCACTGGTACAAAAACATCTTGCCAGGCACTGATAATTCCGTTCTCGGCAATTTCATTACGCAACATCGTTTCGACAAATAATGAATCCAGAGCGTTAACGGCATTCAAGATCGCTTCGATCGTCTCATCGCATTCACGACAGAGCGATGTAATCTCTTCGATGATTACTTCACCCTGGTGATCTTTTGCCTGCACCGCTGCATCTGCCGGTGACATGCCCGCGCTAATTAATCGACGCATGACGGTCAGCTTTGCTAAATCTGCTGGGCAGTACTTTCGATGTGAGCCCGCTTCATGACTTGATGGCCCGATCCCATAGCGACGAGCCCACGTGCGTAAGGTG
>JACCDI011351334.1_pt1 | contig 10032 bp, 2 predicted proteins | sample 7442791 | NCBI WGS metagenome assembly JACCDI01 (sample SAMN15323434, study PRJNA562643) | freshwater metagenome | isolation source: river surface water | place: USA:Blue River Watershed | collected 2017-08-15
AGCAATCCTATGATGACAGACAACTTTCTTTTTACCATCACATGACTGAATCATGTTTAGGACTTTTGGGAACCACCCATTGTTTGTGTCTTGTCTGTCTTGTTGTCTGTTGTCTCCTGCACAGGAATGCAGTTTCGCGTGCAAAAAAGAATTCTTTTGTGCTCTAGATCGGTGCAAATATCGGCATGAAAATCGATAAAACCTCCTCAAAAATCATCAAATTTTGAAGAGGTTTTTTCGATTTTGAGACCGATCTTTTGACCAATTTTGGATTAGCAGATTGACGTGACAATTAACAGATTTATCTGACGTGTCATGACATGTGAATCACCGTAAATTGGCCTAGATCGGTCAGAATCGGTTGGTGAGACTACTACTCCCCTAACAATATCCAAACGTTTGGAGTGGTGTTTTTATTCTGTTCTCAAAAAATAGTGGGCACATTCTGATACACATGGCTTTTGGCAACATTGGAAGGATATTTTGAAGTGAACATCATACTGAAAAGTTACGTATGTAAAATTCCTATTTCGTCCTTCGGTAGTAGTTGGTCGGAGCATCTGGACAAAAGATTGTTCGACTTTGTCCAGACCAAATGAAATTGCTGTTGGTCGGAGGACGAAAGCTGGTTTTGGCTCAAAGGATGAGTTTTTAAGAAAGTACAATACCTCCTCTAGATGAATGTTCAAAACTGTGGGAGTTTAGAAAACAATATAATACGACGAGTTAAGAAAAGACAAGTTTTGCCCTTAAGTGGACGATTTTGGAGGTAAGATCGTCTTCAAAAGGTCGAGTTTTCGCCTTCAATGATTAGTTTGATAATAAGTTACGATTGTTCCTATTTCTATTTTTGTAAAAATGGCGATAATATCTTGCGGAGCTGACGGACCAACCAAACGTCGCTGCAATCCACCTCCGCGCAGTCCAATTTCCAAGTACTGGTAGTATGTATGATGGCAGCATCGTCACCATCATCCCTCTCTACGGTAGAGCTCAGAGGCAGTTCACTTGAAGATAAATTAGCCACAATCGCTAATCTCCTCCGCGAGAAGAAAAACATCATCGTGCTCGTGGGTGCTGGAATCAGCGTTTCCTGTGGCATCCCCGACTTTCGTTCGAGAGGGACTGGGTTGTATCACACTTTGAATTATCAGGTATGTCTCTTCAATCGATTGATACCGATTTATAGAAACTAAATGACCGTCATGACTACGTTTACGTACAACTTTTCACCGATACCTTTACTCTCAAATTTGAAGGAATTAGGGCTTACAACCCCAGAGGACCTTTTTGACATAGTAAGCGTTGTCGCGATCATTATTTAATTGCTATATCCAAATCTTCCTCATAAAGGAAAATAAATCTCTTTCTTTCAAAAAGGAAGCATTTCAAGATGATCCTCGTCCATTTTATCGATTTGCGCATTCACTCTACCCCGGGAAAATTGAGCCCGGTCCATCACACAAATTTTTGGCTTGGTTAGATCGGCAGAATATGTTGCTGCGAGTTTACACTCAGAACATCGATGGATTAGAGCAGTCTGCCGGAGTGGGAGAAAGCAAAATAATTTATGCGCATGGATCTCTACTTCATGCCTCGTGCATGAAATGTAAAGTGGGTTATTCGGCGGAGGATATCGCGCCAGATGTGAGGGCGGGAAGAGTTCCCCTGTGTGAAAGACGCTTGGCCAAAAAGTCAAAGAAAACCACTGAGCAGTCAACTTCCAGGTGTAGAGAGGAAAATGGAGCCAGTTTACGGCGATCGTCCAGAAATTCATCAAAAAAATTCAATCAACAGTATAAGATTTTACCGAAGGGGAGCTGCGGTGGCGTCATCAAACCAAATGTAACATTCTTCGGAGAAAAGCTTGCAAATAATATTGGACGAAGTCTCGAAACAGATTACAAAACTGCTGATGCCCTAATTGTCATGGGAACTTCTCTTTCAGTGTAAGCTTCCAATTGCAATCTTGATATCATGCTTCTATGATCCACTTGCCGTAATAATTTTATTGTGTTTTCACTCCTTCAAAGTGCACCAATGTCAAAAGTAGTCGAATTCATGCCGCCAAACATTCCCCGCATCCTTGTCAATCGCAACATTGTGAATGCACCGAGTTCATCGAAACGACATCACGATTCTACTGGAAAGGGTTATTTGTTTGATGCGTGTCTCCTGGGAAATTGTGGTAAGTTTTTCAGAGTTTGGGGGTAATTTATCTATGTTTCATTGCAGTAATATCAAATTTAGAACTAATGAATTTGCTTCGTCCATAGACGATGTTGTCCATGCATTGATGAAGAAAATGATTGATGTAGAATTCCATGTTTCGGCTGGTGTTCAGGCATTAGAGAAAATAAACAAATCACTGATTCCAACTGAGGAATACGCGGGAGAATGGCTGAACGAACAGCCAATTGAAAGTGTTCTTTTATTCCCAGGAGCATTAACTTCTCTGCAAGAACCAGAAAATGGTAACTTGACAATTAATGTTCATTGCGATGGGTGTCATAAGGAGATTAAGGGTTTGGTTTATAGCTGTGAGACGTGTTTTGATTTTGACTTGTGTTCTGATTGTTTTCCAAACATGTCGAAAACTCATGCTGACGGGAAACATAACTTCAAGAAGGATAGACCGATGTCGTAATAATGCCATCAATGGTATTGCATTCCCTATTGTGTCATTAGAGAGAGGATAGAACCATCAGATTCGGGAACTCTCTCTTTAGCCAATTATGACTGTGACTCTTTTTGAACCTTTACGAGAAACACTGTAGTCATATTGTTTGTAGTTAAGACAACACCAAAATCTCACGAGTTTTTTAAAAATGTGAGAACTCAGAGCATTATAGTGATTTCTGTCCAGCACGTTGGTGCAACCCAAAAATCATCATGAATTAAGTAGACATTTCAAGGTAGATTTCACAGCAACAGTAAAGGTTGCCTCTTTACAAATCCTTACAGAAAATTGATTCATAACAGGATATCCTGTTCACACGTCTTTAACATATAATAATTAAATGAAATTAACTAGATCATTGACTCTTGAGGAAATAGTCCATCTTTTTCTTCTGTCTTCCTCTAAATCCTTATCAGTAAGTTTTACTTTCAAGCATCAGGTAAGCTAATCTCAGCATGGTTTTCCTACTTATTCTGGGAGAACTAGGTAATTTGAATATCTGTCTTCATTGATACAGGAAAAAAGGAAAAATTCTGCACTGAGCCAATTTATACAACAAGTATCAGACATACAGTTACTTCCAATAGGTTCCATGGGAAGGAATTTAATCCATAATGAATACCTTTTATGTCTCAGGGTGGTGGAATGCTCTAAGTCTACTGCACTCTGTCTTCTATGTAATGTGTTATCTGACATGCTTTGAGAATTTCAAAATTCAATACAAGTTGGAAATCACTTCATGAATGGACCAGTACCATAAAGAAACCAAGAAAATTAAACCTATATCCATTTCCAATGAGGTAACTACCATCACTTGTAATGCAGACATGAGGAATGTACTTTCATCAATATTGAATCCTGTCATTGTTTCAAAATGATGTGACATTTTCAAATTTCATAAAACCAGCACTTGTAGGTGAAAAACTCTCAATATTTGAGATGCAATTGCTGCTCTTGACATTCCTCTCAATGATTTGTTGGAATCCAGTACAAAGATGAGAATTACTCTCTTTTCCAACTTGTGGCAACACTTGTAGATGACAAGGCCAACAATGGAGAGGTTAAGGCATGACATCAGTCATATTCTGGCCATTGGGGGTAATGATGATGAATTGAAGCAACTAATGGATTTCTTGTTTATGCTGTTGAATCATCTCTCCAAAAGTCTGATGAAGTAGAAAAGATTTCTGCTACCATTGTAATAAGCCAAACTCTAATGGACACATCAAGTGGCTCTGTCAATCACCAGCACACATATTGAAGTCACAACAAATTGACCAAAGTATAAAAACTTTCCATGTAATACAATTTCATCATAAGTAGATGAAACTCCTTTGCAAGATAGATGGAAGTATCAAATCAATTTTAGATACTCTATATATATGGCAGTGACAGAGATATGTTGAGTTAGCCACTACCACATATTGACCTATGTAGGTGTCAAGCATATCTACTCTCAAACTAAGTCCTGTGGCTTATGTGCTGGTACCAAGATCTACTGATGATACCTCTGACAACAACAATTCTATCATTTGATTGAATTCTTTACAGACTCCTGGATCATACAACACCTCTTGGTATCTGGAATCCTTTGATGATGACCTTTTTGTGTTGGATTCAATGACCAGTTTCTCCCTGGGAAGTTTGGAAACTGTTTTGTAATTCATGGTCCCAAAATTGCTACTTGGCAACTGTTCTTGGCACACTGTGGATATGCATTGAATTCAGCTACAAATCCAAATGTCAAGGCAACCAAATCCAACAATGCGGCTGCACTGGTTTATCTCTGGGGTAACTGTGTTGTTGACGTCAAATAATGTAAGAAAATTGGGTCACAGATCAGTATTGAAAAAATTACAGAACTTTGAACTATAGCTTATTTACCAAGTGTTCTGTTTGAACAATCTATTTTTGTAGATCCATTACAGAAATGATTCATAAAAATGAACAAAAGCTCCTCGTCATCATTTTGGGGCAATATTGTGTGGTGCACTCATACAAACTAAGTTGACCATTTGACCAGTGTGAGGGCATATCATTCATGATTCATAACTCATAACAAACTCTTCATTCACTAGGAAAAATTGATTTCAAGCACTTTCCCTGCTATGAACTTGACTCACAAGCACTGTTTACATTGACAACTAGTTTGACTGTGAGCTTGGTATTGTTGGTTGTTCATTGGAAGTCATGAACATTGGGAATTTGAACTTAAAAAATATTTTGATTTACTGATACAGCTGTTCATCCAGCTTTTTTGATATATTATTAGAGGACCCCTCAATGCATGTAACATTTCTAAATGTCATTGTACCATGCAATTCTCACTTTGGTGGATTGTTTGTTCAATAAAAAATGTGGTTTTGTTTTTGCTTTTGTATCTGTATCTGTCTCTTTACCTGCCAACATGTTTAAACCAATTTGGATCAACATTGTTCTTTATTTTTTTCCTTTTAGCCTGACAATATAGCCAGAAATCATTGTTGGTGGAATGGTAAGGACAAGTTGGCTGGTTAAAGATGGTGAATCCAAAAGTATCTTTGGTGAAAATTTTCTTGTTACCACAATAAATTATATCCATGATGATAGGGCATGTAGAGTGATAAACTTAACTCAGTGAAGTCAATAATTAAGGTGAGATGTAAATCAATGGTCCCAACTTATGTCTCTCAGTTTCATTGTGAAATGTACACTTCCCAAGCTCTTGAACAGCAAAACCAGTATGATTATGACCCATCTTATCTCATATTTCATTTCTTGGCAAATCTAGACACCATGGCAAAAACGGTAGTGGCTACAAACATTGCTCTCACCAACTCTTGATCTGCAAAATTCCTCTATTTCCACCTACAAAACAACCAGTTCATATGATTCAATTTTTCTTAGATGCAGTTGGATCATCTGATTCATTCAATGGACCTGCAACAGTTTGTTTTCCTCATTGTCCTAAGGAATCTGAGTAATTTGTTGTTTATAGGAGAGAGAAGTATTGAGTGCAATATACACAAGGCTCATTTGGGTAGTATCAATATGATCATAATCACCATCTTGATGTAAATGCATCTGATACTGCTGATGTCAGCAACACTGCCTCACAGCAACAGAAGATATCAAAGAGGGGGGGGGGCATTTATATTTCTCCTAAAACATGTTCCTTTTTGTGAACAATAGGGTTTTTATGTCAACCTGGTTGGGATCAAGAAGTTGATTGGCAATGGTTGGGTCGAATCAATTCTCAATAATGTTATAGGTGATGCACTAGAAAATCTCCCTCATGTGTTGATCTGCTTGCATGGAGGCATTAAAAAATAGTTATAGACAAAGTGTTACAGTATTATTCTTGAAAATGAAACTACCCCAGTCATCAAAAAAGGTGGTGGATGAAACAACTGCTGAAGTAGCAGGTTACAATGGTGAAGATTTTTCTCATACCAAATGGCTCAATCTCATCACTGGATTATAATATCATATTTTGATACTATCTATATCAGGTCCAAGAGGTAAGTACCAAAGAAGGATACAAATCAGATATGTGGAATCAGTCATACAATTAGAAAGATTGCCAAGATGAGAACCAGAAGTGCTTATTAGTCTAGACATTCAAGATTATACAAATTTCTGAACAGTAGAATAAAGGAAGAATAAGCACCCTGTTTTTAACAAGAGGGATCATTACTCAGATGAAAGTCCTTAATGCTCCTGAAAAGAAGGTATGTCTATGTCTATGCCCAGTTAGTAATAACATAATCTTGTTCCTCTTTCACAATGGGCAAGCAACCAATCCACCTGGGAAATTATTACTGGTGTCTCAAGAAAGTCAATACATGGGGCAAGGGTAAATTCAGTCAAATAGCTTGAACCAAAACTTTTTCAATGTTCAGCAACAAGTACAAATGTGTCTGATAACCATTATGTTGGAGTTAGGAAACTGAGGGCAGGCAACATTTAAGTCTGATTCAATGAACACAAATTTTACCACTTGGATTATCAAAACCGTTAGTTAGGATTACAGAGAACTTTGTTTTGTTATGATCATTTAATTCTACATATTTTATCAATGATGCTCATGTGTTCTTAATGACATATGACGTATATAATATTTGATACAGATTACCCCAAAGGTTGCAGTAGGGCTGTAGATCTAGATTTTCTCCTTTATGAAAGTGTCAAATATAGTGTGTTAGTTGATACTATATTTTATCAAGTATGAGCATGCCCAATGTTATCATCAGGAATAATTTTACAATCATTTTATTTATGGTTTGAACAATCAACTACTTGATTTGTTGCTATTTCTAACATCCTCCAATGATAGAATAGAAGGGGACATGTACAATAATCTGATGCAAAAATCTATAACAGGGCGTGATCTGTTCTCTTCAGATTATCAACAACTGGCAATTAATGGTAATGATTTCTTCCTCCAAAGTTTTCCATAAAATTTTTACACCTTTGGTAAGGTTTTAAAATAAATTCCTGTTGAAATAACATAAATCTTCCTCCATACTTGAACATATTTAAAGTTCCCATGAAGAAATTTTTGTTTATTCCAATACTTACCAAAATAGTATAGATTACATGATGATCATTCATCTTGCACTATTTCTGCAAAACACTTTCAATCTATTAAAGTACAAAATTCTATCAGGCTGAATGAAAATTATATTTTTTCAATAATCAACATATCATACCAGTTTGAATCAAATGTTCTGATATTCTTCATCATTTAAAATAGGTACAAGTTCAAGGTACAATGCATATCATTGCAATTAATAAATTACAACTCAAGTTTGTATTGTACCTACTGTTATGGAGTAAACTACAATATTATAGTTCTATTGTGAAAGGGATTTTACAATATACTTGTAATACTTGGCATAAAAAGATAACACATGAAACTGAAAGACTCCTTACTTAAGTTCCAACTTATGAAGAAATGCCTTCAAATTCAAATCCTCAAAAATGTTCAGAAATATATTGTATACTCATGTACATTTGATGATTGATTGGCATTTTTTGCCAATGACACTGTAATCAACAACATCAGCCATATTTCTGTCTGGTGCACACTGTTGAGTAGTCCAATGTAACCCCATATCATAACAACATTATGGTAAACATAATCAAACCCAATTTTCATACATAAAGGATAATTTAAATTAACTAGGTGTAACAGTGTCCTATTAGACCCTCATTCAAATAAATTAATGTGGATATGAATTTCAGAGTAAACTAGACATAAGTCATTTGCTTCAATAGGATATTGGGCTTTGATGATTTAACTCAAGAACTTATGGATTGATTCAATTTTTGGATATTGGATTTTCATTTGATGATTTGACCTTGAATAAATATTGCCAACCACCATCACCTTCCTGATTACTTTCATACTTAATGTGAAAACAACATTGGGTCAAAATATGGTTTCTGTTGGATCTTCTTTATCAATTTCTATTACTCAAAAGAAGGTAGTTTAATTAATAACTTACAGCTTAGGTTTATTTTTGAGTGACTAAAGACTACTATTTTTGAATGCAGAATATTCATGTTGAGCAAAATCATGTAGACTGATTCAATGAATTGAGTTTAGAGTATCTTCAATTTTATTCTTTTGAGTAGATACTCCACCTATCATTCCCTAAAATGTCATTGAAAATATATTAGAGTATTTGAATATCTGTATTTCTATTAACTAAATGAGGTTGTGAAGAAATGTTATCTCTGTAAGGAAATTTTTCTAACTCAATTGACAACAAGATTGCTTCAAAAATCAGATTTCATCAGGTTAATATGGTATCAATCACACCCCAGTAATGAAGATTAATACACCTTGCTTGGTTTGTCAATGATCACAGAATAAAAATCTAAAATTTGTTGTAAAATAAGAAATCTTGACAGAAAATATAACATGAGTATGTCTAGTCATGAGTCATGTAAAAATAAATTAGATTAGTTTCAGAATAACCTGTCACGAGATGCACATTTGAATTTCAATAAAAATATTTTCTGGGCCAGTAGAAATGCTGAAATTTTGATTTTTTAATAGCTTGATAAAAGATGTGTAAAAACAAAAACTTTAATTTTTGTTTAATCTATGTCCTTTGTATCCTGCATGTTTCTTTGTTACTTTCTTTATTCAATAAAAATCTAACTTTAATAAAACTGCAATCAAAGATTGCTCTTCCAATGTCTTTACAATAAATGATTGATTGCAAAACTATTAGATGATGCAATGGTGAAAATTGCAATAAGAAATTATTGATGGTCATCATTCAACAAAAAATCATTAAGAAGTATTTTAGTTATCTTGTTCTATTTTGAATGATGATGTATCAATAATATATTAGTTGCATGATTTCATCTCAAAAATCAATAATAAATTATCAAAAGTAATTTTGTTGTGACAATCATCAGAGGATATGTTTTCATAGTCAATGAGAAATAAAGATTGCTCAAATAAGTTGTCATGAATTCAAATAATATGAAAATATTATAATAATGAAAGTTATTTGTTATAATATCTTATTTGATTCAATACTAAGGCTAAGATTGATCTTATGGAGTGTATTGCAGAGATGTTCAATTAAACATATTTCCGCTAAAAATATTAGAATGATAAAGCCAGATAATCAGGTCATAAATTTCAATATTTCTGTTCTCAATCATATGAACTTTCAATTGTCACTGAATCCTCTTCATAAGATTCATGGCTACTTCTAATAACACTGGTGGTTCATTGTAAATATAAAATAGTGATAGAAAAACAATCAAAAACTTCAAACAAATTAAATCTCAAAATGCAAAGATAGATGAATTATTTGAATTTAATAGACTTTGATGTAAAATGAAGAATTAATGCAATAAACAAATTTCATTGAAAAATAAATTGTTTTGAGACCTAAATTACTGTACTATTCATCACAAAGGTGTTCATATTCCCAGTGATTATCTTATACATCTAACAAAAAATAGATTAACAACAATTTTAGATATTTCTTTATTATCATCAACTTTCATTTCAAACTTTGTTGATATGATATATATTCTATTTCATAATAAACAAGACTATGAATTTCAATGAATCATGAAAATAGAAAGCACCAGGTATGTCCTTAGCCGAATATTACAATTCTTTTACTTTCCTTCTTTCCTTGATGTCTTGTTGCCTTATTTCCTTCTTTCCTTCTTTCCTTGTTTCCTTCTTTCCTTGTTTCCTTGTTTCCTTGTTTCCTTGTTTCCTTCTTTCCTTCTTTCCTTCTTTCCTTCTTTCCTTCTTTCCTTCTTTCCTTCTTTCCTTCTTTCCTTCTTTCCTTCTTTCCTTCTTTCCTTCTTTCCTTCTTTCCTTCCTTCCT
>JACCDI010513421.1_pt1 | contig 10029 bp, 14 predicted proteins | sample 7442791 | NCBI WGS metagenome assembly JACCDI01 (sample SAMN15323434, study PRJNA562643) | freshwater metagenome | isolation source: river surface water | place: USA:Blue River Watershed | collected 2017-08-15
CTTTAAAACAATCTTAAAAAACAAGATACGATGTCAACTAAAATTACCATTAACCATAACGGTTCTATCAAAGTAGAAGGCGATTTTACTATTGTGGATAGAGAAGGAAATACTTATGATTTAGCAGGTAGAGAAGTCATTGGACTTTGCAGATGTGGTTTAAGCAAAAACAAACCTTTTTGCGATGGTGCACATAATGGTCAGTTTGCGCATGAAGCAAAGGCATTTGCATTACCTCCTAAGAAAACTACCTAATCTATGAAGCGTTTGTTGCGTTTGGTAGATGCATTGGAAGCACAATTAGCTCATTTTGAAAGTAGCAATAGTATTATTTCTACTGCAAATGTGGGCTGGCATATTGAACATAGTTGTTTGGTGATTACAAAAATCATTCAAACAGTTAGTCAATCAAATCCTGCTTCTTATCAATGGGAGTGGAATTCAAGAAGAGTAATGGTTTTTCTTTTGGGAAAATTCCCAAGAGGACGTGCGGAAGCGCCAGCCTCCGTATTGCCTGGTCAAGAAATTTCAAAAGATCATTTAATACAGTCAATTCAACAAACAAGAAACGCGATTGCTAATCTTTCTAGCTGTAGTAAGCATCAACATTTCAAGCATCCCTTTTTTGGCGTATTAAATAAATCTTCTACTATTTATTTTTTAGGAATTCACACCAAGCACCATTTACGCATTATTGAGGATATTTTAAAGTAGCAGATACCAACTTATTTTCCTCTTTATTTTTTCGGAAGCTTTGCCTTTGCTTTTTTGGCAAGGGCTTTCATTTCATTTTCTTGTACCCTAAACTTTACCATGTCTTGAATGAGCTTAATAGGGAAAGGCTTGTCCAGTGGCAATTGTATGCCTCCCTTTGAATAGACGTATCCTTTTTCGTCTAATTGTTTTTTAAAAATTTCAATTGGTTTTGCAGTTGGGTAAAAACCGTAATGATTTTTAAAGAGTGCAAAGTATACCAAATTCCCTTCTTGTATAAAAACTGGCATATGATAACTAATACCTTCAACTGCCTTGGGAGCTGCTTTTTTGATAATAGATCTCAACTTCTCTAAGCCTGCTTGTCTTTCTTTGTCCTGCTGTTGAATATAATCGTCAATTGTAACACAAGGGATTTGAATCTTTTTCATCTTGGTTTGTTATGAATTCAAATTTACTTCTTGTTATGGAGTAAGGAAAGGATTTGACCATTTCTTATCTGTATATACATTGTTGCCTCCAAGTGTTTTAATAAAAGCAACTACCTGTGCAATTTCTGTATTGGTCATATTTAGTTTGTTCCCAACTCCATCCTGTCTTAACCTTAGGTCCAAATTATTATTAGCAGGTTGGCTTGGAATATTGTTATAATGGCCAAGAACGGCTTCAATACTAACAAATTTTCCTGTATGCATCATTTTTGAATTTAAATTCCCATTTGCTTTTACCAAATCTCTAAGAGAGGGGGCTCTTGTGTTGTTAAATTCAATGTTATTACTTCCAGCAAATCCAATAACTCCATTGTTTCTGGTATTCGGATCTATGTCAAATTCGGGTGCTTTATGGCAACCATTACAGCCAATACCACCTGCAATTCTATTTCCATTGCCGTCAAATGCTGGAGGAGTCAAAAATAAGTTTTTACCCATATTTTCGTTTGGGGTAAAGTTCGGACAGGGAAGTAAATCGGTATTTACACTAGCTCTTCCAATATCGTATTTTGAGTCAAATGATTGAATACTTCTTATAAATTGTGCTAAAGACTCTTGTATTCTTGGTTCTGTTACAATCGTATCTCCGTAAACAGATTTAAAAATTTCTTTATAATATCTAATTCCAGATAATTTTGCCAATAAGGTGCTTAAATTTCCTCTTCCATTTAAACCACTAAATCCCATTTCTGCATGATCTTGAATGGGCATAGTTGTCTGAATTTCCAAACTTGCAGCACGTTCATTCCAGAAAAATTTACTTTCATTGGCAAATCTTGTATTGATTAATCTCATGGAGTGCCTTACTGTTTCTCCACCCTCTACGCCATCACTTAATTCAGCAGTATCACTAAAAGCAAATTCTTGCTTATGGCAACTTCCGCATGAAATGGTATTATTGATACTTAAGTTTTTATCATAAAATAATATTCTACCCAAAGTGGCTTTTGAATCTGTAATAGGGTTGTTCCCAGTATTGTCTAAAGAAATATAACCAGGCTTGCTTTGGTTGGCATAATTGTTTAAATTTTGAAAATCAATATTTGCTCCAAAGGCAGCTTTGGTAGCAGCAAATGGATCTATTGTGGCTTCAATTTCTTTAATGGTAGTTGTACTTGAAATGTCAGATTTGTTACAACTAATTATTGCAGCAGTTAAGGTTAAATAGGTTAAGGCTATTACAAAGGCTTTTTTCAAGGGGGTATATATTTTGTTTAAAAGTAATCTTAATTCACCCTTAGGACAAATCAATACTGTTAAGGTTTATTTCATTAACAATAATTAACAATTTAATTTATTTTGAGTATGATTAATTGCAAAATTGGATATAGTATTGGAATGTGCTCTACTGTAAAATTAAAAAAGAGGAGCCTTGAAATGGAACCCCTCTTTTTTGTACAAGTAATTTCTAACTTTGAATTATTTCTTTTTGCAAGTGTTAATTCCTACAATTGTGTAAAGTGGACAAAAACTAACTACACTGGTTAATAAAAACACACCACCTAAAACCAATAAAACAATTGCTAAAGTACCTTCCACCGTTTTTGTAATGTAAAGCATTGCAACAATTATGGCTATTAAAACACGAATAACTCTGTCTAAGGATCCCATGTTGGCTTTCATAATCTTACGTTTTGGTTAATGAATTTATTTTTTAAAAGCTATAAGCTTTCTTACTTTTCTAGTTCTTCTTAAAAATACCTGCCACTAAATATCCCATCAATGCGCCATATAATATACTATTGAGTGGCTTTGAAGTAATCATGCAAGTTCCACTTGCACAACCCACAAATTTCCAATACATGAATCCGGCAAAAGCACCAAGGAGAATGCCTATTAGGTCGGTTTTGTATTTATTTAAAATTGCATTCATGTTTTTAATTTTGATCTTAATCCAATTTTGCCTTAAGTCCAAACCAGGATCCACCATTGTATACTTCCACGCCAGCTGCCTTTAATGCAGACTTGGCCATACCACTTCTGGCGCCGCTTTGACAAACTGTAATCACCGGCCTGTTCCATTTTTTAATGGCAGTAATTTCTCTTTGAATGATATTTAAGGGGATATTCTTAGATCCTTTTATATGTCCGCGATCAAATTCTTGAGGAGAACGTACATCAATGATCACTGCCCCAGCTTCTGCTAGCGCCTTAAAGTCGGTTCCTGGCCCGAATAGTTTTTTAAAGAATCCAAACATATTAATTGTTGTTGATAATATTATTTAAACTAAAAATTCCACCACCGTTATAGCAATCCGCAATTCCATTTTGCTGTAGTATACCTGCTGCAATTCCACTTCTACCACCACTCAAACAATAAACGACAATTGGTTTTGGCATGGATTCTATTTGTTTAAGATTTTCCTCAATCAAATCTAAGGGTATATTAATAGAGCCAGGGATATGATTTTCTTCAAACTCAATAGTGCTACGAACATCTAATAAAGTGCCCTTTTTCTCTTTAATGGATTTAATTATATTTTGCATAGTGTAAGTTTAACTACAGCAAAGTTGAAGTAATAAAAAGCTTAATTAGGTGATATTTATCACAATTAAGATAAATTATCAAAAATCCCTTTATTGCCTAATCCAATCAAAAGAGTTGCGATTCATATTAATCCAGCCATTGTTTTCCATTTTCTTCAATAAACGACTAATCACTTCTCGGGAAGTATTTAAATCGTTGGCGATTTCTTGGTGGGTTAGTTGAACTGTATGACCAAACTGTTTTACCTGTTTTTTTATATAAAATTCAAGTCGCTCGTCCATGTTCTTAAAGGCAGTTTCATGAATCGTTTTAAGTAGTTCTTCATAACGACTACGGTAGGTTCTTATCACAAAATAGTGCCAGCTTTTGAATTCGTTTAGCCATTTTTCCATGTATTCAATTGGGATGGCTAAATATTGTATATCAGTTACTGCTTTAGCCAGCACCTGACTTTGCTCGTGGTGATAATTACAGACAAGGGTAACAGCACATGCTTCCCCAGGATTTAAATGGTACATAAAATACTCTCCACCATCTTCCCCTTCTTGATACAGTTTTACAGTGCCATCTACCACCAGCATGGCAGATTTGATATTTTGGCCCATTTTTAAAAGGGTAGTGCCACTTTGGGCTTCTCTTAGTTCTGCTTTATTTATTATGGCATCATACAAGCCATCCTCCCATTCAGGAAATATTTTTTTAAGTGATTCTTTTGATAACATAAAATAATTCAATTCAAATGTGAATATACATTTATATAAACATATATCCCATTTCAAATTTCAGTCATTGACTAAATAATGACCTTCAAAACAAGTTGCAACTCAATGACTACTAGTGTTGAACTATAATTTTTTTGCTAGCTATAAATTGATCAGTCTCAAAATTTACAAAGTATACTCCATTTGATAAACTTGAAATATCTATTTCCTTATCTTTTGTAATGATCACTGCCTCGCCCATTATATTCAATACTTTAATTTGAAAATTTTGAATTGGGGTTTTACCCTGAATGAAAATTTTAGTACTAGCTGGATTTGGGTATACTTTAATAAAGTCATTACTTATAATTTCATTGACTCCAGTAACTAATGAGGGAACAATTGAGTATGAATAAGCGATATCACCATTTTTCCTATTCGTATTTTCTTCAGAAGGCAAATATGTTTTTACATAATCAACCTGGGCCTTATCTGGTCCTACCGTAATATGTAAATAGCCTCTATTGGGCATCAAAATGCCATTCACATAGCCATAAGCCGTACCCGTAATCGTTGTTAAATTTTTTGCCGAGGGCTGGGGCACTTCTTGATATACAATGCCATCTTTTTCTTGTTTTGCAAATAAGTGATCATGTCCATGAAAGTAAATACTTGCTTTATTTTCGAAAAGTAGGTAATGAATTGGTTTGTCCCAGCCTGGTCTATTTGTAGCAAATCCAAAAGTTGAATCCGTATTTTTACCACCCATCTCATACAAATGAACAAATTCAGAACCGCCTCTTCCATCTGTGCCTGTACCACCAACCAACTGGTGGCTGAATAAAAATTTATATTTGGCCTTACTGTTTGATAGAGTTCTTTTTAACCAATTATATTGTTCTAATCCTAAACTCCAGCCCCATTCCGGCTTTGATTTAGTGTACATATAAGGGTCAATAACTACAAATAATGCATCACCCCATTCCCAAGCATAGTAATTTTCACGAATGCCAACCATGGGTTCAGAGACTGAATTGCCAGAATAAAAGGTATTAGGGTAAGGATTTGGGAAATATGTTTTTCTAATCAATGCGGCCATCGTTGGTAAACTATTTTCATTGGTATTTGGAAGCCAGCCAAGTTCGCCTTCATGATTTCCAAGTGTTACAAACAATGGGGCGGAATGCGTTAATTCGTTAAAATAATTTCTAAATAGCAATGTGCGATCAATTATGGATTTTTTATCAATCACGGGTAGCTTATCGCTCATTGCATTATCTCCTAAATCGATTATAAAATCTGGCTTTTTAGATAACATGTGTTGAAGCGTTAATCTATATGCATTAGCATCGCAATTGCTATCTAAATGAGGATCTGCTTCAACAACAAAAGAAAAAGAAGATCCAGTTTTTCTTTGAGTTTGAAAATAATGTTCTGCACCATTTATATAATTTCCGGATCCAATTAACTTATATTTAGTTCGATAAAAATATTTGGTATTCGCAGTTAAATTAGAAAAAGGAACTTCTATGGGTGTATCTGCAATGGTTGTATATATGGGAGTAATTGTATTATAGATTCCACTAGCTGTTCCATATTCCCAATATACATTTACTGCATTATCGAATAGTATACTCATTGTTATACTCGTATCAGTTGGCCTGCCTAATACTTCAGTATAGTTTTGGGCATTTGAAAAATGACATAATAGTATTGATAATGAAATTAAATATCGCTTCATTCAAATTATTTATTGATCAATATTTTTTGACTTTTATTCCATTTCTCAGTTTGTATATTGAGTATATACAAGCCGTTAGGCAAACTGCTGATATTAATATCTCGTTGATTTGAAATCAATACTACATTTCCAATTTCATCAAAAAGTTTGGCTTCAAATTTAAGTGTTGGCTCATTTAATGTTAAATGAATAATATTACTAACGGGATTAGGATATATTTTTACGAAGTCATTACTCGCCTGTTTTTGTAAGTCATCTATGCCTGTTACCAAACAAGTCCCAACTGTATAACTAAATCCAATTTCTCTATTTTTATGTTTACCATCTAATGTATCCTTTGGCAAGTATGCTTTTACATAGTCCACTTTAACACATGAAGTAGAAACAGTCACTTTAATATGACCGGTTCCATCTAAAGTATCTGAAGTATAAGCATCTGCATTAGCAAGTTTACCAATCATATAGGTGGAATCACTAGGCATTGGCACTTCCTGATAATGAACTCCATCCAATACTTCATGCGCAAATAAATGATCGTGCCCTTGAAAAAAAATATTAACCCCGTTGTCTTTAAACAGTTGATGTATAGGCTTTCCCCAACCTGGTCTATTGTTATCAAATCCGTATGTTTTTCCATCTGCCTCGTATCCACCCCATTCAAATAATTTGGCATTGGTTAAGCCGCCCCTTCCTTGACCTCGAATATGATGTGCAAATACAAACTTATATTTTGCTGTGCTTCCTTCCAAAGTACTTCTTAACCAACTATATTGCTTAAATCCTAATGACCAATCCCAATTTTGAGGCTTGTCAGAATTTTTGTTTTGGTATCTATAGGCGTCTAGAACTACAAATAAAGCATCTCCCCAAGTCCATGCATAATAGTTTTCAGGACTTCCAATTCCAAAAGGTTCATTATCTGTATTACCTGTATAAAAAGTGTTTGGGGATGGGTTTGGGTAATAAAATTTTCTCCACTTGGTTCCCCATATTGCTAAATTGTTTGGTGGATTTTGGTTTAAATAAAAGTCGTTTTCTCCTTCATGATTACCAAGGCTTACATAAAATGGTATAGAATGACAGATGGCTCCAAGGTATTGTCTATAGTCCTTATGAAGTAAGTCTAATTCATTTGATGTAATGGTATTGGGTGTATGATCATCTCCAAAAATATCTCCTAATGAAAGCATAAAATCTGGTTTATCAAGCGCCTGGTTATTTAAAGTAACTTGATACATACTTCTTATCCCCTTTTTGTCATAAAGATGTTCATCAGCTTCAATAGTGAAAGAAAAAATAGAACCCTTATCACGTTGAGTTTGAAAATAATATTCTGGACTTGTGCTAAAACTTGCTACTGAATTTGACTTGTATCTAAGTCGGTAATAATATTTTGTATTGACTGTTAAATCAGTTATTTCAATATTATTGGTAATGTTGGCGGTGTTACTCAGTGTTGCTGTAGATTTAGTATAAACCGAAGATGCATTGCCGTATTCAATATAAAAATTCACACTTTGATCAAATAAAATACTTAAAGTGATAGACTTATCAGTAGGCCTTGCAAGGATAATTGAATAAGTTTGAGCATTTGCCTTTTGCATTATGGTGCAAAAAAACAGAAAGAAGAGGAAGTGTTTTTTCAATCCTATGGGCATTTAATTGAGATATTAGATTCTTTTTTAAGCAAATAGTTTAATTTAACTTAAACCATTCAATTTATATTCTGTCAAATTAGCACAATTACGCGCTTTTGAAAAAACTTATATTGATATCAATAATTGTTTTAGTAGGGTTTACAGCTTGCCAAAAGTCTAGCTCAACAACAAATAATACGGAAACAGTCCCATCTACCAATCCGCCTACTATAGCTAATCAATTGAGATTCAACGGTAATGGGTTTACACACAATGGCATTTATCCTAAGTTGTATACCTGTGATAGTTTAGGATATTCTCCTGGTTTACAGTGGTCTAGTGCACCTGCAAATACAACCAACTATGCAATTACCATGTATACCATTCCGCCTACTGGAGAAAAACATGTTTATTTGGTACTATATAATATACCCTCTGGAACATCAAGTATTCCAGATAATGCTAAATCAATTGGAGTTTTTGGGATCAATACTGTAGATGGCAGAACCAATTATACACCCCCTTGTTCTCAAGGACCAGGACCTAAAATTTATGTTTTAACCTTATATGCCCTAAATGCAGCTCCAACTATTACTGTTCCAAATACACAAGTAACTATGGATGTTTTATTAGCAGGTATAAAAAATAAAATTGTAGATAGTGCTGTTATGAGTGTCACCTATACAAGACCTTAATTATGAAAAAATTTAGCTACTTAATAATAGTTTGCCTTTTATTTCAAATGACGAATGGAAATGCTCACCCAGGGGGACATTATCAAAAAGGAGATGGGATTATTTTAAATACTTGGAGGCTTAAGTCGGGTTTAATTATAAAAGGGAATTTCTCTTTTGCCAAAGAACACAAAATTTTTTTAGAACAAGAAGGTGGCATTATCAAACCCGTTTTAATTGATGATTTGATTCAACAAGATCAAAAACTAGCTTGGATTAAAATCAATAAACTAGCCGAGCTAAATAATAACATAAGCTTTTCAAATAAAAACCAATACCCCCGTAATGCTGAAATAAATTTTCAATATTTCCCATTAATCATTTTTCTAGTAATCTTACTCCTAGTCAATATGATTAACAGTAATTTTATTCAACAGTTATTGTTTAATTCTAAGATTGGGGCTAGTCTTACAGGGGCGTCTTTTTTGATTGTCATTTTTTTTGCTTGCAGCAAGTCAGATAGCACTACTTCAAACAACAATGGTTCCATAACCAATCCAGTTGATATTGTTATTCCAAAAACGAATACCTCTTTTATTGATTCAGCGATTGCCGCATTTAAACCAGCAGTAGCAACTAACTGGGATAATAATTATTTTTATATTGCTTCAAATGGCATTCCTAATCACAACATGATGATTGGAATTACTAGTTGGCAACAACAGGTCCCCATTACTCAGCCCTATAGCGGAACCAATAGTTGGGCCATTCCATTACAACCTGCTTATGCTACTATTCCTTTGAGTACTAAAACAAATTTGATGAAAGGAGCAGTTGCAATTGCAGTAAATGGAATTCCTATTTTTAATGCATTAAATAACAGGGGAGAAGATTCTTATAAGATTGGTGAACTAGATAATTGGGGTGGACATTGTGGAAGGGGAGATGATTATCATTATCATGCAGCTCCAATGCATTTGTCTGCTATAAATGGATTAAAACCTATTGCTTTTGCAGTTGATGGATTTCCAGTATATGGTGCTAAAGAGCCAGATGGTAGCAATATGAATTTACTTGATACTTGTCACGGTCATGTTGGAACTAATGGAATTTATCATTATCATGGCACCACTGATTACCCCTATGTTGTTGGCGCATTAAAAGGAAAAGTAACTTTGGATCCCTCGACAACAGCTCCAGAAAATCAAGTTATTCCTCAGGCTTTTACCAGACCCGTGCGTCCAGCGACAACACCTTTAAATGGTGCTATGATTACTGATTTTACTGCAGTAGGTTCTAATGGATATTTACTAACCTATAGGATTGGGACCAAGAATGGATCGGTAAGATATAGTTGGGATGCCAATAACAGGTATACTTATATTTTAACTGATACTGCCGGAAATTCTGTAACAAATACCTATCAAAGACAATAGGCTCAAAAGTTTCTAATCTTCTATCATTCGAATATACAATTCCTCCACTTTTTTTCTTGCCCAAGGCGTTTTGCGCAAAAACTTTAAACTGGATGATATGCTTGGATTGCTATTAAAGCAATTAATGGGGATATGTTGACCTAAGTC
>JACCDI012214703.1_pt1 | contig 10029 bp, 12 predicted proteins | sample 7442791 | NCBI WGS metagenome assembly JACCDI01 (sample SAMN15323434, study PRJNA562643) | freshwater metagenome | isolation source: river surface water | place: USA:Blue River Watershed | collected 2017-08-15
AATGCCCTGAACACCCAGCGCACCGTGCGCGACTTTGAGCGGGCCGGGGCCGCCATGATCCAGATTGAAGACCAGACATTCCCCAAGCGCTGTGGCCATCTGGAGGGCAAGGGCGTGGTGTCATTAGGCGAAATGCAAGGCAAACTGCGCGCAGCTTTGGATGCCCGGCAAAACAAGAACACGCTCATCTTGGCCAGAACGGATGCGGTGGCTGTTGAAGGTTTGGAAGCGGCTTTAGAGCGAGCAGAGCGCTACTTGGAATGCGGTGTGGATGCGTTGTTCATTGAGGCACTGCGGTCCGATAAACAAATGAATCTGGCCTGTGCCCAATTTGCAAATCGCGTCCCGCTATTGGCCAACATGGGGGAACGCGGCATGATGCCCGTTCAAAGTGCCACCGAGTTGGGCGAACGCGGATTCAAAATTGTGATCTTCCCTGGCGGCACCGCTCGGGCCGTGTTGCATACCTTGCAAGGGTATTACGCCAGTCTGCATGCTCACCAGTCTACGCGCCCTTGGCAAGACAAAATGTTGAACTTTGACGGTCTTAATGCAGTCATTGAAACGCCTCAACTGCTGGCGTTGGGGCAGCGGTATGAGGACGGTTAACGTTCTCTAAGCGCATTTGACGGTTCTAAGTTCAGACAGAACTGACCAAAGCAAAGTAAGCTGGCAGCCAGTTCGCTTCGTTCCAGGTCCACACTGTCATAAATTATGACGCTGGCTCTTGCTCTTAGGTCAAAGTGAACAATCTGATCAAGCACAGGATTGGTTTTTTGCTGAGAACGGCAAGCTGGTGCTGAGAATAGGATATGGAGCCTGAGTGCTTGAGAGCTTGAGAGCTACAGTTTGTTTTCTTTGATTCGGTTTGGGCAACCGAAGCCCGTCCAATCTGTGTAGTCAATGAAATCAAGCACTTACGCAATAACTACAGAAAATCAGCATTTACTTTGGTTGTATTTAGCATTCAGTTATTACTGCTATAACAAATGTAAAATTATTCGGATAGATTTCTTGATTAGCAAGTAATTGCACTCGCTTACTTATAGCTCTAGATTGGTCAAATATGTCTAATCACCCGTTAGTTGTAGATTTAGACGGTACTTTAATCCGAACCGATTTGTTGGTGGAGAGTGCCAGCCAGTTTTTGATTCAACACCCGATTCGGTTTTTCAAACCGTTGTTGTGGCTGCTGCGTGGCAAGACGGTGTTGAAAACCGAGCTCGCGCAGCGCGTGTCATTGGACGTCTCGTCATTACCTTATAACCTTGATGTGCTCGCTTGGTTGCAAGTACAAAAGCGTGAAGGGCGTCGCCTTATTTTGGCCACCGCGAGCCATCGTATGTTGGCTGAGCAAGTAGCACAGCACCTTGATTTGTTTGACGAAGTGCTAGCCACCGAAGGCGATATCAATCTCAAAGCGACGGCTAAAACCGATGCCTTGGTGGCGCGCTTTGGCAAAGGCGGCTACGACTATGTGGGTAACGACTGGCCCGATTTGAAGGTATGGGCTAAAGCGCATACCGCGTATGTGGTGGACGCTTCGGCTGCGTTATTGGGCAGCGCAAAAGCGCAAGGTAACGTCGGTGATGTTTGGGCTAATTCAGCGCCTTCGCCCGTGATGTCCTTGCTCAAAGCCATGCGCTTGCACCAGTGGATGAAAAACCTACTGGTGTTCGTGCCCTTGATGGCTGCCCACCAATACGCTGATTTGCAGCGCGATGTGTTGGCCTTCATGGCGTTTGTGGTGTTCAGCTTGACGGCGTCGAGTGTGTATTTGCTGAACGATTTGGTGGATGTTCAAGACGACCGCCACCATGCCCGCAAACGCAATCGTCCCTTTGCGTCGGGCGCTTTGAGTTTGATTACGGGCTGGATGTTGTGGCCGGTGTTGTTGCTCGTTGCTGCGGCGCTTTCGGTGGCGTTCATGCCGGTGTTGTTTACCGTGAGTTTGGGCGTCTACTTTGTGTTGACGGTGGCTTACTCGCTGCTGCTCAAGCAAATGGCCGTGGTCGATGTGCTCACCTTGGCGGCGCTTTACACCTTGCGCATCATCGCGGGTGCGGCGGCGATTGCTGTGGCGGTGTCGTTCTGGTTGCTGTTGTTCTCGATGTTTATTTTCTTGAGCTTGGCGTTGATCAAGCGCTACAGCGAACTCAAAGTCGCACGCGACGGGGGCAAGTCAGGCCCACTGCGCGGCCGTGGCTACGAGCCCGATGATTTGGAGTTGGTGTCGAGTTTGGGTGGCAGCTCTGGCTTCATCGCGGTGTTGGTTTTGGCGCTATATATCCAAGACGGACAGGCTGCGCATTTGTATGCGACGCCGCAGATTATTTGGTTGGCGTGTCCGGTCATGTTGTTTTGGATTTCGCGCGCCTGGCTCATCGCCCATCGCGGCCGCATGCATGACGACCCGATCGTGTTTGCGCTCAAAGACAAAGTGAGCTGGGGTGTCGGTGCGTTCATGGTCGCCGTGCTGGCGTTGGCGCGCGTGTTGTCATGAAGTCCGCCACGCGCATTGCGGTGGTCTACGCTTTGGTTTCGGCCTTGGCGACGGCGGCCAACATCGGGACACAAGCCGTTGCGATGTGGATCTATAACGGCGCCTACGCGGTGGAGCTGTCGGTGCTGGCGGGCACAGCGATGGGCTTTCCCATCAAGTACGTGCTAGAGAAAAAACATGTGTTTGATTTCAAAGCCGACAACCTCGGGCACGACACGCGCTTGTTCATCGTCTATGGCTTTATGGGCGTCTTCACTACCGCAATTTTTTGGTGCATTGAGTTTGCGTTCCATCATTTATTTGGCACCGACGCCATGCGTTATTTGGGGGGCGCGATTGGCTTGACGCTCGGCTCGTACATCAAATACCACCTCGACAAACGCTTTGTGTTCAAGCAGGAGTTGGTGTGAAGCCGGTCACTGCCTGGGGCCGTTTGACGCATGACTTGCACGACGTGCAGGTGCTGACCGATCGCACGCTCGTGGCGCCTGTGTTGGCTGCGCGGCAACCCGGCTTGGCCTTCGGAAATGGCCGCAGCTATGGCGATGTGTGCCTCAACCCGAATGGTCATCTGTGGCACACCACGGGGCTTAACAAGCTTATTGCGTTTGACGACACCTCAGGCCGTTTGGTGTGTGAGGCTGGCGTGTTGCTGCGCGATATCCAGCGCCTGTTTGTGCCGCGCGGTTGGATGCTGTCCGTGACGCCGGGTACGCAACTCATCACGGTCGGTGGCGCGATTGCCAATGACGTGCATGGCAAAAATCACCATGCCGTAGGCTCGTTTGGCGACCATGTGTTGGGCTTGTCTTTGGCGCGCACTTCTGGCGAGGTTTTGCAGCTTGATTGGGCGAACACGCCAGCGTTGCTGAGTGCCACCGTGAGCGGCATGGGGTTGACGGGGGTAATCGTGACCGCCGAGTTGCAACTGCGCCGCGTCGGTAGCCCGTGGCTGCGGACGGAGACCTTGCCCTATCAAGGCTTGTCAGAGTTCTTTGAATTAGCCGATTCGTCAGAACACGATTGGGAACACACGGTATCGTGGATCGATTGCTTGGCAGGCAAGACGGCGCGGGGCATTTTTATGCGCGCCAACCACATGACGGCCGAAGCTGCTGCTGCCATGCCTTCGCTGACAGCCGCATTGGCCGCGCATCAGCGCAAGGTGCAAGGTAAGCCCTTGCACATGCCCTTTGTGCCGCCTATTTCGCTGGTGAATGGCCTGTCGCTCAAGCCGTTCAACGCGATGTACCACCAGCTACAAAAAATGAAGCGCGGGTTTGATGTCGCGCACTACGAGCCTTTCTCGTACCCGCTGGACAACTTGCAGGATTGGAACCGCATGTACGGCCCCCGCGGCTTCTACCAATACCAAAGCGTGGTGCCGCGTGAGGTGGGCCAACCTGCGGTGCAAGCCATGCTGGACGCCATTGCCGCTTCGGGCGAGGGGTCGTTCTTGGCTGTGCTCAAAACCTTTGGAAATCGTGAGGCCAAAGGCATGCTCAGCTTCCCACAGCCTGGGGTCACGCTGGCGCTCGACTTTCCCAATCGTGGTAAACGCACACTCAAACTTTTCGAGCGACTCGACGCCATCGTGCGTGAGGCGCACGGCCGTTTGTACATGGCCAAAGATGCGCGCATGCCGCGTGATTTGTTTGAAGCCGGTTATCCGCGCTTGTCTGAATTTGCGACGTACCGTGACGCGGGCATCAGCTCTGCGATGTCGCGTCGTTTGATGGAGTTTTAAGAATGCAACACATCGTCATAATTGGCGCCACCTCGGCCATGGCCGAACACTGTGCCCGTCTCTGGGTGCAAGAAAAACCTGTGCGACTCACCTTGGTGGGGCGCGACGAGGCACGCACACAGCGTGTGGCCGACGACTTACGCGTGCGTAGCCCCCAATCCAGCGTACAGGTGATGACGACCGATTTTGTGAATCCATCGGCCATTCAACACACCGTCAACACTATCACCGCACAAGCGCCCGTGAACATGGTGTTGATTGCCCACGGCGTTTTGTCAGACCAAGCCACTTGCCAAGACAATGTGTTGGCCTGTGACGTTGCCTTGCAAGTCAACGGCGTTTCGCCAGTGCTGTTTGCCGAAGCCTTCGCCAAACCCATGGTGGCAGCCAATCACGGCACAATTGCTATTATTGGTTCAGTGGCGGGGGATCGAGGTCGCAAAACCAACTATGTGTATGGCTCAGCCAAGAGTTTGGTGTCACGCTACGCGCAAGGCATGCAACATCGCTTGGCGCATACAGGCGTCGAGGTGGTGCTGATCAAGCCAGGTCCCACCGACACGCCAATGACCAGCGACCTCAAAGCCAAGGGGCAAAAGATGGCCTCGGTTGAGACTGTGGCTTTAGATATTGTTCGTGGATTAAATGTGCATAAATCTACTATTTACACCCCTAGTATTTGGAGGTACATCATGTTAATAATCATCCATATGCCAAACTTCATATTTAATAAACTTAAAATTTAACTTAGAAAATCAATAACAACATGACATCATTTAGCAGGCAGTTCTTCGGCGGTATTTTTTTAATACTCATTTTTGGGGTTTTTTCATTACTTGTTTCAAACCATCAATTTGGGGGCTACGATTTATCGCCCATAGTTGATCTTCATTGGCGTTTTACGCAAGGGCAAATTCCGGGGGTTGATTTTGTCAATACCATGCCTCTGATTTTACTTTTTTTTGTTAAGTTGGTTAGCTTTGGTGTGCTGCATTGGAGTGATCTAATATTTTCCAATATTCTAGTAACTTTTTTTGTTTTTTTGTTTTTAATCTTTACGCCTAGTAAAAATAAGCAAGATCTTTCTTTCATTTTTGCGTTTACAGCAATAATATGTCTGCCTTTAATTTATTCGAATCATGTCTGGCACTCCTCAATATCCCAATTAACTGCGATTTGTTTTTTTTATTCTAGTTTTATTTTTATTGAATCATCTAAACCGGGTGTAAAATCACAAATATTTCTTGGGATTGGTTCTGGTTTTTTATTTATTTCAAAGCAGAATATCGCCCCACTTGTGATTTTAATTATTATGATGGTGGCTTCATTAAATTTTAATAATAAATGGACTTACGTTAGATCTTCCGTACTTGGGATACTTTTTGTTTTGATTTGCAGTCTTTTTTTTCTGCATATGCCGTTCGAAGAGTTTATACACTCGCAAGCTGCCATTCTTGGAAGAGCAAAGCCTGATATTTCGATGTTCATTGCATTTGCATTTGTAAAAAGTCACTACCCGTTAATTCTTCTTACGTTAGTTATGATTTTTTTGGTCATGAGACCATTAAAAAATATTTTCGCCGTGCGCAGAGATATATTTTTATTAATTGTTATTTCGTCCGTTTCGAGTATGATACCAATATTAACGGATTGGGATGTAAAACTTAATGATTTACCACTTCCGCTGTTTATCTTCTCACTAACTATAGCCAGATTTGGGTCGGTAAGAAATCGCGCAGGCATGTTTATTTCATTATTTTTAATTGTTTTGATTGCATTGGTTGGAGGATATACCAGGGAGAGAATGTTTCATGTTGGTGATTTTTATGAAAAAGAAAATACTAACAAGATATCGAATGGCTACTTTTCTGACCTGCATGTTGGAGAACGGCTATATAAAGTGATTGCCGAAATAGAAAATGTAAAAAAAATCCAACCAAATGCAATCATCTTCTTTGGGCCTAGAATCGAATTTGGTTATACCCTTACTAACACAAGTTCTCCAACAGGGTTGCCACTTTGGTGGCACCCTGGAACTAGTTACAGTCTAAAAGATGAGGGAAATGTTATTAATGAATTCAAGAATAAAAATTTTGATATTATCGTATTCTTGAAAGATGATCGGACTCGACTGCCGCAGGTTATATTGACCTATATCGATTCGAGTTACAGAAAAAGCGAAAAGTACGACTCTTTGGATTTATATATGAAGATAAAGTAATATTCTTACATTGGTGCAAATAGTCAACCAATGTTCTGAAGATTTGGAGGGTTACCATGCAAGCCCTACAAGCTGTCTTGCCTATGCTCTGCTACTTAGCTAAGCAGTGGGTTTATATCTCGCGCTGTAGGGCTGATTTGAGAGGGACTTGCGTTCTAGAAAAGGGTCCTGTGCTATAAATTTCTGCGCTGCGGATTTTTTAGGTGAAGTACTTAGCCTTTTGGAGTGGTGGTTTTTACTCGCCCCCCATTGCGGTCTTAGCTATTGCAAGTCAGATGTACTCATTCGTTGTCGGTTTAACCGACAACTTCTTATCGAGGGCTAATGGTGTGTGGGGTATTAGAAAGCGAGCCTAGCTCGCTTGTGCTTTCACAAACCTCTTTCGCTCATCGCTCAGAGTTTGTTCAGCACATGTATTCACTTCGTTGAAGTTCAAGCAATCAAGATTGAATAAAGCGTTTTGAGATTTCATTTACGTACTTGGTGTTGAAGACTTTCGATAGATTTAACCCACACTGAGCCTTATGCGTACAAGGCTCAGTTTTAGGGCAACGTTCTTTCGATGAGTTCGTTACCACAGCACTTCAGCACAACCTCAATGGGTAAGGACGGTTTCGCGGTCTCCTTTTACGTGCGTCTTTGAAACGCAACATCTGCGATAGCTAAAGTGCCAACAGTCGCAGGGTTTGCAAGTTGCTGTGTAGGCAGAGCTTGCTCGTGACATTCAAGGCTAGGCCCTGTGTCTTTATGCTTGAAATCTTCTCGTAGTGTCATGTGGCAAGCAAGGCCTACGGCATCCTTATCGGGTAGTGACAACCAGTCTCTGCTACTGCTCAGATCTTCCGTTCCTGCGATCACCAATGTCCAGGTCTCGGGTGTCAGTACAACTGAGTGACACAACTCGTTTTCAGTAGTAATAAATGGCAGCACAAATACGGCTTCTTGATTTGTCTGTCATGTTTATTTGGCTAAACCAAAGGAAACCACTGAGAAATCTGACTGTATTTCATTGGTTTTTGGCAAAGTCCGTTCAAAGTATCGGGTTTAAACGGCGCTTGGTTGCTAAAACCAAAACTCTGAAACTAAAGTTATTTTGTCATTAACAAACAAGGAGAAAATGACATGAGCACAATCGCAACTCTCAAGCTAAGTACCAACAAGAAGTCACAGGCCATGAACCCCGCAGCACAGCGCCGTAACAAGCTGTGCAAGAAATTGTGGGAGCAAATCCAACTGGCACAAGCACACTTGGAAGGAAAAAATTCACCACAACTCGTTTTCGTACTGTGACAGATCCAGATGGACTTCGTCGCAGCGTGGAATTACCCAAGCGAGTACGAGCTTGGTGGTGGAATGGGGATAACGGCAAGATTGCACTTAACGTGCGCTATGGTGCGAAAGTAGTTGAGATCTCCAAGGGCAAAAGCACCATAGAAATTGCTGCACAAACAGACTTGATTCCCACTTTGGAGCTGCTCAAGCGGGCAGTGGAAGCCGGAGAGTTAGATATCCAACTGGAATCAGCTAGCGTCAAACTGCGAGAAGGCTTTGTGAAGTAAGAATTTTTATCATTAAAAGCATCGCAGATAAATAAAAGAAAAGGAGACCGCGATGCGTCTTGATGAATTTGCCAATGCAGAAGACCAGATGGCTTTATGGAAGCTGATTAACGATAACGTCTGGCAAGCAATAGAAACCCAACGCCAGCAACAGGTCAGGGAGGCTCAAGCTAAAGCTGACAAGGCCAAGTTGAAACCTCGTAAGGGTCGCAAGAGGGCTGCTCCAAAAATCAGCATACCCAGCGTGGGGCCTAAGCCACCTCCACCCAAAATACCAGTGGCCCCACCCAACCCCCAGCAAGTTAAGACCCAACCCCCCCAGAGGGTCACTCAGGCTCAACAGTTAGCCATAACGCCGCAGGGCTTTCGGCCAAGCCCAACTGCGTTACCTGCGACACCAGTAAATGCGTCTTTAGCGCCGAAAGACGGGGTATTTGCCCCTGAAATAGCGCAAAAAAATTCCGAGCTTCGTGGTGACGACAGGCATAGCAAAAATAGTTACCCACCCCCAAGCCAAGTAAACAGGATGATCCCCAAGGCCTCAGCTAGGGTAGGCACTTACACCAAATAACTATTCCAACTACTAAACAGCCCTATGTGCTGCTTGTTAAATTCCCGTTACTGAGACGACTTCAGCTTATTTTTAGCCAGCGTTATACGGGTGATTTGAGTGCCGCATGAGCCCGTTTTTGCTCCAGCAAGGAAAAAAGATTGTCGGTTTAACCGACAACCAAGCACTTAGGGGTGATCTAAGACCTGCTTGCTAAGCTAACGCCCACCATCCCTGCGAGTACATACATAAAACTCATCGCTCTGTCCGCGAGTGGTCCTGAGCCAAAAATGCCTAAGGCAGTCACAGACAAAATCAAAACAATCAATACAGCCGCAGGGCCAGCGGCAGTGAGACTGATTTTTATATTGCGTAGGATGGCTATGAGTGCTTCCATCTTTAGTCTTTCTGCTGTTTTGATATAGGCTGTTAGCCTAACAGGCTGCCGATCTATTAATGAGTAATTTAAGGTAAGCAAACAAGCTGATGGAATTTAACTTCTAGGAAAATTTGCGATGAAAAATCACTTAAATTTGGCTCGCTGGAAAAGTATTTTTGTTGATCACATATTGAGTGACATTCAATGGGCGATCGATGCTGAAAGAAATTTAGCCGCTGCGCAGCTAATCCTTTCTGCAATTGACGTGGTGTCGGGACTAGAGCGTCCTGCTGATAAAGAAGAAACCTCGGGTGATATTTTTATTCGCTGGTGCGATGAGCACTTGGCGCTTGCAGGACACAGTCATAGCCTTACAGGGCTTGACTTATGGGGGGCTAGATGTGGATTTCTTCACGGGTACACACCTATTTCCAGACAAGTTCGCCTCCAACGTGCTCGAATTCTTACGTATGTAGATCATGCAGAGAATCCGGTGATGGGCGCTGAAGACGCTGCCAACTTTCTGATCGTATCTCTTCGATCATTAACTTCTTTGCTAGCGCAAGGGATGAGCAATTCGATGGTACGACTTAATAACGATGAGGTCCTTGGTCAATTAGCAAACCAACGAATGGAATTGATGTTTCAAGGCATTGATATTTCGGAGCGATATTCTGGACTTTAAGTTCAGCCCCACTGAAAAATCTAGGTCTAAATATTCGCTGTCGTTTTGCAGTTCACGCCACGCAATGATTTGCGTGGCCTTGGAGAACACTGCTTCAATTTCCACATCTTCAACAGGCTCGTTAGGCAATTCAGGTTTGATGACCTTGCTGACAAGGAAGTGCTTTTGTTTTGCGACAGGTTTGACAGCGGTCCACTTTGTCAAATGTAGTTTTTTGGGATTGAGGGGGTTCATGGCTTATTTGATCAAGGCCTGCTTTGAACTTCTCGCGCCACCGCATCGGCCAAATCAATCACCGCCATGGCGTAGTAGCTGCTCCAGTTGTAACGTGTAATGGCATAGAAGTTTTCTGTGCCAGCCACATAGCTGGGGGGTGCTTCGCCAT
>JACCDI011635903.1_pt1 | contig 10027 bp, 7 predicted proteins | sample 7442791 | NCBI WGS metagenome assembly JACCDI01 (sample SAMN15323434, study PRJNA562643) | freshwater metagenome | isolation source: river surface water | place: USA:Blue River Watershed | collected 2017-08-15
ATTATAACTCAGTTGACCATTGCTTGAAGAGTAATACAGATCAATATTTGGATAAAAATGTTTGAAGTGAACTTCACTGAAGGAATGAACTTCTGACTTCCATTTTGACTTGTCAGCACCTAATATATAGTTTGAATAATGGCTTGATGGATTTTTCTCTACCTTAATAGTGTTTTTATTAGCGTTTAAAAAAGTTTGGTTTATTGCTTGGTAAGCAATTCCACTTTTTTCTTCGGAATGATCTTCATGCTCAGTGTGATTATGCGACATGGCATCAGTGAGGAAAAAGGTCATTTTGTTGTTTTCCAGATATAATTTTCCTTGATTCAAATCAACATTATATAGAATTCTTTCGTCCCATTGCCCGCGATTGGGTGTCAGCCATATTGACTGACTTACCGCAACAAGCGATGACAGAAAAGTAAATATGGTAATTATGAATTTCAATTAAGGTAAAAATACGACTATTATACTACGTATAAAACAAGAAAAATGTTTTGAGGTTGCCTTTTATTAAGAACAATGTGAAAAAATTGAAGTTATTGTGTGTGTTTGAAAAAAATTAGAAAAGAACATTAAGAGAAATCACATGTTTTTTTGTAATATTGAATTGCTAAACTATCAGACATGAATATCTCCAAATTAAATTTTTTATTTCTTTTAATTTTTTCGCTTAGTACAACTGTTTTTTCACAAAATTATTCTCGGGTTAAGGTTTTTGGAACTCAGGAAGAGCTTATAAAATTGAGTAACTTAGGTGTTACCATGGATCATGGTATCCGAAAGGAGGGTTTGTTTTTCATCTCTGATTTCTCCAAGGATGAAATAGCTGTCATGCAATCATATGGTTATAACTACGAAATTCTTATTTCTGATGTTGAAAAATACTACTTCGATATTCTTAATACCCCTAGTAAAGAGTCAGAAAACGCATTAAAAAACTCAAATTGTACAGGAACTGGGGGTGGTGGTTCTTCAACATTCACCCCAGCTACTCCTTCTAATTTCAATTTGGGAACAATGGGTGGGTATTTGAAATATAATGAGATGCTAGCTGAATTAGATGCAATGGTGGCTCAATATCCTACTTTGATTACAGCGAAAGCACCGATTTCTACATTTTTAACCGTAGGAAACAGACCGATTTACCACGTGCGTATTTCCGATAACCCAAACACGAATGAGGCTGGCGAACCTAAAGTACTTTATACAGCAATTCATCACGCGCGAGAACCTATGAGTTTGATGGAAACCATTTTTTACATGTGGTATTTGTTGGAAAATTACGGAACAAATGATGAGGTAACTTACCTTGTAAATAATACACAGATGTATTTCGTGCCGTGTATCAATCCTGATGGCTACGTGTATAATGAAACTACCAATCCAAATGGAGGGGGGATGTGGCGTAAAAACAGACGAAATAATGGAAATGGAACTTATGGAGTTGATTTAAATAGAAACTATTCTTACGGTTGGGGAACCACAGGCACAAGCTCGACTCCAAGTAACGACACCTATTGTGGACCTTCTGCATTTTCAGAACCCGAAACACAGGCGATGAGATGGTTGGTTCAGAATAATGATTTTGAAATGGCATTCAATGCGCACACATATGCGGAGGACATATTATTTCCGATCGGAACTACAACAGCTGAATTTGCACCCCACCATAATTACATGCAAGATTATACAAATCATATGGTTGAATTAAATGGATATACTGCGATGAAATCTTCTGGTTTGTATCCAGCATCTGGTGATTCTGATGATTATATGTATAAAGTAGATGTTGGTGTTAATCAAAAGGATACAATCTTCGCGCATACGCCAGAAGTTGGAACAGCATTTTGGCAACCTTCAAGTGAAATAATTGCAACTTGTCAAGAAATGGTTTTTCCAAATCTTATTTTAGCACATTTAACAAGAAATTATAGCATAGTTAAGGATACAGACCCATCTTCAGTAGCGACCTTAACAGGAAATTTCAATCATTCGATCAAGAGATTGGGTCGCCAAGGTGGACCAGTTATTGTTTCCATAGAACCCTTATTAAATATTGTTTCTGTAGGGAATTCATTGACCTACAATTTGAATAGTCAACAAACTTCAACGGGTGCAATATCATATTCTTTAAACCCTTCCATTCAATTTGGAGATCAAATTAAATACATTTTAAAAACAGACAATGGACTTTGGGTAAAGAAAGATACGATTGTTAAAACTTTTGGTGCCATTACTTTACAGGCACTCGAAGATGCGACTTCAGCTACAAATTGGACTGGATCATGGGGAACAACAAGTACAACCTTCGTTTCACCTTCTAAAAGTTTTTTCGAGAATTCTTCAGGAAACTATCCAAACAATACGAATAGAACATATACCTATGTACCAACAATCGATTTGACGCAAGCAACGTCAGCTATGATTTCCTTTTATGCAAAATGGGCAATTGAAGCGGATTATGATTTTGTTCAGTTTCAAGTTTCAACAGACGGTGGAACCACATGGATTGGTCAATGTGGAAACTACACTGTTCCTGGAACCAGTGCCAACGGAAGTGTTCAGCCGAATGGCCAGCCTGTTTACGAGGGAACGCAATCGAGTTGGGTATTGGAAGAGATTAATTTAAGTGATTATTTGGGTCAACAAATCAAAGTACGTTTCCAATTAAAATCAGATGGTGGAACAACAGCAGATGGTTATTATTTTGATGATTTCAAGGTGTTTTATTCAGTTCCATCGAGCAACCCTCCAACAGCATCATTTACTTCGCCAAATGCAGTTTGCCAAGGTTCAATAATCACCTTCACTGATTTTTCAACAAATTCACCTACCACATGGGCATGGAATTTCGGAGATGGCAATACATCGAGCCAACAAAATCCTACACATACGTATACTTCAGCTGGTTCATATATTGTTTCGTTGACTGTGTCAAATGATGCAGGATCAAACTCAACAACTCAAAATATTGTGGTGAACGCAAATCCAATTGTTGCCCTCGCTTCAAACGATTCTGACAATTTAGTTTGTGACAATGGAGGTTTGATTCAACTAATTCCGACACCCACAAATGCTACTTTAACAGGTACTGGGGTGGTTAATTTAACATTTGATCCTTCTTTGGCGAATGTTGGTGTTAATACGATAACTGCCAATTATACAGATGCGAATGGCTGTCAAGGTAGTGCTCAACTTTCGATTATTGTGGAGCAATGTGCCGCTTTATCTGATCAGGCGAATACTTCCATTGAGGTCCTTCCTAATCCGAATTCTGGTTATTTTACCGTAAAAGGTGCTCAAATAAATTCGATATTGAAAATTATGGATTTGAATGGGAAGCTCATATACAAGTCGGTTGCGAATTCTTCAACCATTTTAGTAGATGCTCCTCAAGTTTCAAATGGGTTCTATTACCTAGAAATAGTTAATCCTTCTGGAAACGCACAACGGACTAAATTTTTGGTGAACAGGTAAAAGACTATTTTTTACTAAGAATTTTTCTCGCGGTTAACCAAATAATTTTTAGGTCATGTCCCACCGTTGGACGTTGAATGTATTTCTGATTTAGAGCAATTTTTTCGGGCATAATTTCCTCGATGTATGTTTTTGTGGGGTCATCACTTTTTGCTAAAAGTTCATTTTCTCTAAAATAAGTAATTGATGCGTAATCGGTTATACCTGGCTTAACATTAAGTACCCGTCGTTGATCTTCAGTGTAGAGTGCGACATATTCTTTCACCTCTGGTCGAGGCCCTACAATACTCATCTCTCCTTTTAAAACATTAATAAATTGTGGGAACTCATCTAATTTATATTTTCTAATGAAATAACCAATGCGAGTAATTCGATCGTCGCGCATTCCAATGGTTAGCTTGCCTTTTTTATCTGCGCCAGTTTTCATTGAACGGAATTTAAATAGATAGAATAATTTTCCATATTGACCAACGCGCTCTTGCTTGTAGAAAATACCCCCGGGTGATTCAATCAAAATCAGCAAAGAAATAATCAATCCAAAAGGAAAAAAAAACAGGAGAATTAGCATTGAAAATAAAAGGTCGAACAATCGCTTCATGCTTTTAGTTACATTTACACAATGGATTTGACAAACGTAAGCAAAAAATTAGTCGATACAGCGTTTCTAACAGATACAATTCTTCAAATTCAAAAAGATTTCACGGCGATTGGAATTAATGTTACGTTGTGTTCAAGTAATTTAAATGAATTGGAATTAGACATACGTATCATTCTTCAAAGCTTATCCCCAGAAAATTTTTTGCAATTGGCTTATGTCGTGGATATAGGAGAGAATGAAACAAGAGAATGGATGCATAGTGGGGGAGAACTTTCCAAATATACACATTTGATTATCCAGCGGGAGGCGTTAAAGGTATTTCTAAGGAAAGAATTTGCAAGTCGATCTTTATAAATTGTTAATTAACTTTTGTAATTACTTGTTTTCAATCCGTGTACAATTACTATTTTTGTTACTCAAAATTATACTATGAACTTTATTGTATCGAGTAGCACCTTGTTGCGTCATTTACAGAGTATTTCAGGGGTTTTAAATACGAGTAACACCTTACCTATATTAGATAATTTCTTGTTTGATATTCAGGATGGACTTTTAACTGTTAGTGCTTCGGATTTGGAAACCACCATGATTACAAAACTTGAAGTTCAATCGGAAGAGAATGGAAAAATTGCCATTCCTGCCAAGTTAATTATGGATGTTCTTAAGAACCTTCCCGAGCAACCTTGCACCATTCGATCTAACAAGGAGACTAGTCAAATTGAAATTGCTTACGACAACGGAAAATCAAAAATGGTTGGATTTAATGGAGATGAATTTCCAAAATTACCAACTATTGAGAATAAAAACGACATTCGTTTTTCTGGAGATATTTTGGTAAAAGGCATCAATAAAACGCTATTTGCCACTGGAAATGACGATTTAAGGCCTGTAATGAGTGGGGTATTTTTTCAGTTTTCGCCAAGTGACATCACATTGGTGGCAACAGATGCTCATAAACTTGTTCGTTACCGAAGAACGGATGCTGATGCGAAAGGAAGTGCAGCATTTATTCTTCCTAAAAAGCCTTTAACGATGCTAAAAGGAAATTTGAGAGGTGATGAAGAAGTTTTACTCGAGTATAACGAATCAAATGCGGTTTTTACATTCAATGATATCGTTCTTGTTTGTCGATTAATTGATGGGAAGTACCCTAATTACGAAGCAGTTATTCCAAAGGAAAATCCGAATGTGCTGACAGTAGATAGGCAACAGTTTTTAAGTTCAATAAAACGTGTGTCTATTTTCTCAAATAAAACTACTCATCAAATTAAATTAAGACTTGCAGGTTCTGAATTATCCTTGTTTGCGGAAGATATTGATTTTTCGAATGAATCAAATGAGAGATTGACTTGTAACTATGACGGCGACGATATGGAAATTGGGTTTAATTCTCGGTTTTTATTGGAAATGTTGACTAATTTAGATACAACTGAAGTAAAATTATCGATGAGCGAACCAAGTCGTGCAGGTATTTTGACACCAATTCAGAAAGACAATGAAAGTGAGGATGTTTTGATGCTGGTTATGCCGGTAATGCTTAACAGATAATCTCCTCATGTCAGGAGACTTATTGAACATCCGTGATTTAAATCTTGAAGAACTAACAGAGGAACTCACGCTGTTAGGAGAAAAGCCGTTTAGAGCTAAACAAATTTATGAATGGTTATGGAAAAAGGGCGCACTTTCTATCGACGAGATGACAAATTTAAGTTTGGAACTTAGAAATAAGTTGCACTCGAAATTTTTTATTGATGCATTACGTGTATCCGATGAACAAGTAAGTAAGGATCGTACCATCAAATGCGCTTTTGAAATTGAAAAAAACAAGGTTGTTGAAGGCGTGTTGATTCCTACATCAAGTAGGATGACGGCCTGTATTTCCTCTCAAGTTGGGTGTAGTTTAGCTTGTACATTTTGTGCAACCGGGAGATTGAAATTACTTCGAAATCTCTCGCCAGGAGAGATTTTTGATCAAGTCGTTTATTTGAAAAACCAAGCTGAAAACAGGTATCAAACGGCACTCACGAATATTGTATACATGGGAATGGGTGAACCGTTATTGAATTACAAAAATGTTCTGAAAAGCATTGATTATTTGACATCTACAGATGGTTTAGGTATTTCACCTAGACGTATTACCGTTTCCACCGCAGGGATTGCAAAAATGATTAAAAAGCTTGGAGATGATGAAGTTAAGTTTAATCTTGCTTTGTCCTTACACGCGGCAAACGACGAAAAAAGAAATAAAATAATGGAAATAAACGAGACTAATTCGCTCGATGAGTTGCAAGAGGCATTGCAATATTTCCATGAGAAGACAGGAACTCGTGTGACCTTCGAATATATAATTTTTAAGGATTTCAACGATAGTATTAGGGATGCTGCGGAACTTGCGGAATTTGCAAAATGTGTGCCTTGTAAAGTAAATATTATTGAATACAATCCAATTGATGGAGGTGAATTTCAGCAAGCTGAATCACATAAAGTCGATGCTTTTGCAAAATTCTTGGAAGAACGAAATATGATTGTAAACGTGAGAAGAAGTCGAGGTAAAGATATCGACGCCGCCTGTGGGCAGTTAGCCAATAAGAATAAGGCAATTGGAATGTCTGAACGAATATTGAAGAATTAGTATGATAAAAGTTAGTGAGCTTGTTAAAGATTTCCGATTAACGAAACAGCAAATCAAGGAATCAACTTCTAATGAGCGAATTCAAAGAGCTGTTGATCATGTATCCTTCACATGTGAACCCGGAAAGGTTTTTTCGTTGTTAGGACCTAATGGTGCCGGGAAAACTACAACGTTGAGAATGCTATCCACTATATTTACTCCAACTGCTGGAAGCATTGAAATATGCGGTATAGATGCAGTGAAAGAACCTGAAAAAGCACGAAGTAAAATTGGATTTTTAACAGGTTCAACGGGATTGTATGCACGGCTAACACCAAATGAAGTTATTGATTATTTTGGAATGCTTTATGAGGTCGATAAATCTACTGTGAATCGGAGAAAGGAAAAATTAATTGAGCTCCTAAACATGGGAGATTTTATGAATAAGCGAATAGGAAAATTAAGCACAGGAATGAAGCAAAAGGTTTCCATTGCCCGCACCATGATTCATGATCCTGAAGTTGTAGTTTTTGATGAGCCAACAAGTGGACTAGATGTCATAACGGCTGAGAACATCATAACTCTTATTCGAGATTGTAAAAATCAAGGTAAAACTGTGATTTTCTCCAGCCACATCATGAGTGAAGTAGATTTGCTATGTGACGATTTGGCGATAATACACAAAGGAATAATCAAATTCCAAGGTAGCATGGAGTCATTTCGAACCAATATGATAGAAAGTAATCTTACCCAAGAGTTTATTCGAATTGTTAATACCTAACCAATGATTTGGACAATATTTAAAAAAGAACTTATTGATACAATAAGGGACAGAAGAACCATGATGACAATGCTTGTTATCCCAATGCTAATGTTTCCAATAATTTTGAGCATTTTTGTCTCCATATCTTCTTATTTTGAAGAAACTGCGGCGAATAAGTCTATTCGAATTGGAATAATTTCTAATTCAAAGATTTTTACAAGTCAATTTTCTTCGATACCTACCGGAATTTTGGGTAAACACGAACTTGTATTTTGTTCAGATAGCCTCTCTTTACGAAAAGCTATAAATGATAAACAGGTGGATATTGCCTTTTGTACTTCATCAAATTACGACGAAAGTATGGTCTTGAAAAAACCAGCAAAACTTAATGTTTTTTACGATGTTACAGAGGTTGGAATGGACGAACGTGCAAAAGTAATTTCCGAAGTGTTAGTGAAAAATGCACAAACTAAACGTTTGTCTGAGCTAAAAATCAATTCTCAAGATATTACACCTGTAGAAACGGAATACATCAATACGGCTTCACCACAACAAATGATTGGTGAGTTTGGAGGAGCAATTCTCCCTTATCTTTTCATTGCATTTGGTTTTATTGGATGCATGTATCCTGCAATAGATTTATTTACCGGTGAAAAGGAACGAGGAACCATAGAAACTCTTTTGACCACACCTGTTAAGCGTTGGAAATTACTTATCGGAAAGATGCTTGTAGTCATCTTGTCTGGATTGATGGCTTCTACTTTTGCGCTCGTTGGTCTTTGGGTTTCTATAGAATTCTTAGATATTGTGAAGGATCAACAAATATTGGCTATAATACACGATATTCTGAATCCGAAGTTCTTATTTAGCATGTTTGGCTTACTTATTCCACTAACGGTTTTCTTTGCTGGAGTTATGGTTCCTATTGCGATTTATGCAAAATCTTTTAAAGAGGCACAAAGCATAATTACTCCGTTAAACATTGTCATGGTACTTCCAGCGATGATAGGATTTTTTCCAGGAATTTCATTGGACTTCACTACAGCCTCTATTCCTGTGGTGAATGTTGTTTTGGCATCAAAGGAACTGATTGCAGGAACTTTAGATTGGAGCTATTATTTAGTTAGCTTTATCGTTATGTTTATTATTGCATCGCTTGCCGTTTTGATTTCGTTTCGGCAGTTTGGAAAAGAAGGCAGTGTAATTGCTTAACGTAATAGATTAACATGACCTACCACGACGTGGCGTGAATCATTTTCTCTCTTCTTATATATAATTTTCCACGTATAGACACCATCTTGAACTTTGCGACCTAAGTTTCCGTAAGTTCCATCCCATCCAATTTTCACATTATGTGTTTCAAATATTAATTCTCCCCATCTATCGAAAATTAGCATTTCAAAATTGAAGGGATCAAATCCAGAGTAAAAAACTGGGAAAAATGTCTGGTTAAAATTGTCTCCGTCGGGTGTAAATGTATTTGGAACATAAAATATTGTTTCTTCTGTGCAAGGAATTACATTTATTGCCGTATCGCGACAATTTCCATCTGAAGCAATTAGCGTAATTATAAAACCTGTGCAATATTCATCATCGTATTCATGTATTGGTTCGAATTGAGTAGAACTTGTTCCGTCTCCAAAATACCATTGATAATTTGTGGCATTTGTGCTCGAATTCAAAAATTGAATAGTGGAGTTCAACGCCGAAACGTTGGTAGGCGAAAAAGAAAAATTAGCTTGTACTTGATTCTCTAAATTTTCAAAAACAATAGTATGAGTTGCATCTACAAAATTCCCACAATTATCTATAACTCGATATACCCTATCTATATATTGGGGGCAATTTCCATAAGTTGTTTCACCAATAAAAATAACTGTGGGTAGAGCTGCACAATTATCCGATAAGTTACTTATTACACCTATATCAACAGGAGGAACGGAAGTTCCTGAAATGTACAATGTGTCTTCGACTTCAAATGTTGGATTCTCATTGTCTGTTACAGTTATTACTTGGCTAACTTGGGTGGTATTTCCACAGAAATCTGTAATAGTATAAATTCTTGTTACAACTGGACATAAGACATTATTTACCTGATCAGTAGTCCAGGTAACACTTAAAACGCCACAATTATCATTTTCATCGGTTACTACACTTGGGTCAGGAGCAGGAATGTCTTCGGGACACTCAACAAAAACCGGTGCAGGGTTACTAGCAGTTGGAGGTGTGGTGTCATCAACGGTAATGGTTTGTGTCACATTGATTGTGTTTCCACAGTTATCTGTCACGGAATACGTTCGTGTAATTACTTCAGAACATGTATTTCCATCGCTCACATCCGAAACAAAAGCTACAGTAGGCACAGAGCAGTTATCCGCTTCATCTAAAACAACCGTTACATCTGGAGCAGGAACATCAGCTGAACATTGAACAGCAACTGATGCAGGATTACTAGCAGTTGGAGGTGTGGTATCATCAATGGTGATGGTTTGTGTAACATTGATTGTGTTTCCACAGTTATCTGTCACGGAATATGTTCGTGTAATTACTTCAGGACATGTATTTCCATCACTTA
>JACCDI010441012.1_pt1 | contig 10026 bp, 15 predicted proteins | sample 7442791 | NCBI WGS metagenome assembly JACCDI01 (sample SAMN15323434, study PRJNA562643) | freshwater metagenome | isolation source: river surface water | place: USA:Blue River Watershed | collected 2017-08-15
CCGATAATAAATTTGTTTCTGATTCTCCAGTTGTTCTCAACATGTGAAATAACAACAAATTGATTGAATCAGATGTAAATGAATTGATGGAAATTGTAAAAAATCAACCGAGGATTATTGTTGTAAATACTGCAGTGCCGAGAGGATGGCGTGACGATAACAACGCGTTAATATCAAAGGTGGTCTCACGTTACCCAAATACTGAAATTGTTGATTGGGCAAGAATTTCAGAGAACCACCCTGAATACTTTGCTACTGACGGAGTCCATCTGAACCCGCCAGGAGTTAATGCCTACGTATCAGCGATACTTGAAGTGCTTAGACGCTAAAGTTATTCGTACTTACCTTTAAGTGCGAATTTAGCGCCATCTGCTTTTGTTCCATCTGAATAAACAGATTGAATAAAGAACTGAGTGCCACCTTCATCGCCAACTTTTGCTACATCAAGATTCAATTGATCAGCAGGAACAGTTGCTACTTCGATGAAGTCAACAGCGTTGTAAGAAATAGATACTAGATATCCAGTTAATCCTTCAGTTGCCGTTGGAGCTACCCAGCGAAGTGTTACACCGCCTGATGCATTATTAATTGCAACGAATTTGCTTGGCGCCTCGTAAGTAAATGATCCGGAAGCATTTTCAGTTGGCTCTTCGCTTGGTTCCTCAGTTGGCTCTTCTGTTACCGACTCAGATGGAGTTGGCTTAGGAGCTGCATCATCATCTGATGAAGTATTTGAGAGCGCGAAGATTGCCAGCAAAACAATTCCTGCGATTACTAAGAATAAAATTCCAGATGAGTTGCTCTTCTTGGCAGGAGTTTTTGGAGCCGATGCCGGCGCAGCTTTAGGTGTGCTTGTTGTTGAGAATGAAGAAGTTGACGAACTTCCGCGGGTTGGAACTGGAGGAATAACTAACTTAGATACATCAACGGTATTTGCGCTTCGCTTAGCACTCTTCTTTGCAGGGCGCTTTACGCTCTTTTTTGCTGCACGCTTTGCAGATTTCTTAACTGCCTTCTTTACCGTGCGCTTGGCAGTTCGCTTAGCCGGACGCTTTGCTGCTACACGCTTTGCAGGGCGCTTCTTTGCAGCTGCCTTCTTCTTCGTTGCCACAATAACTCCTTCAGATCGCGGGATTTCCTGTCGCAAGCCTACCTTTCTATATAGCAATTCTCAGGTAAGGAAGCGTTGAGAAAAACGGGCAGAGTTGATACCGGCTTAATCAATAAGAAATGGCTTAATCAATGGGGTGATTTGCGCTAACGCTAGCGAGCGATGGCTGATGGCATCTTTCTCACTCGGATCTAACTCCGCCAAGGTTCTGCCATCACCGGAAATCGGCTCAAAAATTGGGTCGTAACCAAAGCCATTTTTGCCAGCCGGAGATCTTCGAATTTTGCCTTGCAGCTCACCTCGAACAATGAGATTTTCACCGGTCGGCTTGGCAAGCGCTATTACGGCAACAAACTTTGCGCTCCGTTTTGATTCTGGAACGTCTTTAATTTCATCCAATACCTTCTTTATATTCTCCATATCGCCACCACCTGACCAACGAGCAGAAAGGATGCCGGGTGCACCATTTAGGGCATCGACAGCCAGACCACTGTCATCAGCGATGGCAGGAATCCCCGTGAACTTTGCGATCGAAGTTGCTTTCAAAAGTGCATTCTCTTCAAAAGAATTTCCGGTTTCTGCAACTTCTGGAATTTCGATATCAATTACCAGTTCTATGCCTTGCGAATCTAATTGTAGAATCCTTTGAAATTCTTTTATTTTTCCAGAATTCTTACTTGCAACTACCAATTTGAGCATCTGTAATTGATTAATTTGATAGCGCGGATTTCTGAAGTTTTGTTAGTTCTTCACAACCAGCTAAGCCTAGATCCAATAGTTGATTCAATAATTCGCGCTTAAATGGAATTCCCTCTGCAGTGCCTTGAACTTCCACAAAATTTCCATCGCCCGTGCATACGATATTCATATCTGTATCAGCCGTTACATCTTCTTCGTAGCAGAGATCTAGCATCGGAACTCCATTAATGATTCCAACGCTGACTGCAGAAACTGAGCCTTGCAATGGAATTTCAGTTATATGCCCCTCGCCTTTTGCCCAGTTAAGTGCATCAACTAAAGCTACATACGCCCCAGTGATTGCTGCAGTTCGTGTTCCACCATCTGCTTGAAGTACATCGCAATCCAAAACAATTGTGTTTTCTCCAAGTCGTTTCATATCTACAACAGACCGGAGAGATCTTCCAACTAAGCGCGATATCTCTTGGGTTCGCCCACCTAATTTTCCTTTAACACTCTCACGATCGGAGCGAGTATGAGTAGCACGTGGCAACATTGCATATTCAGATGTAACCCAACCTTTTCCACTTCCTACCAACCAACGTGGAACTCCCGGATTAAATGTTGCAACGCAGAGAACCTTCGTATTTCCAAAGGAAACTAAAACGGAGCCCTCTGCTTTATTTAACCAATTTCGCTCAAAAGTAATCTTTCGAAGTTGATTAGCCTTTCGGCCATCAATTCTTACTGAATCATTACTCACTTAATTCTCCTTTGCCTGAGTGAACTTGGCCAACTTCTGGCCCCAAGAAACGACGAGCTAGCACAGCGAAACTATTAGTGTCACCACTGGAATAAAACTTATATGTCGGTTTACTTTTCTCTTCACGGAGAAGTTTATTTTCAACAAGGATTCGATATAAATCTTTTGCTGTTTCATCCGCGCTTGAAACTAAAGTCACTTCATTTCCCATCACATAAGAAATAACGCCAGTCAGCAATGGATAGTGAGTACATCCCAGCACTAAAGTATCAATTCCCTCTTTTCTAAGTGGAGCTAGGTAATGCTCTGCTTTCAGTTGCAGAGCAGCACCGCTGGTTTCGCCACGCTCCACAAAATCAACAAACTCAGGACAAGCAGTACTTGTAACTTTCAGTTGCGGAGCAGCAGCAAAAGCATCTTCGTAAGCTTTCGAATCTATTGTTGTTTGCGTTCCTATCACGCCAACTTTTCCAGATCTGGTGGCCGATACCGCCCTACGTACTGCAGGTTGAATTACTTCGATTACCGGGATCTCATAACGCTCTCGTGCATCACGTAAAGTCGCAGCACTTGCCGTATTGCAGGCAATGACAATCGCTTTAACTCCAGCGGCAACTAGCCGATCCATAATTTCGATCGCAAAAGTTCGTACCTCGGCCAAGGGCCTTGGTCCGTAGGGTCCACGTGCAGTATCGCCAAAATAAATTAGAGATTCATTAGGCAATTGATCGATAATTGCTCTTGCGACTGTTAATCCGCCAACGCCTGAATCAAATACTCCGATCGGCGCAGAGCTATTCGGATTAGACACTGCGAAAGTCTAAGCGAGCGCATGTCCGAATTGCCCTTTAATTCTGATATCACCCCAGATTTTCCAAAGTTTTCTCTATTTAACTGCGAGTTTGGGTTGAACAACTCATGAGTAGGGTAGACGCTTTTCCTTAAGTGTGGCCAAGGTCGTCCATTCCAGGGCGAAAGAGGTTGCACCGCTCGCTTCAAACCGAAGTTCGAGTAAACCGTTTGATTCAATTGATAATCGATTATCGATTGAACTAAAGCCCACGGAGGCCAATTTGTTAACAACCATGGAGTTAACTTCAACTCAATGGGGCGCCGTATATAACGTCCTTTCATTCGGACTTATATCGATGCTCGCTACAACCGTTTATACCCTTGTTTCACAGAATCGAGTACTTCCTAAGTACCGCAATGCGCTAGTTCTATCTTCGATGGTTACATTCATCGCTGGATATCACTACATCCGCATCTTCGATTCATTCCACAAATCATCAATGATTGAAGGAAACGTTGGCAAGGTTGTAACTGCAGGTCATCCAGATGCATTTAACGAGGCATATCGTTATGTTGACTGGATTCTTACTGTTCCGCTACTTCTAGTCGAAGTAATCGCGGTACTTGCGCTTGCTAAAGAAGCTGCAAAATCTCTGATCACACGTCTAGTTCCTGCATCTGCAGCGATGATCGCTCTTGGTTATCCAGGAGAAGTATCAAGTGACCAGGGAACAAAGATTCTTTACGGCGTTCTCTCAACACTTCCTTTCCTCTACATTCTCTACATCCTCTTCGTAGAGTTAAGCAAATCCCTTGATCGTCAACCAGAAGGAGTTGCCGCAACTGTTGGCCGACTCCGACTTCTCCTAATTGCATCATGGGGCGTTTACCCAATTTCTTACCTTCTACCAATCATTGATGCAGATGGTGCGGCGAGCGCAGGCTCCTTCACCGGTCGCCAGATTGGTTACACAATTGCAGATATCCTCGCAAAGTGCGTATGGGGTCTAACAATCGTGAAGATTGCAAGAATGAAATCAATCGCAGAAGGAATGAAAGACGACCACTAATTTCGCTGGTGTGAACTAGCTAAATTTAGGTTATTCAAAGTGGGGCTCGGGAAACCGGGCCCCACTTTTTTACTTTTATTTTTTACTTTTAATAAGTCAATATTTCAAGCAAAGACTGTTGTAGCCAACCCAGCCATGAGTAAACTGCATAAACGGCCTTCATCGGATCATTGTCGGTCATTATTTCAAATTTTTGATGAGTATTTGATTCTTCTTTATTTTCCGAAGATCGCTCCCCGATTCCAAGACGAACCGCTAAAGCCAGTCTTAAATCATTTAACGTGGTTAGCCATGATTGAACATCTTGAGAATCAATTAGAATTTTGAAAGTACTTTTATCGATTGGTTTATCGAAATTCCATTCTTCTTCACTTGGAATGAGAGCCTCATAAACTAGATGGGCTGCAGATCTTTTTTTCTCACGTAATCCGTATTCGGTGTATCTGCGAAATTCCGCCGCATCTCTCTCATCTTGATAAGCATTTGGAAGCAACCTCCGTAATACTGGATCATCGGGAGGGGCGTCATTTCCCGCCGAGCCAAAGAGGCTCATAAGCGGATCGGGATGATTTCCAGTAACAGATGAATCTCCAAGTAATTCAAGTAGTTGTTCCAATAAATTAATAAGCACTTGAGACTCTTGCGTTGTGAAAGTAATGGTTATGAAACCATTTTCGTCACGTACAAATTTTGAGCTCATAACTCATCTGCTCTTTGAATTGTGGCCCAAAGGCCATACTCGTGAAGCTGTTGCACATCTCGTTCCATTTCTTCTCGAGTTCCAGAAGAAACTGTCGCTTTGCCTTCGTTGTGAACTTTTAACATCAGTTCATGGGCTTTCTCTTTGGAATATCCAAAAACCACCATGAAAACATGAGTTACATAAGTCATTAAGTTAACTGGATCATCCCAGACAACACATATCCAGGGGCGATCAACTTTAGAATCTAAATTCGTCTCAGTATCGGTTAAAGTTCCAACCATCATATTTTCTTAATTATTTTCTTAGTTATTGTTCTCGGAATCACTTGGTTCTTTGCGCAAGCCGGCGTAAATCTCTTTACATGTTGGACAGATTGGAAATTTCTTCGGATCTCGATTTGGTATCCATCGTTTACCGCAAAGGGCAGTCACTGGTTTTCCAGTCACCGCCGATTCAACTATTTTCTCTTTTTTGACGTAATGAGCGAAGCGCTCGTGGTCGCCAGATTCAAGTTCTGATTGCTCCCTACTTTCTAGCAATTCTTCTTCTAACAAAGCGCCTTTGCGTCGCGTGAATAAGCCCATCTCATTCGCCATGCCTCAATGATAGGAGAGGTTGATTAAGATGGGCAGATGAAGGATCTTCTCCGCACCGACGATTTAACTCGGTCGCAAGTTGAAACCCTGCTTGCAACTGCTCGGGACTTTGCGAAAGATCCACTCCGTTGCGCATCTGCTTTAGCAAATAAGACTGTAGCCATTTACATGACAAAACCTTCAACTCGAACTCGTCTGGCTTCAGAGACGGCAGTTGCGCACCTCGGTGGAACTCCAATCTTTTTACGTGGCGATGAGTTGCAAATCGGTCGTGGCGAAACTATTTCTGATACTGCAAAAATCATAAGTCAGTTTGCTTCTGCCCTAATTATTCGGACCTATAAACAGAGTGATGTTGATGAATTAGGTGCCGCTGCAAGTATTCCAGTGATTAATGCGTTGACCGACGAAGATCATCCAACCCAGTTGTTGGCAGATTGGGTCGTAATCACTGAAAAGTTTGGTTCGGACTATTCAAATAGAAAACTTGTTTACCTTGGTGATGGAAACAATATGGCAAACGCTTGGCTTTTGATGGGTGCGCTGATGGGCGCACATGTAGTCGCCGTTACACCACCTGGAAAATTTAGCGTTCGTGAAGAAGTAATTAAGCGAGCTGAGAATCTCGCAAAGTCAACGGGTGGCAAAATAGAGATTTCTCATGACGTCGACTCGGTGAAAGATGCATCCGTTTTGTATACCGATGTTTGGTTATCAATGGGCGATTCTGAAACGGAACGAAGCGAGCGGATCAAAGCACTATCTCCTTATGCGGTAACCGATGATTTGATGGAGCTAGCTCTCAAAGATGCAATATTCATGCATTGTTTACCGGCGCACCGCGGTGAAGAAGTTGCTGCTAATGTCATCGATGGCGGACGATCCGTTGTGTGGCAACAAGCATTTCATCGCAGAACAACGATCCAGGCCCTTCTCTACCATTTGACTCGTGGGGATCTGTAGGAATTAAATGAAAATCTTTGTTCCAAAAGAATCAAGAGCTGGTGAACGTCGAGTTGCATTGGTGCCAGATGTAATCTCTAAGTTAACTCGCGCAGGTTTTTCGGTCGCAATTGAAAGTGGTGCCGGCCTTTACTCAAGCGCCAGTGATACAGATTTTGAAAAGGCAGGTGCAACAATCGCGCCGGCAACTGCAGTCAGTGAAGCAGATGTAGTTCTCTCCGTTCAGCCTTTATCGCCAGCGCAATTTCAACAATTAAAGAGCGGTGCCATAACTATTTCATTCTTATCCCCTGTTTCTGCCGTTGAAAATATTGAAGCTGCGGTTAAAGCAAACGCCACATCTTTCTCACTCGAACTAGTACCTAGAATTTCCAGAGCGCAATCCATGGATGCGCTAACTTCACAAGCACTTTGTGCGGGTTATCGGGCAGTTTTAGTTGCAGCAGAAATTTCACCGCGTTTCTTCCCATTGCTAATGACAGCAGCAGGGACTGTTACTCCGGCAAATGTTCTAGTTCTTGGCGCAGGTGTTGCAGGATTACAGGCGATTGCAACAGCGCGCAGGTTGGGCGCAGTTGTATCTGCATACGATGTCCGTCCATCTTCTGCAGATGAGGTTAAATCGATGGGCGCGACTTTTATCGATCTCCAATTAGAAGCACTTGAGGGTGCGGGTGGTTACGCCCGTGAAATGAGTGAGGAACGTGCTGCAAAGCAACGCGAACTTCTTACTCCATATATTTCAAAATCTCACGTTCTTATTACTACGGCTGCGGTTCCCGGCAAAACTGCACCACGTTTAGTCACGAAAGAGATGTATCAAACTATGTCGCCGGGATCGGTGATTGTTGATCTAGCCGCTGAATCTGGCGGAAATGTAGAGGGTTCCATCGCCGGTGAAATTATTGAAGTTGCTAATGGAATAAAACTTTGGGGCGGTAAGGATGTACCGAGTCAATTACCGTTTCATGCATCATCTTTATATTCGCGTAACGTTGTAAATCTGCTCTTGCTGATGGTTAAAAATGGAGCAATACATATTGATTTTTCTGATGAAATTATCAATGCTGCGGCTATTACTCATAATGGTCAGAAACGAGGTTAAGAAATGGATGCAATAGCAATCATTTCGATATTTGTTTTAGCGGTATTTGTTGGATTTGAGGTTGTTTCAAAAGTTTCCTCAACGCTTCACACTCCATTAATGAGCGGAGCCAATGCAATTCACGGCGTAATTCTCGTGGGTGCAATCATCGTGGCCGATCATGCAGAGACAACTTTGGAGCTAGGACTCTCCGTTGTTGCGATTGTCCTGGCAACTGTAAATATGGTTGGTGGATTTGTCGTTACAGATCGCATGTTAGAAATGTTTAAAGGTAAGAAATCGTGAGTTCTTTTCTTTATGATCTAATCGGCTTAATTGCCGGGGTCTGTTTTATTCTTTCTTTAAAAGGTCTATCGCATCCAAGAACAGCCCGCCGCGGAAATCTTTTGGGCGCTACTGGTGCGGCAATTGCGACTCTCTTAGTATTTTTTAGATCTCAAAATGAAGGTAGGAACCTAGGTTGGATCTTGGGTGCAATTGCACTCGGTGTATTAATTGGAGTACCTGCGGCGCGCAGAGTTCAAATGACCGCGATGCCACAACTAGTTGCATTATTTAACGGTGTAGGTGGTGGCGCTGCAGCTTTGGTTGCAATTGTTGAGTATTTGAAATTAGGCAATTCCGCATCGACTGCTGTTGTACTGGCGACAGTATTTACTGTGATAGTCGGTTGTATTTCATTCTCTGGTTCTATTGTTACATTTTTAAAATTACAAGAATTAATGACAACAGCTCCGGTTGTATTTCCTGGTGGCAGAGTTGTTATAGCTGGAACCTTGGCAGGGGTTATCGGAGTTGGCGGCTGGGTTATTTCTGCACTTGGTACTGCGCCATTGTTAATTCTTGCCGCATTATCTTTGTTATTCGGCGTGCTTTTTGTCTTGCCTGTTGGCGGAGCTGATGTTCCGATTGTTATTTCCCTTCTTAACGCATTTACCGGTTTAACGGTCGCAGCATCAGGTTATGTACTAAATGCAACGCTCTTGATCATTGCTGGAACTTTAGTTGGCGCTTCCGGAACTATTTTGACTCGATTAATGGCAGAAGCTATGGGACGTTCTTTATTTGGAACACTCTTTGGTGCATTTACTGCAAAGGCGCAGAGCGGTGCCGCAGTTGCAGATAACCGACCAGTTAAGTCTGGGACGCCAGATGATGTTGCAATTCTTCTTAATTATGCCCGCCGTGTAGTTATTGTTCCTGGCTTTGGCCTTGCGGTTGCTCAGGCACAACACACTGTGAGAGAGCTGGCCGATTTGCTAGCAGCGCGCGGAATCGATGTTGCATATGGAATTCATCCTGTTGCTGGTCGCATGCCAGGACATATGAATGTTCTGCTTGCGGAAGCAAATGTTCCTTATGAACAGTTATCAGAGATGGATGAGGTAAATCCAACTTTTCCACAGACTGATGTTGCGCTAATTATTGGCGCCAATGATGTTGTGAATCCTGCGGCAAAGACCACCCCTGGCTGCCCTATTTATGGAATGCCGATTCTCGATGTGGCGCAAGCTGGAAATGTCATCTTCTTGAAACGCTCCATGCGTCCAGGTTTTGCTGGAATTGAAAATGAACTTCTTTATGATCCGAAAACAACTTTGTTATTTGGTGATGCTAAGACATCGCTTACGAAAGTTGTAAGTGCACTGAAAGCCCTGTAGCGCTTTTAGTGCACTTACAACTTTCCAGAAAAGAATCTACGTCAAGCGGATTGGAAGGTATAAGAGATGGAATCGCTGGCGTTGCTTGTGACCATATTGATTTCTCCTGCGATGTTTGGCGGGCCACTGGCTTTATTACTTGCTTTATGGAGAATTGATCAAATCTCTTCTGCTCGCAGAATCCTTATCTATTTTCTCTCGTTTCTCTCTCTAATTTCTGGCGCACTAATTCTCTACCAAAATGTAAGTAGAGGTGGATTAGTCGTGGGATTAATCGGAATTATTTCTGCGGTAATAGCTCTCGTTAGAGTGAGATCTAACTCTTCGCATCGCAAATAAATATTTAACTTTGGTGGAGGTGCCGGGAATCGAACCCGGGTCCTTCGACACTGATACAGGGCTTCTACGGGCGTAGTGTGCTATTCGCTTTCTCTGTCCCGGTTCTCACGCACACAAATAACCGACGAACGCAGTTGTGTTAAATGTCCCTTCCGATAATCACAACGTTATCGGTTGGTAAGCCCTCTTACGACGTTGGACCCTGAGTCGAAGGCGCACTCAGGACAACGGATTTCGGAGCTCGC
>JACCDI010846675.1_pt1 | contig 10026 bp, 6 predicted proteins | sample 7442791 | NCBI WGS metagenome assembly JACCDI01 (sample SAMN15323434, study PRJNA562643) | freshwater metagenome | isolation source: river surface water | place: USA:Blue River Watershed | collected 2017-08-15
CTCATGATATATGAATATGTAGAACATTACACAAATCATTAAAGACAAGGTAGCATTTGTGACAATCTTGTTCATTGGTCTAGTCACAAGTTTTGCCAACAGGTTCAAAATCATATTTTCAATAGAGCAACTTGTGTTGATTGGAAATAAACTCAAACTTGAGACAAGCAATGATGTTCAATTTCATGATGTATGATACAATGTAGAGAACCAAGGATAGGTATCATCATGATTGCAGCAAAAGAAAGGCAAAAGATAAAGGCCCTTTGTGTGGTCTGTGCTAGTAATGATGTTGATGTATGGGGAAGGGTTGTTTGAAATTAAAAGTCATTGATATTAGTAGTTTTACAACATATCCTGACATGAATATATTTTTTGTTTCAATAGTTACAGGAGGTTTGGTTGTTGTTGATGACTGAGAGCATTTTCCCCTTTGTGACTTGGCAGGAAAAGCAACAATTTGGCTAATAATTGGATTATGTGGGCTTATGTGCACCAACAGTTGAGGGGAAATTTCAAGTCTCATCTATCAGTATCTACGTAGAACACTGGTCACAGAGCTTTCACAGGTTTATCAGGATATAAGTAGAGAGAATAAATAATGGTTTCTTTCAATAAATAATAGCTTGTAACACATGAATAAAAACCTGTATGAAAAAAGAAATGTCAAACAAGAATATTTGCAAAAAAGGTCGCTTCTGCCATTGTCACCACAACTGCAGTGGTAAAATTACCATAAAATTATCTTCACTTGAGGTATGAGTGCTCACAAATTGACCGGGACCTCTATGGTAAGGAAATAGACTGAGAGATTCTTTTAGCAAGATATGATTATTTTCAAGTGAAATTGGCAGGGATATCAACTCATGAAGCAAAATTCAATACAACATGTCAAAATTATATTGTACCATTGATTCTGACTCTGAGTCTGATTCCAAGCCATCCCATTTGGATTCAGATAATTATAAACATGCCAATTTGAAATCTTGGTTTGCTTTCATTCATTCACTCCAACAATAAATGATGCCTAATGACTCACAGGAACTTTGATTAAGACTTTATCAGCATTCCTATACACAAAATAAATCCAAAATCTTGTGTAGCAAAGAAGTAATTGACCAGGAACAAAATATCTGATTGGTCTACCTCCATTGAAAAAACAAAAATTAGTAGAGCTCTGCAACCATTATTGTGGAACCCCTAAAATTTATTTGAGGGAAATTCACTCATCAGGTTAAAAATAAAACTATTTACACAAAATTTCATATGGAAATTGAAGAGGAAATGAAAACATCAAAAATGATAACATGATTTGGGAAATCATGCTCATTCTTTGAAGTTTTCATTGTATGACAATAAGTTTTTCAAAACAAATCAAGTATCAAGTAATTAAAATAGCTTTTTACATTATCTAGTTGTGATGAAAATTTACCTCAGACAAAAGAAAAATGCTGTATTGCCTCCAGCAGTCTTCATTAAATTTACACAAATCCTGATTCTAAAATCCATGATATGGTTGTCTGAAAAATTCTAGCATCTTCTCAATTCTTCAGTTACAGTCTGATTGATAAATTTGAGCAAATGTAACACAAAGATGATAGATTGCAAAAATTGAGATGGAAAGGTGAAGTCAAATAATGAGCTGTTTGAGAAGGATTTCCCAAAGTCAGAGTAGACATTTATGAGCTAACATCTCAATGTACCAATCCTGTGAAGCATCAATGGGGGCAACATACTGCAAGCATATCCTCAAATTTATGATTTTGCAACTTAGGATGACTCATTCAGAATATCAAGGGTCTTATTTAAATACAAATGGAACCTGCAAAACAGCTTAATTAAGTGTATCCAGAACAAATGCCAATTAAAGGCATAAAGACAAAATTGTAAGTCAAGGTGAACTCAGCCTGTAGAAGGGAAACAATTTGCCTATCTTGGAAACTGGTAACCAAATGGAAAAACATTCTATATAGAAGAAAGATTAACAAAGCATCATCATCTCTTTATTTGTGCAATTACTGTTGAAGTTAGTTTTGATTGATGACTTATTTATCATTTAAGTCAATTATTAGCTGAGAGCTGAATTAGTATCCTGAAGACAAGTTTTCACTTTATTACATGTTATCACATTTCACCAGATGTCTATAAATACTACTACACAACATCTGTTGTTGTAAATGCAATAAAACATCAGAATTTTATTGGTCTGAGATAAATTCAAATAAACTACTAAGACTCTACACTAAAAAATAACCCATTTTCTGTTCAGAAAAGGAAATCAACAATCAATAAAAAAATAAAAGTTCAAAAAATCCATCAGCATATGGAATTTTTATGAATATCATATTGAACAATTACACACACAGTTTGGTGGTATTCCATTTGATGAAAACTAGTTGAATCATGTCTAAAGCAATGCTCAATACATGAAACCTATAGAAGCAATAATGTGGTGACTCTTTTATGTTCATTGCCCAAGACTTAATCTCTTTGACTTCAGCAATGTGTCTGTCTTCCATAAAGACAATGTTATCCAGCTCTCAACGATACCCACTGTCTCCAATCACAATTTTCCCTTTGGATGATTAGAAGTAGAGCATGTTTCAATTCTTTTCTTCAACAAAAACATCAACCTTCCCTCCATGGAATACAGTAATATGTTGTGCTAAAGTATTTTAGGTTATAGAGAGATGCATTGTATCAGTTTTATAATTATAAAGTGAACTCATGTATCAGTTTTATAATTATAAAGTGAACTCAAATGAGATCCCAGGACCATTATTTTTGATGACAAGCCACCACGTGTTTGGATCCTTGCAAAAACATTCAAAACCAAATGGACTTCATCATGCTTGTGATTGATCTCAACATTAAGGTTCTAGTCAAATGTCTTTTTGGAGTGGCCTTGTACAGGTTTGAAACTCTTTTATTTTGAGTGTAAGAAGTTCTTCACAGGTTCCCTAGCATTCCACTATTACAAGGTGTGTTTCATACTTTTCAACCAGTAGGCAGCTATGAACACATACGTGAAGGAAATATATGGAAAATATTAATTTCTTGTAAAGATTGTAGAAAAGAGCTTGAATAGTGGCATCATGAAACAAAGATGATTGTAGACGTTTAATTGAATTTAAAATCCTTGAGACTTGAATGAACTTTCCATGAAAATCCCACACAATTCATTCCTGTTGCTAGAATTTCGCTTTTGGAAAAAAGACATTGTTCTATAGAAGTGATTGAAATTGTTATCTGTTTCTTCTCTTGCTTTCAACATCACTATCAGTATTGATTGTAAATTATTTTGTCCTGCACAGTCGAAACTTTTATGGATTTGGGAAAGTAAGTTGAGCTTCTTGTACCACTAGAGTGCATTGGACTATGAAAAATTTTTGATTAAGAGGTCAATTGTTCTCAGCACCATCACGTTTTTTGGTGATAAGCATTACTGCAGTATCTTGGGTATTATGATTTTGTCATATGATTATTGTTTGTAAGAAATACTGAGTTTCTATTGTGAAGAACTATATCCAATTTGACATTGAGCAGCTGGTGATCTTATTCATACATCAAATAGGAGCTACTCATAATACAAAATAGAGTTTGCTCCATAAGATATCTAAAATATCTTGTGCAGAAAAGATTGTTTGATGGAAGTGTAAAATACTTAAATTAAACAAAACTTAATTACAAATGTTGCTCAAAAGGTTTAGGTATACCAAAACAACATAGAATGTTATACCTATGTTTGAGTAATAAAAATGTTTATTCATGTTAAATCATGAAAACATTGGTGTAGAACTAAACAGTCTGCCTTGACACCACCAAGTGATAAGACAATAAAGACATGAAGGAGATATGGGCACATTTGTTTGGTGCTTGGCATATGCTTATAATGTTACAAAACCAAAAACAGTTGGGAGACATGGGCATCCACAATGAAAGGTTCCCAGGAATCCAGGTGATGCATAATAGCAATCAATTTCCTGGAAGAAATGTTTGACCCTCATTCAATGTAGTATCTCTATGATATGTTTTGCAAAGAAATGGTATGAAATGCTGGTGAGTTATATTCATTTTAACACTTTGATGAAAACATTGCTTGGAATCTAGCTTCTGGTATTCTTGATGTACGTGAAGAGGGATAATGTATTATTATTGTTACAATAATAATTGCAAGAATGAATTTGCATCAATTCAGTGAAAACTTTATATCACCAAAGTCATTGTCACAATTTTCTTTACTAAGTATTGTATCTATCTTTGTATATGAGTTAATGATACACTCATCATGAATGCCAACACAATGATAATACTTTCCATCAATTCCTTTTATTGAATAACATGAAAGGTTGCTTCATTTTTGCAAGAGATACGATCCAGATCTTAGGTTTGTCCGAATAGTTTTTAAGACAACCCAGCTTGTAACAATTCTAAAGATTCCCCAGTACAACTATTTCCCTTACTGAACCTTAGTTTTGGGAAAGCTAATTAGTTGTTTTTATTGAATATGGAGATGAAAAGTCAAACATTACACTTTTACAAAAACACAAAGAATGTGCTGATGATCCCCATTCAAGAAAATTATTCAATCACACTTAGAGATATGTGATATTTTCTCATTAATATTATTATGTTTATGTATGATTCCAAAGTTAATCTGACTATTATATGAATTAAAATCATTCAATGTTTTATCAACAATGCATTGATCGTCCATGGGCAAAAAAACATGGACTATTTGATAGAAAAGAAAATTACAGAAATCCTTGAAGTTGGATCAAATTCCTGCAGAGTTATTAAAAATAAAATTCCTGACAAGATAATGTAAATACAAGAAATGAATTTTATTTCTTCTGATGCAATCAATTTGTCTCATTCATTATTTGTTTGGTAGAGGCTAGTCCTTCCCTTGGGATTGTGCATTATTGTGCAGTACCAAGTTCCAAGTTTGTTTTACATTTGGAAAGGAAATAATCTAATCAAATAGCCTATCATTTAAAAGCTTTTAGAATTTTTGTATAAAGTGTCCATTTCATGTGGGTATTCTTTAAATGTGCTGGATGATAAGACAGTTCTTCTGTACATGATATGTGAACATGCTTCCCAACCATTTGTCTGATATATCTTCTAACCTTGCAGATTCTCATATGAAAATGAAGTATAAAGATTTGCTTAAAGTTTTGAATCATCAAATCAAAAAGATTGGATTAATATTAATCATGATTAACTTATTTCACTCCATTAACCCTGGAAGACTGTCTTTTTGGAGTACATTTGAATTTTGATTATTGCGTTTCTCTTTTTTGCCAAGATCCAATTTTCCTCCCTCACAAAAAAATCGTATCTGAATCATTCCAAGCATCTATTTGGGTTCCTTTGATTATAAAGAAGAAATCCAAAACTTAGAGCAAGTGACATATGGAACACAGTATAAACAAGTTTTCACTATATTGAGCCTTACATCAATCATCAAAGCATCATGGCAATATTTTGAGACTTAAATATTTGATGGCATTGTGTTTTGTTGATCAACTTGACTTTCATTACTTTAATTGAACTTTAACCAAAATTTGGAATATGTTTTTTCAAAGAAAAAAGGATGCATTGACATTGAATGAATAATCAGTTCCAAGGGGTATAGATGAGTCCACTTCCCATCAATATTTGATTGTAAAAAATCCATCAACTTCTAGTCTGGATGTTTTCAATCAAGTCTGTGACATCAAGGAAATGAGTTCATGATGGTTTGGTGCAATCATGTAGGAGAGTCATTACATATTTTGTCATCTTCAAACATATTTTTTTGTCTACTTGATAGAGTGTTGAAGGATACATTTCAGGGTATCCTCATGTTCAAGTGCAATAGAAGATTTTGAGAAGCTTCGAAGAAACCATCACTTTAATCACAATTTGCAAGCCAAAGTCATGATTGTATCAAATTTGTGTATATTAACAAGTTCAAGAGCTTTCTTGCAATGCCTGAAGTACAAAACTTTTTCAATTTAAGTCCTCTGCATGGGAATATATCAAAAATTTTGAAAGATTACTTTGTCAGTATTTGCAGATTCAAAGCAACATCAAAAATAGAGTTCAAAATTTTTTCCTTTTAAAATTTTGCCATAGGTTCCATAACACAAATCTACTGAACAATGTCAAGTGAACAAGATTTTGGTCAGAAAAGAGCATGAACTTCTTCAGCATGCAATTGTATTCAGAACAGAAAAGGATAAACTTTATCTGAGAAAAGAATTGCCAATGACTATGATACTTGATACACTGTTGAATTGCAAAATGATATGAACCCATGTTTGGTAAAACAATTTTCTGGAAGAGCAGCTGAGTCCATATTGCAAAGTTTGTCATTCCAAGTTTGCAGAAAAATTGGAAAGGTGATATTGGAGACTTCAAAATGAGTTCTCCAAGAGGTAAAATCAAGATAAATAAACTAGACATCTTCATTATTTTTAAGATCTTGGAATCATCATTGATCATATAGAGTATTTCTTTTCTATACAGTTCTTATTCTTTTGCTCATAAAAGCCAATTCAGAAGAATTGAGGGATGTTGCCTGGTGTTACTGCATCCTATTTAAAATCTTACATTGAATTGATCAAAGCAAAGTTATTACTTTTCTAAATAGCTGTGATATTGGAAAATAGAAAGTTTTTGACTCAACATAATAAGGTCTTTATCCATAGAAAAAACAAATGTTTTCATTTAGATGATCCATATAAATATACTGTTTCCAATTAGCACAGAAGTATTTTTTTGTAATTTTTATTCGAAGAGTAGAATTTTAAAATCTGGATTGATCTGAATGTTTTTGAAGCCAAGAGACTTGGACAAATTTTCTTGTTTAAAGGGAGCTACACAGAATAAATCAGGAGGCTTTTTGATACAACAAAGATTACACTGAAGTATGGATATCAATTAAGTAGGAAGCTCAAGAACAAGAACAATTCTGATTGTAATAGTATAATCTTTGCCCTCTATTGAATGTTCTTATATTCATATCTCATGACATGACTCTGAAGAAGTCACTTGTCACAACTGATTGGAAAGGTTCCAAAGCATTCTTGAAACCAGCAGAGATGTTTAGATTCCAGCAACCTGATTCAAAAGTGTAAGTTCTGATGAATCCCATTCTCATTCAACAATGCTGTTCAGGTTTACAGGATTGAAATTTCCATTTGAGATTTCAACCATGTAATGAAGGTAAAAAAAGTGTGGTTGCTTCTATGGATGAATGTGGTAGCTTTTATTATCAGGGAAAGTGACAAAAACCCTGGAAAGTTAACCCATCATTTACTGTAAGATGACAGTTTATAAAATTCTGAAAAGAAAACTATCCTCAAAAGATAGCCTAGCATCCCAAACTGCTTCATGAGAAATTTGACAGCAACAAGAGAACCATGTGTACCCTTAAAGTGACAAAGAATTGCACAATGTCTGCTTCATTGTTGTCTTTTCCAGATTCACAATTTGTAACAAGGAAATGGTCTCCATTTTCTCCCATTTTCAAAAAAGTAATAATCTCATTGGCACTGACAGCCTTGGACCACCTCTTCCTTCATTGGAATCATTCGTATGTTCTGCTAATCTTCCTGAGATCTGAGGATGAACCTTTGACGACAACTTTTCACTGAAGCAACACTTGCTTTGGAACATTTTGCCTTCTCCTAAGACCTGCATCCAGTTCAATTAGGAGGGTTCATTTTCCTTGTATCACATAAATCATGTTGTGTGATCTTCCCAAAGAATCAGACAGATACTCAGGCTTAGAATTTACTACGTGGAATCAATCAAATGAAATTAATCTTTAATATTTAGAGATATTGAATAATTCTCTTGACTGGAACTTCTTTGGTGTACAAGGAAATTTATTCAGTTAAATAAAATGGGCTGTATTCCTGCAGTTCTGAAAACATATTCTTTGAAAGAGTTGTGACCAAGATAGTGGCTCTTGATTGAGATGTTTCAGTCAGGTTTTCAGCTGCTTGTTTTGATCCATATAGCGATTTTCACTTGTCTTTATGTGATCAATACTGTGTTTTGTAATTTTCTTAGGCTTTTTGTTGATTGCAATCTTGTTGACTCTAATGAATTCAGAAATCTGTGTTCAATAATGTTTTTGCATTGTTGAAGACTTCTTCTTTATTTCTATCTTGTTGGTTCTGATAAATTCAAAATTATTTCACAAGACTTTGAACTCTAGGCGGATGAAGACAATGCTAAATAATATGTGAACTTTTTCAACTCAGGATGATCAATAGATGTGGCAGCAGTTGATTCTACTGATTATGGCATGAAACCCTTCATTGTGATATGTGGTGGTTTTATACATGAACAATAGAAATGGGACATGTTTTGACATATCTAGGTAATAAATGCCCTGTCACTTTGTCATAGATTCCCTCTCCATACTTCTTCAAATCACTTGTGGATGTCCAATTCATTTCTATAAAAATTATGATGAAAATGAATTATCAAAATTCGATCTAAGATTGAATGTGGAGGTCTTCAAGTGTTATGCTTTTCAAGCTTCAACTTTTCAAATCTCCCAAATTTCAAGAGAACTTAGAGCCAACTCATTTTGCATCAACAGAGGAGGGAGATGCAAAATTTTTGCTTTGTGCTTTTTTACTAAAGGTTTCACTGCTGATAGACTGCATTACAGAAGTAGCAGTACTTAGTTTGAATACAGCAGTCTCCAGGATTTTCTGTTTTTTGGTCTTCAACATTTTCAAGTCTGCTAGGCTGTAAGAGGACTTAGATCCATCTGATATTGTATCCAAGTATAGGGGGAACTACAGAAACCTTGAACTTGTCATAAATGCAAATTTTGAACCTATGAGACTTTGAGAGGACTTAGATCCTTGTTACTGAGGGTATCAGATGAGGCATTGTCATCTTTCAAGGATGGTTCAACTACAAAGGCTTTTCACCTTTGCTTCTCAGCCTCCAAACTCTCTAATTCAGCTAGTTTTTCAGACAAAAGCTTATATCTCTTACTGGGTACTTAAATCCTGAGGAGCGCTTTTCCTCTGTTTAAAGAAATTATCTTCTTCTTTGGCTCAGAAAATCTTTATAGTTTTGACACATTGAAAGTGATCATCATCAACATGCATGAGACAAGAAAATCCAGGGGAGTAAGGGATGGACATATCCCACAGGTCATCATCAACCATCTTGTGAACAAATACAGCTAACTTGTATTAAATTACAAAGAAGCAGCTGCTTTGGATGAGATCATGAGGAAATGGGAAAGGCAACCCCACTAAACATGATGAAGTCAACAAAGCATCTCAAATGTAAAAACTAATACTAGGGGGGAGGAGTGAAGTGCCTATGAAAAGCAGTACAAAAGTTCAAGTACCTCAATCCCCAGGACCCTGAGATTCCTGATTCCCCAAAATGTTATCATTTACTATTTGTGTCTACCAAATGGTAGACAAATAATGTCAGAAGATAAGATTATGCACTGCACAAATATTCTCTTTGAATTAAGATGTGCATAGATATGACATTATGATTCTTATTTTGGATTCTCCAGAAAAACTGAACCCTTTTTCCTGAGCAAATCAAGGTCTTGTACTGCTCAAAATATATGACAAGGACAAAACAGCTCAAAAGCAGAAGTAGTGGAATGATAATACATATATAATAAATAAATGATTTCAAATTTCATTAGCTGAATTGACTAACTGAGAAATGAATTGCATTTTCCTGTGTGATAAGGTATCAAAATAGGTCAAGTAACGAAATTCAGGATCTTCCATCAGGATCTTTGGATCTAAAATCTTAACAAGTCTTCAATTTCAACATATGAAATTGAATCTGTTGAGTCTGGAAGATAAAGATTTGATCCTTGAAGTAAAAAGCAAGTAAGATATCATTTCAATCTTGGCTAAATTGATGATTACCTATACTACCTTTGTTCAGGAAAATTTAATCAAACAATATCCAAAGTGACCATCAACACTCCCTCTCAAGCATCAATGCAGCAGAGAATTACCATCCCATCAA
>JACCDI010729244.1_pt1 | contig 10024 bp, 6 predicted proteins | sample 7442791 | NCBI WGS metagenome assembly JACCDI01 (sample SAMN15323434, study PRJNA562643) | freshwater metagenome | isolation source: river surface water | place: USA:Blue River Watershed | collected 2017-08-15
ACCAAAAAGAATCCCAACACCATGCTGCTGACCATTGCCACGGGCCGTTTCATGGCCAAGCGCCAATTGGCGCGCAAATTTCGGTCGGAACGCACATGCCAGATGTACCAAATGACAAACAGCAATATGGCAAATACAAAAATATCGGTGAGTAAAAATACAGGTTGCATGATGTACTTACTGCAAGCGAATGCGTGGATCAGCCAAGGTGTAGCTGATGTCGGTCAAAATTAAACCAACGATGTACAGAAACGAGCCTATGAAAACCATGGCTCGCACAATGGCAAAGTCTTGCCCCGAAATGGCTTCAATCAAATAGCTGCCTAAACCAGGAATCGCAAAGAACGATTCTGTGATGAGACTGCCCATGAACAGCAAGGGAATGACCGCAACAGAGGCACTCAAAATGGGGATGAGTGCATTGCGAAGCACATGACCCAAGAGCACTCTGGCTTCCGACAAGCCTTTGGAGCGGGCTGTGCGAACGTAGTCTTTGCCAATCTCTTCCATGAACAAGGTTCGGTTGAAACGAACCTCCCCGCCTAGTCTTGCCAAGATACCGACGGCGATGGGTAACACCAAAAAGCGCCATGCATCTAGGCCGGGTGCAAAACCAGAGACCGGCATCAGTTGGAGCACTCGCGAAAACATGAACTGTCCGATGACAATGAAGAACAGCGCAGAAATAGACATGAAGACCACGCAAAGCACCGTGCCCCAAAAGTCCAAATAGGTGCCTCTAAAGAACGCCAGGCCAAGCGCAAACACCACCGAAATACCCAAACCCACCACGAAGGTAGGAAGTGCCAAAGCAATAGAGGGTCCTGCACGCCGGACAATTTCCGAAGCAATGTCGCGACCGCTATCGGCACGGCCAAAGTCAAACGCAAACATGCGCAGCGAACTGTCTAAAAACAAGGTGTTGGTGATTTTCGCCATGCCCTGTTCTGCTTGATTGAAAAACAAAGGTCGGTCATAACCTCTTTCCGCTTTCCATTTTTCAATGGCATCGGGCGTGACCCGTTTGCCGCCCAATTGCATGCGCGCCATGTCATCGGGGGTGTTCACTTTAAAGAACAAAACAAAAGTCAGCAGGTTGATGCCGACCAAAATGGCAAAGCCATAAATCAATTTACGCGTTAGAAATTTCAGCATCACAGACCTCCTTGCGATTGCGCTGAGCCTTGAACAGCTCGCTGTGATTGACGTCTGCGCCAAGCGTTCCATGCGGGCCAAGCAACGCCCAGCAGCAACAAAGGCAACACCACCAAAGGCCACCAAATGGCTTGATTCCATTCCTGAATTTTGCTGGTTCGAAGCTGTGTATCGAGCCGCAAATAGGGCAAAGAATCACGAATGATGTTGGAGGGCTTACCGTTGAACACCCATTGATGATAGGCACCACCAAACTCTTCAGACCAACCATACAGCATGGGCAATTCATCCTGCATGATTTCAATCATCTTGCCAATCATGGCGGCACGTTCAGGGGTATCTTCGAGATCTTTCATGCGATCGAACAATTGATCGAACTCTGCATTGGCATAGTTGCTTGCATTCTCACCATCGAATTTGGCCTTGGAATTAGGACCGTACAGCAAGAACAAAAAGTTTTCTGGATCGGGGTAGTCTGCCAACCATCCCCAGAAAAAGAATTGCGCCGAGCCCTTGCGCATCTTGTCTTGAAATCGGTTGTAGTCGGTATTCCGAATTTCAATTTGAATATTGAGCTTTGCAAATTGTTTGGCCACCCAATCGAGTCGGGCTTTGTAACCAGGACCGACACCTTGTGTGTCGTAATTCAATGTCAGAGGCTGTCCGGTCTTGATGTCTCTGCCATTGGGATAGCCCGCCTCGGCCAATAATTTTTTAGCTTCTTCAATTGACTTGCGCTTGAACTTGCCATCGGGCAATTTGTCGTAAATAACGGGGTTGGGTTGTGACAAATTGTTGCCAAATAAACCAGGCACAACCACGCTATGGTTAACCTGTGCGCGATTGTCTTCGAAGATAGACACATACTCTTCAAAGTCAAAAGCGATGGCCAAGGCCTGCCTTAACTTTTTATTGCGAATGCGATCTTCAGGTGTTTTGCCTAAGCCCACCACGGGGTCAAGCCAGTTAAAGCCAAAGTGCCAGAAACCAACTTGAATGGTGCTGGGCAATTGAATTTTTCGCTCAAGCAATTCTTTGGCACGGCCCGTGCCGTCTTGAATGGACACTTGATAGCCAATGCCTGGCTCTCCACGTTCTAACTGGGGAATGTCGTAATAACCTTGAATGAATTTGGTCGCGACCGAGGTTGCCTCTTTTTCAATGACCGACACGACTTTATCAACAAAGGGCGTTTTTTGACCACAGTCCTTCAACAAACCTTTTTCTTTATCACCTGGCTCGCCTTCGCAGGGATAAGGCACACCTCGGTAGTTGGGATTGCGCACCAACTCCATGCGGGCATTGGGAATGTATTCGGTCAACATGTAAGGGCCGGTGCCTACAGGCCACGTGTCTGCAGTCAGGTTGCGACGCGACATGCCGTCTTGCGCATAAAAGGCGTCCACCTCCCAAGGGATGGGGGCAAAGAAAGTCATGGCGAGCCAGTATTTAAATTGAGGGTACTTGCCAACCACACGAATTTTCAAAGTGTGTGCATCGACCACCTCTACACCCGACAGCGCATGTGCTCGAAAGTCAAGCCAAGGCAAGTGACCCAATGGGCCGACCTCTTTGGCAGTTTTACCCTGCTTTAAATTTTCGTTGAACGCTTTGATTTGTTTCCCGTAGTCGGCCAGGCCCACTATTTTTTCTGACAAGAATCCAAAAGACGGCGACTTGATGCGAGGCGTGGCCAACCGTTTGATGGCATAGGCATAGTCTTCTGCCAACAACTCACGCGTCCCCATGTGCTCAAAGTCGTAAGGGCGTCGCTTGCCCTCAAGGTCAGACTCTTTCAGGTTCAAGTAGCGATGTTGACCCTCGGGTGTTTTGGCAAATGCGGGGTGCGGCTGATACAAGATACCAGGTTGAATTTTGAGCTCAAAAACACTTTCAGCAATTTGATCGGCAGGCGTTTCAAGCGGCAACTCTTTGCCTTCTTTGTTCACAAACTTCACACTCGGCAGGGCCGCCAAAGTTCTTGATTCCAGTTCGTAAGGCCGTTTGAGGTAGTGGTACTTGAGCGGCGGCTCATACACCGCATAAGTCCAAGGCGTCTCGTTGTTGCTGTACGAAGAAGTTGAATCCAAATGCTTGGGTGACTCTTGGTATGAACTGAAAAGAACGTTTTCTGCCAGAAGTGCCTTAGGAACAGGTTCATTGGAAACGCCATTGCAGCCAAGCAAGGCTGACAAAATTGCAGCGCCCAAAAATATGCGAATTAGCCTTGTATCGAAGTTCAATGTTCAGCCCTTTAAAACATGTGCAGATTGTGCCCACTTTTGACAGTTAACTCATGTCAAAATATGGCTAATTTCAACTCAATCTTACAACCCATGAGCTTCCTTGCCGGCAAAAAAATTCTTATTACGGGTGTCCTGTCCAATCGATCGATTGCCTATGGCATTGCCAAGGCATGTCATGCACAAGGCGCTGAGTTGGCTTTCAGTTATGTCGGCGAAAGATTCAAAGACAGAATCACGGAGTTTGCTGCCGATTTCAATTCGAAATTGATCTTTGATTGTGATGTGGGCGACGATGCCCAGATTGGAAAACTTTTTACCGACCTCTCTGTTCACTGGCCCCAATTCGATGGTTTTGTTCACAGCATTGGCTATGCCCCTCGCGAAGCCATTGCAGGCGACTTCATTGAAGGTCTCAGCCGTGAAGGCTTCAAAATTGCGCACGATATCAGTGCGTACAGTTTTCCTGCGATGGCCAAAGCAGCCTTGCCTTACCTGCGTGAAGACGCAGCGCTGCTCACCTTGACATATTTGGGCGCCCTGAAAGTAGTGCCCAACTACAACACAATGGGCCTTGCAAAAGCTTCACTTGAAGCCTCTGTTCGCTACTTGGCCGACTCTCTGGGCTCTAAAAAAATCCGAGTCAATGGCATCAGTGCCGGCCCCATCAAAACATTGGCAGCCAGTGGCATCAAGGACTTTGGGAAAATTTTGAGCGCTGTAGCGGCGACATCACCGATCAGACGCAATGTCACTATAGATGATGTTGGTAATACTGCTGCATTTTTACTTAGCACGCTGTCATCTGGAATATCAGCCGAAATTATTTACGTGGATGGTGGTTTTAGCCACGTCGTTGGCGGCATTTCAGAGTTTTGAAAGATTAGTCTTTAACGCAGTCGGCGTAATATCGTTTTACGCCGTCGTCGCCCTTCTCTTCCACCAAGCCGTGAATGTCTGTCTCGAAACCAGGGCATTGCAAATTGAATTCTCTAGAGAATTTCAAGTAGTCAACAATTTTCTTGTTGAACACCTCACCCGGTACAAGCAAAGGAATCCCTGGTGGGTAAGGTGTGACCAAACCAACTGTAATTCGACCTTCCAAATCATCAATCGAAACACGTTCTGTTTTGCGGCGCGCAATTTGTGCATAAGCATCGGCTGGCGTCATGGCTGGCTTCAGGTCTGACAGATACATTTCGGTCGTGAGTCGGGCAATATCATATTTGGCGTACAGCGCATGAATGTGCTGGCACAAATCGCGGAGGCCCATGCGCTCGTATTTAGGCTGCTTTTGGCAGAACTCCGGCATGATGCGCCACATCGGCTGATTGCGGTCGTAATCGTCTTTGAACTGCTGCAAGGCCGTTAACAAAGAATTCCATCGGCCCTTGGTAATGCCAATGGTGAACATAATGAAGAAGCTGTAAAGACCCGTCTTCTCTACCACCACACCGTGCTCGGTCAAAAACTTGGTTAGCACGGAAGCTGGAATGCCAGTTTTGTCAAACTTGCCATCCAAGTTCAAACCTGGCGTGACGATGGTGGCTTTGATGGGGTCAAGCATGTTAAAGCCATCGGCCATCTGACCAAAGCCGTGCCACTTGCTGCCCTTTTTGCGAGAGTCGCTGCGAATGATCCAGTCTTCAGCACGACCAATGCCCTCGTCGACCAAATTCTCGGGGCCCCAAACTTTGAACCACCAATCTTTGCCGTACTCGGCATCGACTTTGCGCATGGCACGGCGGAAGTCCAAAGCTTCGGCAATGCTCTCCTCGACCAAGGCAGTGCCGCCAGGCGGCTCCATCATGGCAGCCGCCACATCGCAACTGGCAATGATGCTGTACTGTGGGCTGGTGCTGGTGTGCATCAAATACGCCTCATTGAACAAGTGCCTGTCCAACTTGGTATTTTGAGAATCCTGAATGAGCACGTGGCTGGCCTGACTGATACCGGCCAACAATTTGTGAATCGATTGGGTGGCATACACCACAGAATTTTTGGGACGTGGACGTTTCTTACCCATGGCGTGATAGGTGCCATAGAAGGGATGGAAAGCCGCATGGGGCAACCATGCCTCATCAAAGTGCAGGTTTTCGACATAGCCATCCAGCATGCCCTTGATGGTTTCGGTGTTGTACAAAACGCCATCGTAGGTAGATTGTGTGAGCGTCATCACACGAGGCTTGACCTTCTTAGCATCAATGCCTTTAAGCAATGGGTTGGCCTTGATTTTGGCTTGAATGTTGGCCACCTCAAATTCACTTTGAGGAATGGGGCCAATGATGCCGTAGTGATTGCGTGTGGGTTTTAAGAAAACTGGAATAGCACCCGTCATGATGATGGCGTGCAAAATGGATTTGTGGCAGTTGCGGTCAACCACCACCACATCGCCTGGCGCAACCGTATGGTGCCAAACCATTTTGTTGGATGTGCTGGTCCCGTTGGTGACAAAGAAACAATGATCCGCATTGAAAATGCGTGCTGCATTGCGTTCACTTTCGCCAATGGCACCATTGTGGTCCAACAACTGACCCAACTCTTCAACGGCATTGCAGACATCGGCTCGCAACATGTTTTCACCATAAAACTGGTGGTACATCTGGCCCACTGGGCTCTTTAAAAATGCAACACCACCAGAATGACCTGGGCAGTGCCAAGAGTAAGAGCCATCTTCGGCGTAATCCAGTAGCGCTTTGAAGAACGGTGGTTGAACGCCTTCTAAGTAACTTTTGGCTTCACGAATAATGTGGCGAGACACAAACTCAGGTGTGTCTTCAAACATATGAATGAAACCATGCAACTCACGAAGGATGTCATTGGGAATATGGCGAGAGGTTTTGGTTTCACCATAGATATAGATGGGAACATCGGCGTTTTTACGGCGAACTTCTTCAATGAAGGCGCGCAAACTTAAGACGGCAGGATCGAGGTCGGGGCCGGGTGTGAACTCTTCATCGTCAATGGACAAAATAAAGGCACTGGCACGCGACTGCTGCTGCGCAAATTGTGACAGGTCGCCATAACTGGTCACCCCCAAAACTTCGAATCCCTCGGTTTCGATGGCTTGTGCCAACGCACGAATCCCCAATCCTGATGTGTTTTCAGAACGGTAATCTTCGTCGATGATGACAATGGGAAAACGAAATTTCATGGAGAACCTAAAATTTTAAAAAGCCGATTGTGAGTGTAAGAAATTTACACACCCGAAAAGGGAAAATTTTAATACCAAATAATTATTCAAATAAAAAGATTTGGGCTTTGTATCGGATGTTTTGGGATGGAAACAACTTTTAAATTCTTTATAACAAAAGTGTGAAAGCAATATGACGACAACCAAATAAGCTAGGTTAAAGTAAGGGTTTTAAATGTTTGAAAAAGGAAGTGCCTCATGCATCAAAAACTCACCAAACTTAACCGGCAGCTTTGCATTGCCTTCGGCAGCCTGGTTGCCTTGTCAATGCTCAACGTGGTGCATGCACAGTCAGACACGGTGGTCGTCACTGGCTCGAGCATCAAGCGCGCCGAGATTGAAGGCGCGCTGCCCATTCAAATGTACAACGCTGAAGCCATCAAGCGCTCTGGCGCAACTTCAGCAGCTGAATTCATCCAAAGTCTCCCAGTGATGCAAGGCTTTACCCACATTTCTGAATCGGTTGGTGGCGGCGGCGGCGGCTTCTCTACCGCATCCATTCACGATTTGGGCAGTGGCTACACCTTAGTTCTGTTGAACGGCAGACGCCTTGCGCCCGCAAACTCAGGCAACACCGTTGACCTCAATACCATCCCCATGGAAGCCATTGAGCGCGTTGAAGTGCTGACCGATGGGGCATCTTCGGTCTATGGATCAGACGCTATTGCAGGCGTGGTTAACTTCATCATGAAAAAAGGTAAAGAGTCGCCTTTGTCTATTTCTGTTAGATCTGACCGCCCAGAAAATGCTGGTGGCGGATCTTCCACATTCTCGTTATCAAAGGGTTTTGGCGACTACGACAAGGATGGCTATTCAGTTTGGGCCTCCTATACCCGCAAAGAGCAGCAGCAACTCAAAGCAGCAGATCGAGATTTTGCAAAAACTGGCATCATCAATTTCACTGCTGTTGACAAAATGACAGGCAAAACTGCCGCCATGCAATTTTTCAATGGGTCTTCACGCTCTATTCCTGCCAACGCAAGCGTTTATTACTACGATGCAGCGGGTGACGAGCAAGTAGTGTCTTTTAACCCCTATCAAAAGAGCACCGGCAAATGCCCACCCGCACACAAGTTGCTGGGTACACAGTGTTATTTTGATTACACCTCCACAGTGGAAATTGCCCCTGAGTCAACTACAGACAGCTTGTTCTTAACTGGTAAAACCAAGTTGGGTCAATCTGGGTTTGATTTCTTCAGTGATTTAGTCCTGAACAAACATGCAATCACTTACAGAATTGCCCCCTACCCAGCTGAGTTTCTTGTCTCCAAAACTTCTCCGCTTTACGCAACATACATTGCGCCCTACCTCACAGCAGAGCAAATTGCTGGCTACGACACCACTGTTGCCAAGTACCGTCTGCTTGAAGTGGGCCAACGTGCTCAAACCTATTCTTCCGATGTTGCCCACTGGGTTGGTGGCATTGAAGGTCAATTCAAGGGATGGGACATCAATTCAGCACTGACGCTTTCAAGTCAAACTAGATCCTCTGACTATGCAGGCGGATGGCCCCTTGAAGCACCCTTCATGGCAGCCGTCAATTCTGGCAAGGTAGATCCATTTGCTGGCTCCCTGACTGCTGAAGGCAGAGCTTTACTCAATTCTGCAGTCTATAACGGCAACGCTTCTAAAGACAAAATGACTTTGACTTCTGTCGATCTCAGAGCGTCACGTGAAGTGGGTAAATTGCCTGCAGGTGGCGTTTTTGTTGCGCTGGGTGCAGATGCAACTCAATCAAAATATACCAGCACACCGTCCAGTGTAGATGCCAATGCTGAATTACTGTTCGGTGACAGAACACCTGCATACGGGTATTCACGTCCAAGCTCCGGCGTCTTCACTGAAGTGTTGGTTCCAATCGCAAAAGGTCTAGAAGTCACGGGATCAGTTCGATTCGACTCCGTTGGCAAAATGACTGATGAATTGAATAACAGGTCTATTGGTAGCAGCGCCAGTGCCACAACACACAAAATTAGCACACGTTATCAAGTTGCAAGCAACTTACTTTTGCGCGGTTCTGTGGGCACCGGATTCAAAGCACCCAGTATGTTGCAATTGGGTAGCCCTTTGGTTGACTTTGGTGTGACAGGCGGTTCTTACAACTGCCCATTGGCAGGTTCATCAAACCCATTGGCCAGCCTGTGCGACTCCACCAAAGGTCAGTTGGAAATGTTCAAAGGTGGCAATGAAAACCTAAAGCCTGAACGGTCCAACCAGTTGACATTTGGTTTCGTGACAGACCCCATCAAGAATCTGTCCATCAGTGTTGACTATTGGAAAGTGGACATTAAGGATGCCATTACCTCCGTCAGCGAAGGTCTGATCACTTCCGATCCCGTCAAATACGCTAGCCTCTACACTTCTAAGTACAAAAGTTCGACTGGTAAAAGCTACCTGGCCATCAAAGACATGCCTATCAACATCGGCAAGTCTGAAGTTGAAGGCATTGATTGGAGCTTCTTGTTCAAGAACCAATCTAGTTTAGGAGCCGTCACAAATCGAATTGGTGGCACTTACCTCATCAAGTCCCGCTTCACCACTCCCGGCACAGACAATTCATGGGAATCAAGCTTGGGCAGATATGGCAGCAACAATGCCGTCTCTTTCCGCAATGTTTTGAACGCAAGTTCAACATTGCAAATGGACAAGTGGACACATACGATTGCCGCCTCATATCGCGGTGCTTACAACGACAAGTTGATGACCTATGACGAGTGTGCCGTCGACAATCTGGACAATGGTGACTGCGCCAACGTTCAATTGCGCGTGAAGTCTTACACTGTTGCTTCTATTCGCAGCACATACAAACCTACCAAAAATGTGGAGTACACATTTGCGATCAACAACTTGTTTGATGCAAAACCTGGCCTTAGCTTGCGTTCAGATGGTTCACACCAGTTGGGATACGATCCACGCTATACAGACCCTTACGGTAGAACTCTGAATTTTTCAATGAACTACAAGTTCAACTAAAAATTTAGAACTCTCAACAAAATGCCCGCTGATGCGGGCATTTTTATTGAAGATCCTCTGATAGAATTCCCCACTTCGGAGCGGTGGATGAGTGGTTTAAGTCGCACGCCTGGAAAGCGTGTGTGGGTTAATAGCCCACCGCGGGTTCGAATCCCGCCTGCTCCGCCACATGGGTCGTTCCAACCCATCCACCTCAAAAGTCTTTACAGACCCTTCCCCCCGCAACCCGTTTTAAAGTAGCTGCTAATCAGTTGCAACTGCTTGGCGTTGGTTTCGCGCTTCCAAGCTGGGCCGTGCCCATAATCTGCCAGTACATGGTACTCAACCGGTTGACCCGAAGTTTTGGCTTTTTCCACAAACAAATCTGATTGATTCAGAGGAACTGTTTGATCGCGATCGCCGTGATAAACCATCATTGGAATTTTGATTTTGTCGGCCATTGACAAGGGGCTTAAGCCTC
>JACCDI011708546.1_pt1 | contig 10022 bp, 9 predicted proteins | sample 7442791 | NCBI WGS metagenome assembly JACCDI01 (sample SAMN15323434, study PRJNA562643) | freshwater metagenome | isolation source: river surface water | place: USA:Blue River Watershed | collected 2017-08-15
TAGAGCTGATAGCTCTACCCACACCTATAGTCACACACAGATATGAATGATAAAGGAAGCTGATCATAGAGCCAGAGCCATAGATGATGATGAAAGAGATAAGAATAGAATAATGGATGTTGCCTTAAATTTGAAGTGGGGGGATAGGTTTTCTTTTTCCTGAGCAGAACAAATAATTCAAGAGTACGCAAAAAAAATATTTTTATACACACAAAGTACTTTCTTAAAGATAGCTTAATTGTATACAATCATTCACAAAAAAATTTTATATATACGTAATGACATTATCCTTAAACCAAACTTAAAGTATAGCAGTTCAAAACATACTAGAAATATACAATCTAAAAGGTATATTCCTGCACTATAAAAGGACCTCTCAGGTGGTCCACAAAGCAAATGATATTTCTAACTATTCTGCTATATATATAAGGTAAATATAAAAGCATCACTCATGATATAAAAATCAATCTGCCAGTGGGCAGACGAAATGACAAAAATGAGTGCTCATTGTTTCGATATAATGGTATATAGAATATTGAAAGTGCTCTTTAATTGTATTGCTATTGACAAATCTGCCAGCATTAAGTATAATTACTAAACATAAACATAAGGAGCCAAGTATGAAATTTACAGAACAGAAATATATAAATGTTAACGAGCTAGACGTACATCCAGAAGCAAATGCTACACCAGTAATGACACAAGAACAATATATTGCATTAAAGATAGACATTGAAAATAATGGGCAGATTGATCCTGTTATACTGTATAGAGGAAAGATAATAGATGGAAGACATAGACTTAAGATAGCAAAAGAACTTGGGCAGATTCAAATATCAACTGTATCAATTCCTAACAACTCAACAATAGCTGACATAAAGTCTATTGTTAAGAGTAAAGAAACACATAGGCATCAGACACCAACGCAGCTAGCAATATATGCATATAGACAGATGATTAGTAATAATATTAATGTAAAGAGCAAAGATAAAGTTATGACACAAGCAGATGCAGCAAAATATTATGGAATAGCCGTTAGGCAGATAAGTAGAGTATCTAAGCTTGATACGCAATTGCTAAGACCAGATATACTTGATGTACTGTTTGCTGGTAATAAGTTTAATATCGGAACATCAAATAGACCATTGCTTACAGATAGTCTTCAGTCTGTAATAAATTATTTGGAAAAGATTAGAGCAAATGAATCAAAGATATTAGAAGAGATAACAATTGAACAAGAACTTACAGAAGATGATAATAGAATTATTGCAAAGATAATTGGTATAATAAAAGATCAGAAGAAAATAGTTGGTGAAGCAATATCAAAAAGATTATATGCAGAACTAAATGATTTAGTAGATGAGGAATAGAGATATGAAAATAATTTACATACAAAATAGATATGAAGAAGTTCTGTCTGCACATTGGCATAAGCTTCATCAGATAAAAGAATTAGTTGATACAGATAGTTGATCAGAATTAAGAGCCAGAAGTATTAGTGATAGACGAAGAGAGTTAGCTTTAATAGTTAGCAGAAAGAATGCACTAGAATATGTGTTTGATGATTGTGAGTTGGTTGAGCCAGAATGGTATAAAGATTGGATTAATAGATTAAAAAAATATGAAGATACATTCTATAAATACTAGCCGACTAAATCCTCCCTGGCTCTCAATCAGTGAAACGAGACGATGACGAAGCAGCACGCATGCGTGCAATGAGGAAGAGTTCGAAGTGGAACTGGTTTACCTACACTAAAATAAACACTAACAAATAATCAAATCAAATAAACTTAAAGTTAAATAAAGTTAACCATGTGTATAATGTAAGCATTTAATGAGCATAAAATACACAAGAGAGACAAAATGAAAATAAAAAAGATACGCAAAAATCTTCTACTTGATAGTGAAACTATAGACATACTAGAGGACTACAGCACAAGAAAAGATGGAACGAAGAACATAAGTTCTGCTATAAGATCTATGGCTAGAGACCATAGCAAAATGAATGATGGAATTAGAATAAAAACTAATGGAGATAAGTAATGAGTGATGGAATTGAAAAATTAGAGCCTGGTTTAGTTATTCCTGATAGCCAGAATATAACTATTGAGAAACTTAGAAACTTTATTCCAAAAGGTTATCATGCTTCTGTTACTGAAGACATTGTAAAGATGATAAATTCAATGGAAGATAGCTCTGGACTTCCGCAAGAATACATGGAAGAAAGACTGATGTCAAGCTTACATTTGTTAAAAGTTGTTAGAGGATCAAGTATTGAACAATTGGTTAATGCTATAAAATATTGTAACCTAAAACGAAATATGACAAACATAAAAGCATGGGCAATTACGTTTCCTGCACGTTATGATAAACTAATTAAAGCTGGAAAACAGGTAGATAATCATGTTTCAATGTATAATGGTTCTGATTTGGTTGTTGAAATTGATAAAGGAATGCTACTGTCTGCGTGTATTCAGTATATGCCTGAAAATAGACGTGCAATGCAAAGACTTGTTGAACTTATGGAAGGTCAAGGTGCAAATGGTGAGCAAGCTGGTCCAATGGTTCAGTATAATGCTGCAAAAACTATTGTAGAAATGACAACAATGCCTGAAGATATGAATGTAAACTTGAGAATTGGAATGGATGAAGAATCAAAATCTGTTACTCAAACATTAAGTGAACAATTATCAAGAATGGCTGATATTCAAATGCAAAAACTTAAAGCTGGACATAGTATTGCTGACGTTCAAAGACTTGGAATAAAAGCTGAAAAGATAATTGAAGCTGAAATTGACTAAAATAGTGATATTAAGAGCCAGAGGATTAAGTAATGAGTGAAATAATTAAAGATATTGCAAGTACAGAAATAGAAGGTGACAATAGTGTTGCATATGATAGTTGGAAAGACTATGAAAAAGCTGTTGAAGAAGGAATTGAAGAGAAGCCTATAGACATTGTTCCAAAGAAACATGAGAGATATGAGTTTAATGTTGATAAAGCACTAGATTGTATAGACTTGAGCTTTAATGGTTACACTCCAAGCAAGGATGCTATTGAATTTTTCAATATTATGAGACTTGTTTACGGCGAAGACTTTGAAGTTGACAATGGATTGATGCATTATTTCTTGGTTGACCTTGTATATGGTAATGTTAAGCGTGAAAACTTCCCATATAGCCAAGAAATTAATGAAAAAATACGGCTAAATCATAAAAAAATAGCCATAATTGCTAGCCGTTTTAGTGCAAAATCAACAATAATTACTGCTTTTATGCCAATTGTTACTGCTGTTACTGGAAAAATGCCTAATTTTGGTGATGTAATGTTCTGGGTTTCATTTGGTGACTCACAACAGGCTGGAGCAAAGGTTCAAGCTAATACTATTAGAGATATTTGTGATGATTCGTTGTTCTGTAAAGAATACTTTGAGAAGATGAGATTTACAGATGAAGAATGTGAATTCATTAGAAAAGATGATCCAAAAAATCCACTACCTGTTAAAAAAAGAGCGTTTATGTTTAAGGTTAAAGGTGCTGCTGGTGGTTCTGTTAGGGGTATTAGGTATAAAACTGAGAGACCACAAATATTCTCATTCGATGATATTATTAAAAATGAAGCAGACGCTGGCTCTGATATTATTATGGCAAAATTAAGAAGTATGATTTACTCTGATGCTGAGAATGCTCTAGGTAAAAAAGGTAAAATTATAATTGTTAATACTCCGTTTAATAAAAAAGATCCAGTATATGCTGCCTTAGAGGGTGGTGTTTGGACTCCAGTTTGTTTACCAGTATGCGAGAAGATTTACTTAGATATGCCAAAAAGTGAATATCGTGGTTCATGGGAAGCGATGAAATCGTACGAAGAAATAATGGAAAAATACGAAGATGCTTACTATGGAGATACCGTTAGAGAGTTCATGCAAGAGCTTATGTTAAGAATTAGTAGTGAAGAAGATAAAATGATTCCAGACAAGCTAATAGAGACACAATGGTATAAGCGTGTTGACATTTTAAAGAACATACAAGCGTATAACTTGTATATGACAACAGACTTTACTACAACTGGAAGAAAAGGCTCAGATTTAAGTGGAATAGCTGTATGGGCTGTTAATCATAATCAAGATTGCTTTATGCTTGACTTATGCTTGAGAAAACAAGAGATGATACAACAGTATGATGAAGTTTTTAGATTCGTTGATCTGTATACTCCAGAAAATAAAACTTTTGAGGTTGGTGTTGAAACTGATGGACAACAAAAAGCACACATCCTTGCTCTTAAAGATAGGATGAGACAAAGATCTAATTACTTTACTATTGCTAGACAGAAAGGTTCAGAGCCAGGAAGTGAAGGAATACAAAGTAGATTAGAAGGTGGTAGTAAGCATTGGAGAATGAGAATGGCATTGCCATTGTTTCAGAATAGAAAAATCTTTTTTCCTGAAGAATTAAGAGGTCTTCCTGAAATGAATGAACTAATGGAAGAAATCAGATACACAACTTACACAAAATTCAATAGTAAGTATGATGATGGAATGGACTTAATATCACAATTAAATATAATGGAAATAATTTATCCAGCAAAGAATATGTCTTATGTGTCAACAAGTTATAATAATACTCCAAAAGTAAAATCTGATCCATTCTGGGGAAGAATTGGACAAAGGCATGACTCAGATGAAAATATAAGTGCATATGATTCTTATTAATTATTACTATTAAGCGTAAAGTAAAAATAAAAGTAGTACAATAGTGAAAATTAAAATAAGGAAATGCATATGACATATGGTGGATTAAAAAGTCTTGTTACTGGTTTGCTCATTGGCGACAATGTAATACCTAAAGATGATGCTGTAATGAAATCACTACTTGCTTATGCATTCAACATGATAGCAGAGAAAGCAGAAGCCTTGAGATTATTAACTATGAATAATACTGATGACATTCTAAGAATGGGACCAGGAGAGTATTTAATAAGAACTCCAAAGATTCCTGAGACAGATGATGAAGAGTTAGATATAGACAATGAACTATGCTTTGTTGCTGGAAGATATATTGCTGCTATGCTTAGTAAAGAAAAGATAAAACTACACCAAGACTATGGTGATGATGCAATACTTAGATATAATGGTAAGGTTTATCAAATACTTGAAAAAGTGCAAATTGAAAAAGATAGACTTGCAGAAGATGGTTGCTGTACCAATACTTGGAGCTTATCATGCTAATAAGAGATATGTTAATAACTACAGCTAGTAGCACATCAACTCCACTGGCTCTGAAAGATGGATGCAGTGTTGAAAATGGAATGATTGCAAATGAATTGATGCAAGAAACTGATCCATACAGATTAAAGAAAAGTATACTTGGTGAAAATATTTATGAATGGAATCTAAGGTTTATAGATAAAGTAATGACATCATTTAGCACTACAATTGTACAAAATTTTAGCAAAAAAGAAAAAGACTTGTTCGATAGATACACAAGTTTTTTAATATATGGTATCAATACAGTTGTTGATGAAGATGTACAAAAACTTGATGAATACATTGGAACACTTGGAACAATAGGAGTAAATATATGAATAGTTTTATAGAAAATGTAAATTATTTAGCTAGTCTAGATAATAATTATGGAGATGGAGTTGTTTTAAATAAAAGTAACTTATCGCTTAGAAATGTAGCAAATGATATTACATTAAAATTTAGCTACTTTAATTATGATACTAGACAAATAGAAACAGTTACAAAAGGTATTCAAGGAATGCTTTATACTGGATTAGAAGCTGCACTACAAGAGTTTGTTGCTCAAATTGAAGCTACATTAGGTGGAAACAAATTTGATGCTTCATATACTATTTCTAGTGCAAATACAGGATTTTTAATACATAGTTTTAGCATTACTATAAATAGTTTAGATGAAAAATTAAAATGTACAGAAATAAATTTTAACGCAAAAATCACATCTACACAAGTTGAAATATATAACTTATATGGAAACGTAACTAATCCATTAAAATTATTAGCTGTATTGGCTATGCTTGATTTGAATCAAAATTTTTTAAATAATATCAGCACAATATTTGAAAATATAGAAAATATAAATAATACTGGCTCTAATATAGCAGAAATAAATACAGTAAGTTCAAATATTAATAGCGTAAATAATGTTAGTTCAATATCAGATGATATAGTTATTGCATCTGGAATATCTAATGCCATATCTTCAGTAGCTTTGATTGACGATAATATAACAATTGTTGCAAATAATATTGATAATGTAAATACAAATGCAAATAATATTGCAAATATAAATAGTATTGCAAGCACAATAGTTCCAAATATAAATGAAATATTGCTTGTTGATGATAAAGCTGCTCAAGTTGCAATCAATACAATTGCAGTAGAAAATGATAGAGCAGAAGTTGCTGCAATGAAACTAGCTGTCGAGACAATATATGATACATTTGATGATAGATTTTTAGGAACAAAAACAATTGATCCAATTGTTGATAATGATGGAAATGCCTTGCTTGATGGAGCATTATATTTTAATACATCTAGTAACACATTAATGGTTTATGATGCTGTTTCTTTAGTTTGGATAATGATTCCACAATTGTATTTATCTACATTGCTTGATGTTGAATTATCATCAATAACTACTGGAGATATACTAAATTGGAATGGTACAAATTGGGTTAATACTAGAACTCCAAAAGTAGATAGTATTCAACTAAATGGTGGAGCAACAACAGAAGGTATTATAAGCTGGAATACTGACGAAGGAACTGCAGATTTAACATTACCAGGTGGAAGCACACTTCAAATAGGACAAGAAAATATAAGAACTGTTAGAAATGCTACAGCTAGTACAATATTAAATGGTAGACTATGTATGTTTGATGGAGCAATAGGAAATAGTGGAAGAATAAAAGTTAAACCGTTTACTGCTGGATTTAATGAAGCAATGTATTTGTATGGTGTTGCTACACAGAACATCATCTCTGGCTCTGATGGTATAATTACTATTGATGGTAAAGTTAGAGGTATAGACACAACTGGAGCCAGCGTTGGAGAAGTATGGCACGATGAAGACATATTATATGCTAAGCCAAATGACAATGGTATGATGACAAATGTTATGCCTGCTGATAATGAACTAAAACTAGTTGTTGCTACTGTTATACATGCTCATGCAACAAATGGAACTTTAGAAATAAGATTTATGCCATTCAATGAAAATATGTATTATACTAAGGTTCAAAATGATATATTATTAAATAATAAAGTAAATAAAAATGCAAACATATCAGCTTCAACTGGAACTAAAATTACATATGATAATAAAGGATTAGTTACTGGAAGTACTATATTAGGTTCTAGCGATATACCAAGTTTAGATGCAAGTAAAATTACAACAGGTACATTAAGTTTAAATACTACTGGAAGTGCAGCAAAACTAACTACTACTAGAAATATTGCTATTACTGGAGATATTACATGGTCTACTAGTTTTGATGGGTCTGCAGATGTTACTAGCACTGGAACTTTAGCAAATAGTGGTGTTACAGCTGGTACATATAAAAGTGTTACTGTTGATAGTAAAGGTAGAGTTACTAATGGAACTAATCCTACTACTATAAGTGGATATGGAATTACAGATGCATTCACAAAGACTGAGACAAATACTCAAATTAGTAATGCTGTAAATGGACTGGTAGGTGCTGCTCCAGGAACGCTAGATACGTTGAATGAGTTGGCTGCTGCACTTGGAGATGATCCGAACTTCGCAACGACTACAGCGAATGCTATAGCTGCTAAAGCTAGTACAACGTATGTTGATAATCAACTAGCGTTGAAAACAAATAAGAGTGATACAGCTAGTGTAAACTTACTAAGAGCTGATAAGTATTTAGCTGCACAGAATGTAGCAAAGATGATATATGATGTTAATAAGAAATTAATAAAAGTACAGTATAATAATGCGACAGATGTAGACTATGAAGTATTATCATATACTAATGGAAAACTTACAAATGTAGCACATTATGTAGGTAGTGTGTTAAAAGGTAATACAGTTTTAACATATGTTAATGGTTCATTAGATAGTGCACCATTCATAGCAGTATAAGGAGAATAGAGTGGATATTATCAGTTTTAATGAATCGGCTACCGCTAATGGTAGAATAGAAAATTTTATAAAAAATCCTGACTCAACATCAGGTGTTGTTACAGTACCTAGTACGATTGCTAGTGGTGAAACAATAACAATTCCAGCAGGAAGAACTGCAGTGTTACCTAATGTGCAAATTGATGGCGTATTGAATGTAGATGGTACTGTGTTTATTCCTAGTGGAAGCACATTAAGCACTGTTGTTGAAAAAGTTGCAAGTACAGATAATGCTATTGTTAGATTTGATGGAACTACTGGAGATGTTCAAAATAGTACAGTTATTATTGATGACTCTGGAAGTATGGGAATTAATAACAATGCACCACTTCAAAAACTTCATGTAGGTGGAAGCATAATAGCTTCAGATACTACATACTCAAGTGCGTCTGCGTTTATTGGAGCAATATTAAATAACAATATTATTACTCCTTCTTTAGATATTAGAAGATGGAATGGCTCTGGCACAAACCATGGAGTAATAAAAATTGCTGGAAATGCAGCGGGAGATATGTTATTTTATACTGATACTAAAAGTACAAATACTGAAGCAACTACTGAAAAAATGAGAATTGATGCAGCTGGAAATTTATTACTAGGAGGGAGTGGTGGTACTGGAGTTATTCAAGCTACTAATGCTATTTACTCTTGGAATAATGTTAGTAATTTTACATATATTATTAATCAAACAGTCTCTGGTACTTCACAAGTATTCGTGGCTAATGTTGGTGGAGTTGCAAAAGCAGCCATATTATCAAATGGAACATATCAATCAGCAACTAATGTATATGGCTCAACATCTGATGCTAAACTAAAAGAAAATATAGTTGATACAAGTCCTAAACTTGATAAGTTAATGCAAGTTCAAGTTAGAAACTTCAACTATATAGGTCAAGAATATAGTAAACAAATTGGAGTTATTGCACAAGAGATAGAACAAATATTTCCTAGTGTTGTTTTTGAAACAAAAGACACAAAACAAGTTGAAGTAACTAAAGAAAGAATTATCCCAGCTCTTGAAGAATTAAAAGATGATGATGGAAATATTACACAAGAAGCTGTAGCTGAATCAATTGAAACATACACTGAGACTGAAACTGTAGAAACTGGTGAAGTAACTAAAAATGTTAAATATTCAGTAATTTATATGATGATGTTAAAAGGTATGCAAGAACAACAAGCTATGATTGACTCATTAAAATCAAGAATAGAAATATTAGAAGGAGTTAAATAATGGGAATTATAATTGATGGAACAACAGGAATTGACTTAGGTCATACTCCTGTAAATAATGGTACGAATTATGAAGTTGAAGGTAACTTGAATCTTAGTGGTGTTGGTGCTAGAATTACTGGAGATTTTAGTAATGCAATAATTAGCAATAGAGTAGCATTTCAGACAAGTACTACTAATACAGCAACAGTGGTAGGGATTATTCCAAATGGAACTGGAGTAGCAGCATCTTACGCAGCATTTTCTTCTTCTGATGCTGACAATTCTAGTTATACTTCAATTGGAACGACGACAGGATTAAGTTTTATTAATTCAAGCAAAGTAGGAACTGGTTCATATGTACCTCTAGTATTCAAAACTTGTGATGCTGAAAGAATGATAATTGATACTAATGGCAATGTTGGAATAGCACAACCTATTCCAGCATCAAAGTTACATGTGCAAGGCAATATTAGGACAGCCTGTGCTGGTGCTGAGGCAGTTAATACAAGAGGTATTATCTTTGATATAGATGGTAGTATTTATGGTAGATTAGCTACTGATAATTATGGTAATTTATTATTTTTTGGAACAGGTGCTTTAGGATATGGAACTGGAAGTGGTGGAACTGTTACACAA
>JACCDI010403171.1_pt1 | contig 10019 bp, 8 predicted proteins | sample 7442791 | NCBI WGS metagenome assembly JACCDI01 (sample SAMN15323434, study PRJNA562643) | freshwater metagenome | isolation source: river surface water | place: USA:Blue River Watershed | collected 2017-08-15
TCCGTATTAATTTTCATTTTTCCAAGAAAGTTCTTCTATAAAAAATGCAAAAACTTGAAATTGTACTATAAAACGCCCTAAAAAAGTGAAATTTTCTGTGATAAATCTCAATGTTATGGAATTGTTAATAAACGACATTCTCATTTAACATTTCCTTAACAAAAGCCTAACATTTGGATAACTAAGACCAGCGTTGGAGAGGATACTTTTGTGTAATCAAAATCACCAGTATCCAAACACTTTATGAATTTATTGAACAAATACACCAATCTAATCATTTTATTCTTATCGCTCTCAATTGCGGCATTTGCTCAAGAAGGAACCCTTCGCGGTACCATTAAAGACGAAAAAACGAAAGAAGACATTATCGGGGCTACCATTTTAGTGCAAGGCATTAATAAAGGAGCAGCCACCGACATTAATGGTTTCTTTTCTATAGCTAAGCTTCCTGCAGGATCTTATTCTTTAAAGATCTCGTATGTAGGGTATGATTCTAAAATTTATGAAGGGGTTAAAGTAGAAGCAGGTCAAGTCACTGAATTGAACTTAAACATCCAAGAGACAAGTTCTACTTTAGCTGAGGTCAAAGTTGTAGCTCAGAAACTTACTAATACCGAGGTTTCTGTCATATCAGAAATTAAAGCGTCTCAATTAGTGATGAGTGGAATTTCTGCTTCTCAAATCACAAAAACTTTAGACCGTACAGCGGCAGAAGTGGTGAAGCGTGTTCCGGGTGTGACCATCTTCGGTGAGCGCTTTATTAACATTCGTGGACTTAACGAGCGCTACAATACAGTTCAATTAAATAATGCCTTTGCTCCTTCAATGGAGACGGACGTTCGTTCATTCTCATTCGATATTATTCCAGCGGGTCAAATTGACCGAATTTTAGTATTCAAATCTCCATCAGCTGAAATTCCAGGTGAATTTGCAGGTGGTGTCGTGAAAATTTTCACGAAAGCGATTCCTGAAAATAATTTTTTGACACTTGATATTTCTAGTGCATATCGGGAAGGAACCACTGGTTCAGCCTTCTTTCAGACTAAGAATTCCAATTTAGCTTGGACAGGGTTTAATCAAGGTTACTTTGATTTGCCCAAATCATTTCCAGCCTCACGTACGGACCTATTAAATGCAGGCCCGGCAGGTATCGACGCGATTGGAGCCTCTTTAAAAAACAATTGGCTTCCTGTAGAATCATCTGCACTACCAGATATGCGTGCTTCTCTATCAGGAGGATTTAAGTTTGATTTGGGTTCCACTAAATTAGGAAACGTAACCGCATTAAATTACTCAAATACACGATCAAATTTCCAAATGGTCAGAAACGATTGGGGTTTTAGTAACATAGATGTTACAGGTCAGCCTGACGCAGTATTTAATTTCTTAGATCAACAATATACGAATGCTATTCGTGTTGGCGTTTCGAATAACTGGTCAGCACGCTTTTCCAATGGCTCACTGATTGAATTCAAGAATTTATTCAATCAATTAGCCAATACACAATATATTAAGCGTGATGGCTTTGATAATGGTGCTAACTGGGATATTCGTTCTTTTGATCAGGTATATCGTGGTATTTACACCGGTCAATTAACCGGTCGCCATGATTTGCAATCAGGCAGTTTGAAAGTGGATTGGATGGTAGGATACAACGCTGCCTACCGTGCGCAACCGGATTACAAACGTTTCCGCTATAATGTAGACGGTGCCTCTGCAAGTTTATTTATTCCTAACGGGGCAGCACAAACAACGGTTTTGGGAAGAACCTATATTGACATGAATGAGTCATCTTACACTGCCGCATTTAATGCAGTTAAAAAGATTGATTTGAAAGATTCAAAAGAACTTGAATTGAAATGGGGGGGCTTTTTCGAAGATAAAGTGCGTGATTTTAACGCCCGAAATATAGGATACGTAAAATCTAATCCTTCTTTCCAAACAACCTTACCTATTGACCAATTACTTGCACCACAAAACTTTAACACTAGAACTGGAATTCGTGTAGATGAGCAAACGAATCCAAATGACTCTTATGATGCGAGTAATCAATTGATTGCTGGTTATTTATCAGCAAATTATGCCCTAGGAAAGAAATTTAATGTAATTGCTGGTGTACGAGCTGAACAAAACAGTCAGAAATTGAATTCTGCTGATTTAGTGGGTAAACCAATTAAATACGATAATACCCGTTTGGATCTATTGCCTTCAGTGAATATTACCTACAACTTCACAGAGAAATCATTGCTACGTTTAGCTTATGGAAAGACCTTGAATCGTCCAGAATTTCGGGAACTAGCTCCATTCTCATTCTATGATTTTGTTAATAACCGTACTGTCTCAGGTAATCCTGCTTTGAAGAATGCTGATATTAATAACTATGATTTTAGATATGAATTTTATCCTTCTCCATCAGAGTTAATCAGCATTGCAGCGTTCTATAAAGATTTTACTAATCCAATTGAAGTAGTATTCGCATCGGGAGCTAACCCTCTATTGAATTTTTCTAATGCAAAATCAGCCTATTCAACGGGCTTAGAGACCGAAATTCGAAAAAATTTAGGAGCAAACTCTCCTAATTCTATTTTGGGTCGTACCAGTTTAGTTCTGAATGGTACTTACATCTATAGCCGTGTTAAATTGGATGAAAAGTTAGCAGCTGATCAGTCAGATAATCGTCCTCTTCAAGGCCAATCGCCTTATATTATCAATGCAGGATTAAATTATAATGATACGAAGAAAGGTTTGCAGTTGAATTTTAATTACAATGTCATAGGAAAACGCATTTTCGCGGTAGGTAATAACTTTGGCGCCCCTTATCCTGATTGGTATGAGATCCCAAGAAATGTGATTGACTTTAATTTCTCAAAACAGATAACAAAAGCGATCATGTTAAAAGGTGGTATCAGTGATATCTTAAATCAAGGAAATATCATTTTGCAGGATGGTAACCAGGATCAGGTTTTTGACCGTACTAAAGATCAAATTATTCAGAACTATGCACCAGGTCGCGTAGCTTCTCTAGGACTTATTATTTCTCCTTTCAATTAATCTAAACAATTAACATTTTAACAAAAAAAGTAATGAAACGCTTACAAACAAACATGTTTAAAGTACTTGCTATGTTAGCTATTGTAGTAGTAGCATTAGCGAGTTGCCAAAAGGAAGAAGAGGTTTTCCCAATTCCTACGGTCTCAACGTCTGGAACCTTATCGGGTACTCCGGGATCTACTGTTACGGTGAAAGCAACGATTAATGCACCTGCAGGTTTAAAGTCCATCACAGTATTAAAGAATGGTACAGCTTTTGATTCGAAAATCATGGCTGGAGAAAAAACAGCTGAATATTCAAAAGATTACGTAGTTGAAGGTAATGCAGGTGCGGTTGTTAACTTTACTGTTCAAGTAACTGATAACAAGAATCAGGTTTCCTCTTTGGTGGCTATTCCGGTGACGGTTTCTGCTATTCCTCCTAAGGCGATTGTCGAAGTGGAAGGTGTTTTAGAAGGTAATGTTACTTGGACTAAAGATAAAATTTATCGTTTGAAAGGTTATGTGCGTGTGGGTGAAGAAGCGGTTGCTGGTACCATCACTAAATCTGGTGTTCTTACTATCCAAGCGGGTACAGTTATCATTGGAGATAAAGCGACAAAAGGAACATTAGTCGTTCAACGTGGGTCAAAATTAATTGCTGAAGGTACTGCTACTGAGCCGATTGTATTCACATCTGCTGAAGGTATTGGTTCTCGTTCTCCTGGAGATTGGGGTGGTGTAGTAATTTGCGGAAAGGCTCCTAATAATTTAACTGGTGTTGCTGAATTAGAAGGGGGGTACAAAGGTTTCCACGGTGGAACAGTTGCTGATGATAATTCAGGTAGTTTGAAATACGTTCGTATTGAGTATGCAGGTATTCCATTGAATCCAAATCAAGAGATCAACTCTTTAACTATGGGTTCAGTGGGTTCAGGTACAAAGATTGAATACATCATGGCTTCTTTTGGATTGGATGATTCATTTGAGTGGTTCGGTGGCACGGTTAATGGTAAGTATTTAATCGCTTACAAAGGAACTGATGATGATTTCGATATGGATAATGGTTTCTCAGGTACTCTTCAGTTTGGTTTAGGTTTCCGTGATGGCAATTTAGCTGACGTTTCGGGATCTAATGGTTTTGAAATTGATAATGATGCAGCTGGTTCAAATCTTACTCCATTTACTTCTGCAACAATCGCGAACTTCTCAATTATTGGTGCAAAGGGTAAATCATCTGATTATTTAGATGCTAACTTCCAAAATGGAGCTCAATTACGTCGTAATGCAAAAGTGAAAGTATATAATACTTTTATAACTGGATATCCAGCTGGATTATATATTGATAGCCAGCGTGGAGCTGCTAAGACGAATGCTGCTAATGGTGAATTGATCGTTAAAAACGTAGTAATCGCTGGTACTGATGGATGGGGAACAACTGGATTTACTTCGTTAAACTCAGGACTTTACGGATTTGGTGTACCAGTTGTAGATGAGGAGCAAATTGCTAGAACAGGTTCTTCTGGCTCAGTAGCAGCAAGACCAATCGAAATTGGTGCTGGCGTAAAGGCATCGGATTGGTTCAAGGCAATTGCTGGAAACAAAACGTTGACTTCAACAGCTAATACAGGAATCTCAGTTGCATTATGGTCTGCTCGTCCTACGTTAACTTTAACGGCAGGAAAATCTGAGTCTTTAATTGGAACAGCATTACCTACTTTAACTGGTACTACTGCAACCGATTACATTGGTGCATTTAAAGATACAGATTGGACTACTGGTTGGGCTGAATTCTCACCTAATTCAGTGCTTTATATTAAATAGTAGTAATAAAATAGAAGGGACGTTGCTCAGGCAACGTCCTTTTTTTTACACCAATGAAAAAATTATACAGTTTATTATTTGTCGCTCTGTTTTTCTGTTATTCATGTGACTCAAAAGAGGATGTGGGGTATTATTTCTCCGATTCTGAGCGAGATACTTTACTAACCAATGTGATTACCTACATAAGTGAAAATGCGCGATTCGCAACTGATTCAACTAAATTTCAATCGAAATTTCGCACTGAATATGTTAGTCGTCTTCCCTTATTTCATTTTGTTCATTTATCAAAAGATTCTGCAGGCAATTTTATTTATCTGATTAGTAGGCCTGTAGCGGGACGTAAAGATTTACGTCGTGGCGTGGTAGGTAAATTCAACTTAAAAGAAGGGAGTTTAATGCCAGAAAATTTTGAAGAGGTGGTTAACACACCGCATTTTAGCGAGGAATTAGTAGTTGAGCGTGGATCGTTCTTGTTTAAAGAATTAGTAAGAAAAGGAAATTTAACTGAATATTTATCCATGAAGCATTATGTGGAATGGCCTGATAAATATTTAGTATACGATAAAAAGAAAAAAACTTGGGTTTCGACCGGAGTTTTATAAAGAAAATATATTGGTGTAATACAGAAAATGCTGAGGAGAATCTCCCCAGCATTTCTTGTTTTATTGATTTGGTAATGAATCGTTCACTATTAATTTATTTCCATAAATTATCTTTGACTTTCTAAACAACAAATATGAAAAAATTAATCACTTTAGTGCTATTTATGGTAGCCATTTCCTCCCTCGCAGTTGCGCAAAAAGACGCTGATGCTCGTGTCATTGTTATCACCACAGATGGATACCGCTGGCAGGAATTGTTTAATGGAATCGACACCTCTATTGTTAAAATAAAGCGCTTTCACCACGGGGATTCAGCTCGATTAATTCAGCAATATTATGCGCCTACCTTGAAGGATAGACGGGAAAAGTTAATGCCTTTTTTCTGGGGGAAGTTGGCTGCCGCTGGACAACTACACGGCAATAGAAATGAAGGTAGTCAAGTGGATAATGCGAATCCGTACTGGTTCTCTTATCCGGGTTATAGTGAGATCTTGACAGGCCAAGTGGATACGGCAGTAAACTCGAACGACTATAAACCTAACCCCAATACGAATTTCTTTGAATACCTGAACTCTTTGCCTGCCTATAAAGGGAAGGTGGCGGCCTTCGGTGCCTGGGATGCTTTTGATCGTATATTAAATGAAAAAAGAGCTGGCTTCCCAGTGGTTAATGCCTTTGATTCTTATCCAGAATTAGAGAAAGATCCTGAAATGAAAATGTTAGCTAACATGTTGAAAGAAACGTTCAAACCTTTTGGCATGGCTGAATCTATTGATGTATTTACTCATTATAAGGCGATGCATTATTTGAAAAAGAATAAGCCCAAGGCCTTATATATTTCCTATGGAGAGACAGATGAATTTGCCCACGAGGGAGCCTATAATCATTATTTAGATGCAGCGCATCAATTCGATGCGTGGGTAGGCGAGATTTGGGACTTTGTGAACTCTGATCCAGATTACAAGGGTAAAACTACCCTGTTAATTACGACTGATCATGGTCGTGGAGATGCGATTAAAGCGCAATGGACATCGCACGGGAATAAGGTGAAAGATTGCTACCAGATTTGGTATGCAATGATTGGAGCAAATGTACCTACCTTAGGTGAGGTTAAATCTGTGGAGAAGGTATTCCAAAAAGACTTGATTCACAAAGCAGCTAAAGCGATAGGTGTTGATTTTAAAAGTGTGGTGAAATAGGGATTTAACAATTCCTTAACATGGGTAATGCAAATGCGACTTACCTTAGTAAATTGATTATTATATTAAAAATAGTTTTATGTTCGGATTAGACCCAACGTTGTTCTTTCTACTGTGCTTCTGTTTATTAGCCGCTTGTGCTTTTGAATTTGTGAATGGTTTTCATGATACGGCAAACGCAGTAGCCACTGTTATTTATACCCATTCTTTGCGTCCTACACAGGCAGTTGTTTGGTCTGGGATTATGAATTTTTTAGGTTTATTAACGGGAGGCGTAGGTGTGACTATGAGTATCATAGGGCTACTCCCTACCGAGCTGCTCGTCGACACGAATGTATATCATTCGATGGCCATGGCACTTTCTTTATTGATTTCTGCTATTATTTGGAACTTGGGTACTTGGTATTTTGGTATACCCGCTTCTAGTTCACATACGCTTATTGGTTCAATTATTGGTATTGGTTTAGGTCACGCTTTGTTGCCTGAGGCCTCGAATAAAGGTGTATCAGCCTTGAATTGGGATAAAGTTATTGAGATAGGTCAAGCACTTCTATTATCCCCTTTGTTCGGTTTTGCCTTAGCTATTATTTTAATGTATATATTAAAGAAGACAGTAACAAATAAGGAAATCTTTAAGGAACCTAAGAAAAAATCACCTCCTCCGCTTTGGATTCGTTCTATTTTAATCGCGACCTGTACCTTGGTTTCCTTTTTTCATGGAAGAAATGATGGGCAAAAAGGAATTGGTTTAGTGATGGTGATATTGATTGCATTCTTACCTGGATATTTTGCCATAAATACGACGTTAGATATGCAGATGGTGAAGTCAAGTTTAGCCACAGTTCAAATGGTGACGGCTAAGATTGATACCATTCCTTTGTCTGAAAAGGAGCGCAGTAATTTAGCAGATTTAAAGCATTCAGCTGCAGATTTAGCGATCATCACCACTCAAAATTTAACTCCAGCTACGTTGACTACGGATCAAAAATTTGCGATCCGTAAAGCGGCTTTAACAATTAATAAGCACTCGAAAAAATTGATTGAAAGTGAATCAGTAGCGCTTTCAGAAAATGATAAATCGGCTTGGAAAATAGCAACAGCGGGAACAAAAACTCCCTTCTTTACTTTTGGAGCCTCATCTAGTACTGGTATTGCAGGTGTGACGGACTTTGCTCCTAACTGGGTCATGTGGATGGTGGCCTTGTCATTAGGCTTAGGTACCATGATCGGTTGGAAACGTATTGTAGTGACCATCGGAGAGAAGATCGGTAAAGACCACTTGACCTATGCACAGGGTGCTTCGGCTGAATTAATCGCTTCCTTAACGATTGGTTTAGCGACTGCTTATAAGTGGCCTGTAAGTACAACACACGTATTGAGTTCAGGTATTGCTGGAACGATGGTAGCGCAACGCGGAATTAAAAATTTGCAAGGTGACACCGTTAAGAATATCGTGTTAGCGTGGATTTTAACTTTGCCTGTAACCGTTCTTTTATCTGCGGTATTATTCTTATTCTTCCGTTGGATTACGGGATAAGATTGTTTTGAAATAAATCCATGATCCGGCGGAGAGGGCAAGTCCTGCGAAACCGAGAATCGTTATCCAAGAGAAAAAGAGTTGCGGCAGGTTCCAGTTTGAAAAAATAAAGCCTGCCGCAATTAATAGTACATTATAGCCTAAGTAGCCGACCGAGTCTACGATATACATCAAGAAGCCGATATTTGCTTTGTGCCTCGTGATCGCAATCATACGTTCGAACACAGACGTCGTAATCGTTAAATAAGGCAAGTAAATGCCGAATCCAGTTAAGACAATTAACCAAAAGCTATTCAAGCCTTCTCTACCCCAAAGTCCCGCAATCACCAGTAATACATAGCCTAAAGCGATGGCGCCTAAGCTGATAAAAAAGGCCTTATAATTTTGCTTGATCAGGACTAAACTCCCGTTAATCAAAAGAATGCCTACGGTGACCCAAATCTCCGTTTGAGAATAAATTGAAGGCACACCTTCATACCCTAAATACTGCCAAATTTCAGGCGCAAAATCCGATCGAATACCTCGTAGCAAAGACGCAAAAAGATAAAGCAAAGCAATGGAAAAAATGCCTGGCCATAATTGTTTGACTAATTCTACTCGGTCTTTTTGGGTCATGGGTTTACGTTCCGCTCGATCCGCGACTTCCTCAGCCGTGGGACGTGGAATCATCGTGAGCATCCAGACAAAAAACAAAAATGGTATCGCAAAAATTAAACCCGCCATAAAAGGCATCCAGTTTTCTAGCACGCTCCAGTTTAACAAAGAGACTCCCACCGATTTAGAGACTCCATCCGCTAAAATAAAACTGCTTCCTAGAGCCGCGATGAACAATTCGGTATTCTTTTTACCCTCTAGAAAGCCTTGGATATAGCCGAAGATCATTCCTAATGGAAGGCCATTCAGTAGTAAAAAGATTAAATTATAGGGTTTTGGCACTAACCCAAATCCTAGTAAAGCTAGCTCTGCGACCAAAATACTCAAAATAATGGCCCTCGCTCTTTTTTCCCAGGTGATGGAGGATACAAGGAAGATGCCACACCATTTCGAGAGCATATAGCCCGCAATTTGGGAGGAAATGAGGATGGATTTCCAATGGATGCCCATAAAAAACTGTCCTTCATAGGTGCCCGCCGTAAATGGTTTGCGAAATCCGTAAACGCAGAAATAACAGCCAAAAGCCGCGACCATCGACCAGGCCGGATGCCAAGTCCATTTATTCCGATTTGCCGCTATCATTTCAGATTTTCCTTCAATAGCTCCGTATAAAATTCGATAGGCTCTACGGGAAGATTCGGGATCTTAGCTAGGTCATCAAAGCGACGTAAACGCACCGCCTCTTGATAGAAAGGATTCGATTCAAACGCCTTGCATTCGATAGGGGACATGGGTCCACCTTGTAATTCCAAACTGATAACCGAAGGCTCACTTAACAAGGCAAAATAATCTTCCTCTACCGCACACAAATAGCGCTTAGCGGCTACATGTAAATGCACAGGTTCTGACACCGCTGGAACAAAATATTTTTGTAGAAATCGATAGCCTAATTCCTCGTGCAAATCATCAATTCCTTGATCCGGCGCATCATCTGGAAGCGCATGTAATAAGTGCCCCACATCGTGAAGTAGAGAGGCAACCACTAAACTGCTCGACGCTCCTTCTGCCATCGCTAAATGTGCGGATTGCAAAGCGTGTTCCCCTTGGGTAACAGGTTCTCCTCCATATTCCGAGTCACCTTGCTCATTAAACAGTTGAATGATTTTTAAAACGGGATCTTTCATGACGTATTTCTTTCAAATATTCTGTAAATTAGACCTATTAAATAGCCTAA
>JACCDI010215731.1_pt1 | contig 10018 bp, 10 predicted proteins | sample 7442791 | NCBI WGS metagenome assembly JACCDI01 (sample SAMN15323434, study PRJNA562643) | freshwater metagenome | isolation source: river surface water | place: USA:Blue River Watershed | collected 2017-08-15
CCAGACCGTCGCTGGTGCAAGACCCGAAAGGGTGCACTGGAGGAACGTCCGGACTGCACAGGACAGCGTAGGAGGTAACACCTCTCCACCGTGAGGTGAGGATCAGAGCAACAGAGACGAGCCGATTAAGTTCGGGTGAAACGGGCAATCTCTACGCGCAGCAATACCAAGTAGGCCTTCCTGAGGGGGTGTGGTTCGCCGCACCGCCTCTCCCTGTGGTTCCGCGGGGTGAGTTGGCGGGTAGGTAGCATCGAGCCGGGTAGGCGACTCCCGGCCCAGAGTAATGGCGGTCACACAACGGGCAACCGTTGTGCACAGAATCCGGCTTATCGGCGGGCTTCACACTTATTTACGACCACAAAAAAACCCGCCGAGGCGGGTCTTTTTGTGGGGGCCAGCGAGGCTTCGCCGGCTGAATCAAGCGGCTAAATCAGCCCCGTGAGGGCATCAAGGTGCCGGCCAAAGCAAACACCGAGTTTGGGGCGGTGATTTTGATTGCGGTCTTGGGCTTGGCGAAAACGCCGCGCTTGATGGCCGGCTGGGGAGCTGGCTCGACCGTGACGCCTTTGTTGCGTTGCTCGGCCACCAACTGACGCAAGCTGATGGATTGCAAGTGGTTCAGCATTTTTTCGTTCAAGCTGGCCCACAGTTCGCTGTTCATCCAACCACCGTCTGCGGCAGCGTCTTCGGCGGATGGGGCATCGACGGCACCCACGATGTCGGCCATCGAGATTTTTTCTGCATTGCGAGACAGCGAATAGCCGCCGCCTGGTCCGCGGGTGCTTTCCACCAGACCTTGCTGGCGCAGTTTGCTGAACAGTTGTTCAAGATAAGACAGAGAAATCTGATGGCGCTCGCTGATCGCGGCCAAAGAAACAGGGCCGCGATCTTCGCGCAGTGCGACATCAATCATGGCGGTAACGGCAAATCGGCTCTTGGTGCTCAAACGCATGGCGTGCTCCTTTGTGAGGGGGAAGACCCGTTGGGGTCGTTTCCGAATCACGACTGTAGGGTTTACAGCAGTGACTTGGCGGTCATTTTGTCAGACTCGTGCAATATTTGGGGATTGCCCGTTTCATTTCAAGGGTAAATCCTGTGTATTTTTGTCGGAAATGCATCAAAAACGTTCAAACCCCTCCAGAGGTCGCCATTGCCCGGGCTCAAGGGGCGCCAAGCTGAGTCGCCCCACGCGCTGGCGCCGCAGGTCTTGCAAAGGGGCTTGTTGGTCGAGCCATCGGCCCAGATCGAGGCCGTCCAAGTCTTTGCCTGCAATCCTCAACACGGTGAGGGTTTCGGTTTGCCGGTTGATGCTGGCTCGGAGGCCGGGGCCATTCAGGGCTTTTATCGTGGCTTCACGCACAGGCCCTTGAAGGGTGGCCATCCATTCTTCTTCCATCGGGCTGCGGCGGTCTTCCAGGTGGCGCAAGACCCCAACATCGTCCGAAAAAATACACAAGCCACTGGCCGGTTGCGGCAAAGGCAGGGGCATTTGCAGTTTGGCCAAGCGTTCTGAGCCCCAGATGCCTGGCGGCTTGGCTTTGGGGCCCGCGGTTTTTTGCAACCAGGCCGTGTTGGCCGCCACCCCCGCAGGCTTGAACAACAGCAAGGTCAAGGGGGCCAAGGCGGCCAAAGACACTTGGCGGTTCACCACCACCTCTTGGTCTTGACTGACCCGGCGTGCGGGGTCGGTCACCCGCTGGCCGGCCACCTGCACACCGCCCGCCACGATCAGGGCTTCGGCCTCACGCCGAGAGCAATGCAGGTCGGCTGCCACGCGTTTGGCCAAGCGAATGCCTTCTTGGGAGGGGCTCATCAATGCTTTCAGTGTCGGGGGGCGATCAAGACAAGGCTTGTTCGCGGATGTGGTCAACGTGGGCTTGCAGCGAGCGTGCGGCGACAGGCCACAAGCGTGGCGGCACGTCGTCGTAGGCTTTTTCGACCCATTCTTGCAAACTGCCGTGGGGCAGGGCTTGCATGGCCGCCGAGATTTTGGCCTCGCGCTTCAGCCGATGGGCTTTCAAATGGGTGATCGCTTGGTACGCAAAACCCAGCACGTAGCCGTGTGCAGGCAAGATGAAGTCGATTCCGCCTGCTTGGCAGTGTTCGGCCAATTTGTCCAAAGAGTCCAGATAGTCGCCCATGTGGCCGTCGGGGGGATCGATCACCGTGGTGCTGCCGTTCAGCACGTGGTCCCCCGAAAACAGCAGCCCGTCTTCTTCGAGCACCAGACACACATGGTTGGCCGCGTGCCCGGGCGTGTGCAAGACGCGCAAAGTGTGGGTGATTTCACCGTCCAGACTTTGGCCTTTCAGCACCAGCTTTTCTCCGTCTAGCAACTCGCGATCAGGGCTGAAACGGCTGTTGGCGCGGGCCGTGGGGCGCGAGGCCAAGCCCAAGATGGGCGGTGAGCCATCGCACAGCGCTTGCAAAGGCGCCGCGCCTGGGGAGTGGTCGGGGTGAGAGTGGGTGCACACAATCATCCGGATTTGCCCGCCTGCCGCGCGCCAAAGTCGTTGCAAATGCTCGGCATCGGCAGGGCCAGGGTCGATGGCGATGTAGCCTGTGTGGGGGTCGCCCACCAAATAACTGTTGGTGCCGGGGCCGGTCATCACGCCAGGATTGGGCGCGGTCAAGCGCATCACGTTTTTCAACAGCGGAACGGCTTGCTGTGTTTGCCAATCCAATGCGTGGTGAATTTGTCCGTCAGGACACACCAAGGCCAGCTCACCATAAGGCGGCTCGTGCTCCATGTAGCGGGCTTCGTTGCCGGCCAACCAGCCGGCCCGGGGGCAGCTGGTCCACAAAGGTTCTTCGTTGACGGCGCAGGCTTGCAGCACAGCATCTACAGAGGCAAAGGCGCACAACTTTTCTAGGGTGCGGATGGTGGGGAAAATCAGAAAAAATTGCCCCGCCTCGTGGCGTGTGAGGGCCTCTTGGGGGCGCACCCAGATCGGCTCGAATTGTTCAGTTTCATCGGCAACTGGGGTTTGGCCTTCGGGCATCCGGGCGACCAAAAAGGGCACATCAAAGCGCCGCGGCAGGTCTCGGTCGGTGATCCAGTGGGCCAGCACAAACACCTGGTCTGCTGCCAAGGTCAAGCCCCGAGCGTCGCACTGTGCGGCAAAGGACGAACCGGCGGGAGTTTGGCGAGGGATGTGCTGGATGTCGTTTGCATCGGCCCAGCGTCCGTCCGCATGCCGCGCCAACAAGATGCCCAGTTCTTCAAAGCTTTCTCGGATAGCGGCAATGGCCTGCGTGAGGAGCAAGTCGCTTTGTGTGGCGCGTCGGTGGGACAGGCCGTGCGTTGCAGGAGTGGCATCCGCGGCATCAATGCCGCCCCCGGGGAACACATAAGCCCCTGGGGCAAAGCTGGCCGTCATGGCCCGCCGGGTCATCAGCAACTCAAGGCCTTGTGGCCCATCTCGCATCAACAACACAGTGGCGGCTGGCCTCAGGGGGGCCGGTTCACGTTGGGGAAAAAGAAGTTGGGATGTGCGTGCCATGCCCCATTATCGGGCCGAGCCCAACGGCGATAATCGCGCTCATGCACATTCGATTCACCAAGATGCAAGGCGCCGGCAATGACTTTGTCGTGCTCGATGAAACGCAAGGCCGCTTGGGCCTGAATGCGGCGCAGTACCGATTTTTGGCCGATCGCCATTTTGGCGTGGGGGCCGATCAGATTCTGAGCGTGCGACCCTCGCCCGCCCCAGGCCTGGACTTTGAATACGTAATTCACAACGCCGATGGCGGCGAGGTAGAGCATTGCGGCAACGGCGCACGCTGTTTTGTGCGCTATGTGCGCGACAAGGGGCTGACCTCTAAATCAACTGTCCGTGTGAAAGTGCAGCAAGGCGAAATTGAATTGCACATGCAAGCGGACGGCCGTGTGACCGTCAACATGGGCACACCGGTGTTTGATTGGGAGCGAGTGCCTTTTGACCCCATTGGCCTCATCAGCGACCAAGTCAATGGCTGGCCCGTGTTTGATTTGGCGTTGGGCGAGCAGGGCATCGCCCGCGTTGGCGTGTTGTCCATGGGCAACCCGCATGCGGTGCAGCGGGTCGACGATGTGTCGGCATTTCCGGTGTTGTTACAAGGCCCCTTGATCGAACGCCATGCGGCGTTTCCCAAGCGTGTGAATGCCGGCTTTATGCAAATTGTCTCGCGCAGCCAGATCAAGTTGCGCGTGTTCGAGCGTGGCTCGGGCGAGACCTTGGCCTGCGGCACGGGGGCGTGTGCCGCAGTGGTGGCCGGCATTCGTCAAGGCTGGTTGGACCACAAGGTGGAAGTGCAGACCCATGGCGGCCAACTCACCATCGAGTGGGCTGGCCAGCCCGAGAGTCCGGTGCTCATGACCGGCCCAGCCGTATCTGTTTTTGAGGGCGAAATTGAATTGCCTGAAGCCCTTTCCTGATTATTTGGAGACCCAACATGATCCCCTCTGAGCCCATGAGCCCGATCACCGAAGACGACATCGCCGACTATTTGGTGAATACGCCCGATTTTTTTGAGCGTCACGCCTCTTTGTTGGCCACTGTTCAATTGACGCATCCCCAAAGCCACCGCGCCGTGGGCTTGCAAGAGCGCCAAGCGCAGATGTTGCGCGACAAGATCAAAGGCCTGGAGCACCGCATCATGGACATGATTCGGCATGGCAACGAAAACATGATCCTCACCGACAAACTGCACCGCTGGTCGTGTGAGTTGTTGGTCACGCCGCCAGACCACTTGGCCGATTTTGCGGTGGAAAACATCCGTGACTTGTTCCAAGTGCCTCAAGTGGCCCTGCGTTTGTGGACTTTGCAAGAGGTCTACGCCAAGCAGGCTTATGCCCAAGGCGTGACCGAAGCGGTGCAAACGCTGGCGACTTCCTTGGACACCCCCTATGTCGGGCCGAACGCTGGCTACGAAGCCGTGCAGTGGTTGGCAGAGCCTGCGCAGGCGGCTTCTTTGGCCTTGCTGGCTTTGCGCTCGGCACCCGGCCAACCGGCCTTTGGTTTGCTGGTTTTGGCTTCGCCCGATGCGCAGCGTTTCAACAGCCAAATGGGCACCGATTTGCTGGAGCGCTTGGCCGAGTTGGCAGGCGCTGCTTTGTCGGTGCTGCGGATCTTTGAGGCCTGAGCCATGGCCAACACGGCGCCGGATGAACTGGTGGCCCGTTACTTGGCGCATGTGCGTTTTGAAAAAGGCTTGGCCCAGCGCACCTGTGACCTTTACCAACTGGATTTGATGCGCTTGGCCGAGATGGCCGCTGCCGACCAAGTGCCCTTGCTGCAAGTGCAAAACGGCCACGTGCGTCGCTGGGTGGCGCAGATGCACCGCGCGGGTCGCAGTGGCCGGGGCATCGCCCTGATTTTGTCGGGCTGGCGGGGGTTTTATACCTGGCTGGGGCGAGAAGGCCAGGTCAGTCATAACCCCGTGGCCGATGTGAAAGCGCCGCGCTCGGTCAAGCCCCTGCCCAAAGCGCTGGGGGTGGATGAAGCTGTGCAATTGGCGCAGCACGAAGAAGACCAAGACGACCCTTGGTTAGAAGCGCGCGATGCCGCCATGGTCGAGTTGTTGTACGGCTGCGGTCTGCGGATTGCCGAATTGACCGGGCTGGATGTGGTGCCCAGCAGCCAGGCCAGCCGCCATGGGCGAGGCTGGATTGATCTGCCCAATGGCGAAGTTCAGGTGCAAGGCAAGGGCAGCAAACGGCGCACCGTTCCTTTGGGCCGAGCGGCCGTTGAGGCCTTGACGCATTGGTTGTCTGTTCGTACCCAGTTGCCGGGAATGTTGAGCCAACCCACCTCGGGCGCTTCTGACTTGGCATTGGCCTTGTTTCCGGGTCGGCATGGCACACGATTGACTCCGCGGGGGGTGGCCCAGCGCCTGAAGCGTCGCAGTTTGTTGGCGGGCTTGGCCACCCCGGTGCATCCGCACATGTTGCGCCATTCATTTGCGAGCCATGTGCTGCAGTCCAGCGGAGATTTGCGGGCGGTGCAAGAGCTTTTGGGACATGCCAACATCAGCACCACACAGGTCTACACGCGATTGGATTTCCAGCATTTGGCAAAAGCCTACGATGCGGCTCACCCGCGCGCCAAGCGCAAGTGAAAGGGCCATGGGCCGCACTGTCCCGGCAATAGATCGCTACACTTCTTCACTCTTTTCTTCCCTCTTTTCATTTGCGGAATCGCCCCATGTCTTTGATCCCCACCACCATCCTGACCGGCTTTTTGGGTTCGGGCAAAACCACGCTGTTGAAGCGTGTCTTGACGGAGGCCCACGGCCAAAAAATCGCTGTGATTGAAAACGAATTTGGCGAAGAAAACATTGACAACGACATCTTGGTTTCCGACACGGAAGAACAAATCATCCAGATGAGCAATGGCTGCATTTGCTGCACTATTCGCGAAGATTTGCGCGTGACCTTGCAACTGTTGGCGGCCAAACGCCGCAAGGGTTTGTTGAGCTTTGACCGCATCGTGATCGAGACCACCGGCTTGGCCGATCCCGGCCCAGTGGCACAAACGTTTTTCATGGACGATGAAATTGCCGAGACCTTTTTGCTGGACTCCATCTTGACCTTGGTGGACGCCAAACACGCGGCCCAACAGTTGAACGACCGTCAAGAAGCGCGCCGCCAAGTGGGATTTGCCGACCAGATCTTCATCAGCAAAGCCGACTTGGTCTCGGCCGATGAATTGGCGGCTTTGCAACACCGCTTGAAGCACATGAACCCGCGTGCGCCACAAAAGGTGGTGCATTTTGGCGAGGTGCCTTTGGCCGAGGTGTTTGACCTGAAAGGCTTCAACTTGAATGCCAAACTGGACATTGACCCGGACTTTTTGACCGACGATGGCCACGGTCACGACCACGACCACGACCACGATCACGTGCATGGGGAGCACTGTGATCACCCCTCGCACCAGCACGACCATGATCTTGGCCACGGCGGTCATCACCACCACCACGATGACGATGTAAAGAGCTTTGTTTTTCGCTCAGACAAAGCCTTCGACCCCGCCAAGCTGGAAGATTTTTTGGGGGCGATCGTGAACATTTATGGCCCTCGCATGTTGCGGTACAAAGGGGTGTTGCACATGCGCGGCACCGAGCGCAAAGTGATTTTCCAAGGTGTGCACCAGCTGATGGGCAGCGACCTGGGGCCCCTGTGGCGCGAGGATGAGGTGAGAACGAGTAAGATGGTATTCATTGGCATCGATCTGCCCAAAGACATCCTGTTGCAAGGTTTAGAACAGTGCTTGGTTTGAGTGAGATTCAGTGAGTGGGCGCGTTCTGCTTGAAGCGGAACGGGCCATTAATCGATCAAATATTATTTTTTGATCGTTCTTATCGCTACAATCGCCCGCCTGAAGCCCCCCCCTTTGGGGCGGTTGGTGAAACCCACTCGGTCTACAAACGGGTTTGAAATGCAAATGAACAGGTTTTTCAATCGGTTGCTGCAGTGTGGCAAGAGGTTTGGGCCTGCCCTTTCACACGGCTAGGAGACAAGACGTGAAGACCTCCCATAAAAAAACGGCAACCCCAGTGGCTGCCAGCAAATCCAAGCCAAGTGCCGCCAAAAAGGCAGTTCCGGCTAAGAAATCTGCACCCGCCAAGAAGGCGGTCCCGGCCAAGAAGGCTGTGCCTGCCAAAAAGGCCCTGCCCGTGAAAAAGGCGTCACCCGCAAAAAAACCGACCCCCGCTAAGAAGCCAGTGCCCGTGAAAAAAGGGGTGGCCCCCAAGAAGGCGGCACCGGCTAAAAAAGCGGCCCCGGTGAAGAAAGCGGCTCCTGTGAAGAAAACCGCCGCTGTCAAAAGCGCGGTCAAGTCCGCGCCCAAAGCCAACGCCAAAACCAAACCGGTGACTCCCCCTAAAAAAGTGACAGCGTCCGTCGCAAAAAAGACGGCACCTGTCGTTTCCAAACCCGCTGCGGCCTCCAAGGCCAAAGCCGCACCTGCGCCGACCTCCAAAAAGGCGCCCTCTGTTCCTGAAGCGAAATCTATGACTGTTAAAAAAGCGGCGACAACGACTGCCCCGGTCGCCCCCACTGCCGTGACGGCGGCAGCGGCGCCCACAGCGCCGGACCAATTGATCCGTGCCACACGCCCTTCGGCTCGTTTGGCCCAAATCACCGTGCCTTCCTTGCCACCCGCTGTGGCCTCGACGGCGGCCAAAGCCAGCTTCATGCCCAGTGCGCCCGTAGCGGCAGCGGCAGCCCCTTTCGCACCGATCAAAAAAGACCCCAAGTTGGCCAACAACTGGAAGTCCAAATCGGTGGAAGTTATGACCGATGCCGAAATTTTGGCCATGCCCGATGCGGAATACATGAACACCGTGCAATTGGCCTATTTCCGCCGGAAATTGACGGCCTTGAAGCAAGAGATCTTGAACAGCGCCGGCGCCACGACCGAGCATCTGCGTGAGGACACCGTGGTGGTGCCTGACCCTGCAGACCGGGCCACCATTGAAGAAGAGCATGCACTGGAATTGCGCACGCGCGACCGTGAGCGCAAGTTGCTGAAGAAAATCGAGCAATCGATTGGTTTGATCGATGCGGGTGATTACGGCTATTGCGACGAAACCGGTGAACCGATCGGTGTCGGGCGCTTGTTGGCCAGGCCGACCGCGACTTTGTCACTCGAGGCGCAACAGCGTCGAGAGTTGAAGCAAAAAATGTTCGGGGATTGAGTCTCTCTTTCCCACTTGAACCTCAAAAAAACCCCTGCCCAGGGGTTTTTTTATGCCCGAGGGGCCGGAACTTTTGAGGATCTCGATTTTGCAATTGGCGAAATTGATATTTTTTTAACTTTGCGCATCCTTCATAGGTTACTTTCATTGCCCCTTGTAAGTGCCTAATTTACATAGAAATTTCCCTTGTTGGCGGGTTCAATTTCGTCGCTAAGCCATTGATTTCATTGAAAAAAATCGTCATCGACCCGTTGAGTTGGATTGAAATCCTGTTACAGTGCAAAAAAGTGCAATTAAGTGGGGAAAAGTGTCTCCGCCTGCACCTCTCAACTGGAAAAAGGTCGTTGCAGTGTTTCAAGGGGCTTCATCGCTGAGTCTGGATGCCAAAGGGCGGTTGTCAGTGCCGACTCGGCACCGTGACGTCCTGAGCGCCACCGCCCAAGGCCAGCTGACGATCACCAAACACCCCCACGGCTGCTTGATGGTGTTTCCCCGCCCCGAGTGGGAGAAATTTCGCGAGCGTATTGCCCAGCTGCCCATGTCGGCGCAGTGGTGGAAGCGCATCTTTTTGGGCAACGCCATGGATGTCGACATGGACGGCACTGGCCGCGTGTTGATTTCGCCTGAATTGCGTCAGGCCGCAGGCATTGCCAAAGACACCATGCTGTTGGGCATGGGCAACCACTTTGAGTTGTGGGACAAGGCCACCTACGACGCCCACGAGGCGCAGGCCATGCAGGGCGAGATGCCCGATGTGTTCAAGGACTTTTCGTTCTGAATGCAATGACCGAAACCGCATTGACTCACACCACGGTGCTTCTGCATGAGGCGGTGGACGAATTGCTGCAGTCTGCAGCGGGCGCAGATGGCACTTATGTCGATGCCACATTCGGGCGGGGTGGCCACTCCCGGTTGATCTTGTCGCGTTTGTCCGCCCAAGGACGTTTGCAAGCTTTTGACAAAGACCCCGAGGCCATCGCCGAAGCGGGGCGCATTGTTGACGAGCGGTTTTCTATCCGCCACGACGGTTTTTCTCACTTGGGTGAACTGCCTTCGGGCAGCGTGCATGGTGTCCTGATGGATCTGGGCATCAGCTCCCCCCAAATTGACAGCCCCGAGAGGGGTTTTTCTTTTCGTTTTGAGGGCCCACTCGACATGCGCATGGACACCACGCGCGGCGAGAGTGTGGCCGATTGGCTGGCTTCGGCCACGGTGGATCAAATCACGGAGGTGATACGTGACTATGGCGAAGAACGGTTTGCTTTTCAGATTGCAAAGGCGCTTGTGGCTCGCCGACAAGAGCGGGGCCCAATTTCAACCACCACCGATTTGGCCCAGC
>JACCDI011749512.1_pt1 | contig 10016 bp, 10 predicted proteins | sample 7442791 | NCBI WGS metagenome assembly JACCDI01 (sample SAMN15323434, study PRJNA562643) | freshwater metagenome | isolation source: river surface water | place: USA:Blue River Watershed | collected 2017-08-15
GAAGAAAGGTGTCAGAACGTTAGGTGATGTGCTGGCGCTTAGTGTTCTCTTTCCACTCTTGACGTACATGGGATAACATCATAATTTATTTTTACAGATCACTAAAACAGTTTTCTCTAGAATTTCTGTCCCCTTTTAGCTGGGCACATCAGGCAGGTGTGGGAATTGTCCACTTCATTCAAAACCCACTCTCTATCTCTCTAGATATAGATAGAGAGATATTGTAAAATTGTTGAGAGAGGTTTGGTCCTGCAGAGGACATTTAGGTGGCCATTAAAAATATCAATAGGGCATGGTCAATTTTGGATCCTACAAGCGCTGGCAGGCAGGTAATGATTGGTGTCATCAGCAAGGTTTGATAAGAGGGAAAATAACAGTCTTACAAAATAGCCACTAGCAACTCAGAATAATGAACACTTACATAACCAGATGATGCAGTTTATCCCAAGCCCATTGCTAACAAAAATTGGTAAAATCATAACTAGCACAATTGAAATTTATTCCATTTCCATAAAGCAGAAATTAAAATAAACTGAATCATAGGTATTCATTGATGCAATTTGGTGGGAACATGTGACATTGACATCAGAATTTAGTTTATTCCAACTAGAATTTTTACATAGGAATAATTCAAAGTTTTTTATTTGGTTATGATGCAATTTATTATATCCTATATCCCAGTGTATTAGCAAACAGTCTAACACCATAGAGATTTAGTACAAATAGTGTTGCATTTTACCATACAAAATTTGTACCTTGATTTTTAAGAGTGTAGGTACAGTAGTGGAATGATTGATTGGTTGAAAACAGAATATGAGACTATCCTGTCCTTTTTGCCTTCAATTGTAATCATATATTTTAATGCAACCAGGACACAACTATTGTCAGATTTCCAAAATATCCAGCCTCCGTGCCAACAATTAAAAGGGAATGGAATTATTCATACCAAACTACTACAGAAAGCACAACAAGAACAGACAATGCCTGGGAGGCATTGTGCATATGTAGGCTGGAGACAATTTTGATCCAAGGATCTAATAGTTTCAGTTCTCTCCCTCCTTAATTTTTTTGACAATTTTAAAAAACTGGGAAATCAGAAAATTTTGCAAACTTACTATTAATTTAATTATTATGTCATCTTATTTACACTTTCCTACCCTTGTATCAACACTGTTGTACTGATTCATTGAAAATTCTTATTTGTGTGATTTCTCTTGTTGATTTTTCCATGTTAAGTTTGTTCTTCTGAGTTGGGATTTCCACTTTAGAATCAAAGCAATATTGACACACAAGTTAAGGATTATTCCCTTTCAAGTCTCTCTTGGTTCTAATCTTGTCAACTGGTACAATATGAGAGTCAGAGGAACAAATAGAACAAATATCAGCAGTTGAAATTTTTCCACATTTAGTCCCTATCTTTGACAAAGAGTTCTCTGATTGAACAGAATCCCCATATTACAGTTCCTATTTCCAATTGCATCAATTTTGTATCCACAACAATATTATTTTGTCGTTTTCCCAAGAAGTTCCTCCAATTGTTGCTTCCTTGGCCCATCTCTTCTGCCAATAAAATGTGTAGAATAAAAGCATCTTGGAGCAGAACAGGTGTCAAAATCAAAATATCTTGAACTTCCTGTGCACAGAAGCCATGCTGATTGTCAGCTGCCTTTGAGGCTGCAACAGGTCTATTTTCTTGCAAGTCAAGCTTTGGATTTGGAATTTAAGATTTCATCATTTCAAAGAAAAGATTCTGTTTAATGAATATACCTTTGTGTATCTGATTAAGATACAAAGGGATTGAAATTGAAACGGTTTGGGATTAGCATGTTTATATAACATGATAACTCTTGGTGAGGTTTTGTTTTCCAATGTTAACATTACGTTTACAAACATCTCTTCCAATGAGTTGGCAAGTATCATCCAAATTTCACGCAATGGAGAAATCAGTGATCCTACAATTGAAAAGACAGCTGAAGAATTTGTTCACATCAAGCATAAATTGGGTTGAAATCCGGATTGTAGAAATGCAATATTTGTGTAGATCCACAACACTCTCTACTGTTGCCCAATCCCTTATCAATTTCTCAATTTGGATGTCCTGAAATCACTCCCATAGCAGTACATTCTTTGTCAATTTTTTATGACACCCATTGTGTCAGTGAACTATTCCTCTGCTATCTGGCACAGCTTTAGATCCTGAAGATTTCCTATAATTGTTTCCTTCTCTGGAATTTTTGTGAGGATATTTATGAATTTTTCATTATTAGAATGCTTGATACACATACCAACTAGTTACTACAAAAATTTGAAAATAGTAAGTCTTTACTAGCTTTTGAATGTAAATAAACAGCAAAATGCTGTCCTTACCTCATCATTAACTGATTGAATGGTAATGACATCTTGGGTAGATCTCCATCAATTGATCTGTCATCTGATAGATTGTATAAAATCTCATTTTCATGTCATCCTCTTCATAAAATCGCTTGTTACTTTTATCTTAGAGTATTTCAGGATCAATTAAAGATACATCTCCAGCAAGCAATGGATTGTTTAGAAGCATGGCCAAGCAACTACTACAATAAAGGCCAAGTTAATGGTGGGAGAAACGGAGATTCCATCATTTCTGAGGTTGACTATCTCAAAAAATATGTAAATAATCTGAAAAATCATTTCAATAGAGCTTCTCAACTAAGGGAACTTAACAGAGTTCCAGAGATTGACAGTACCAACATTTGAGTGATTCCAAATCAGTAAATCTAGATTATGTGACTTTTTTATATTTAATGGCATTGTCTATTCTCTCCTGCTCTGCTATCCTTACACCAATCCATGTCACTGATAGTGTTGTGGGTATTTTTCAGAGAGTGAAGTTTATCACAATATCTGTATAATCATGAAATCATATTATCTTTGTGAGCTTGGGTTCAATTTCAAAATTGGTGTGATAATTTACAAGCACTCTGGATCCTTCACAAAATGGGCTGCTGTATAGAGGATGAATCAATCTGATAATGAAACCAGCTAATACTTTCAAGGATAAATCTTCAACATTTCAAGGGAACTGCTGATCCTTTTTTCTCATCAAGAGACTAAGGAGTAATTGATGGAATTGCTTTCTTGTGACATTTAAGCAACAGTATAAACAGAGAGTTGATTTGGGCAATCCTTCAAGGCCATCTCAACTCTCAACCTTTCTAGCAACAGCAGCATTATGGATTCTGTAACAAAGATTATTCTTTCAAGCAACAACAATCCTGAGGCAGCTCTGAATCTGGCTAGTTTGATATATATTTGGAATTTGGAATATAGCAATCGAAAGTTGAATTGGGAAATGGTACAGCTACTTGCTGCTGCTGTCACGTAGGTCATGACAAGACAACAACTGTCAAATTTTCTTATGAACCTGGAATTTTGTCAACAAGACAATTAAAGAGAAAGTCTATCATACTTCTTTTTGATGAGGGGGGAGTTGAAGAGATCAACTTTAAATTTCCATTAAAAGCCTGGATGGACTAACGCTTCATTCTAAATAATCCATTCAAGATATCTTTGCAATCAAACACAAGTAAAATCAAATACATCTAAATGCTGCAATCATGGAATCAAAGAGATAACATTCACATGTGGTCATTGGTGCTCTGTCTGCAAGATGAATTGAAGATGTGGCAATTCAAAGTTCAACTGGCTTGTTGCGGATCAAAACTCTGGTCCTTGATCCAGTTGATGCATTTTGGAAAATTGGTGTTAATGACAAAACATGTGATCCTGATGCAAGAAAGGTTGCAGTAGCTTCAGTTCAAAACCAGTCCTTTAGAGCTCCTGTTTTACCAGGCATGTCAATTGAAGCTGCTAATCACAGCGGTTGTTTTGAGAAGTTAGTCCTGAGTGTCATCCAATTCATGAACAATTCTCCAGATCCCGAGGACTCTCTTTTTAGTGGTGGGAGTAAGTTAAATCGGAGGACATTTGTTTCCATTCATGATGTTACACTTGATCCTTCATCTAATATGTTATATTTTTATCTTTTTGTGTTGATGAATTTTTTTCTTGTGTCAATTCTTATGCAATATTAAGGTCATTTTGTCAAATTTACCAACTAGCAAAAAGACAGAAAACCCCTACCATTTGTTATTCTAATTGAAGCAGACAACAGTCCAGACCATAACCAACACATCTTGCTATTAGATTGCCACTTGCTGGCATCTTTCTGACTCTTGAAATTAATCTTTTGATAGTAATATGTGGATTTCCTGGCCTTATGATTTGAACATGGCAGTAAAACGCATGTCTATTTTGAAGGTGCTGTATTCTTGTTTGACTGAGAGGATGGAACACAAGGATCAATGTTTCTTGGACGATGTCATTGCAAGTGCATCAAGTATGAAGGCTGTCCATGCTTCTATTATTCAGGTCACTGAGCTTCCTATCGTAATTGACATCCTTGAAAGGAGGGCTTCTTTAAATTTACCACGAATGGATCTTATCATGAGGGAGTTGCAACCTTGAACTCATCCAGGGTTGGTGCATATTTACGGAAATTCTTTCCCTCTTGCGGATGGTTTGAAGGGACAATCTCATCAATCAACCCGACAGCAGAAGGTGGCAAGTGCTTTCGCATTCACTATTTAGATGGTGATGTTGAAGGATTATTCAAAGAAGATCTAGGTGCTGCAATTGATGAGGCCGCAATCCCCAGTGGAGAGATTGGCTTTCTCTTTATCAAGAACTTCAACAGGGGTTGTGAATCGAATCGTTCTTAGCAACAACACATAACGGAGCGATTATCCTCAATCTAACCATTATTCGACATTGCAATACCGTCTTGCATCCATCACCAATGATGTAGTCATACATCAAATACGAATTGAGAGGTTTGTATCCTCACTGATTAGTGAGAGTAATACACATGAATGTAATGTAGGCCATGAAGCAATTATTGGATTCTTTCTTTATGTTATGGTTTGAAAAATCTCTAGGTCTTCCTAAGATAATGCATCATAACATCATGGAAGTTGTCACACTGACCACGAGGATCCAAATAACCATCGGGGCACTTCGTACAACCGTTTCGAGATGTTAAACCTTCGTCTCGACCATAATATTTTGTTTTAACAGTGTTCAGATCGGAACAAGATCCAGAACACTCCTTAGTTGTTAATCCTTCAGTATCACCGAATGTCCCTTTTGGACAGGGTTTGCAGTCGCGACGGGATTTTCCACCGGTCTTGTCTTGTTTTTAAAAAAGGAGTTGGGATAAGTTGATACAACGAGAAAATGACGGCAAATATCACATGGCATTATGGTTCTCTACAGATTGCGGGGAAATCATATAATCAATATTTCACCACTGGGTATAATATACTCACCAAGGTATGTACCAATTGGGCATGCCCCAGTGCAGTAGGAAGATATCAAATCGTTACTTGACCCATATCTTCCCTTAGGGCATGGAATGCAACCTTCAATACCGATGCCACCATGGCGACGAGTCATCTTATCGCCGAAGTCGCGATAGGTTCCCAAAGGACAAGAAAGTGATGAAACCACTCCATTTCTATATGATTCTATTTCCTCTTTAGTGGAATACCAGTACCAGTATGGGTTACTTGCAATGGCCTCCAGATCAATGATGACCACTAACATGAATGACAAGCTGATGAATAGATTCTTCATGATTTAACGCATAAAAAATGAACAGAAAAGTTTCGAGCAAACAGAAGCAAACATTCACAGTCTTTTTTAAATTTACGTAGAGTTTCAGTCTCACTTTGTTTTCAAAATACCACACATAAACCACGCAACGAAATCTCAAAAATTCTTACACCATGTCGGGAAGGCACCAGTGCGACCAACAAGAGCACAATTACGTAGCCGACGCGTTCAATTGGGAGCAACGCGTCAAAGGCGAGAAAGAGGCAGCGAGATCATGGCCTGGAAATTGGGGAGAAGTCTTTGCTCCTGATGCGCCCAAAACGAATCAAGGAAAGATTGAACAATTACAGAAAGAGCTCGACAAACTTCCGGTACAGGGAATGATCTCAAACTCGCAAATGAGTTATACCTTAATGACACCATATTCGCAAGGAAAGCGTCACAATCGGAAGAGTTCATCCTTTTGCGATGACGATATTTAGGGCTTCACAACGAGCAAAAACTGTGAAAGGCATCTCTCTCTATGATTCATTTCAGCGGAGAAGGGGAGCGCTTATCATATCAGCCGAATTTCCTCCTTCGGAATTATTTCGATCCGTTGCGATGTCATCGCCAGCATAAGCCATTGTTTCGCCTCGTTCAATGAGATCTCTCAATTTCATCAAACTCGACATCGTTTGTGACATGAAACTTGCAAGATCTGGTTGGTACCACCGAAAAAGGAACCACTCGATTAACACAAATAATAACCGAAAAATGATACAATAACCACAAACAAAACTGTCGCCATTGAAATTGCCGTCTCCATCTCGTTGCAAACGAACCTCATCAGTTATGACTATTCTTTGACCATTTTCATCTTCGACTGCTCGAACATTGAAAGTGTGATACGCTAGCGTTCCTTTCATCCATCGATCAGGAAAAGGCCCAAGAGTCATTCCAATACGTCCACGCCGTCGTTCTACGAAAATGATGGAGCGGATTCGGGCAGGGAATCCAACCAATGTTCGAAATCCGACCCGAATGGAGCGCAAGCACCCTGAAATGTGTGCGTCTTTCGGCAAGACTAACAATGGAGTCGACACTTCGATCCATTCACCATCATATTGACGATCATTCGATGAATTTTCAATGTCAACCCCGGATGAATGAGATGATGCTGGTGAAGACTGTGGGGAAATCAATGATGAGCTTCCATCCTTGACTGTGGCATCAAGTACTTCTTGGATCGGGTCGAACCATAAATGCAACAAATCTATATTAGCAATGATATCTATGGCATCTCTTGCGTCTATTCGAGAATTTGAACCAGCACGATTCGGCGAGAACACATCAACCTCAACAATGAATTTGTCGTCGTGTATTCGAGTCGTCCGAACGGGAGTATGGGTAGACCTCGTCATTGAATTTGTCGCACTGATAGAGGAAGACTGCATTTGAGTTCCAGGCCGTCTCGAAATGTGCGCGCTGTTATTCCCAGGATTTTCAGCTGAAGTGCAATGATGTTCATTTTCCGAACGATATAATTCAATCGAATCACCCTCAAAGGCGCTTCTTCTGTGGACAGGAACTGCACCGCATTCAGCTTCTCGCATCAGTTGATGGAAGTCGGGAGAATCACCGAATTTGCTTATGCTGCAATCTTCAATAGCAGTGGTACGCTCCTCTCTTCTGTTATGGATCGACTGCGAACGTGCATCCGCAGCTGCTGCCAAGATCATAGAATCATCGCCGAAAATCGGCGTGGACGACGACGTTGGGTTTGATTGCTTGCTCGAAGGGTGAGCTAAGTCATATTCTACCGGAGAAGTGATCATAATTCCATCTTTGTTTGCAGACATGGAATACTTGTTAGTTTCATCTTCTTTCCCACTGTCATCTCCATGACGAGATCTCTTAAACACCGCATTCAGAGTCTCTGCTATTTCTTCCTCTGTTGAAGGATTCAGAATCACGATCCCCTCCCCATCCGAATCATCAGTTTGGGAATTGTTGTCGTAATATTGTGTGTCATTTTTAATTGCGACCCCCCCATCACCGCTATCCAAGGTTTGCTGCGGTTCTTGGGTAATTGAAGGAGAAAAAGAATGATTTTCGCCCCTAGAAACGAGTTGCATAGGAAGTAATTGTTCTGAAGTTTCATCATGACAAGGCGGATACGATTCCAACCCTATGGATCGAAGTCGGGAGTTTGTGTCGTCAATCCACTGTTTATCGCCCTCTAATTCTAAATTCAAAAGAGAGTTCGTAGATATTGCAAATGGGAGTGGGGAGGGAGAATGATCATCTTCTTCGTGCAATGCTTGGTTTTGGAATGGAGTGGTACAATTCAAAAACGCTGCATGCTCAGATTCGTTGTTAGTTACTTCGTCACTATTCCCCCGAAATGAAGATAATTTGATTTCCGCAGTTTCTATATCATCATATTGGTATGACACTGTCGCAGTTGAAACAGTTTCCGCATGCTTCGTCAAGATTGAAGACGTGTTGTTAACATTTTGAATCTTCGAATCGTTGTCATCCTCGGTGGTATGAATGGAATAATCATATCCCAAAGATCTTAGCTTTGTTGGTGCAGTGCATGGCCTGGTGTAAGTACTGTTGCTTTGCGTTCTTCTCTCCAACTTAGCCCCAGATATGTCGGCAGATCCATACGAATTTTCAATCTGGTCCATAAAACCCTCGTTCCCATTACCAGTTGTAGGTATATTCCGATGCTGATAAGCACCACTTTGGCGGACTTTGTCAAATCTAGTAGTTTGTAAAATTCCCGGCTGATCTTTAGAATGATCTGTTGGTTGAAATTCCATGGTTTCTACTCCCCCTCTCCCCTTAGATGAAACCCCGACGGAAAATGTGAAGCAGGTCCAGATTGATTTGCAGCTGTTGTCTTTCTGTTATTCGGTCAGACGGGTTTAAATTAAAATATTTGATGACAATTCGGTTGCAAAGTGGTCACGAGTCTGTTGCCATTGCTGCAAACAAGTATTTAACCACTTGTAATGGACTTAAGAAATTTGACAAGCTTGAAGATATAATTGCGTTTAGATCATCTGAATAAGAACCCATTCGACGTGTCCAAGCAATGATAATCGGCACTAGTTATGTGTGTTGATTTGAAAAGCAGCGAATGGCTCTCGTGAATTGCAACCCTCTCTAGCCTGCACTGTTCGCAAAAATCGAAAATGTATGGTGCCGAGTCTTCCAAGCTTTGTGATTGAGCGAAATATCTTGGATGAAGATATGGTATTGTATTTGAAATAGTTGATTGTAGGATAGTGTCGCTGAATTAAGACAAATGGGCAGGTTACTACCCAAAGGCGAACAACTCAAAAGCCTCTGTGTGGATTTCTGGTCGGTTCTGTTCCTTTGGCGAGGAGTTTTCTATTCCGTTCTTCTTTCACGTCTTCTATTATTATTTTTGTGTTGTCGTGTTCAGGAACCTTCATCGCGCGTGGAGGAGGTGGCGCCAAAAATGGCGAATTTTGAGAGTTCCGTTTTCGGTGAACTCTCTGCGGAACATTCAAAATATAAAAAAGTGAATAGCTGGTATAATATGCTACTGACTAGACTGACCTCTGACATCCCCTCTATTACATCATCTGTTGGGCTTTTTTTTTCAGCTCATCGTAAAATAAAATATAATGATTTTTACGAATGGAGGAAAAGAAAATCTGCGAGTCCTTCGCATATCGACTCATGAGAGTTCGCACAAGCCTTCCCTTTGCAAGTCCATATGTAGTATGAAAAATAAAAGAAAACAGGAGCAAGAATGAACTATGACTTACGCTGCGATCAACCAAATCATAATATGGTTGCTTGATTGATGACTCCACCAATGAACAAAAGAATGCAGTACAATATCTGCGCAGCACTCTTTTCCATTGCAGCCTCTTAACATCGCTATGATCTCCACCCAACAATTTTTTCTTTACGCCGTCATTGGTGCAGCGACCGTCATTCTCCTCTCCTCATCAATCCACATCGGCGTCGCCATCGTTGGCGAAGCTCTCTCCAGCACTACTACCACAATCGATTTCGACGTCGACTTCGACCACCATGAGGACGAGACCGCTGAAACAGTAAATGTGGTTACCGATCCCATCCTTCCCATCACGGCGCGAAAATTGGCATTGGAGCGGGGAGAACCCATCGTCAGCGACGTTCTCCCCAAATTGCTCCAAATGGCAGCTGAGACAAGAAAAATCCAAGAATCAGAACTCCCCTACAGCTGCGGTGCCGTCCTGTTTTATCATATTCCCGGGACGGGGGGCCTAGCGATACGTGTTTGGTTGAAGAAGCTGGTGAGCGCGCATGAAGAAACTGCCACATTCTTCTCGAGCGAGGGGTTGGGTTATGATGAC
>JACCDI010511134.1_pt1 | contig 10014 bp, 4 predicted proteins | sample 7442791 | NCBI WGS metagenome assembly JACCDI01 (sample SAMN15323434, study PRJNA562643) | freshwater metagenome | isolation source: river surface water | place: USA:Blue River Watershed | collected 2017-08-15
ATCTGCTGTCCCTCCAAACCATCTGATGATCACCTAATCTATAATTTGCATAGACAAGAGGCTCTTATTTTGTTTTTGGTATGATTTTTGTGGTATAATGGCCACCATGGAGCCCTTGTGATGCCTCTGCCACCCCTCTAAACCATCTGCCAACCACCTGAATCCATTATTTTTGTTAAGAAGAGGCTCTCATATTGTTTTTGTGGTTAGTGCAGATGGTCCAGCTCCAAAATCAACCCTTTTATGTACATTATTTTTGGGTTGATTTTGTGGTATCACATACAACTGCCCTGCCCTTCCAGACCAACTGGTAATTACCTATATAGATCAGTGGTGTTGTCATGATTTCACGTCTTCTGTTTTTACTATTTTAGACTAATAAAATTTGAAATGGATGACTTCTTGTTTTGTAAATAAGTTAATTATTCATTTTTGATATCTACTGCCTATTATTCCTTTAGTGATTTGTTGTTGGTTGTTTGAAAATCAATTTCTATCTTGCTTTTAAATTAACAGCACATACTACACCTCAGAACCTAGTGGTACATCACAATTCAAAATAATTTGAACAAAAGCAGCACTTCCGTATTCCACAGGTTAGAGACTATGTTCATGATTATGACATCTTGTGATGCATCAAATAGATATGAGTTATCACTTTATCTTTCTCAATCATTTTACAATTTATTCTCTGTTTTGAATTCAAGGGCTAAGGAATCTTTGTCTTTTTGTCCACATCAATGGTGGTTAGAAAGTTACAAGTCTCATGTGTTCTCCAGAAATTTGCTTTATAGGATCTTTTATTCATGTCTGCTGACCAGGATTTACATTCATTTAATACCCAAAACATCAAGAGGGCGTCTTTCAGATTTATGATAATTGTAATTGAGAAGAAAATATAGGAAATGAATTTACAATCCTTCAAAATGGATTCATTGTAAGCAATCTTGTTGGTGGCAAACTTGTTTACTTCTATCTCAAGCCATAGTATCAAACTGTAATTTGAGCATCAGTTAAACAAGTCTTTGAGAAATGTGAGAATGATTCCAACACAATATATCATATTTGAGACCAACTCTACAACTTCACTTGACTCATCAATATCATTCCTCTACTTGAACAAAGAGCAAGTCAATCATTTATGACTATAATGCTGATGAATCTCCCATGTGAATATGCTCTTCCATACATCCAAGCATCAAAAGTGAATTGTATTGTTGCCAAGGTAGACATAGAATAGGAAATCTACCTGTATTTTTCAAGTTTCCAACTGACATAATATTGCCTTCCAAGGGATTACTTCCTTGCTTGCTCAGAATATAAGTATCAATTGGAGGAGTATATTTTTGTTGCAGTACCATTGAATAGAGATGAGACTTGTCAGTTTGAGAAAGTACACCAGAACTAAATCCATCTCCATTCTTTTGAGCACAATGCCCTGTTATGTTAAATACTCCCCTTGATGGTCACCTAAAGTTCATACTTACAAATGTATCCATTGGAGATAACTGTACAGTAGTTGTGGTGATTGTAATGGTTCTAGCAAAATCATCTTAACCAATTAATTCAGATATCAAGAAATTTCTTCAACAATAACTAAGCAACAACTCCCAATTTAAAACATGGTGCACTGACTGTTGCCATCAGCTTTCCATTGCAATTCATTTACTCCTGTCCATTCAAGAAAGTTTTCACCCCAAACTATCTAATTGCAATAAATCAAGCTTTATCTTATACCAAAACTTGTTAGGTAGTGTAAAATGCTTTTCAGGTTAGTATCAAAATCTTGGAATGGGATCAACAAATCAAGCTAGTGGATCCACAGTGACACCACCAACAACAACAAGCACTCATGTAACTGCAATGAAGAATTTAACACTTCATCCACACCTTTCATTACTGCCATAAAGAATTGTCATTGAAATGAAGCAATGCAAGCAATACCTCAACTATGTAAACCATTCATTTATGCATGTATGAATTGAGAGGTGTAACTAACTTCTTTTAAATCATGAATGGATCTCTTCTGCAATGTGGTGGATATGCAAATCTGATCCATGGAATTGCCAAGATTGTATCCCAAATGATAAATCAAAGAAAATCATGACCTTTATTGCTGAGCAAAATAATATGAAAATTTCTTCTTACATTTCAACTCATGAGAGTGTTTTTTGGTATAATTCAGACAATCAATGGAGATTTCATGTTGTTGGTGTCTACTGAGCATCATGGAAGAGTTCATTATAGACAGTTTTTTTGAAATGACTTGTAGGGTGACAATTAATATTTTTCTTCTATACTTTCATCCATTAATGAGAGTGGTAGCTCATTTTTTGGGGTATATATTGAGCAATGTCAACACATCCATTATGGATAAGAAAGAGTGATCAAATGATTAAAATAGCATCACTGGAGGGATCAAACTACTACAACCTAGCATGGGGAACTCATAGGTCATCAAAGACTACACAAACAAACACTCCAGCATTAACACATTAAGCCAAGAAGCACATCATGAGAAATATCAGCAGAACAAGAATTGTGCTTCAAATAAATCAAACTTTTCAAGAACAAACAGAACAATTCACTGGCTTCATCATATTTCTCCACTCTGTGATGCTAAACAGAACTTATGGTGGGTTACGAAAAAATAGTTCTGGTAAAAGTTTCCTGTATATGGACAAATTGGCATGATTTCTTGTAACACAAATGGAATGAAATCTGTTGCATTGATCTCAAGAGAAACTCAACAAAATACAAAATTTTAGCAATCTTGAAAGATGAGAATAATGGTCAATTTTGTAATCACCATATGTTCCAGTTGGTCCACAAAATACTCAAATGTAATGATTCTTCCTTTTAATTTGCCAATCTAATGCCATTACATCATAATATCTATGACCTTTTCTTTTATGACAAAAGGTATGTACCTGATCACTGCAGGATGGACATCTTCTACATAGAACACCAAGTAAATGTATCCATTGTTTCTGCATTTTCTCGTTTTTCATCATGAAAACAATGGAAAAAGCCATGTTATTTCCCTCTGATGATCTGGTGAGTACTCCTTTATGGTTACTCTAAAAACATCATTTAAGCATTTTCCATATTGGGTGTGTTGAATACTTTGTTCACCATTGGTAGGAATTGAGCCTTTGGACTTTATTGCACTGGACACTGAAGTTGAATATCATTAGGGGGGTGATCAACTCAGAATCAGGAAAAAATGTTTAAGAAATTTTAAGAGTGATTAGCATGGAGCAGTCAATCAACAATCAATTCCAGAGGAGTGAGACATGTATCCAGTAGGATTAGAAATTATTTTTAGTAGCCTGCTTGGCATGAATTTGTTGTGACTTTTGAGGGGTGACTGTGCTTGAAACGAAACAATGAAACTTGGATAGGTTTGATTGTTGTAGTCAATGTCTTACTGTCTTGGATTGTGAGGGTAAGATCAATCCTGAACATACATCCAATTTTTGATAATTCCTTTTGTCCTCTCCCTCTCCTTCTTGACACTGATGGTGTTGAACTCTTCAGTGTCATCACCATAATACTCAGTGTCAGTCATTTCCATTTGTATTGGAGTTTTGTCATGTGCTTTACAATAGACATGTACCACTACTACTCAAGGTGAGCCCACAGCAGCTGCCACTAAACCTTGCTATCTGATCCACTTGGTATTGGTTCACCCTTTTTTAGGATGAGGGGAAATTGTGGTGAAAGCAGCTTCTGCAAGGGATGGGTTAATATCCTCATAACTATGAATCACTTCATTTGGTCTAAATGGAGCAGATTTATCAATAATCTCATTGTAACATTTTTCTGGTGATGGATCTGGGGGATTTGAAATTTATTGTCCACATGTACCATTTGGAGACAGTAAGGAACATTACCTTCCATTGAAGACAAGTGTTGCAATCAACAGTGGTGGTCATGACATGCTGGGGAAGTATGATTGACAACCACCTGATGATGACAATGATGTCAACACTGCATGAAAATAATGAATACTTTATTTGGACAGTTCCTAAATATTAAAAAGTTCTAAGACCATTTGGGACAATAGACTTGACCCAGTTTTTCTTGTATGAAAAACTCAACAGGCAAAAAAGAACTTGTTCAAATAGGTCTGGCTAATTTTTGGTCTGGTTTTAGATTTTTCCATAGGACTTATTTTTAATTGCATACTAATTTTCTATCCACACCTATTTTTCCCTGTGATGTTTGGTTGGTTTTAATTGATTTTTATTATAGTTGAGTACTTAAATAAGTGTTTTGATGCAAGGGGCCAACAATTTATATGATGGCAGCATGGGCGGATGATGTCTTGCTCTATCATGATATGACAGTAGGGAAATCCCCTCCAAAACGGCCCTGTGGATGTTCTGCACCAAAAGAGATGATTGGGTAAGGAAAAGTTATTCATAAATAAAGCACTATCAATAGATATTTATTCTTTCTTGTTGTGTAATATTTTTTTGTTTTGAAAGAGAAACATGATGTTACAAAGGCATCCATTGATGATATCTGTCTACAAATATATTTGTTGATGATAGGTATTGCAGAATAACAAATATTGGCTTCTATTTAGATTCATAGGCACTATCATGCATTAACAAAAAAGTGATTCAATGCCCCATACAACAGGTGGCAGTACCAAATCTCTTGACAAAGCACTCCCATAGTTGAAGGGAAATAACTGAAGAGAGTCAAATATAACCCATGTAACACATGCAAATAGTATTAAACTTGTACTGTGTCACATATTATCTAAGATAGTTACTACAAATACAGTAAAAGTCATTAGATTATCATTTTTCAATATGAATTTTGATACCAAGATCATGGTTTGTGGACCAATGGAATAAGATTTACCCATGTTGCATGAATTATTAATATTTTCCTCATGAAATCAGAAAGCCTATGTCATGCTTTGATCTCTCCTTTGGTCAGCATCCTACGCAATTTACAATTTGTCCATGAGTTGCTACAACACTGATAGTTGGGGTTATGGTACCTAAGTCCTTAAGTAAATGGTTACAGATGTTGGACCATCCCCAGAGGTGTGCTCCTGGGGAGGATTGGGTAGGCAAATCAAAAACAGTAACAAATTAGTTGGATTTCAGAGTTGGTTGATATTGTATCATTGGTGAATCCAATAATTTATGAGCCATATTCTATCTGATTCTGCATCCCATTCAACCCAAGGCACTAAGTGACATGTCATCTGCTATTTTTGATAATTTACTTCCATTTTGGCAATTGATGCTTCCTCTGTGTTGGTGAAATTTGCTTGGAGCCTTTCTCTGTCATTCATTTTCTGCCTTCAAATTTACCATTAGAACTACAAATTCGTTTTTGGTGACATGAATCATTGCAGTAATTTTATTTTGGTAGTATCCATGAAAGCAAGTGAAGGTCATCTTTGTTTTATTTGTTTCATTTTTGTGTACAGTGTACTGGAGCCAACAAACTCATGATTCTCAATCCCACACAACTCCAAAGCCAGTAATATCACATCCCATACTGATCATGATGACAATTGATCCCCCTTCCCCCCTCTCAATCCCATGACTCTTAGAGGGTATGAGGTTGCAAGGGAGGATCTGACATTATTGGTAAAACATGAGGGCCTAGTGATACAAGGTTCCTTTCTAGAATCATCTTGTCAATTGTGATATGTTCTTCAAAGCCCATGCTGAATTTCATTCTGACTTTAGCAATAATGTGAAGGGTGGTATGGATATTTTAATCAGAAATGAAACACAGGGTGGGATAGGAACAAACAATTTCTTGTTGTTTGGTATCATGTGTTTGAGTTCTTATAATTTTGGATCAACCCCTCAAATCAAACTAATCATATTCAAATGACAATCTGTGCATGGCTTAAATATATATCAACAGGTGAGCATATTGCTTTAGATTGTGATGATTGTCTAGGTCGACACCATGATAAAACAATGATCAAGTTCATGATGTGGTTGACTAAATGTGGGGCTGCTGGTTGATGCAAGCCCTTTTACAACATTACATCTATTTACTCTTTACTCTAGAAGAATTTAAACAAGTGGCATGATTGTATCAATAAGTATCACATTTGCATAAAAGTTCTATAAAGTACATGAGTCTTGAAGCATTTTACAGTGGGAGAGAGGTAGCATATCTGTTAGGTTTAACTATTGACTCACATTCTGAATGCTGATTAGACCATGTATTTTGTGAGGAATTTTTGGACAAAATTGAAGTCTCAATTTTCCATGTGTAACATTTTGTGAACATTTAGTGTTGCCATGAAACTGGAAAAGGAGTAAAACATAATTGGTCTTTGGTATTTGATGTCACAGTACATCAAAAATACTCTACCAACAATTCTGGGGTGTAATACATGTGTTTGTGTACTCAGTCAAATTGCATATGATCCCTTTTTCTTGTAATGATCTTAAAGATGCAGATCCTTGTTGTCATGTCTAATTGGAGGGGTCATTAGTTGAGCTTCTGCTTTTGACTGAAACTGAAAATGTCATCACATAAATATTCCCAGCAATGTAATGCTACCTCTCATCAAACAATTTATCCTTAAATCTTGCTGAAACAAAATAAAAAACAATCATAACATGGTCATAGTGAGAGTTAAAAAAGCATGAATGACTAAACAATTGGTACAATAATGCTTTTTGTGTTGGTTGGGCTGGAGTATGTTTGTGTGAATGGTTGATGCTGGATGTAGACAAAAAGTTTTGTGTCCGTCAACATTTCATTGAATGATACCATCATACTCTCTTATTCTGTTTTAGATTGTTCTCTCCAATCATTGCTTGTCACTTGTATTACTTCCATGAGAAATTTCCCTGTGATACACTCAAATTAGTGATACAGCTCTCAGTTTAGGGCTGTAAAAGGAGACAAAGTTATCAGTGAGGCAGCATTCAGTGGTCTATTAACTACAATACCACAATATTGCATGTTACCAAGTACTCTTTTTTTAACATGTCAAAAGATCACCTAGAAACCTTTCAGAATCACTACATTTTGTAAGTCTCAATTTTGGCACAAGCTGTTTTTGATATTGGTGAAATCATCTATTTGTTCAGAAATACTTGGGTATTTGATTATCCAATACATTGATTTATATCTGTTAATTTTTGTTTTTGTATTTATTTTGTTGCAATGACAACTGCCCAGAAACTTTTTATCAATAGAGGGACTCATTGCGGATTAAGATATTTCAATGACAATTATGAGTGTTGCCAAGATTTGTTCTCATTCTAGTTAGACAGACAATCAGGGGGAGAGCAATGGAAATCATTTTCATTAGAGATCAAACTTATCAAAATAGTTTAATTTGTAGGTGATTTTGAGGCCAGAATAACCAAATCCAGTGAAAACAGGCTAAGTATTTTGTAAATTATAAGATGAAACACAACATTTGAAAAACTTGAAAGTTGTTAGCACATATCCAAAGTTAGCAAAATGATCTAAATAGTGCAAAGGTCAGAACACCATAATTAAAATACAGTTCAAAATTGATGTGAAGCATATGTCATATAGACTAATGGTTCAGAGTTCAGACTTTAGCAAATTTTCCAGAGTTTGGAGACTTGTTGCTATGTAATAATCAAAAATCTAACATGTTACATGTAACTCCCTGTTTTTAACATGTAGCTGATACTTTGCCAACTTGTGGCAAATAATCACTACCAAGATATGCAAAACAAGGAGAGGAGTATCTTAAGATAATTATTATGAGATATTGTGGTAGTATAAGGATTAAAATTGGTGGAGTTTGCACAAACTTTGTGATTAAATGAACAGTTACACAGGGTGTGAGACCAACCAAAACTAAGTGCCAGCAGCATATCAGAATTGTACTCAGATGAAAATCTTACTGATGGTCATCAAAACAAAAGGAATGTCACTTGAAAACTGTTGAGATGAACTGAATGATTTTTCATAAAAGGTCATCACATTGCTTGAGCTTAAAGTTGAACAGCAAATAAGCATAAATCAATATCAACAGAAAGGTGCTTTTACAGAAAGATGTAGTAATGAAGAAATCAATTTGGATCAAAGAAATGTTGTCTCAGAGAAATAAAGGAATCAAATATATTCAAGGTACTTTCACTCCTACACAAAGGACTTAAGTCCATTTTTGTTGAGAATTCAGGATTACCAGTGCTGTCACCCACAAGGTGCTTTGTTATTCAAGAGACAGGCAAAGATAATTCTGAGGATGTAATTAAAAATAAAATTTTTTGATTGAGTTAGCTATAAATTATAAACTATAAATTGTGTGTTGTTTGTGCTACCATAGGAAATTCCTTCTTACTCCTTTTTATTGGCTAAAGTATCACTGCAATAGGATTGGCAAAGTCTTGGGAGCATGGCATACTTCCCTGTCTGTTTGTATTGTTGTTGGCAATTAATGGTTTACAAAGAATTATTGCAGTGGACACTATAGTTTGTATGTAGTACATGTTGATCTGCCAAATACTCTTAATTGTATTTTCTAGCATGCAATTGTATAATTATTGTGGCTTTTTTGGAAATGTTGAGTCTCACAATATTTACTTTTGTATATCATTTACAGATTTGTAGAAAATATTTTAAATGTGTACATTGTTCAGATATTTAGTACTAACTCTGAATTGGGATATTGCCTCAGTGTGTAAAGAATTCAATTGTGTTTCAATAGGACTAACTTCTAAAATTGGCTGACATCATGTGCATCAGAGGGGTATAAACCTGAATATGGCCTATTGAAACCAAAGCCCAATGAAGTTTGAAAAGGCATCTGTGGTCAACATGGATACTTCAAAAACAAGGAAAGGAAGTCACCAACTTTTCAGTGTGTGAGGGTGTTGCAAAGCATGAGCACTCACTCAAGATAGAACATCTGACTAGGCTCACGCAATCTCTGCTCACATCTAGGATCATGCACAAAAACTTCATTTTTGGCTGTGGCACCAAGATGATAGAGATGCTAGAGATGCAAACTGAGTTTGAATTAATCCCTTTCCCCTAACCTATTGGAAATATCTAAGAGGCCCTAGATCTGCAAAACCCTAGTATTTTGGGGCCATGACCCCAAAATCCTAGGGTTTTGCTCAAACATAAATCAAGCATTTGTTAGTACAATTTTAGGCTTGTCGCTGGAGTTGTGAACCATGTGAGAAGCTTGCGTCTAAAATGGCATACTCTATCTGAAGTCTTAAAAATATTTTAATTCCTACCAATATTATACTCATACATCACAGTGAGCCTAGATTTGAGCGGAGATTGCATGAGCCTTATCAGATGATGTGACTTGAGAAGGAACTATTTGTGATAACTTCAACAAGTTTGGTGAAATGTTTGTGTGGTGTTGAAATATAAGACAGTAAAATACAAATCCCAGGTTGGTCCTCTGTCTGCCAGGCTTGAGACAGACAAAACATCACCCCTGGCGCCAATATGGTCAAAATACCAATGTGCATATGAATCATAATGATTTTTTCTCCTCTTTTGTGGAATCTATTGCCAAGGGGACAAATTTAATTATAATTGTAATTCACTCGGTCCAATGTGTGCATGACTTGTCAACTTATAGTCTTTTTTTTACTTGATTGATGCCTGATGAGAGTGTGGAAGTGGCATCAAAGTGCTAACAAATGCTAGCTGAATTTTTTTGTGTGCAAAAATGTTTTTCCCTTTTCCTGGAAAAGTACTTTTACAGAACCCACCATCTGTCCATAAAGCCAGTACAAATTATCAACCGTCCAACTCAAGATTAGCGATCAATACAAAACAGAATCGGTAATGAATCTACATATTTATTTTTTGGTGATATTCTTTGTAGAATAAATATTTGTTTCAGGAAGACAATGGATTAGCAATAATTTCTACTTGATTCCTATGTAAAAACATACCAACAAAAGTTTGCTAAACCATTATCTTCCAGTTGGACGCAGAGTTGGTCGCTCACTAAAAAATCCAACTCAAAGCCTCAAGTTGGTTGGGCCAACATTGCCAACC
>JACCDI012230940.1_pt1 | contig 10014 bp, 6 predicted proteins | sample 7442791 | NCBI WGS metagenome assembly JACCDI01 (sample SAMN15323434, study PRJNA562643) | freshwater metagenome | isolation source: river surface water | place: USA:Blue River Watershed | collected 2017-08-15
AATTTTCTTGTAAAGTAATACTTGTTTGATGAAGTTTAGTTTCTTAAGATAGTTGAGATGATTCTATTTGTTTTAAGACAGAATAGGGTACCATCATAGCTGTGACAAATATAAAAATGTGGAAGGTAGCGATGTGTTGAATGAATCTTCCTGACCTCTAAAAGTTATAGGAATTTGTGTGCATCTACAGGGAAGTCTATTAGCTCCTCTTCAAGAGTCACAGTTTGTAATGACTGGTTTGGTCAATGTAGTTATGTAGATTAATTAAGTCCTGCAAATTAACTTCAATACTAGTTAGATAGGGAGTTTGTACTTGACTACCCAATTTTCCAACTCCCACAGGCTGGGTTAGTATTATCATATTTTTGGTCTTCCCAACCACTCTGACACAATTTGATTATTTTGTCTATTGAAAGTTAATAATTATATCATTACATCAAAATATCTATCCAGTGGTACAGATGAGACCCTTTCAGAGCAAGATTCACTTTTTGTGGTTTTGTCCTACAAGTGCTTGTAAGTGTGTCAAGAAGTGGTGCAGTTAAGGTTGATAATTACATTGTTGCATTAATGGTCATGGCCCACAGGATCACTACTAACATTATAGACCCATGTCTCTTGAGTAAAAAGTATTAGCTATCAGAGGTGTGGTGAGTCACCCAGATTTTTTCTGATCTCAAAAATTTCTGCTGGCTGGCATTCAAGAATGCCATCACATACTCTTGGTGCAACAAACTTGATTCCCACTAATCTACTTTCATCTATCTTAATTCCTTGATTACTTGCTCCTGTATACTATATTTGATCAAGCCTACTAAATTATGCTAGGGTCATAGGTATCATAGTCATACTTGTCCTACTTAGCAACCATATAAAAATAAAACTTACAAATGTATACATAATGTAGAATGTTATTTGCTAAATTCCTCTGTCCAAAATGCAAAAGACATTCATCAAGAGTTTGACAGGGTTCTTGTTGTCATCAACTACAGTACTCAGCAACACACTCATTGCTACAGAATTGCCTGATGAATTAACATTTTGCATTCTTCTATGTTTCAGATTCTATCTTAGGCATGCTATTCATACAAACATACTACTACCATACATTTGTGTAGCACAACCTATATTTAGCTAATGATGTGTTACTCATATTGCATCCTTCTCAGGGCAGTTACAAACCCTACACCAATGTACATGTGTCAATTGCAACTGACCAATTAGGAATCCAGTGCAAGACTTGTGTGTATAATCATATCTGGCATGATGCATGATCATTATCAACAAAATATGAACAAAAATTTGGAGATGTATTGCCATTTATCCTGCCTCTGGGGATTTCAATTGGATTGGTTCTAAATTGTCACAATAGAATTCCATCCATTTACAAATACAAACATGATAACAAAAATCTTCATATACCTGATTCTTACTTAGCCTCGAATCATGATGTATTCTGGAGTATGACATTATGTGCAATGTTTCTAATAATTGTCCCTGATTTGGCAATGCAATATTTAATGGCAACATAGGTGCCTCTACTAAATACCATTGGAATTGTTAGTATGATGAATGCTCTGGTAGATCCAATGACACATAAAACATGGGTGTGTACTCAATGGAAATTATGTTTTGCTTGAATAATTTCAGCTCATAGAGGATTGACACATTCTCTTCCTTATACTTCTGCAATTATGTATAACCTCATGTATGTACCTGGAAATGCTAACACCCCATGCTTGTATGACTTTTTCAAGCTGCATAAGTTGCAACTTTGCTCCCAGTTGGATATCAGGTAAACCTACCAAACCAGGCTTGAATGAGAAGTACTTCTCATGCTGTTTATTTACTGAGTCTATTGCAAACCCTGCTGAGAGGTTTCACAATTTTGGGGGAACTTGAAAAGTTATGTATATATACAAGTTGATCTAATTTTGTTGAATAATTAGAGAAATCCTTTTTTGTTGGGAGGAAGGGATAGTGGAAACCATACTCCTTTACAAAACAATCTTCAAATACTTAAATATATCATTGATTCTTTTTAGCCCCACAAAATATGGGCTCTAAGCCCCAACAATGAATAGAATTTTTGCGATGATATGAGATGATGATAGGAGCTGGGATGCATTAGATTTGCAAGAAGGAATCTCTTTCATGAAATTAAACGATTTTTCAAGTGTATAATATTTACCAACAAAATCATTGCTATCAAATTTGCGAGATTATAAAGCTACACACCATTCATTATGAAAGGCAGCTTTATTGCAATCCAGAATTGTGTAAGAGCGCATTTTTAATATTTTTGTGACTTACAAAATGTTTTGTGCTAGCTTCCACTGGAAAAGTTGCAAAAAGTTGCATTGATTAGAATAAGCACAAATTCCTATTTTTTATATTGACCTACAAAAAGAGCAAAATCTTTCATGTGTGATTAATCCATTCCTCATTTTGAAGGTTTGAATTTCACAACATTCATTATTTAATAGTGGGGCAATGTCAATGTTAGCACAAAAGTAACTAAGTTCTAGCTCTTTGATTTTTGATTGTATAAATTTTTCCTATTTAAAGAATCACACTCTATGAAATCAAAATATATTGAGGTTGTTTACTCGATTTTTTTTCATTTCATGTGGGGTTGAAAAATCAAATATGCATTATTTAACAGTGGGGCAATGTCAATGTTAGCACAAAAGTAACTAAGTTCTAGCTCATTGATTTTCAATGGTATAAAATTTGCTTATTTGAAGAATCATACTGAATCAAATCAAAATATATTGAGGTCATTGACTCAATTTTTTGTTCTCCTATCATTTCATGTGGGATGTAAAAGTCAAAAAATATGTAGAAAAATCATCATGCAAAGTAACAAATTTTTGTCACTTAATAAGCTGGATGCTTTAAAAATGGGTTTCATTAGGCAAAGGTGACTAAGTTACATGTCAATAACAATAAAATCACTTTTTTCCTATCAACAATCAAGTGTTTTTTGTTATGGATTTCCAACCTAAGTGCCTAATTTCAACATTGATTTACCATATCATTAAACAAGTAAGTTTTTATTTTATGACTACAACATGAAACATGATATGCTAAAATCAACTTTTGCTTGGTTTTTGTTTTAGGTTTCATCAGATATGTTGATCTCATTGGTCTTCTCAACAAAGTACTTGTTGATAATGAAATGTAATACAGGACAAACACAAAATCATAACAGAGAAAAGAATAAAGTGATGACAAGGTCATTTGAAAAATAAAGTTTTCATACCCTGGGTTTTCATGTATATGTGATATAAGATATAATTGAGACAACAGTTGAAAAGTATCAGAGGCAATGGTGAAAACACAAAAAAGAAATTGTGAATCAACAAGTATTTTACTGAGGAATAAAAATTTTGAACCCTAACTACAATGTCAAATAGACACTGTTCAAGAAGTTGACAAAGTGAAGTGATATTTGTGAAGAATGGTGAGGTCTGACTAGTCATTATTAAATATTGAGATAAATATATCAATATAACAGAAATAACAATGAACTGACTATTGAAACCTATGAAAGCACTCAATTGAGTTGTTTTAGTGAGATGGTTCCTCTACTAACTTTTGTGTCAAAAGCTGAAGTGCTAATTATTTCGATTCTTGCCTTTATTCATATTCTAATCACAATAGGCATGTAACTTTCAATTTCAATTATGCAGGAACAATATATTGTAAGTATTTAAAAAAGATAGAATTATAAGCCACTTGACACCACTTGGGCAAAAGTTTGCTTGGAATGAGTATTTGTTATCAACACATGAATTTTCATCTGCAATGATGGAAATCATTACTCAGAAAGTATGAATGGATAGCTTTAAAATATTCATTTTGCATTGAAATTACCATGTTACAATAATATGCTTTGTTTTGTGCCTGAAAAGTGGAGTGTATTTTAAAATATTTCATCAACATCTGAGTGAAACATATAATGGAAAAAATGAGAATGACATTTTTAAATGTATACCATTCTCTCTAATATTATGTCTTTTGTATTTTGCTAGAAGTGGAAGAGGTCAATTTTTATGTATGTTGGAATGTGAATTATGGTTTCTCAACATACACAGAGATTAAGAATATGAACTATCTTGTTGTTTATTTCACTAAAATATTGGCGTTTCCTCTCAGGAATTCACCATCATTGGACTGTTATTTTGATGCATTTTGTAATAGAAAAGCATCATGATTTCATTATGTCTTTCTGGAATATTTTTTCTGAAAGGAGGTGCCATATATTATTGTTTAGGTGATATCATGATTTGAATACTGCCTAAATTATTTTCACAATTCCACAAAATGTGGTTCAAAATATATGGTCCATTAAATGGAAACAATTCTCAGAAAGCATTGGCAGTTTGTTTTGCTTGATTAAGTATTTGAATGCAATTTTTATGGTTGATGTAATAAAGAGCTCGACAATAATGGTGTCACTTATTTCACACTTAAAACTGCCTTGCCAATCAACCATTTTTACTATTACATACCTCCTTATTATGTTTATCATGGCAGTATCAGTGGCATCTTGTACCCTGTACTAGAAAAACGACATGCCTCCATTAGCTTTCTCCCTATTATTTGTTCTACAAGTAGTCACATTAATTTATCAGGTGTTATGTCAATTTTGATGATGGCAAAAATACTTCTGCAAAATGTGGCTCAAATGATTAGGTTCAATTAATATTTCTGGAGCAATGGTGTTAGGGTTTTCTTGATTCAGTTTGCAAATACAATTTTTAGGGTTGATGAAACAACCATTCCAGACACCCATTTTTACTGTTGCAGCTTTTTCTTATGTTTGTCATGGCAATAGCAGTGGCAATACAGTAAAGTGGATGGAGGTAGGTCAATAATAGACTCAATGATAACCAAGGCTGGCAGGAATGATGGTAACATTGATGATGGTAGAAGGTGTAATGCCAATGAATCTATTGAAGGGAGTTGGGAAAATTGAAGACACAAGTGAGTTAGTGATGGAAATGGACCAGTTTTTCCATAGGTGTATACACACAGGTTGCATAAAAAGTGGCCACTTTTATCGCCTATACAATCATGGTGCCATTGCAATGTAAGAAAACTGATCCATTTTTATCCCAGAAAAGTTGTCAGAGCTGTCTATCCATTGTAAACCTGCTTTTAGTGCTGAAACTGATCTTGAAAAACTATATTGATATACTTACTGTAAAGTGCAATACATTTTCATTCATTATTGTGTTGTGGTACTTTGGTATGTTTGATTTTCTTTATAATGAAATCAAATTATCATTATAAGATTTAAAGAGAATGTCAAAATTGCAATAGCATTCATCTCTCTTGAATAATGTAGACAATATACTGAGGATTATGTTGTGCTGAAAAACTGCCCAAAGTGCATATTAGTACAAGTACATCAAAGGAGCAAAAAATATTTACAATTACAACATGGTAGCATATAGGGTTTTGATATATTATGCCCAGAGATGCATACAGGACATATGTTTGTGAGCTGCTGTATTTGCTGCTAATAACCATGAAGATACACCAAATCAATAACACTACACCAAAATGGCAGAACCTTTACATGTGATGATTGCAATAAAGGTCCCTTTGTAAGCAAAAGAAGGCAATTAATCACAGATCTGCTGATATATACAGATGGAAACTATCTAAACAATGGCATCTTTGTGGATTTAATGGTAGTGCATCCTCCTGTCATAATTTTTTCATTGACGCTACAGTGGATAACAAATATGGTGCTAATTCTTCTTGGTTAATTGCAAAGATAACCTAAAAGTATACTGATAAGAATTTTTGGAAAGAAATGATACAAAGAAAATCTACTCCAAGAGCAACAGTAAAGCAATGATATTTGCCTGTCAAATTTTGGCATGGATGCTGTGGGGGAAGGGAAAGATGAGATTGGTTCAACAGAAGATATCCAAGTTTGATGTTACAACTCATCAGAAAAATATAATGTGGGATTTGCCACATCTGGTGATGGCACAAATTTCATCAGAAAAGAAAGTATCCATGTGAGTTCAAACTCAATAATCCTCTGAAAAGTTGGTTTCTACCACGTCCAGAATTCTTGATTAGAAGCATTCCATTTAGCAGTCCAAAGAAGGAATATCATCCAGTGAAACCAAACCAATTAATAAAATTACTGTAGCACTCATTGACAAGAAAGTTTCAGTATAATGTTCTAATTTTGGAAATGCAAGTGCATGTTTTGCAAAAGTTATCAATCACATGTGTTGCAGGTATAATACTGATCAGTAAATGTAGAATAAATAACTTAAGCAGACAAGAATTGAAGGATGAATGACACATCATTATTGGCTTATTCTTGCATAATTTTTAGACTGCAAAAATGCTGCATAAAATTTAGTTTTAGTCAGCAATCATGCTAAAAATATTTTCTCACCTTTGTTGAATTTTAACTTAATAATTGTTTTCTGTTTGGTATATTATCATATACTAGGTTTGTTGTTTTGATAGTTTGTTGAATAATTGGTTCTAGCATTTTATACATAGTTACTTCATTTTCAATATGATTTTTGAATGCTTATTTTCAGAGTCACTGGTAATACAATTCCTTGGTTATTTGACAACACAAAATCCTTTTCTGTAATCAAAGAAAAAATAAATGAGTTATCCTGATCATGATTTATTACTGTGTTACTCCACCATGAATTAGATTACTTTAGAATCAGTAATTGTGGAGAATACTTGTTATTATGTCTGTTATGATCAAATGAGTAATTCTACCTGGAAATAAGCTCCACCTTAATGTAATTTTTCTTGTTAGTCAATAGATTTATTGATTATATTGTTACAGTCCTACAGAAGATTGTAAATAAATGAGGGTGCAAATTGTACAAAAACAATCTTAAATGTATTCAAAATGTTTCAGAGAAAAGATTATTTGTGAAATTAGATAACACATTTCATGATAAAAAGTATTTAATAATCACTATCAATTCATTGATAATTATTTTACCTCACTCACTATTCCTAAATATCACTTCAAAATATCAATAAATGAAACATGCTGCATTATTATGTTTTACATGATAAAATGTCTGATTTTGGCTAAATGCTTGTTCAACCAGAACAATATTGTTCACACTTATTCACCCAAATTAATGAATATATATTGATATAATGTATGACTCAACAGTCATGTGGACAAAAGACTTTGGATTATAAGGGTTTAATGCTGTACATTATAACTCATATGATCATAAAAAATGTGTATAGCATTGCAAGAGATTCAGAGGAAAGATTAATTTTATATATTGGTATCAAGTGCATAAAACAATGTTCCATGATGATGAAAAGAAGAGTAAAAATTACCAATTGTGAATTGCATTTGAGGGTACAAGGTACTGCCCTAAATATCATGAAAATGATCTTTTGCAATATTTTTTGATTTGGAGCAAAGATTATTTGTGAAAATTGATACCACATGAACAAAACAAAGGTTCACAAATATAAAATGGTCTCAATTACTCTTGATGATTATTATTACTTTAAAAGTCACATATTTGATGGTACTAGGCTGTTAAAACTGCACACATATCATTAAAATATGAATGTGAAAATATAAGAGATAGTGAGTTAGAGGAAAAAATAAATTTCTAATATTGATACCACATTCATAATGTTCTATTCCATAACCACAAGGAAGAACGTCCATGTTCCCTATTACCACACTATTCCAGCATTTCAAAATAACCAAGAGTAGAACCCAATGTATGATCATGTTTGATTTGATAAAATGACTGGTATTACACAAATACTTGATCAACTTAACATAATTAATTGTCCAGACCAATCAACAATCAATATATTATGATGATGTTCAGTTCATTGTCACTATGGATGGAGGATTGTAGATGTTTAGGGTAAAAGGCTGCAATATTAATTTATTTGATCATCAAAACAGAAATAGGGATTCAGAGGAAAGATTGATTTGGAAATATTGGAACCACTTACAACTCATCCACTAAAAATTGATTCATAATCATGAGAAAGAGTATAAATTATTCCTGATTGTATTTTATTTCTGATTTTAGGCATTTGAGGGTGCAAGACTGCAAATACTTTTTATATATGTTCTAAATTTCAGTACTTAAATATTTGAGATATGGTCTCAGAGGAAACATGAATTGTAAAAATTGGTAGCTCATCCACAATACCCAATTCCCTAATGATGTGAATGAACATAAACTACTGCTGACCATGTGACATTATATTTTTATTTCACTATTCCAATATCACCACTTTAAAATAACCACTGTTAGAACACACTGTGTGACTGAGTCTGATGTAAAGAATTGACTTACAATACCTAAATACTTGTTCAAACTTAGTATGACCTTTTACACTGACCATCCTAATATATTGATAATATAAACAAGCTCACAGTCATTTTAGATGGTGATTGTAGAGATTTGACAATTCAAGGCTATAATTATTAACTTACTTCATGGTCATGTATTGTAAGAAATAATGGTGAAAAGGAAAGCTTAATTTGGAACAATAATATTGCATGCAAAAGAACTGTTGTTGTAGTGCTTGAATCAACTATTTGAATGATACCACACAAGAACACCATATGTTGAACGCAATTTTTGAAAATGTTGATATTATAAAGTTACTGATAATGTCTCAATTCTTGTTGTTGAACCCAAAATAAGTGTTAGCACTAGAGTGTATATATATATTGAAAATATATGTCCACAGTCTCTGTGAATGTTGGTTTGTAGAGATTTGAGGATACTATGCTGTATATACTCTTTGTATCAAAATATGAGTACTCAATTTCACAAGATGAAGATATGATCTTCAAGAAGATTGGAATATAGAATTCATATTTGCTAAGTCCATTTCCACAATCTTAATTAAGAGTATCAAATATTCTTCACAATGAATTTGTAGTTGTTGATGAGCACTATGTAGGTACTATTCAATAATGTCATTTTGAAATATACTCAGAGTAAGACACTCTTTGATCATTTGCAATGGTAGATTTGTTTTTTTCCTTCAATATATGCTTAATCTAAATATAATTGTTCATATTAATCAGCATATCACTACTAAAAATATGAATAAACCATCAGTCACCTGGCACAGTTTATTGATTTGTGTTGAGGGTTGATTTCAACCAAAAATCACAAGAAATTATCAGGTGATAATGAATACAATTTTGTATCAATAATATTATTTTTATGACAACCATTTATTTTTCTATATTGCATATTGTGATGAAAATTCGAAAGAGAAAAACTTAATCATGATTCATTACAAAGTGTCATTCTTCCAATACTTTTGGCCTGAAAATTACTTTAATACACTATGAGATCATTTTTCAATTGATAGAATGGCTGTTTTTACCTCAATACAGGTTTAACCAAAATATTACTGTAACACTTGTTCACATACTAATATTTAAAAAATAAGATTAGGACCAACTACTTTGATTGTTTATTAAAAGCACAATAAAAATAAACTACCTGTATATCATCTTTGCATGCTTTTCCTTTTAATGATTGTTGAAACTTTCTAATTGGTCATAACTACACTTAGTTCATGAATATGATATTTGTTCATTAAATAATGCTTTATGGGTGATATTGAGTCATCAAGCTTCAATCATTCCAAAGACACTGTTGAAGAAATCAACATATTGTGACAATTGTTACAAACTTATAATTCAATAATAAGGTGGAATATCAATGTGATGTTTACCCCATACCATTCATTTTTGATTTGGTTAACAAATTATCAATGTAATGCTTTAACAAATCAAAAATGACCCCCGTCCCCATTTGCATCATCTGTATGTTTTTTCTGGCACAAAAATTTCAATCTACAAATTCTTGCTGAGATTGATTAAAAACCTATGCTTTGCATACAAATGCAATTTTTGTCCAATAAAATTAATGATTTTGATAATTCATGGGATATCACCTATGAATTTCAAAAACACCAAAAATGACA
>JACCDI011668590.1_pt1 | contig 10013 bp, 10 predicted proteins | sample 7442791 | NCBI WGS metagenome assembly JACCDI01 (sample SAMN15323434, study PRJNA562643) | freshwater metagenome | isolation source: river surface water | place: USA:Blue River Watershed | collected 2017-08-15
GACCACGGCCTCGGTGACGGCTTCGCCCAGGTAGTCCTCGGCAGATTTCTTCATCTCGCGCCGCACTTCAGCGCTGATCTGCGGCGGAGCCAGCTTGTTGCCACGCACTTCCACCCAGGCGTCACCGTTGTCGGCCGCGGCAATGGTGTAGGGCATCAGGTCGATGTCCTTTTGCACTTCCTTTTCGGTGAACTTGCGGCCGATCAGGCGCTTGACGGCATACAGCGTGTTCTTGGGGTTGGTCACCGCCTGGCGCTTGGCGCTGGCGCCGACCAGGATCTCGCCGTCTTCCTGGTAGGCAATGATGGACGGCGTGGTGCGCGCGCCTTCGGCGTTCTCGATCACCTTGGTGGTGTTGCCTTCCATGATGGCCACGCACGAGTTGGTGGTGCCCAGGTCAATGCCGATGATTTTTCCCATGTGGTACTCCGGAAATGAATTTGAATTGGTTCTGAATTGGGGACAAGAAGCCGCTTTTCAAGCGGTGAAAGCCAGCATTGCCCAGGTGTTCATTTGGGGGCGGCCACCGTCACCAGCGCCGGACGCAGCACGCGCTCGGCAATCAGGTAGCCCTTTTGGAGCACGGTGACCACCGTATTGGGCTCCTGCTCGGCAGGCACCATGCTGATGGCCTGGTGCTGTGCCGGGTCGAACTTGGTACCCGCAGCCGGGTTGACCTCGACCACCTTGTTGCGTTCCAGGGCACTCCTGAGCTGGCGCAGCGTGGCTTCACTGCCTTCGCGGATCTGCTCGATGGTGGCGTTGGGAATGGCCAGACCAGCTTCCAGGCTGTCGATGACAGGCAATAGGCTTTCGGCGAAGCCTTCCACGGCGAACTTGCGCGACTTGGCGATTTCTTCGTCGGCCCGGCGACGGGCGTTTTGCACATCGGCCTGGGCACGCAGGTACAGATCGGCCAGCTCGGCATTCTTGGCTTGCAGCTCGGCCAGCTGTGCGGCCAGATCCTGCGGGGCTTCGGCAGCAGCCTCGGGGGCGTCAGGCGCTGCGCTGTCTTGGGAGGGGGTGTGTTCGGACATTTGTGCTTAAAAAAACAGCAATAAACGGATATGCCTCTATAAATGAGGGTCAATCCTGGGGTTTCAAGGGGATGGGCGGGCGGGTCAGTCTCCGGCTTGAAGGGGCGTCCGGGGAACACTGGATCCTCGGATCAAGTCCGAGGATGACCAAGCAACTCGTCTCAGGATGACCAAGCAACTCGTCTCAGGATGGCAAAGTAACTCGTCTCAGGATGGCAAAGTAACTCGTCTCAGGATGGCAAAGTGCAGTGCTCCGGGATGGCAAAGTGCGGTGTTCCGGGATGGCAGAGTCAGTCATTCCCGGATCGCAAACTCTGTCATTCCCCGGCTTGACCGGGGAATCCAGGAGCGTCCGCAGGGGGCTTATTCGACCGCCAGCAGCTCGACGTCGAACTTGAGGGTGGCGTTGGGCGGGATCACGCCGCCGGCCCCGCGGGCGCCATAGCCCAGCTCGGGGGGGATGATCAGGGTGCGAGCGCCACCGACTTTCATGCCGGCGACGCCCTCGTCCCAGCCCTTGATGACCATGCCAGCGCCCAGCGCGAACACGAAGGGGTCGCGGCGGTCCTTGCTCGAATCGAACTTGGCGCCTTGCTGGCCGTCCTTGTAGAGCCAGCCGGTGTAGTGCACGACCACGTCCTGGCCTGCCCGGGCTTCGGCGCCCTCGCCGACGGTGGTGTCTTCGTATTGCAGGCCGGAGGGGGTGGTGTTCATGTGCAGGCTTTCAGGTCAAAAAACAGGCCGCAAGCAGCGGCCAAAACGAATTTGAATTATGCCAGCAGGCCCCGCCGGGCCAGGTCGCGCATCAGGGCTCCCGTGCCGTAGGTCCAGGCCGGGGCACGGTCGCTGGTGGTCACGCGGTTGAAGAGGGTGCCCAGCCTGGCTGTGGAAATGCTGACGGTGTCGCCCACCACATGGGTGAAGCCCTGGCCCGGGCCGTGGCGGTCCTGGGTGGGTGCAAACATGGTGCCCAGGAACAGCATCATGCCGTCGGGGTACTGGTGGTATGGGCCCATGGCCTGCGATGTCAGGTCCAGCGGGTCACGGCTGATCTGGCCGAGCGAGCTGCTGCCCTCCATCACAAAGCCCTCGGGGCCGTCCACCCGCATGGCCAGCTCGCAGCGGCGCACATCGTCGATGCCGAAATGCGCATCGAAGAGGCGGATGAAGGGGCCGATGGCGCAGCTGGCGTTGTTGTCCTTGGCCTTGCCCAGCAGCAGGGCGCTGCGGCCCTCGAAGTCGCGCAGGTTGACGTCGTTGCCCAGCGTGGCGCCGACCACCTCGCCGCGCGAATTCGCCGCCAGCACGACCTCGGGCTCGGGGTTGTTCCAGCGGCTGCCGGGGTGCAGACCGACCCAGGCGCCATGGCCAACCGCACTCATGGGCTGGGCCTTGGTGAAGATTTCAGCGTCCGGACCGATGCCGACTTCCAGATACTGCGACCACACGCCCTGAGCCAGCAGCACCTCCTTGAGTTGCGCCGCCTCGGGCGACCCTGGCCGCACGCTGCGCAGGTTATCGCCGATGACCGCCACCACAGCCTGGCGCACAGCCTCGGCCTTGCTGGCATCGCCCCGGGCCTGCTCCTCGATCACGCGCTCGAGCATGCTGGCCACAAAGGTCACGCCCGAGGCCTTGACCGCCTGCAGATCGCAAGGCGCAAGCAGCCAGGGCTGGCTGTGGTCGCGGGTGGACTCGTCGCTGTTGGCCACCACGGCCTCGGCCGACCCCAGCGCTGCGGCCTGACCGCTGGCCAGGTGCTCGCGCACGCGAACCGCCACATCGGGCAGCTCCAGCAAGGCGCTGCTGGTGGGCGCCAGGCGGCTGAGGTCGTGCAGGCCTTGCGGGCTGGCCGCGACCAGCGAGGGGCCGGTGCCTGGTTGCCAGATGCGGCCGATCAGCAGGGCCCGCTCGGCGTCCTCGGGCCAGCAGGGGGGCAGGACGGGGTGGCTCATGGTGTCTCCTTGTCTGTGTTGAAGGCATGTTGCCAGAAGAGGCGAGAGCCGTGCGTCGCTTCTGCGGCAATGCGAGTCACTTATTATCGGGACCAGTAAAGCCAGAGGATCAGAGCAGATGCCAGCGACGCAGACAGACGGGGCGACGCCACAGTTGGTGGTCGTGGTGGAAGACGAAGCGCAGATTGCGCTGGCCTTGCAGACCCTGCTGTCTTTCAAGGGGATCGCTTCCAGCCTGCATGAAAGCGCAGAATCCTTGCTGAGCGCCCTGAGTCTGCGAGATGGCAGGCTCTGGCTGACATCGGGCAACGGCACCTCGGCCATGGTCAAGTCGGTCTTGCTCGACATGAACCTGCCCGGCATGAACGGCGCCGATCTGGTGCTTGAACTGCGCCGCATGCAGCCGGATTTATTGATGGTGATGATGACCGCCGCCCAGGAAGAGCAGCTCAAGGAGCGAGCGCCGGACCTGCAGGGCGTGACCTTGCTGTCCAAGCCTTTCTCGCTCGAGTCGCTGGAGCGCGCCTTGCTGGTGGCCTGAGCATGCTGCACAGCCAGACAACGCTGATCCTTGCAGCGATGTTGTTCCTGAGCTTGCCTTTGATGGTCTGGCTGGCGCTGCGCCCGGCCTCCGACCCGGCGGTGCTCTGGTGGTGCGCGGGCGGGCTGTTGGCAGGCGCCGGCATTGTGCTCATGGGGCTCAGGCCTTGGCTGCCAGTGCCTCTGAGCTTTCATGTGGCCAACACCTGCGTTCTGAGCAGCCTGGTGCTGTGGTCCCAGTCCCTGCGCTGCAGCATTGGCAGGCCTTGGTCCGGCAAGGCAATGACTCTTTGGCTGATGCTGTGTGCAGGCTTCTACAGCATCCTGTTTGCAGCCACGCCACCCTGGCTGCGCGGATTGGCGGTCCGACTCGCGTTGGGAGGGTTGGCTTTGCAAACCGCTGGCTGGGCTTGGTCCCTGTATCGGCGCAACCGCAGCGGCAATGCAGCCGTCATTGCACTGAATTACGCCATTTTGGGCTTGATGCTTGCCGGGCAGGGTGTGCTCACGGCCAGCGACATTGAGGTGCCCAACCCGTTCAGCAATACCTGGGATGCCAGCTTGCTGGCACTCACGGCGCTGCTGACCGCGATGATCAGCCATTTTTGTTATGTGGGCATGGTGCTGGATCGCACTGCGAAAGAACAGATCGAGACCCAGCTGGCCCAGCAAAGCGCGCAGCAAACCCGGTGGCTCGATCTGGAGCTTCGACGGATGGAGCGCCGCAGGCGAATGACCATTCTGTCGGGCTCGCTGGCCCATGAACTCAACCAGCCGCTGACGGCCGCGCTGGTCAATGTCCAGCTGGCAGAACGCCACTGGCAGGCAGATCCCCAGGCCTCCCCGGTTTTTCTCGGGTTGTTGACTCAGGTGCAAAGCAGCATTGACCGCACGGTGCAGATCCTGCAACGTTTGCGCAGCGGGGGTGAACACAAGAGGCCAGATTTGTCTGCGCTCGATGTGGAGCAGGTGCTTGAGCAGTCGCTGGCGCTGGTTGAGGCTGACCTCAGGCGCCTGGGTGTGGCGCTGACCGTCGAGCGTTCTGCGCAAACACTGCTGTGCGAGGGCGACGAGGTGGCCTTGTCGCAGGTGCTGGTCAACCTGTTGCGCAATGCTTTGCAGGCCATGGCGGATGTGCCCCAGCGCAAGCTCGAGCTGGCCTGTGGCCTGATGGATGGCCGTGTGGAGGTCCGGGTGCGCGATTCCGGTGTCGGCTTGAGTGCCGAACTGTGCGAGCGATGGGGTGAGCCGATGCTCACCACCAAGCCCGATGGGCTGGGCATGGGGCTGGCCATTTCACGCGAGATCGTGAACCGCCACCGCGGCGAACTCATCTTGCGCAACCATCCCCAGGGCGGCGTGGAGGCCTTGCTGCGTCTGCCTTTGCTGCAGGGGGCCGCATGACCGACATGCTGGACCTGGCCACGATTTTTCGGGTCAGTGCGCTGTTTTATCTGTGGATGTCACTGACCACCTGGCTGGTGCTGCGTCGGCAGGATTCATGGCCTTTGAGGCTGTGGTGTCTGGGTGGATGGTTGACCGCAGGCAGCGCCTGGCTGATCAGCCTGCGCGGCGTTGTGAGTGATGTCTGGACCTACCCGGTGGCACAGCCCATGCTCCTGGCGGCTTACCTGATTTATGCGCAAGCCTTGCGCATGGGCATGGGACGGCCATGGCCCTGGAAGGCCGTTTGGGCTGCGCTGTTGCTGTATGCCGGGATCATGGCCTGTGGCCATGAGTACCGCCTGCATTGGGGCATGTCGGTGTTTGTGCGATGCATCAACAGCCTGGCCCTGCTGGCCCTGACCCGGGCCGCCCTGGACCTGGCGCAACACGAGCGCAGCCGCAACGCCGCTTTCATTGCAGCGGGTTTTGGTCTGTTCACGGTCAGCATGCTGGCCAATGTCATCTCCACCTGGCTGGGACAGTCCGCCCTGCATGCCCTGCAAACGAGTGCGATCAACCATGTGATGGGCGTGGTGTCCTTGTTGACTTTGATCATGTCTTACATGGGTTACCTGGGCCTGGCGCTCGAACGTGCGCAGCGCGAGAACTTGGGCTTGCGGCAGACCCAATGGCAGGAGAACCAGTGGCGTGAGCAGGCGCAGGCCCTGACTCAGCTCGACCGTCAGCGCACGCTGACCATGCTGGCCAACTCGCTTGGGCATGGCATTGTGCAGCCGCTTGCGGCCACGCGGCTGAATGTGGAGCTGGCTGCACACATGGCGCAATCCGATACAGCGCATGCGCAAGCCGAAAGGGTGACCCAGGTGCTGCGCAAGTCGGTCGAAGGTCTTGAGTCGAGTGCCGCCATGATCGAGCGCATTCGTGCTTTCCTGCGTCCGGCGCCCAACCGTCCTACCCTGCTGAGCCTGCAGACGGTCCTGCAAGACGCCCATGACCTCTTGCGCCAGGAATTGATTTACCGCGGCATTGACCTGACTGTTCGCATGCCCGAACAGCCGGTACGCATGCACGGCGAGTTGCTGCCCTTGACGCAGGCACTGGTGCAGATTCTGCGCAACGCCATGGACGCGGTCAGTGGGCAGCGCCTGCGCACGATCGCGCTGGTGCTCTCGGTCACTGAAGGTCAGGCCTGCATCGAAGTGACCGACTCGGGCCCCGGCTTTCCGGTCACAGTGCTGGAGCAGGCGAACGCTGGCGCCCAGCCGGTGGTGAACTGGCAGGGTGGCCTGGGCCTGTACATGACCAAAGGCATCCTGACCCAGTCTGGTGGGCGTTTGTCGCTGGACAATTTGCCCTCGGGCGGTGCTCGGGTGCGCTTGAGCTTGCCGCTGATCCAGGCTTAGCCCCGGCAAGAGCCCTGACGCACCGACAACATTTGTTTACAGGCGCAGCATGGCTTTTGTCTAAGCTGCTGGCATCCCGCATGGGCGGGACACTGTAAGAAAGGAAATACTGCATGAACACCTTGTCCCGTCCGCTTGTGCCCCATGGCTGGCTTGCCGGGCTGTGCATCGTAGCCCTTGCCGGTTGCGACACCATGACCACCGAGCAGCGCAGCGCCACCACCGGCGCCGTGATCGGCGCTGTGGCAGGCCAGGTGGTGGGTGGCAACACCAAGTCCACGGCGATCGGTGCGGCCCTGGGGGGGCTGGGCGGCTATGTCTGGTCGCGTCAGATGGAAGACAAAAAGCGCCAGATGGAGCAGGCGACCGCCGGCACCGGCGCGGTGGTCACGCAGACTGCGGACAACCAGCTCAAGCTGAGCATTCCGAACGACATCTCGTTTGCCACCGGGCGCCACGACATCCAGCCGCGCCTGATGCCGATCCTCGACCAGTTTGCCCAGGGCCTGAACCAGCAGCCTTCGATGGAGGTGCGCATCGTCGGGCACACCGACAACACCGGCAGCGATGCCATCAACAACCCCTTGTCGATCAATCGGGCCCAGAGTGCACGCGACTACCTGGTCTCGCGTGGCGTGGCCGCTTCACGCATCAGCATTGACGGACGCGGCGCGCGGGAGCCCATTGCCGACAACAGCACCGAAGCGGGCCGTGCGCGCAATCGCCGCATCGACATCTTCTTGGCCGAGCGGGGACGTTGACAGAGGATGGATCCTCGGGTCAAGCCCGAGGATGACAAGGTAGGGGGCATCCCGGCGTCTGCTGTGTGACTCCCCGGCGCCTTTTGTGACATTGCCCAGGGCCTCTTGTGAGACTACCCGGTGCTCCTTGTGCCATTCCCCGCCGCCTCTTGAGTAATTCCCCGGCTTGACCGGGGAATCCATCGCTTTTCAAAGATAGATCTTCTGCAGCAATTCCAGCAGCGTCCTGCGCTGGGCAGGCGTCAGACGTGCCGAGCGTTCGATTTCCAGATCTGAGGCAGCCTGTTCGGCTTGCACCATCAGTGCCTTGCCTTCGGCAGTGGGGTGCAGGCCCATGGCGCGGCCATCGGTTGGATGGGGGAGGCGGTGGATCAGCCCGCGTGCCTCCAGCGATTGGATCAGCCCCACCAGGTTGGGCGGCAGCAGGTTGAGCGCAGCGCACAATTGGCGCGAGGTCACGCCCGGGTTGTGGTGGATGACCGACATCACCGAAAAGTCCACCGGCCGCAGACCGAACTCGGCCATGCGTTCCAGAAAACCTTCAATGATCGTCAATGCGGCGCGGCGGGCGTTGTAGCCCAGCAGGGTCTGCAGGTAGCGGGTGTCCACCTGGTCCACCGCGGTGACGACAGGCAAGCGCCCCTCACCTGCCTTGCCGCGCAGGGCAGGACGCTTGAAACTCGTTTGTGCAGAGACACGGCCCATGGCGCGCGATTATGCCGAGGCCGTCGTGCACTGCTGCACGATGATGTAGGTGCGCATCTGGAACTCGGGCAGCACCCATTGCCGCAGGGCCTTCGCCGGGGCTTGCCAGCGGGTGGCGGCGTTCGGGGTGGTGGCGTTGACGGCTGCATCGATGCGCAGCCAGGCCCAGTCCAGCAGCACCAGCGCGCAGGCGCGCAGGTAGTCGTCGGCCACTCGGAAAGGCAGTTGCGCATCTTTGGGGGCCGCTTCCACGATTTGCTTTGTCACGGCGCGCAATGTGCCGATGCGGGCCAGCGCTGCGTTGCGTGTGGACGCTTGGGCGGGGATGTCGGTTTCGACGAAGTCGAGCAGGGCGTTCAGGCCCTGACCGCCGTCGGCCAGCACCTTGCGCACCAGCAGGTCGATCGCCTGGATCTCGTTGGTGCCTTCGTAGATCATGGCCACACGGGCATCGCGGATGTGCTGCTCAATGCCCCACTCTCGCACATAGCCGTGGCCGCCAAACACCTGCAGGCAGTCGCTGCCGCCATGGAAAGCCTGGTGGGTGAAGACCGACTTCATGATCGGTGTGACGAGGGCGCACCAGCGCTCGGCAAAGGGCTGTACCTCGGGCGTGCCATGCTTGATCTGGTCGAGTTCGATGGCCGTCTTGTAGGCCAGCACGCGGCCGGCGTCGATCCAGGCGCGTTGCGTGTCGAGAATGCGGCGCATGGCCGGGTGTTCGGCAATCAAGTCCGCTTCTGCCGTGCTCTTGCCTTTGCCGGGGGCACGCATCTGGCGGCGCTCTTGCGAGTACGCGTCGGCCTTTTGCCATGCGGCGTCAAGCAAGCCGATGCCCTGCAAGGCCACATGCAGCCGGGCGGCGTTCATCATGATGAACATCGCGTTCAGGCCCTTGCCGGGTTCGCCCACGATCTGGCTGGCGGCCTCGTCAAAGCGCATCACGCAGGTGGGGCTGCCGTGCAGGCCCATCTTTTCCTCGATGCGGTCGCAGTGCACCCGGCTGCGCGAGCCGTCCGGGTAGAACTTGGGCACGAGGAAGAGCGAAAGGCCCTTGGGGCCGGGGGGCGCATCGGGCAGACGGGCCAGCACCAGGTGCACGATGTTGTCGGTCAGGTCGTGTTCGCCACCCGATATGAAGATTTTGGTGCCCGACAGCAGGTAACTGCCATCGGCCTGTGGCACGGCCTTGGAGCGGCACAGGCCCAGATCGGAGCCGGCGTGCGGCTCGGTCAGGCACATGGTGGCCAGCCATTCGCCGGTGGCCACTTTCTCCAGGTACTGCGCTTTGAGCGCGTCGCTGGCGTGGTGCTTGATGCACTCGTACGCCCCGTGCAGCAGTCCCGGCGCCATGGTCCAGCCGTGGTTGGCTGCACTCAGCATTTCGTAGAGCATGGCTTCGAGCACGCTGGGCAGGCCCTGGCCGCCGTCTTCTGTGCTCGCGGCCAATGCGGGCCAGCCTGATTGCCAGAAGGACTGGTAGGCGTCCCGAAACCCGGGGGGCATGGTGACCGCGCCGTCCTTCCACTGTGCACCGATTTCGTCGCCATCGCGGTTGAGCGGAGCCACCACTTCGCCGACAAACTTGCCGGCCTCGCCCAGTACCTGTTGCATCAGGTCGGGATCGACCTCGCCGAAGGCGGGCAGGGTTTGCAGCTGGGCAGGTGCGCCCAGGACTTGGGAGAGCACAAAGTGCATCTCGTCGGTGCGGGGGGTGTAGGCGTTCATCAGGTCTTGTTCGTTCAGGGTCCGGGCATCTTCGGATGCCCGGACAAAGGCACACAGAGGGGATCAGGAATCGACGGTGAAGCCGATGCGCTTGATCAGCGGACCCCAGCGCTCGAGTTCGACCTGGGAGCTCTTGAGTTGATCGGCAGGCGAGCCGCCAAAGGGGATCAGACCGACCACGGTAAAGGCGTCTTGTACGCCCTTGTCTTTCAGAGCTGCATTGATGGCAGCATTGGCGGCTTGAATCACGTTGGCTGGGGTTTTGGCAGGCGCATAGAAGCCAAACCACTCCTCCACCGTCAGTTCAGGGAAGCCTTGTTCCGCGAATGTGGCGACTTCCGGCACAAAGGGCGAGCGGGTTTTGCCGGAGGTGGCGATGATGCGCATCTTGCCGGCTTTGTGGTTGGCGATGAAGTCACCGTGTGGTGTGAACATGCAGGCGATTTGGCCGCCGACCACATCGGTCACGCCGGGCAC
>JACCDI010049416.1_pt1 | contig 10010 bp, 7 predicted proteins | sample 7442791 | NCBI WGS metagenome assembly JACCDI01 (sample SAMN15323434, study PRJNA562643) | freshwater metagenome | isolation source: river surface water | place: USA:Blue River Watershed | collected 2017-08-15
AGTACAATAAGGATAATGATTTGTCCAATTAATATCTAATTCAAAACCTTGTGCACCTTCTAATAGGATTTTTTGAAAATTATTATGAAACCAAAATTTGCGCATATCAACAATTTGAATACCTAATTCTTCAAATACTTCTTTATAATCTTCAACTCTTTTACCCGTTCTTAACATTTTTAAAGAATAAGTAGGACCAATACCTGAACCAGTAGTACCAATTTTATTATTTGCTTTATCATAATCAATTGATTCTTGAGTTATAATATGACAAGCTTTACTAATAAAAAGTCTTTTACAAATATTTTTAATACCTTTATTTTCAAATTCTTTGATTTCTTTTTTTAATTTATCAATATCAATTAAACAATCACTTGATATTAAATTATAAACATTTTCACATAAAACTCCAATAGGAAGTTGATGAACAACAAACTTTTCATTATTTATATAAATTGTATGACCAGCATTACAAGAACCATTAAAACGAACACACAAATCATAATCATTTGAATTTAAAAGAGAATAAACAACTTTACCTTTACCTTCGTCACCAAAGGTACATCCTAAAACAATATCTACAATATTGTTGTGCATTTTATATTATACATAATAAAATTGAATAAATATAAATTTATTTTTAAACTAATTTATTTTTAATTATAATTATAATTATATTAAGTTTTTTATTAAAATTAAAAATTTTCTTTAAATTAAATTTTGAACTTAAAGAAAAAAGTGAGTATAAAAAAGAATAAAAAAAAGGTAAAAAAAAGAAGAAAATAAGGAAAAGATGAAAATCTTGGATGATGTCAAATTAGATTTTTCAGATGTATTAATTTTACCCAAACGCAATGAATATTCATCTCGTTCAGAAGTATCACTTGAAAGAACAGTTCATTTTAAATATTCACCATTAGTTTGGAATGGTGTACCTATAATTGTATCAAATATGGATACAACAGGAACAATCGAAATGGCTTTAGAACTTCAAAAACATAAAGTAGTAACATGTTTACATAAATATTATAAATATTATGAAATACCTCATGAAAATGATTTAAATAGAGATTATTTTGCAGTGACATCTGGTATTAATCAACATGATTTAGATAATTTAGATGAAATAATACAACATTGTAATCCTAAATTTATTTGTTTAGATGTTGCAAATGGATATATGAATAAATTTGTTCAAATTTGTGCAAAAGTTCGTGAAAAATATCCTGAAAAAATTATTATTGCAGGTAATGTTTGTACTTCTGAAGGTGTTTTAGATTTAGTTTTAAATGGTAAAGTAGATATTGTAAAAGTTGGTATTGGTAATGGAAGTTGTTGTACAACAAGAAAACAAACTGGTATTGGTATGCCTCAATTAAGTGCAGTTATGGAATGTTCAGATACCGCACATGGTGTAAATGCTCATATTATAAGTGATGGAGGTTTACAAGTAGTTGGTGATTTTTCGAAAGCATTTGCAGCAGGAGCAGATTTTGTAATGAGTGGTTCAATGTTTGCAGCACATGATGAAAGTGGAGGAGAATTAATAGAAGAGAATGGTATAAAATACAAAATATTTTATGGTATGAGTTCAACAACAGCAATGAATAAATATGCTGGTGGAGTAGCACATTATAGAAGTAGTGAAGGAAAAACAGTTAAATTAAAACATAGAGGACATGTTAAAAATACAATATTAGATATATGTGGTGGTATTCGTTCATGCATGACATATATTGGAGCAAAAAAAATAAAAGATATGGGAAAATGTGCAACATTTATAAGAGTAAATAGACAATTAAATACAATGTATAATGGTAATGAAGTTTAAATATATTTATTTATAAAAATAATAATAAAAATATAATTTATTTTTTTTCGTAAAAAATTTTATAATATTATATTATAAAAAAAATAGAAAAATAATATATAAACAATGAAATATATAGAAACAATTTTTTTAATTATAAGTAGTAAAAATATCATTTATAATTTTTTAAAGAATATATGGTATTATCATATAAAAATATTTGAAAAAAAATATGGTAAAGATAATGATAAAATAAAATTTATATTTTTAGAAAATGATGAAGAATTAAATGAAGATATAAAATATAATGAAGAAAACTATACTTTTTATGTAAAAGAAAAAGAATCGATTGAACCAGGAGTTTTAATAAAAACTGTTAAAGGAATGGAATATTGTTTAAATAATTATAATTTTAAATATTTATATAGAACAAATTTATCATCATTATTTAATTTTGATAATTATTTTAAATTTATTAATAATTTATCGCATAATACAGAAAAATATATAGGGGGAAATATTTTTCGATGGAATACTACATTTATAAGCGGTGCCGGAATTTTTATGACAAAAAAAATAGTAGAAGATATATTAATAAATAAAAATAAATTAAATTATGAAAGAGCTGATGATGTTGCTTTAAGTGTATTAGTTAGTGATTTGGGAATAGAATTTTCAGATATATATATGAATTTTTATAAAAATTATCAATTATTTATAAATTCGTGGAAAGACACAATGCATTATAGAATAAAAATTATGTTAGATAATGAAAAAAGATTAGAAAAAGAATACAAAATATATGATAATATTTTAAATTTTATTTATAAAGATACGATAAATTATAAAATAAATAATGATGATATTGATTTAGTATTATATGGAAATGAAGAAGTTTTATTTTTTAATGTAACAGATATTATAAAAGAAAAAATAAAAAAAAATAATATGATATTAATAAATTATTATTTATTTAATATTAATAATGATATTTTAAAAGATAAAAAGGATATAAATTTTTTATTAATAAAAATAAAAGATAAAATATACAAATTTACTGAAAATGAAATAATAGATGATGATTTTATAAATAATAAATCAAAAGTTTTTTTTGATTATGAATTTTTTAATAATTTTATACCAAAAAAATATATATTTGATTATGTAATATATGGTAATGATAATGGATGGATTAATTTAACAGATAAATTAAATAACTTATATATGAATGATAAAATAATTTATTTAAATAAAAAATATTTAGAATTAGATAAATATGATGATGATAACGATGATAATGATGCTGACAAAAAATATATTTTATATTTCGGTGGAGCATTGTTTAAATTTAAAGAAAATATGCTATTTATTAATAATGGACAAATAAAAATATCAAAATATATGTTAAATCAAAATATTAGTTTACTAAAATTATTTAAAAATGGAAAATTTATTGAAAAAGCTTATTATCATAAATTTTTTAAAAAGGTAAATATAACAAAAGTATTAAATGAAAAATTATTAAATAATGAAGAAATTATTTTCAATCATGAAAAATTAAATATAGAAGATCCATGGACATTAGTTAAAAAAGAAGTTGAAATTATTAAAAATAATATTTTGTATAAATATGAAGAAAATGATATTTATTAAAAATAAACTTTTTTATAATTATTTATTTAATTTTTCTAATTAAATAATAGTAGATTTATTTATTTAATATGACAACATTAATTTATATACTATCTTTTTTTATAATTTTCATTATTTTTATTTATGGAATTGTTAATTATAATCTTAAAAATGCCTTAGATCATTATATTAATAAAGAAAAATTCACAAATTTTAATGAAAATTTATCAAAAATTAACAAATCAATTCGTCCTGTTGACAGTTGTACTCAACAAGATATTGATAATGAAAAATTAGTTTATTCACCTTCTGCAGGTGGTATACCAGATGCACCATGGAAATATAATAATTATGTACAAGATGTATATAAAAAAGATGCTACAAATCCTTTAGGTAAAACAGCTGGTAAATATTGTATTAAGAAACCTAAATTATTATTTGATGGTATTTGGTCACCTTATATTTTTACTAAAGATGGATATGAACATACTAAATGGAGTTTAACAAATGGAAATTTAAGTGAAGGTGAAGTTTGTATGAAATCATTATATGATACATTAAAACCTATGCCAAAAGTTTTACCACCTGATTGTCCTGTTAAATGTCTTACTAATTGTGATACTGGTGTATATTGTAATGGACCAGTATTTAATGATCCTCAAGATTTAACAAGTAAAATTGATGAACAATATATTTGTTTCCCAAGTGTATTTTCACCAGATGGAAATAAAAATCCTTTACCTACATATGGGTTCTAAGAAAAGAACCTAGGTTCTTTTCGAAACTCCTAGTCAGAAAACCAAGTTTTTCCGACACCTTTCCTAATTTTTATAAGTAATATTTTTATTTATTATTTTAATTTTATTTTTTTAAGTATTATTTTTAATTTAAAAAAATTAAAAAAAGAAAAAGATCTATAATTAGAAGTAAATATAAATCAAAATGGATAAAATATATATGTGGATTTTTATTTTAATAATTTTTATTGTGTCTTTAACTTTATCAGAATCATATTTTAAACGCAAGAGTGAAGAAAAAGAAAATTTTGGTAACCGTTGGACTGATGGTATATCAAATCCTTTTTATGAAGAAAATAGATTAGTTGAATATGTTAAACCTATCACTAGTAATAGTGTTAATTTAAGTATTCGTGATAATAGTCCTGCTCATGCTCAATTCTCAAATTTTACTACAAATGGTGTAACACCACCTTTTATTAAATGTCCTTCATGTCAACTTCAATATGGTTGTGCAAATTATCCTTATGAAGTAGATGATAAAAATGAAAGTGTATGTTCAAATTGTATCGAAAAAATTTATATGGATGAAAATAACTTTCCTGTTTATGCTCGTTCAAATGGAAGACCTCGAACTTGTCGTAATTTAACTGGACCTACAAATGAACAATTAAAAAAAGCTACTGTACCATTATGGGGTACCGATGCAAAATATTTAACAAAACTTCAATCTGTTTAAAACCGTTTACGGAAAAAAGATATATTTTTTATTTTTTTAAATTAGATTTTTAATTTAAAGAATTTTAATAAAAAAGAATAAAAAAAATTATTTATTTTTTTTCGTTGTAATATTTATAAAATTTATAGCAATGATAAACAAAAATAAGTATTGCTAATAATAACATAAAGATACCAAAATCTCTTCCTAATTTTTGCTCTTTATAAGACATATAACCAATATAAGCTAAAAGAGGTGCTACTGCTAAAATATGTAAAGCTGATACATACATACCCATTTTTTATTTTTTTCTATTATTTGTAAAGATTTTATTTTTATAATAAAAATTTATAAAAATTTTATAAAGAATTAATATCTATATTTTCTTTTCTTATAAAAAAGAAAGGTAATTAAAGATGAACTTAAAAAAATTATTCATAAATATAAGTATAATAACAATAGGATTATTGATAAACTTAAAAGTTCAACCAATCGAAACAAATAAAATGGGTAAAAAAGCATATGTTTTTGATTTAGACGATACATTAATAAGAACAAATGCAAAGATTTATATGTTTACACCAGATAATGTAATATATAAAGCATTTACATCAGAAGAATTAAAACATCAAAAAGAGTATGTTAAAAATAAAATACAAGAAGGATATATTATGAATTTTGATGAAATAGGTGATGATCCAACACAAACATATTATCATTTATTAAATGGAAATGAAATTCAAAAAAATATTCATTTATTTAAACAAAAATACAGAAAATATCCAAATGATATATTTATATTAACAGGAAGGGGAAATCATCCACAAATAATACAAGATGTATTATATGAAAGATATAAAATACATATACCAATTTTAAATATAATTCCGGTTGCTCATAAAGAAACATATATAAGAATAGAAAATAATATAAAAGAAATATATGAAGGTCATAATATATTAAAAGATATTAGTGGTAAAGATGAAGTAGTATCAGCATCACAAATGAAGAAGAAATTATGTTTATTTTTTATATTAATGAAAGGTTATGATGAATTGCATTTTTACGATGATGATAAAGATAATATTTATGAATCGGAAGTATTAAAAAATATAATAAAAAATTATGGAGAATGGAAACATAAGGAGATAATTAATTATTGGATAGAATAAATATTTAAAATATATACTTTTTTTATAAACATAATATAATTTATAAATAAATTATAAATAAAATTCTATCTAAAGTATAGATAAATGACAAAATCAAGTAAATTAACAAAATCTGGAAAAACAAAAAAAGTGATTCGTGCAAAAAAAAATAACGAAATCAAAGTAGTTAAAAACTATAATACATCTGAATTTAAAGAAACAGTTGATAAAATTTTATCAGAAAATGAAAAAAGATTAAAATATGATTTTTATGATAATTATTTAACAGATGAATTAAAACCTATTTTTCAAAAACCAATTGGTTTACATGATTTATTTGGAAACAATATAAATCCATTTACAATGCTTCCTTATGAAGATATTTATGCTGATATAACTGGTAAATATCGTGCAGGTCTTTTAAAAGATAAAGAATATAATACAACATATAAAAATGCAGCAGTTAATTGGTCTAGTTTACCCATGTATGATAAATTAGATAATTTAATTAAATTAATTCGTGAAAATCAAGTGACATTATTATTATCCGATACTGGTTCAGGAAAAACAGTATTAACACCAAGAGCAGCAATGGAAGCATTTAATTATCAAAAAAAAGTAATAATAACAATGCCTAAGAAAAAAATATGTAGAGATTCAGCAAATACCACAGCGTTATGGACATCTGTTAAATTAGGAGATGAAATAGGTTATTATTATAAAGGAGATCGTAAAGTAAATGATAAAACAAAATTATTTTATACAACAGCAGGTTCATTAATATCTTTAATAACCAGAGAAGATCCATATTTAAGTCAATATGATTGTATAATTATAGATGAAGCACATGAACGTTCAGTTGAAACAGATGAATTATTATATTTTATAAAAAAGGCATTAATTAAAAGAAAAGATTTAAAATTGGTAATTATGAGTGCAACTATTGATTTAAGTTTATTTAGAAATTATTTTCCTCAAGGAGACCCAACAAATAATAATTTAGAAAATATATCAAAAGCTAAATTTAAATATGGAGAGATAGATGTGGGAGGTGAAAAACCAAGATTTAAAATAGATATAAATTTTAGTCAATATCCTGTAAATCAAATGGATTGGAAAAAAAAAGCTGCTGAAAAAGTTGTTGAAATTCTTAAAACAACAGAAACAGGTGATATCATTGTTTTTATAACTGCTGCAGGAGATGGTAATTTTATTTGTGACGAAATGAAGAGATTATTAAAAGATGTAAAAGATATAAATCCTTTTTGTGCTCATTTATCAAGTGGTTCAAAAGATGAAGAATCGAATTTTACTTTTGGAAGAAAAAATTTATCTTTACATCCTAATTATGATGAATCACACCCTTGGACAAGAAAAGTTGTTTTATCAACAAATGTTGCTGAATCTTCTTTAACTGTTCCTTCTATTGTTTATGTGGTTGATTCAGGATATCAATACGAAGAATCTTTTGATCCTTTTACAAATGCTAGAAGTTTAGTTAATGCAAGAATTTCTAAAGCTCAAGCAAAACAAAGAGCAGGTCGTGCAGGTCGTACAATGGATGGTATATGTTATAGATTATATACAGAGGATGAATTTAATAAATTCCATGATTATCCTATACCAGATATTCGTAAACAAGATTTAACATCAGTTTCATTAGATTTAATGTTATTACCTTATATCAATAATGTAGGAGAATTAAAAAAGAAAGTATTTGAAGAATTAATGGAAGAACCAAAAAAAGAATTTATAATTAGTGCATTAGATACATTATATGCAATGGGTGCTATTGATAAAAATAATGATGAAGGTAAATTAACAAAATTAGGTAGAGCATTATCAAATTTTAGAGCATTAAGTATTCAATCTGCTAAAGCAATTATGGCAAGTTATTATTTAAATTGTAAACATGATGTTATGACTATTTTAACATTATTTACAGAAATAGATGAAAGAATGGAATATTTATATGCAAATGAACCACGTAGAAGAGGTATGAATAACTATGAATATGAAATAACTATGAAAGAATATCAAAAGAAAACTAAACAATGGAATAGTGAATATGGTGATTTTATAACTTTATGGAATGCTTATCAAGCTTATCGTAGTTTTATTTATTCAGAACCTAGAAAAACAAAAGAAGAAGCAAGAAAATGGTTAAAAGATAATGCATTAAGTCCTCATATTTTTATGAGAGGTGATGAATTAGATAATATTGCAAGTAAAGTTCAAATGTTAAATAGAACTTTATTACAAATTGTTCAACCTCCTGAATTAAAAAAGAAATATTTTAATGAATTAAAAGCAATGAATCCTTTAGTTAAAATGAATGATATTATGAGTGAACTAAAAGAAGTTAAAATGAATAAAAAGGGATTTGATCCTGAAATGCGTTTAATGATGACAAATGAAGACATTGAATTAATGGAAGAAGCTAAAAAGAACAATAAAAATATAATGGAATCTATTATGAATACAATGGTAATATCAGGTGGTTATAATGCAAAACCATATGAAGATGTTTATTTTAATAATTTAGTACCATCGCAAGATAAAATTGATAATATCATTTATAGTTTAACTCTTGGTTATATTACTAATTTTGCTAAAAATATAAATTCTTCTAAAATGATTTACAAAGCATGTTTTCCTCAAGTAAAAACAGATTGTCAATTTGCAAGAGATACATCATTGACAACAAAAAGAGCTCCATCAATGGTATTTTATGGTGAAATGATGCGTTTAAGAGCTGATCAAAAAATATTAAAAATGAATATTGTAAATAGAATACCTACAGTTGTTATGGATCAATTAAAAGTTATATATCCAGATTTAATAAAACAGTTTTCAAAAGTAGAAAAAAATAAATATAATTTTGGTAAATCATCAAAATCAAGTAAATCAAAAAAATCAGGTAAATCGTCTTCTAAACCTAAATATAAAAGAAGAAGATAATTAATTTAAATTATATTTAACATTTTTTATTTTATTAATTATTATTTAATTCAACTTAAAATAATAATTTTATTTTTTATTTATTTTTTTAAATTTATTCAACTTAAAGAAAAAAGTATTTTCAGGATATTTGCGCAGAAATATTTTATATAATAGATTGTGATTAACATATTAAATTATATATCAATATTTAGCGCTTCAATATTATCTGAAAAATTAATTGTTATCCGTATTAAACTTATCTTAATTAAATATATCACATAATTTTAAATTGTAAATATTTTTGATAAATTTTAAATATATGAAATTAAATTATGAATATATAAATTGTCATCAATAATATTTTACAATATTTATTTATGATTAAAAATCAAGATAAAAATCCCGGATATTTATGTGAAAATATTAGTCAAATAATAATAATAATATATTTTTTATTTAATTCAACTTAAAATAATTTTTATATTAATGATTTAAGATATTCAATATGTTCAAAATTCAGAAACGCACTTTTTTTACAGTAATTAACCAAGCTGAAGTAGCTTATCGAGAATTTCTTGGTAGAAACCGTATTAAATTAAATCCTGGATTAAGAGTAAATTTACCAATTTTTCATAATGTTTACAGAGTATCTTTGAAAGAACATTTTGTTGGACTTGATAATCAAGCTGCTTATACAAAAGATAATGTTCCTGTGTCTGTATCAGGTACAGTATTTTATAAAGTAATTGATGCTGAAAAAGTATGTTTTACAATTGGTCAACCTGTTTTAGCAGTTAAAAGTGTTGGTGAAAGTAGTTTTAGAAGTATTATTGGTAAATTTACATATGATGAAATTATTGCGGACCGAAACAATATTAATACTGAAATGTTGAAAGTTTTAGGTAAAACAACTGTTGATTGGGGAATAAACACGACGAGACTTGAAATTCAAAACTTTGGACCTCAAAATCAAGAAGTGGCAAGACAACTTGAAAGACAAATGCAAGCTGAAAGAGCCA